>WNFP01000809.1_pt1 | contig 25165 bp, 24 predicted proteins | sample 5400201 | NCBI WGS metagenome assembly WNFP01 (sample SAMN13153355, study PRJNA577476) | soil metagenome | isolation source: 115 cm saprolite under Madrone tree | place: USA:California | collected 2016-06-14
TGGAAGAAGACAGCCGGTTATGTTGCCAGATGGAATGCCTGCGGCAGGCTCTTACCGCACTTTAAAACTATCGAGCCTTGGCGACGCGTTTGACTGTTTCGATCTGCGCTTGAACCTGCTCGAGTGCCTGTGCCGCGTCTTTCTCGATCCTGGGATCGCCAGTCCGCAGTGCGGCGCTTGCCAGTCGGAGATGCTTCCTTCGGAAATCGCAATAGAGCGTATGCGGGCGAAAGCGAACCTTAAAGGTGACATTACCTATCGGCGGGGCGTTCGGGGGCGCTATCTCATCGATCATGGCATTGGCAGGATGAACTGACACCACCAGCACGCGACAATCGCCATCGCGCGACCGCTATGTAGAAATCTAGCATCACCTTCGAGAGGACCGCTTGTACCTCACCAGCCCTACGGTTTTGACCAATCGCATGACTGCGCGACCGCAGACTTCAGCCAGAGGACGTCGAGGCCACCGGTCATTCGATAGCCCCTCGAAATGAGCGACTGCGCCACGTCTCGTGTGAGCGCCACGCCTCCCAACGGAATGCCGGCCCGCAGCACTGCCGATTCGAGCCGGCTTACCGCTTCCTTCATCTTCGGATGCTCGAACTGGCCGCTGATCCCGAGTTCAGTTGACAGATCGAATGGGGCGATCACGAAGATGTGGACGCCTTCGACTGCGCAGATCTCGTCGATGTTCTTCACGGCATCGACGGTTTCGAGCAGAATCATGCAGACCGTCTCCGCTGCGGGTCCAGCTGCGTATTCGAACATCTGTGTACCCCAGCGCGAATGGGCCACGAAGGGCCCCCATCCTCGCTTTCCGGATGGGGGATAGCGCATCGCCGAAACGCACCGTTCTACGTCCTTCGGAGTTCGTGCCAGCGGAAAGCAGACGCCTTCCGCTCCAGCATCGAGTGCTTTCTTGACATGCACCTCGTGAATCTCGGGAATGCGGACCAGTGGAGCGCAGGCTGTTCCCTGAGTCGAAGCGATCATTGCGTGAAGCGAAGCGAAATCCACCGGACCATGCTCCTGGTCGAAAATCAGACAATCTGTCCCTGCTGCCGCCATCGCCTGTGTGGCGACCGCCGAAGGAATAACGCAGACTTGGAAATTCAGAAGACGCGACCGGTCGGCCAACTTGGCCTTCAGCGACATGGCCATGCAGTGCACCTCTCAAAGTCTTCACGTGAATCGGGCCCCATGGAGAAGCACCCCGGCCCAGGCTTTCCGGCCGATCGTTGTGGCCGAGCCGGCGATTCGATTCCTTGTCTGCCTGTCTCACCCGATTGACGGCGTGGCAATTTCTCGAAAGTTCGTGTCTTGTACGCGCACACACTTTACTGCACGCGGAAGTAGCATGGGTCGGGTCCTGTCCTCTTCTCTGTTCCCGTGATCTGGTTTCTCGGCTACGCGGCGGCGGGCGCCTTAGTCGGCTTGCTGGCCGGCCTCCTTGGCATTGGCGGGGGGATGACGCTGGTGCCGATCCTTGCGGCGCTCTTCGACGCCCAGGCGCTGGCGCCCGGCCATAGCGTGCACCTGGCCCTGGGCACGGCAATGGCGTCGGCGGTACTGACTGCGAGTGCCAGTGTTCATGCGCATCACAGGCGTGGTGCGGTGGACTGGCGGATCGCGGCGCAGCTCGCGCCCGGATTAATCCTGGGGTCTCTGTTGTCGTCGGTGGCCAGCGGCTGGATCCCGCAACGGGATCTGGCGCTGGCGTTCGCGCTGATCGTCTATGGTGGCGCGACGCAGATCCTGCTGGGCCGGCCTGCCGCCTCCGCCGCGATGCCCGGCCGCACGGCAACGCTGCTGATCGGCCTGGCGATCGGCGTTGTCTGCGGGCTGGTCTCGGCCGGGGGCGCATTCCTGACCGTTCCCTGGATGCTCTTTTGCGGCGTGCCGATGCTGACCGCGATCGGCACCGGCGCGGCGATCGCCGTTCCCGTGGTGCTCGTCGGCACGATCGGCTACGTGGCAGCCGGGTGGCATGCGACGGGTCTGCCGCCGCTCGCGCTCGGCTTCGTCTACCTGCCTGCGCTGCTCGCGCTCGTCTTTGCCAGCAGCCTGACGGCGTCGGTGGGCGCGCACCTGGCCCATCGCTTGCCCGTTGCCGTGCTCAAACGAATCTTTGCGGTGCTGTTGTACGTGCTCGCCACCCGGATGGCAGTCCATTACTGGTGAATCGCCGGACTCGCTACTTGGGAGCCAGCTCCTTCGGCACATCGATTTCGCCCTTTGATTCGAAGCGAAGGCCGCCAAAGCGCGTACCGGCCAGACGCCCGTGCAACGTGTAGTCGACAATTGGCCGCTCGCTGGTCGCCAACCCGATCGCCTGACGCACGACGGCCAACGCTGACACGGATACCGGCACGGAAATCACGATTTCGCCAAAACGCGGAACACTTCGGCGCTCGTCGCTGACACCAGTGGCAAACGGTGACCCGCGAACATCGAGTTCGATCGAAATGCCGTCAAAATCCAGCGCCGCGTCATTCGGGTTCTGCACGCGCAGCTTGACGGCCATGCGCAGCTCCATGCTTTCGCCGGGCAGGGCTTCGATGCCAACTACGTTGACCCGTACTGGCTCAGGCTGGCCCAGCAGGGCACAGCCGGCCAACATCCAGCCCGTGCACAACACGCTCGCCCACTGCCACAGAATCCGTCGGCGCACCGACCATCTCCGTTGTGCAAGGGCGGGAAGTCTAGCGCCCGGCTGCAGCATCAGGGCGCAACAATGGCCCGGCGCTCATGGTCACGCGGCGGCGAAGAACGATGCGTGGCCGCGTTTCAAGCCGGCAAGAACCGCTTCAGAAACGTCAGCACCCCCATCCAGTGCGTCTCGGCGCCGGCCGGGTTGGCATCGACGCGCAGCGTGGACGAGCCGTGCGTCGAATTCGACTTCGACAGCAACTGCTGCTTGTCGGCGCTCTTCGCCGCCCGCAGAATCTGCGCCGATTGGCCAACCTCGTCGGAACCCGATGCCTGGTCAATGTAGACGGGCACCTCGACTTTGCGCGCAGCATCGCGGACCGCAGTCTTATTCTCCAGGTACTCGCCCGGCGAAAAGGCGACCACCCCGTTCACGTCACCCGGGTGCCTGGCGGCCAGCTGGAAGACGAGCGCGGCTGAATAGCTGGAGCCCCACACCACCACGGGAGCGCCGCTGGCATTGGCTTTGGCCCACGCAAGCGCCGCCTCGAGGTCAGGCAGCGCTTCTTCGTAGGTCGCCTTCCGTCCCAGCCCGGCAGCCGTGCGGTTCGTTCCACCGAAGGCGCCGTCGCCCGAACGCTGATCGATCGCGAGTACGGTGAAGCCGGCTCGCGCAAGGCGCGGCGCGATTGGCGCATATTCGGCGCTGCTCGATTCGGCCTGATGGAAAGCGACGATTATCGGGGGCTTCGCGCCGGCGGCGCGCCAGACCTCGCCGAACACCTTGGCGCCATCGGCGGCAGCAAGCTGCACCGTCTCGGCGGACACGGCGGGAAGCGCCAGTACGGCAGCGAACGCTGCGCTGAGGAATCGGATCATTGACTCGAGACCCCCCCTTAGCCGGCCGCCTGGCCGACCCCAACGCGGGCCGGCTCCAGGGGCACGAAGATCCACATCAGCAGGTACACCAGCACCCCGGTACCGGCGCACAGCGCCAGGGCCGTGAACACCAAGCGCCACAGCCAGGCGGCAATGCCCGTGGACTGGCCGATTCCGCCGCAGACGCCCCCCAGCCAGCGGTCGTCCCGGCTGCGGCGCAGGCCATTGATGGCGCGCACGATGGGCGCCTGGCCCTGCGCTGGCGCCGATCCGTTGAGCACGCGCGCCTTGGCACGGGAGAATTCGTCGTCCGACAGGATGCCGCGGCTATGCAAGTCGCCCAGTTTTCCCAGCTCATCGCTCTCGGCCATCGCGCCCTCCAGGTATTCGTTGGTCGGTACGCAAAGGGTACCGCGGCCGCGCCCAAAATCCAGCCGCGTGCGACGAAGTGCGGATCTGGGGGGTGAAACCTCAATCCGTGACGCCGCGTTGCCGGTTGGCCAGGGCGGCGATCTTTCGAGGCGCCGATTCGCGCGACATCAGGGTGGCGCAGCTGCCGATCAGGATGGCACCGGTCATGTACCACGCCGGCGCGAGTGGACTGCCGCTCGCACCGATCAGCCATTGCAGTATGAACTGCGTCGATCCGCCGAAGCATGCGATCGCCACGGCGTACAGCGTGGCGAGCGTTCCGGAGCGAATCGCGCCAGGCAGCGATTCCGTGATGCCGACCAGAATCGGAACCGACGCCAGGTCCACGAGCAGGCTCAGCAGCGCCATCGCGGCGTACACGATCGCCACGCCGGGCGCACGATTCATGACGATGAAGGTGGGCACGGCCAGCGCGACCAGCGCAGCGAACGCGGCGAGCGTGACGGGCCGGCGGCCGAAGCGGTCGGACAGGATCCCGCTGAACAGGGCGGCCAAGGCTTCGGACAATCCGACCACCATGGTCGCGCCAAAGGCGAGATTGGGGCTCATCCCCAGGCTGTCCTGAGCGTAGGTTGTGAGGTAGCTGAGCACGTAACCGGAGACGGTCGTCGCCCCCAGCATGAACAGCCCCAGGGCGAGCAGCCGCACCGGGACCCGGGGTCCGACGGCACGCGACGCGGCGTCAGCCGGTCCTGGCAAGGTCTCCGGCAGCGAGCGGCGCAACCACAGGCCCACCGGCACGATCATCACGCCGACAAGAAAGGCGAGACGCCAGCCCCACTCGTCGAGGGCCGACGGCGACATCACGCTGGACAGGACGAACCCGACGATGCCGGCGGCGACGATGGCCAGGTCCTGTGTGGCGGACTGGATCGAAACGTACAGTCCGCGTCGCTCGGGCGGAGCCGCCTCGACGAGAAACGCGGTCGACGGGCCGACCTCGCCGCCCAGGGCGAAGCCCTGCAGCAGGCGAAACAGCAACAGCATGATCGGCGCCGCCGCGCCGATGCGGGCAAACGAGGGCGTCAAGGCGAGCCCCAGGATGGCGACACCCATCAGAATGAAGGACAGGATCATCGCCGGCCTGCGGCCGGCCCGGTCGCCGTATCGGCCGATCACGATTCCGCCCAGCGGCCGAGTCACGAAGCCGATGCCGAACGTCGCCAGCGTGAACAGAAGGCCATGCGAGGTCTGCCCTTCAGGGTAGAAGGTGTGCCCGATCTGGATGGAAAAGAAGGAGAAGCTCAGGAAATCGTAGAACTCGAGCGCATTGCCAATGCCGACGGCAAAGATCTGGTGCAGCCGCAAATGAGCGCGTTGCCCCGAATCCGGCAGTAAATTGCGTTCCAATCGCGGCCCCTCCCCCGAGCGACCGGCCGTCGTTGTGCTATGGCGTCACGGCGGATCAGGCTCCGGACCGCCCGCCGCATCCGGCGCGGCATCGACCGCCTCGCCGGCAATCCGGTGCCGCTCGGCCGCCCATGCGCCCAGGTCCATCGTGCGGCAGCGTTCGGAGCAGAAGGGGCGGAACCGGCTCGATTCCTGCCATACGACCGCTTTGCCGCAGGCCGGACACTTGACTTGTCGGACCGACGACGTCATCGCAAGTCTGCCGGCGCCGATCGATCCGATTAGAACGAGCACAGCGCCAGGTCGAACTCGATGTCGCGTTCGATCGGACGCGGTTTCGGTTCGCGATCGGCGGTCGTGAATCGGATCCAGAGCATGTACTTGTTGGCGCTGATCTCGGGTATCGCGCCGAGCGACTTGTCCAGGCGCACCTGCAGCAGCGAATAGGTCCGCCCCTGCAGCATCTGCTGAAAGGAGCCCGCCTGCGCGATCCGCGCGCTGTGCTGGGCGCTTTCCCTGAGCAGGTTCAGCACGATACCCAGCGCTTCGCCGAACTGCGCCAGCGGACCGACCCAGGCCTGCAGTTCGGCGATTCGCTCCGACGCCGGCCGCATCAGCCACGCATGGTAGGACGGCAGGTCGAATTCGCAGGTGCCGCCGGGAATGATCGCGCGCGAGCGAATGCTCATCAGCCACTCGTTGTCACGCAGGTACTGCCCGGCCCGCCCCGGGTTGGCGTTCAGGCCGGACTGCGCGGCATCGATCTGCGCCAGCACCGAGGCCAGGACGTTCTCGGCGACCTGCGGATTGTTGCGCAGCGCCAGCAGCGATTGCTTGTGCCGCTCCAGTTCCTGCAGCAGCTCGCCCCTCAGGTCGGAGCGCGAAGTCACCTCGAGCACCTCGAACAGCGTCAGCAGCGCGGTGTGATGACAGAAGCTGTGCTCCTGCGCGCAGAAGTAATTGAGCTTTTCGAACAGGTCCTCCAGGCGCAGCAGCGTCCGCACCCGCTCGTTGAACGGGTATTCGTACAGGACGTCCTGGGACTGCGGCATCGGAGAAGAGGCAAGATCGGAATTCGAAGATATCACACGGCTCTCCGCCCGCTGGCCAGCCTGGCGTACAGCGAATGCAAGCGAAGGGCGCGCTGCGCGAGCGCTTCCAGGCTCTCCCCGTTGAAGACAACGTCATCGGCCAGCGCCAGCCGCTGCTCGCGGCTCGCCTGCGCGGCCACGATCGCCTCGACCTCGGCCCGATCCAGGCTTCCCCGTTGCACGACACGGGCGACCTGCAGTGCAACCGGGCAGTCGACCACCAGCACGCGGTCGAAATCTTGTGCGCGCGTTGCGCTTTCGGTCAGCAGCGGGACATCGAACACGAGGTACGCGGCGGCCGCAGCCAGCGCCCCGGCCAGCTGGCCGGCGCGCTGCCAGATCATCGGATGAAGCAGCGCCTCCAGGCGCTGCCGCGATCGCGGATCGGCAAATACCCTGGCCCGGACCGCGCAGCGGTCCAGCGCGCCGTCAGGGCCGATCGCCTCGTCGCCGAACTCGGCGCGCAGCGCCCCGATCGCGGCCCCGCCGGCGGCGGTCAGTTCGTGCGCAATCGCATCCGTATCGATCAAGGCCGCACCCTGCTCGACCAGCATCCGCCCCAGAGTCGATTTGCCGGAGCCGATACCTCCGGTCAGCGCGATGGTCAGCGCGTTGTGCATCGGAAACTCATTTCAAGCCGAGCAACGGGGCGAAGCGGTCCCCGTACAACAGGACCAGGAAGCCGGCGGCCGCCAGGTAGGGTCCGAACGGGATCGGGATCTCGCGCCCTCGGCGCGCCAGCACGATCAGCACGATGCCGACCAGCGCGCCGACCAGCGAGGACATCAGGATGATCGGAAGCAGCATCTTCCAGCCCAGCCAGGCGCCCAGCGCCGCCAGCAGCTTGAAATCGCCGTAGCCCATTCCTTCCTTGCCGGTTGCGAGCTTGAAAGCCCAGTACACCGACCAAAGGCACAAGTAACCGGCCACCGCGCCGATCACGGCCTGCGGCAGCGGAGCGTAGGTCTCACGCAGGTTCATCAGCAGGCCGATCCACAGCAGAGGTTGCGTCAGGCCGTCCGGCAGCAGCGTGGTATCGGCGTCGATCATCGCCAGCGCCACCAGGAACGCGGTCAGGACCAGCGCGCCGATCCCTGCGGCCGACCAGCCGAAGTGCGCGGCGACCCAGGCAAACAGCAGCGCGGTCAGCGCCTCGACCACCGGGTAGCGCACCGAGATCGGGCTGGCGCAAAAGGCGCAGCGCCCGCGCAGCGCGAGGTACGAAACGACCGGGATGTTGTGTACGGCGCGCAGCGCGTGACCGCAGGACGGACACTGCGATCGCGGCACCCACAGGTTGTAGCGCGGCCCCGGCAGGACGGTCCGGCCCTCGATCTCGGCGCTGTGCGCCTTCCAATCGGCCTGCAGCATCCGCGGCAGCCGGTGGATCACGACGTTCAGGAACGAGCCCACCGCCAGTCCCAGCACGGCAGCGATCCACGGAAACAGCGTCTGGATCTCCGTGACCACCGGATGGCCGGATCAGGAAGACGGCAGCGCCGGCTTCAAACGACCTGGCCGAGCTTGAAGATCGGCAGATAAATCGCGATCACGATGCCGCCGATGATCACTCCGAGCACGACCATGATCATCGGCTCGATCAGGCTGGCGAGCGCATCGACGGTCTCGTCGACCTCGCGTTCGAAGTAATCGGCGACCTTCGACAGCATGCTGTCCAGCGACCCTGATTCCTCGCCGATGGCGGTCATCTGGACCGCCATGGGAGGGAAGACCCCGGAGTTCTGCATCGACTGCGCCAGGCTGGTGCCGATGTTGACCTCGGCCTGGATCTGTTTGGTCGCCTCGCGGTAGACCGCGTTGCCCGAGGCCGGTCCGACCGAGTCCAGCGCCTCCACCAGCGGCACGCCGGCCGCGAATGTGGTGGCGAGCGTGCGCGTCCAGCGCGCGACCGTCGCCTTGCGAATCAGCTCGCCGATCACCGGCGGGCGCAGCATGAACCGGTCGACCGCCATCTGGACCGTGGGCGAGCGGCGCCACGACTGGTACAGGAAATAGCCGGTGCCCACGATGCCGATCAACAGCGGAAGCCAGTAGGCCCGGAAGAAGTCCGACATATCGATCACCATCCGCGTCGGCGCCGGCAGGTCGGCGCCGAAGCTGGTGAACACCTGCTTGAAGGCCGGAATCACGAAGATCATGATCACGGTCGTCACCAGGATTGCGACGCCGATGATCGTCGTCGGGTAGAACAGCGCCTTCTTGATCTTGCCTTTCAGCGCGAGCGATTTTTCCTGGTAGGTCGCCAGGCGGTCGAGCAGCGTTTCCAGGATACCGGCCTGCTCGCCGGCCGCGACCAGGTTGCAGAACAGCGGATCGAAATACAGCGGGTACCTGCGGAAGGCCTGGTTCAGGTTGGTGCCGGTTTCGACGTCGCTGCGGATGTCGCTGAGCAGGCGCGACATCGACGGATTGGAGTGTCCGCGTCCGACAATGTCGAAGCATTGCATCAGCGGAACGCCCGCCTTCAGCATCGTCGATAACTGGCGCGTGAACAGGGCCAGGTCCTTGGCCGAGATCCTGCGCCCGCGCGGCAGCGTCTGCTTCTTGATCCGGGTCGCCACGATGCCGCGCCGCCGCAGCGAGGCGGCCACCACCGACTCGCCGCCGGCGCGCATCTCGCCGCGCACGACGCGGCCCGCCTTGTCGCGCCCTTCCCACAGGTACAGGAACTCGCGTACCAGTTCACGCTGACGCGCCATTGCGCCGGTTGCCATGTTTGTCTCCGCTGCCTTCAGTCGTTAGTGCATCCGAGCACCTCGTCGACCGAAGTGACTCCCTGTCTGACCTTCCACAATCCCGACATGCGCAGAAAGCGCACGCCCTCGCGTTTGCCCTGGGCTGCGATATCCATCGAGCTGGCGTTGCGCAGGATCAGCCGCTGGATCTCCTCCGAGATCGGCATCACCTCGTAGATGCCGACCCGACCCTTGTAACCCGAACCCTTGCAGCGGTCGCACCCGACTGGCCGGAACGGCTGCCAGCTGCCGTCCAGGTCGGCCTCCGCGAAGCCGGCGGCGAGCAGCGCCTCGGGCGGCAGCTCCGCCGGCTGCTTGCAGGTGCACAGGCGGCGCGCCAGTCGCTGCGCGGTGATCAGGATCACCGAGGAGGCGATGTTGAAGCTCGGAACGCCCATGTTCGCCATCCGCGTCAGCGTCGACGGCGCGTCGTTGGTGTGCAGCGTCGACATCACCATGTGGCCGGTCTGGGCCGCCTTGATCGCGATGTCGGCGGTCTCCAGGTCGCGGATCTCGCCCACCATGATGATGTCCGGGTCCTGTCGCAGGAAAGCGCGCATCGCGTTGGCGAACGTCAGGCCGGCCTTATCGTTGACGTTGACCTGGTTGACTCCGGCCAGCTGGATTTCGGCCGGGTCCTCCGCGGTCGAGATGTTCACTCCCGGCTGGTTCAGCATGTTCAGGCAGGTGTACAGCGACACCGTCTTGCCGCTGCCGGTCGGGCCGGTGACCAGCACCATGCCGTACGGACGCTGGATCGCGTTCACCAGCGCCTCGCGCTGATCGGGCTCGTATCCGAGCGACTCGATTCCCATCTTTGCCTGCGCCGGGTCGAGGATCCGCATCACGATCTTCTCGCCGTACAGGGTCGGCAGCGTGCTGACCCGGAAATCGATCGCGCGCTGCCCGGTGAGCGCAAGCTTCATGCGCCCGTCCTGCGGGACCCGCTTCTCGGAGATGTCCAGCCGCGAGATCACCTTGATCCGGGTGACCAGCCGCTCCCGGATCGCGAGCGGCGGCTGCGCGACCTCGCGCAGGATCCCGTCGACCCGGAACCGGATCCGGTAGAACTTCTCATAGGGCTCGAAATGCAGGTCGGAGGCCCCGTCACCGATTGCATCGAGCAGCAGCTTCTGCAGGAAGCGCACCACCGGCGCGTCGTCGACGTCGGCCGAGCCGGACTCCTCCTCCTTTTCCGGACTTTCGGCCAGCAGGTCTTCGAAGCTGACGTCATCGTCGATCAGGCGCTCGAGCGACTGCGAGGCGCTTTGCGTGGTCGCCTCGATCAGCCGCACCAGCTTGTCGTGCTCGACCACGATGATGTCCAGCGCGAGCTGCGTCTGGAACTTGATCTGGTCCAAAGCCTGGTAATTGGTCGGGTCCGAGACGCCCACCGCGAGCCGGTTGCCGCGCTTGCGCAGGGCCAGAACCCGCAGCGACGTGACCAGCTTCTTGTCGATCGTGTCCTTCGGCAGCTGATCGACGTCGATGGCCGCCAGGTCGAACAGCGGGTGCCCGAACGTCTCGGCCGCGAAACGGGCGATTGCGTTGCCCGACAGGCCGATCGTTTCCGCGATCCCTGCCAGCTCGTCGACGAACAGCGTGTTGCTTTGGGTGGCTTTGCGCGCGAGCGCCTCGGCCCGGTCAGGCCGAAGCCGGCCCTGCTGGACGAGGGCGCGGGCAAGCCCGGTTAGAGCGCCAGCGGCGGCGGACGGACCTTGGGTGACGGCGGACATTGGTGGGCGTAGCGCGGCAGCCCAAGATTAGCGCGTACACCCGCGCGCCTTAATCGAAAGATGCTGCCGCTAAGCCCCTGAATTGTAAAGCTCGGATCCCAAAAAAAGGGGCCATAGCTGGCCTAAAGGCTGGGGCGTTCCGGGCCACCTCCGTTTCAGGCGGTTGCGGTGCGGATCAGTCGCACGCTGCGGATCGCCTGGTCCTGGACCTGCACGATTTCCAGCACGCAGCCGGGCAGCCGCAGGCAGCAAGGGCCCTCCGGTATCTGCTCGAGCCGCTCCAGGATCAGGCCGTTCAGCGTCTTGGGTCCGTCCAGAGGCAGCATCAGCCCGAGGCGCCGGTTCAGCAGCCTCAGGGCGACTGCGCCGTCGACCACGGTCTGTCCCGACGGTCCCCAGCGCAGCCCGGACTGGCCGGACCCGGGAGCCGGGGTCGTGAATTCGCCGACGATCTCCTCCACGATGTCGTCGACCGTCACCAGGCCGACCAGCTCGCCGTATTCGTCGACCACCAGGCCCAGCCGCTGCCGGTTCTCCTGGAACATCTGCAGCTGCTGCAGCAGCGGGGTGCCGGTCGGGATGTAGTACGGCGCTGCCAGCAGTTCGCGGATCGCTTCGTGGTTCAAGCCGCCGCCCGCGAGCACGGCCAGCAGCTTGCGCACGTGCAGCACGCCCAGCACCCGGCTGATATCACCCTCGTAGACGATCAGCTTGTTGTGGTAACAGGACGTCAGTTGATCGTTCAGCACCGAGATCGGCTGCTCGATGTCCAGCGCCTCGATGGCCGCGCGTGGCGCCATCACGTCATCCACGGTGAGCTGCTCCAGGTCGAACACGTTCAGCAGCAGCGTGCGGTGCTTGCCGCGAAAGAAGCTGCCGCTTTCGAGCACGGCCGTGCGCATCTCTTCCGGCGTCACCCGGGGCGAGGAGCCGGCGCCGCCCTGCGGGATGCGCAACGCCCACAGGATCGCGTGCACGAACAGGTTCACGAACCAGGCCACCGGCGTGGCGAGCCGGCTCAGGAACTTCAGGATCGAGCTCGACAGCAGCGCCAGCGGCTCCGGATACGTGGCGCCGATCACCTTCGGGGTGACCTCGGAGAACACCAGGATCGCGAACGCGATCAGCACGGTCGCGATCGCCAGGTTCCAGTGCTCGTCGCCGAAGTAGAGCAGCGTCAGAGCGGTGAAAAGGGCCGTGATCGCGGCGTTGGCGAACGCGTTGCCGATCAGGATCACGCTGAGCAGTCGATCGGTGCGGTCCAGCAACTGCTGCGTGCGACGGGCCGCGACGCTTCCCTGGCGGACCAGATGGCGCAACCGGATGCGGCTCAGGGCCATCATCGCGGTCTCGGCCATCGAGAAAAAGCCCGAGATCAACAGCAGCACTACGAGAGCGGCGATCTGGGCCCAGAGCGGGAGGTGTTCCACCGCGCCGCTCAGCTTGGATCGGTCGGCAAAGGCGGGCGGTCGAAAGCTGGTCGGGGTGAGAGGATTTGAACCTCCGACTCCTGCGTCCCGAACGCAGTACTCTACCAGGCTGAGCTACACCCCGCGCGATGACAGGCCGCTTCGAACACGGCGCCAGCCGGTCGGCGGCATCCGGACTGCTTCAGCGGTCGCGCCGCATTGCGAACGAAACCAAGTCTAACAGACGGTCGCGAAAAACCGACGCCGGCAACGCGCGCGCGGCCTCGGTGGCGGCGCTCGACTCGAGCTGCGCGCGCCGCCGTGCATAGTCGATCGAGCCGTGGAAGTGCACGATGTGCGCGATCTCGGCGAAGTCGCCGCGCCCGTCCCGGATCGCCTGCTCGACCTGCGCGCGCTGGCCGGGGTTGGCCTGCCGCAGCGCGTGGATCACCGGCAGCGTGGCCTTGCCTTCGCGCAGGTCGTCGCCGACCCGCTTGCCGATTTCGTGCGGATCGCCGTCGTAGTCCAGCACGTCGTCGATGATCTGGAACGCCGTTCCGAGCGCGGCACCGTAGCGGGCGCAGGCCTGTTCCAACGGCGGCTCCGCGGCACACAGCACGGCACCGATGCGCGCCGCGGCTTCGAACAGCGTGGCCGTCTTGCACTCGACCACGCGCAGATAGCGCGCTTCGTCGACGGTCGGATCGTGGATGTTCATCAACTGCAGCACTTCGCCCTCGGCGATCCGGTTGGTTGCGTCGGCCAGGATGCGCATCACGCGTATGTTGTCGACGTCCACCATCATCTGGAACGAGCGCGAGTACAGGAAATCGCCCACCAGCACGCTGGAGGCGTTGCCGAAGGCAGCGTTGCTGGTCGGTCTTCCCCGCCGCAGGTCGGACTCGTCCACCACGTCGTCGTGCAGCAGGGTCGCGGTGTGGATGAACTCGATGACCGCGGCCAGCGCGGTATGCGCCGAGCCCCGGTATCCGAGCGCGCGAGCGACCATCAGCAGTACCGCCGGGCGCAGCCGCTTGCCGCCCGCGCCGACGATGTAGTCGGCAATGGTTCCGATCAGCGCGACCTCCGAATACAGCCGTTCGCGCACGATCTGGTCGACCGCCTGCAGATCGGCCGCGATCGGCGCCAGCAGCAGCGCCAGGTCCTGCGGCGAGCGGGCGGAGGCTCGGGTGGCGGAGGCGATCGACACGGTGGGGCGGCGGGCCGGCACGGACGGAGGCTCATTATATTGAGAGGGCCCCGCAACGGACGGGGCACCTGTGGCGCTCGTTGACGCTGCCGGCCCCAAAATGCGACAATACCCGGCTTCGCGTTGAGGATTCCGATCGAGGTCAGCTGATGTTCGCGGTCATCAGGACGGGCGGCAAGCAGTATCGCGTCAGTGCGGGCGACCGGCTGAAGGTCGAGTCGCTGTCTGCCGAAGTCGGCCAGCAGGTGCAGCTTGCCGAGGTGCTGGCGCTGGGCGAGGGCAGCGATGTGCGCGTGGGCACGCCACTGGTGACGGATGCGTCGGTGACGGCGACCGTGCTTTCGCACGGCCGTCACCCTAAGGTGCGCATTTTCAAGATGCGCCGGCGCAAGCACTTCCAGAAGCACGCCGGCCACCGCCAGGACTTCACGGAACTGAAGATCGAACGGATCGGCTGAAACAGAAGGTTTGATTCGACATGGCACACAAGAAAGCGGGCGGCTCGTCGCGCAACGGCCGCGATTCCCAGCCCAAGATGCTGGGCGTGAAGGCGTACGGCGGGGAGTCGGTCAGCGCCGGCAGCATCATCGTGCGCCAGCGCGGCACTCGCGTCCACCCAGGTGAAAACGTCGGGCTGGGGCGGGACCATACCCTGTTCGCATTGGTGGACGGCACCGTCCGCTTCACGGTCGGCGGCCGCCACAATCGACAGAGCGTCGAGGTCGTGCCCGTCCAATAGCGCGGCGGCGCGGTCCGGGGGCGCCGGTTGAAGTTCGTCGACGAAGCTCGGATCGAGGTGGCCGGCGGCCGTGGTGGTGACGGCTGCGCGTCGTTCCGCCGCGAGAAGTTCATCCCGAAAGGCGGCCCGGACGGTGGGGACGGCGGCCGCGGCGGCGACGTCTGGGTGCAGGCCGACCGCAACCTGAACACGCTGCTCGACTACCGATACACGCGCCGGCACCGGGGCGGTGACGGCGAGCACGGCCGCGGCGCCGATTGCTTCGGTGCCGGCGGTCGCGACGTCGAACTGCGCGTTCCGGTCGGCACGCTGATCGTCGACGAAGCCACCGGCAGCGTGCTGGCAGACCTGGCCGCCGATGGCCAGCGTGCGATCCTGGCCGCCGGAGGGCGCGGTGGCCTGGGCAACCTGCATTTCAAGTCCAGCATCAATCGCGCGCCGCGTCGGCGCACGCTCGGAGAGCCGGGCGAGGCGCGCCGCTTGCGGCTGGAGTTGAAGGTGCTGGCCGACGTCGGCCTGCTGGGCGCGCCCAATGCCGGCAAGTCGACCCTGCTGGCGGCCGTATCCAATGCACGTCCCAAGGTGGCCGACTACCCGTTCACGACGCTGCATCCGCATCTGGGCATGGTGCGTCTGGAACACGCAAAAGGCTTCGTGCTGGCCGATCTGCCCGGCCTGATCGAGGGGGCTGCCGAGGGCGCGGGCCTGGGACACCAGTTTCTGCGGCACCTTTCGCGCACCCGGCTGCTGCTGCACGTGATCGACGTCGCACCCTGCGACGACACGATCGATCCGGTCGATCAGGCGCGAGCCATCGTCGCAGAACTGAAGCGCTACGACGCGGGTCTGCAGCGCAGACCGCGCTGGCTCGTTCTGAACAAGATCGACGCGCTGCCGCAGGACGAGCGCGGCCAGCGCGTGGCCGAGCTGACGCAACGGCTGCGCCGCCGGCTGCGCAGCGCGGCGCCGGTGTTCGCGATCTCGGCGGCCACCGGCGAAGGCTGCCGCCCACTGATGTGGGCCGTGCACGAGTTCCTCGCCCGGCGCCCGGGTGCCTCGAAGTCGCCGCCGGCCGGCGACGTGCGGTTCGAACGGGCGGCCGCGGGCGCGCGATGAGCGCCGCCGCCTCGGCGCTGGCGTCGGCGCGGCGCGCCGTCATCAAGGTCGGCAGCAGCCTTGTCACCAACGAAGGCCGGGGCCTGGACGCAGGCGCAATCGCGCGCTGGGCCGCGCAGATCTCGGCCCTTCATCAACTGGGCAAGCAGGTGATTCTGGTATCCAGCGGCGCGATCGCCGAGGGCATGCAGCGCCTCGGCTGGAGCCGCCGCCCCCAGCAGATCCACGACCTGCAGGCGGCCGCGGCGGTTGGCCAGATGGGCCTGGCGCAGGCCTACGAATCGGGGCTCGCCGCGCACGGCCTGCGCAGCGCGCAGGTGCTGTTGACCCACGCCGATCTGGCCGACCGGGCGCGCTATCTGAATGCGCGCTCCACGCTGATGACGCTGCTCAATCTGCGGGTCGTGCCGGTGATCAACGAGAACGACACGGTGGTGACGGACGAGATCAAGTTCGGGGACAACGACACGCTGGCTGCGCTCGTGACCAATCTGGTCGAAGCCGACGTGCTGGTTATCCTGACCGATCAGGCTGGCCTGTTCAGCGCCGACCCGCGCACCGATCGGAGCGCCGTGCTGGTCGAGCGCGCCGAGGCGGGTGATCCTGCGCTGGAGGCGATTGCGGCAGGCCCGGGCAGCGCGATCAGCTCGGGCGGCATGCTGACCAAGGTGCTGGCGGCCAAGCGCGCCGCCCGCAGCGGCGCTTGCACCATCATCGCCAGCGGGCGCGAGGACGATGTGCTCGTGCGGCTGGCCAATGGTGTGTCGATCGGAACCGAGCTCACGTCCCGGCATCCCGTGCTGACGGCGCGCAAGCAGTGGCTGGCCGATCACCTGCAGTTGAAAGGTCGCCTGACGGTGGACGCCGGGGCCGTGCTCGCGCTGCGCCGCGAGGGCAAGAGCCTGCTGCCGGTCGGGGTGTTGCAGGTGCAGGGCGAATTCGCGCGCGGCGACGTGGTGTCTTGCGTCGGGCCGGACGGACAGGAGGTCGCGCGCGGGTTGACCAACTACTCGAGCGCCGAAGCGCGTCAGATCGCCCGCAAGCCCAGCAGCGAGATCGCCGCAACGCTGGGCTTCATCGAGGAGCCCGAGCTGATACACCGCGACAACCTCGTGGTGCTTTGACGGGCCGCCGTAAGGCGGCTGCGCGGGCCGATGACCGCCCCTCTTCCTTAAGGAGAAGGGCCACGGTCGGAGGATCCGCGCCGATCAGGACTTGCGCTGGTCTGCGCGGAACACGTACTGGGACAGCTCGGACAGGGCTCTCTGGTAGACGACCCTCTTGAACTCGATCACGGCGTCCTCGGGAATCCAGTAGTCGTGCCAGCGCCAGGCGTCGAACTCGGGCTTCTCGCTGCGGCGCAGGCAAACGTCGCACTCACGGCCGATCAGCCGCAGCAGGAACCAGATCTGTTTCTGCCCGCGGTAGTTGCCACGCAGGTCGCGTCGGATCCACTGCTCAGGGACCTCGTAGCGCAGCCACTCCCGCGTGCGCGCCACGATCCGCACCTGTTCCGGACTCAGTCCGATCTCTTCGTACAGTTCGCGGAACATGGCCTGCTCGGGGGTCTCGCCGTGCTTGATTCCCCCTTGCGGGAATTGCCAGGAGTGCTGCTTTGCGCGTTTTCCCCAGAATACCTTGTTGTGGTCGTTGAGCAGGATGATGCCGACATTCGGGCGGTAGCCTTCCTTGTCCAGCATGCCATCACCTGAAGCTATATCATCTGGCGCCAATTATAGGAGCCGCAGGGCGCGGCTCAAATGCGATCCGAGCGGCCTAATCGGCCGCTTTTATTCGAAATTCACTCGTCGAAAGTCCGCCACGCGATGCGAGCCTCGCAGTTCCTGATTTCGACGCTGAAGGAGGCGCCCGCCGACGCCGACGTCGTCAGCCAGCAGCTGATGCTGCGTGCAGGCATGATCAAGAAGCTTGCGGCCGGCATCTACACGTATATGCCCCTTGGGCTGCGCTCGATCCGCAAGATCGAGGCGATCATCCGCGAGGAGATGAATCGGGCCGGCGCCATCGAGTTGCTGATGCCGGTGGTGCAGCCGGCCGAGCTGTGGGTGCAATCCGGGCGGTGGGACAAATACGGGCCGGAACTGCTCAGGCTGAAGGACCGGCATCAGCGCGATTTCGTCCTGCAACCGACTTCCGAGGAGGTCGTTACCGACATCGCGCGTCAGGAAATCCGCAGCTATCGGCAACTGCCGCTCAACCTGTATCACATCCAGACGAAGTTCCGCGACGAGCGCCGGCCCCGCTTCGGCGTGATGCGCGGCCGCGAGTTCACGATGAAGGATGCCTATTCCTTCGATCGCGACCTGGACGGCGCGCTGCGCAGCTACGACATGATGTTCGCAGCGTACGAGCGCATCTTTGCGCGGATGGGCCTGACCTTTCGAGCCGTCGCCGCCGACACCGGCGCCATCGGCGGGACGCGCTCGCACGAGTTTCAAGTGATCGCCGACGCCGGCGAGGACCAGATCGCCTGGTGCCCGGACAGCAACTTCGCGGCCAACGTGGAACTGGCCGAGGCACTGCCCCTGCTGGAGTCGCGCGCCGCGCCGGCGCAGGCGATGCGCAAGGTGGCCACGCCCGGGCGCGCGCGCTGCGATGAGGTGGCGGCATACCTGGGTGTGCCGATCGAGCAAACCGTGAAGGCCGTCGTGGTCGCGCTGGATCCCGAAAAAGGCGTCGACAGCGCTGCCTTGGCCGGACCCGAGATCTGGATGCTGCTGGTTCGAGGCGACCACGAATTGAACGAGAGCAAGGCCGGCAAGCTGCCGGGGTTTGAGCGCGGCTGGCGCCTGGCCAGCGAAGCCGAAATCGTGGATCACTTCGGCTGCCCACCCGGCTACCTCGGTCCTGTTGCTCCGCGCAAGCCGGTGCGCGTGATCGCCGATCGAACGGTGGCCAGAATGAGCGACTTCATTTGCGGCGCCAACGAGGCGGACTACCATCTGGCCGGCGTGAACTGGGGACGCGATCTGCCCGAGCCGCACGCCGTCGCCGATATCCGTAACGTGCTGGCCGGCGATCCGTCGCCCGATGGCAAGGGAAGGCTTCAGATTCAGCGCGGCATCGAAGTCGGGCATGTCTTCTATCTGGGGTCACTCTATTCGGAAAAGCTCGGGGCCACCTATCTGGACGAGCTGGGTCAGACGCACCCGCTGCAGATGGGCTGCTACGGGATCGGCGTCACACGTCTGCTGGGCGCGGCGATCGAGCAGGGCCATGACGAGCGCGGCATCATCTGGCCCGATCCGATCGCCCCGTTCGAGGTCGTGATCTGCCCGATCAACTACCGGCAGTCGACCGGGGTGCGTGAGCAGGCCGACCGGCTCTATCGGCAGTTGTGCGAGGCCGGCGTCGACACCTTGCTCGACGATCGGGGGGAACGGCCCGGAGCGATGTTCGCCGATGCCGAGCTGATCGGAATCGGGCATCGGATCACGATCGGTGAGCGCGGCCTGAAGTCCAATCAGCTGGAATATGCGTCCAGGCGCGCGCTGCAGCCCGAGATGGTTCCGGTCGCCGATGCGGTCGCTTTCATCCGCGAGCGGATCAATCGTTGACACCAAGCGCGCGGCCAGACGGGCGGTCGTGGGCGCGGCGCTTGCGTTGCCGTGGGCCCTGGCCGTGCGGTCGGCGCGCGCCGGCGCCCAGCAGTACGAGCCGCTCGCCGACGCGGTGCGCAGCGCGCTGGCGGCGCGCATCGCCGACACCAAGCCGCCACAGCGCAAATTCGACCGGATCGAGGACAGGGTCGCGTTCGTCAACTGGCTGGCCGAGATGTCGCAGCGCCTGAGCTCGAAGGAACCGGAGTATCGCAACCGGGTCGACCTGCTGCGCACGCTCGACTACGAGTGCACCCGGGCCGGGCTGGACCGGCAGATGGTGCTGGGACTGATCCAGGTGGAGAGCGGCTTTCGCAGGTACGCCATTTCGCCGGCGGGCGCGCGCGGCTACATGCAGGTGATGCCGTTCTGGGCGGGGCTGATCGGGGACGGCGACCAACGCCGCCTGTTCGACATGCGCACGAACCTGCGCTACGGCTGCGTGATCCTTCGTCACTACCTCGACGGCGAGCAGGGGGACCTGTTCCGCGCGCTCGGTCGCTACAACGGAAGCGTCGGGCGGCCCGAATATCCGCAGGCGGTTCTGGCGGCGTGGCGCGGCCAGTGGAATTACATTCCTCGCGCTTCGCAATCCGAGTGAGCTGCGCCGGCGCTTGGCGCCGCCTACTTGCGTGGCCCGCCCGGCAGTCCGCGCGCGGCGCCGCTCATCGCTCCGAGGGCGCGCATCATCTTGCCCACGCCGCCTTTCTGCATCTGCTTCATCATCGCCTGCATCTGCTCGAACTGCGCCAGCAGCCGATTGACCTCCTGCACCGGCACGCCGGAGCCGGCCGCGATGCGCCGCTTGCGCGACGCCTTGATCAGCTCCGGCCGCGTCCGTTCCTGCGCCGTCATCGAGTTGATGATTCCTTCCAGGCGCCGCACCTGCCGGTCCGCCTGCCCGCTGTCGAGGGGTCCGGCCGCTTTCGCGAACTGCGCCGGCAGCTTGTCGAGCAGGTTGCCGACGCCTCCCATCCGGCGCATCTGGATCACCTGCTCGCGAAAGTCGTTCAGGTCGAAGCGGGCGCCCGACCGGATCCTGTGGGCCAGCCGCTCGGCCGCGTCCACGTCGATCGCCTTGTGCACGTCCTCGACCAGCGCGACGATGTCGCCCATTCCCAGCACCCGGCCCGCCATGCGCTCCGGGTCGAGCCGCTCCAGGCCGGTGAGCTTTTCCCCGACGCCGGCGAACTTGATCGGCTTGCCGGTCGCGTGGCTGACCGACAGCGCAGCGCCTCCGCGCGCATCGCCGTCGAGCTTGGTGAGCACGATGCCGGTGAGCGGCAGGCGCGAGGCGAACGCCGTTGCGGTGTTCACCGCGTCCTGGCCGAGCATCGCGTCGACCACGAACAGGGTCTCGACCGGCGCCAGCTCGGCGTGCAGCTGCGCGATCTCCTGCATCATGGGCTCGTCGATGCTGGTGCGACCCGCGCTGTCGACCAGCAGCACGTCGAAATAGTGCCGGCGGGCGTACACCAGCGCGTCGCGGGCGATGCTGAGCGGGGACATCGAAGCATCGGCGGCAAAGAACTCGGCGCCGGCCGCGCCGCTCACCGTCCGCAACTGCTCGATGGCGGCCGGCCGGTACACGTCGGTCGAAACCGTCAGCACCTTTTTCTTGCGCTCGGTGATCAGCATCCGCGCCAGCTTGCCGCAGGTGGTGGTCTTGCCGGCCCCCTGCAGGCCGGCCAGCAGCACGACCGCGGGAGGCTGCACCGCCAGGACGAGCTCCCGTTGTGCAGCCGGCAGGTCGGCACCCATCAGGCGCGCCAGCTCCTTGTGCACCACGCCCACCAGCGCCTGCCCGGGCGTCAGGCTGCCGAGCACGTCCTGCCCCAGAGCGCGCTCGCGCACCCGCGCGATGAAGTCGCGCACCACCGGCAGCGCGACATCGGCCTCGAGCAGCGCCAGGCGCACTTCGCGCAGCATGTCCTGGGTGTTCGCTTCCGTCAGGCGCGTCTGGCCCCGCATCTGCTTGGCGATGCGCGCCAGCCGTTCGGTCAGTTGTTCCAGCATCGGATCGGGGCCAATCGCCGCGTGGTATAAAGAAACGCGCTATGACAGGCCACGAATTCTACGGTCTTGCCGGATTCTCGACCGCGCTGCTGTACTTGGCGATCGCTGCCCTCAGCTGGGTCCAGCTCAGGACCGAGTCCAAGTCCGATCGCCGCTTCAGGCTGGTGGCGGCGCTGATGGTTCCGGCCCTGCTCGGCCACGCGATCACGCTGGGCTACTCGATGTTCGGTCTGGGCGGTCTGCGCTTCGGATTCGCGCACGCGCTGTCCGCGACGATGCTGATCAGCGGCGCGTTGCTGTGGATCGAGGGCTTCTTCGTCCCGCTGCGCGGCCTTTACCTGCTGGTGGCGCCGATCTCGGCCCTGACCGTGATCCTGCCGCCGTTCTTTCACGGGATCTCGCTCGCGGGCGAAGGCTCGTCGGTGGCGCTGCGGCTTCATCTGAGCGTGGCCATCCTGTCCTACAGCATCCTGACGGTGGCGGCGCTGCATGCGCTGTTGATGGCATCGGTCGATCACTACCTGCATCAGCCGTCGGCCAACCCCAGCCAGGGGCTGACACGCCTGTTTGCGCGACTGCCGTCGCTGCTGGAGCTCGAGTCGCTGCTGTTCCGGCAGATCGCGGTCGGCTTCGTGCTGCTCAGCGCGACGCTCGCCTCCGGGGCGGTTTTTTCGGAGGAGCTGTTCGGCCGTCCCTTGCGCTTTGACCATACGACCGCGCACAAGATGGTGTTCGCGTTGCTGTCGTGGGGCGTGTTCGGGGCCCTGTTGACGGGCCGTGCCGTGTTCGGCTGGCGCGGTCGCACCGCGCTGCGATGGACTTTCATCGGCTTCGTGATGCTGCTGCTGGCTTACATCGGAAGCCGTTTCGTGGTCGAAGTGCTGTTGGGCAGGATCGGATGACGACCGTGAAGGCGCTACGAGGCGGTCGGACCCTGTTGGCCGCGGACTGAGGGAAGGCTCGACGATGGCGCGCCTGCTGCTGTGGGTCCTGCTGGCGGTGATCGCCTACGCGGTGCTGAAGAGCTGGTCCCGCTCCGGCGCCGGTCGCGGCGGCGCGGCCGACAAGCCGTCCGAGGCGATCGTTCGCTGCGCGGCCTGCGGTCTGAACGTACCGCGGTCCGAAGCGCATGCTCGCGACGGCATCTGGTACTGCAGCCGCGAGCACCTCGAGCGGTCGCAAGCCGGGCGCTGACATGCGCGAACGCGAGCACGCTGAAGATCGGAGCGGCAGCGACCCGGCCGAGCCCGCGGCGGCCGTCCAGGCGCTGGTGAGCCAGCTGCAGCCCGCGCCGGATCTTCAGATCGAGCCGTCCTGGCCGACGCTGCAGACGTTCGCGCTGGTGCGCGTTCTGGTGTCCACCGCGCTGCTGGCGGTGATGACGTTCGGCGCGCCGGTGATCAGCCGCGCACTGGGCGCGGATCCGGGCCGGATGATGAGCCTGCTGGCGGCCTATTTCGCGCTGTCCGTATCGCTGCTCGCCTGGACGATGCTGCGCCGCAGCCGGTTCGGACTGCAGATCTGGGCCCACCTGGCCGCGGACCTGCTGATGATTTCCCTGCTGGTCGTGCTGGGAGGCGGCACGCGCAGCGGCGTGTTCATCTTCTATCTGCTGCCGCTCGCCGAGGCGTCCCTGGTGCTGCCCAGCGTGGGCGCGTTTTTCGTCTGCTCGATCGCGGACCTGGTGCTGCTGGGCAACGAAGTGCAGCGCGTGTTCAGTGGCGAGCCCGGGGAAGCGCAGCTGTTCCAGGCCGGCGTGGCCGGCGCCGCGCTGTTCGGAATCACGGCGCTGCTGCACCTGCTGTCGACGCGACTGTCGAGCCAGGAGCAGCTGGCGCGGATGCGAGGGCGCGAATTGGCCAGTCAGCTGCAGATCAACCGGCTGGTGATCTCGCAGATGGAGCAGGGCGTGATCGTGGTCGACGCCCGCACGATGGTGCGGGCCAACAACCGGGCGGCGCGTTCCATGCTCGGATTCGACCCGGAGGCCCAGCTGACCGGCCGGCGCCTGCTCGACCTGGAATCGGCGCAGGAGCTGGGGCACGCGTTCATGAACTGGCTGACCGCGCTCGAGCTGGGTGCGGTGCCGGCGCAGTCCAACATCGTGATCAAGGGCGGCGAGGGTCCGCCAGCCGGCGCGCATCGGCGCCTGCGCGTGCGCTTTGCCCGCCCCGCGTTTCAACCGTCGGACGAGTACGTGATTTTCATGCAGGACCTGCAGGCGGTCGAGGAGCGCGCGCAGCGGCTGAAGCTGGCCGCGATGGGACGGCTGACCGCGTCGATCGCCCACGAGATTCGCAACCCGCTTGCGGCCATCAGTCAGGCCGGGCAGTTGCTGGCCGAGGACGTGCGCGATCCGCTGCATCAGCGTCTGGCGTCCATCGTGCGCGAGAACACGCAGCGACTGAACCGGCTGGTCGAGGACGTGCTGCGGGCGGCGCGGCGCGATTCGCCGCTGACCGACGAGTTCGACCTGTTCGAGTTCTGCTCGGCCTGGCTGGGCGAGTTCGTGCGGGACCGCGGGCTGATCGGGGAGGCGATCCGGCTGGCGGCGCAGCCGGGCCTGGTCGTCCGATTCGACCAGAACCAGCTGCGCCAGGTCCTGTTCAACCTGGTCGACAACGCGCTGCGCTATTGTTCGGGCCGGGCCGGCAGCATCGAAATCCGGGCGGAACCACCGGAGGAGCGGCTCGCGCCGGTGTGCCTGTGGGTCTTCGACGACGGGCCCGGCGTGGCTCCGGCCGATCGCGAATCGATGTTCGAACCGTTCTTCACGACGCACCCGCGCGGTACCGGTCTGGGCCTGTACCTGGCACGCGAATTCTGCGTGGCCAACGGCTTCGACCTGACCTACGGCGCGTGGCCGCATCCGCCTGCCCGCTTCGGATTCTGCCTGCGGTTCGGCCCGCCCGAAGCGCAGCAGGTCGAGCAGCCCGATTTCATGGATACACTGCCCGCCACATGAATCCGGTCCAGGGCTCCGCGGTCGAGCCGTCGGCGCGTGCGGGCACAGGCTCGGCGCGCACGCCGGCCGTCCTCGTGGTCGACGACGAATCCGACCTGCGCGACCTGCTGACGCTGACGCTGGTGCGGATGGGGCTGGACGCCGACAGCGCCGAATCGGTGGCGCGGGCGCGCGAGCTGATGGCCAGCCGCGCCTATTCGCTGTGCTTGACGGATATGCGGCTGCCGGACGGCTCCGGTCTGGACAAGCCGGTCGACCTGGATCAGCTGCGCCTGCTGGTCCGTTCCGCGTTGCGCGGGCTGTCGGCCGGCGGCAAGCAGGCCGACCAGGACGTGCTGCCGGCACAGGGCGCCCTCGGACGGCTGATCGGCGAGTCGGACTCGATCGTGCATCTGCGCGCGATGATCGGCCGGCTGGGCCAGAGCATGGCGCCGGTGTCGATCTTCGGGGAGTCGGGCAGCGGCAAGGAGCTGGTCGCGCGCGCGATCCACGAGGCATCGGCGCGCCGCGATATGCCCTTCATCGCGGTCAACTGCGGCGCGATCACAGAAAACCTGATGGAGGCGGAATTTTTCGGCTACCGGCGCGGCGCCTTCACCGGGGCCGATCGCGACCGGGACGGCTTCTTCCAGGCGGCCGCCGGGGGCACGTTGTTCCTGGACGAAATCGCCGAGCTGCCGGTCGCCATGCAGGTGAAGCTGCTGCGCGCGATCCAGGAGCGGCGGGTCCGCAAGGTGGGAGCCACCGCCGAGGATCCGGTGGACGTGCGGATCTTGTGCGCGACCCATCAGGAGCTGCAGAAACTGATCGCGAGCGGACGCTTCCGGCAAGACCTGTTTTATCGGCTCAACGTGATCGAGCTGCGCGTGCCGAGCCTGCACCAGCGGGTCGGCGACATCCCCGCCATTGCCGATTCGATCCTGCGCCGGATCGGCGAGCGCTCGGGCCTGCCGCCCAGCCGGCTGTCCGAAGGTGCGATCGAGGCATTGAAGCGACATCCGTTTCCCGGCAACGTGCGCGAGCTGGAGAACATCCTGGAACGCGCGCTGGCGCTGGCGACGGGCGTCGAGTTGCAGGCGCAGGATCTGCAGCTTCAGGAACTGGCCGCGGCACCCGCGCCGCAGGGGCCGGCCCCCGAGGTTGCCGCGCCGCCTGCAGCGCCGGCCGTCCCCGAAGTGCCCGGATCCGAGGTCG
>WNFP01000772.1_pt1 | contig 25155 bp, 16 predicted proteins | sample 5400201 | NCBI WGS metagenome assembly WNFP01 (sample SAMN13153355, study PRJNA577476) | soil metagenome | isolation source: 115 cm saprolite under Madrone tree | place: USA:California | collected 2016-06-14
CTGTTCTGCGGTATGGCGGTGAATATGTTTTGGTGGGACTTGGAGCCGCGGCCTCTTCCCTCCGTCCGCGCGCAGAGCTCAATTATCGGATTTCGGACGACTGGAGCACCGCTCTCCTATTTGCTTCGATGCCTGCTGGACCGGGCCCACTCGAAGCCAGCGATGCATTGCCAGGTGGTGCGCTTGCGGCGGCGCTCAATGAACTGGATGCCTTCCCAGCGCTGCTTTGGCGTCAGGGGCGCCCCGTGTTGCAGAGCGGCTGGCACGAAGAAATTGCGGCCGAGCGCAGAATCGGGACGCGCAGCAAGCTCCAGATGGCTGGCTTTCACGATGACAATCGGCATGTCGCAGTTTTCGGGCGCGGCAATGATCTTCCTACCACAGACTATTTACTTGATAATTTTTCGAACGGCTTTGCTTATGACGGCGGCTCCTCCAGCAGTTGGGGGACACGCGTCGCCTTCCGTGAAAAGCTAGATGGCGACATGGAGTTGAACGCGCTTTATTCCTTTGGCGGCGCTTTGGCCCCCTCAGACAATGCGGATGGCCTGCTTCGCGACATGCTGCGCACGGCTCCGCGACATTCTCTTGGGGCGGGCATTTCCGCGAAGGTTCCGCGACTCGGCACGAGGGTCTTGACGGGTTACAAATGGGTGAGTGGTGTGACCGTTTCTCGCGTGGACGGCTACGGCGAGTCCCTCTTCCAGATGGAGCCCTACCTTCACCTGATGGTCCGCCAGCCGTTGCCGAAATTCGCCTTGGGGCGGTGGGAGGCTATAGCGGATTGCAACAATCTCCTGGCGCAGGGCTATGTGTCAACCGGGAGCCGGGATGGCCACGTGGTCTTGGTGCCAGCCTTCCGGACTTTTCGGGGTGGCCTTAGCGTACAGTTTTAGGCACTCCAGGGGTTCTCGAAAGCTGTATTTGTCCTACCAGAAACTGGATGATATGAACAGGTCCAGCCCTCCGCAACCGTAATATGTTGAAGATACTAGGGTTCGGCGAATGATACTCTACCAAACAGTGGAAATTGATTTGCACCTGATTTTCTGGGGTGGGGTGCAGCCTGACTGAGCCATGAAGCAGAACCTGCGAGTCAGCCTTGGGGCGGTCGTTCTGGCGCTAACCACGCTGGCCGCGGTGATCTTCGCCCTGCTGAATTTTGACCAGCGCAACCGCTTTGAAGTGGTGTCCGACGGAGTTGCCTGGCTAGAGACGGATCAGGGAATCCAGGCCCGTCAGATCGCCTCCAATTCCCCGGCCACTCGCGCTGGGATTCGCACGGGCGACTTCCTGCTGACCTTCAATGGCACACCGGTTTCGAGAGCCGCCGAGGTTGCTCAGCGCCTGGATCGTGCGGGGCTCTGGACTCAGGTGCGTTACAAGCTCTCGCGCGGTGGTCAGGAATTCGAGACGCCCCTTGTTACGGCGCCGAAGGAAAAGCCGCTCGCGATCGAGAATTACCAGCGGGTCGTGGGTCTGTTCTATCTGTTCATCGGGTTGTTCATTTTCATCCGCCGGTGGAACGCCCCTCGGGCCGTGCACTTTTACGTCTTTTGTCTGGTTTCCTTCATCTGCTGGTCTTTCCACTATAGTGAAAAATTCGACGTCTTTGACTGGGAAGTATACTGGTCGGAGGTTGTGGCGCACCTTCTGACACCGGCCTTGCTCCTCCATTTCGCATTGGTCTTCCCCGGGCGGACGGAGACGAGGATTCGTTCTTCTTTGAAGCTGTTGGCAGTGTACCTGCTGCCGCTCGCCGCGCTTCTGATTCATGTAAGCACGGCGCTAAATGCCTTTGGTTTTATGCCCTGGCCCGGCGCGCTCTTCTTGCTCTGGAAGATCGAGTACAGTTATCTAGCGGCGTGTTTCCTGGCGGCTGGGTTGGTTTTCTATCGGAGTTACCGCGAAGCGCCCTCCGGCGTTCTTCGTCAGCAGCTGAAATGGCTTACTGGTGGAACCCTCATCGGCAGTCTCCCTGTTTCCTTGCTTTACATTCTTCCTTTCGTGTTTGACGCCGCTCCACACTGGTGGGCGAAAGTCTCCGTGCTGAGTCTGGGGCTTATCCCGCTGTGTTTCGGCTACGCCATCATCCGTTACCGTTTGATGGATGTGGATATTATCTTCAAGCGCGGCTTGGCGTATACCGTGGCCACTGCGGGCGTCGCCGCGGTTTATTTCACGCTCGTGGCATTGATCGCAGAAATCTTCCATACGCCTACGAATGGCTTCGGCGGCGGCATGATCGCCATCGTCATCGCGGCGTTTTTGTTCCAACCATTCCGCGAGTGGATTCAAACGCGTTTGGACCGCTTCTTCTACCGGGACCGTCTCGATTACCGGCGCACGCTGATTGAATTCGGGCGTACCCTTACGAATGAGGTGCGGATCGACCCCATGCTGGGTTCGGTCATGGACCGCATCTCGCAAACCTTGTTGGTCGACCGGCTGGCGATTTTCGTGGAAAACCCGCTGGCTCCCGGCCAAATGCGGATTGCTCGTTCCATGGGCGTACGCCTTTCCGAATCTTTGGATCTGCGATTCCTGGGTCCGGCCCGGCCGGAGTTCGCCCGCGGGGCGCTCTTTTTCGAGTCGCCCCGCGCGGCGCGAGAGGTCAGCGATTCCGTCCGGCGCACCCTCGAACAACTCGATCTCAACTACTTTGTGCCCTGCCGCATCCGCGAGCACACCGTCGCAGTTCTCGGTCTCGGCAAGACGGTTGATGGAGATTTTCTGTCCAGCGATGACGTCGAGTTGGTCGAGACCATCGCCGGCTATGTCGCCGTCGCTCTTGACAACGCACAGCTTTACAGCTCTCTCGAACAAAAGGCCCTGGAAATCGCGCGACTCAAGGATTTCAGCGAAAACATCGTCGAATCCCTGAACGTCGGCGTGCTGGCCGTCGACCTCGACGGCATTGTCGAATCCTGGAATACGCGCATGGAGCAGCTTTTCGGAGTGACGCGCCAGGAAGCGGTGGGACGGCAGCTCACATCCCTGCTGCCGGAAGATTTGGCGCGCGAAATCGCCGCGCGCGGCGACCAAGAGCAAATTACGGGCATCTATAAGCAGAGACTCCAGCATCAGGGAAAATCGCTCACGTTGAACGTTTCCATCACTCCCCTGGTGAGCAAATCGAGTGAACGGATCGGCCGGCTCCTGCTCTTTGATGACGTGACCCAGCGGGAGCGCATGGAAGAACAGATGTCGCAGACGGAAAAACTGACCTCTCTCGGACTTCTCGCTGCCGGCGTTGCGCATGAAGTGAATACGCCGCTCGCGGTCATCTCCAACTACATTCAGATGCTGGCGAAACAAATGCCGGAAGGGGACCCGCGCCACTCGATCATCGAGAAAATCGTCAAGCAGACTTTCCGGGCCAGCGAAATCGTCAACAATCTGCTCAATTTTTCGCGCACCGGCTTGGCGGAAGCGGCGGACGTTGACGTAAACCGGGTCGTCGAAGAAACCCTCTCTCTCATGGCCCACCCACTGAAGATTTCACACATCCACGTAGTGAAACAGCTTGGCGAACCGTTGCCTCCTGTCCGGGGATCAGCGAACAAGCTCCAGCAGGTTTTCCTAAATCTGTTCCTGAATGCCCGCGATGCGATGCCCGGCGGGGGAATGCTCGAAGTCCGCACCGCGGCGCATAACGGAACCGTCGAGATCGAGGTCGCGGATACAGGCGCTGGCATTGCTCGAGAGCACATCAACCGCATCTTCGATCCTTTTTTCACCACCAAGCCCAATGGCCGTGGCACGGGCCTCGGCCTTTCGGTGAGCTATGGAATTATCAAGGAACATGCCGGAAAGATTGATGTGCGCTCCGCGCCAGGCAAAGGCACATCCTTTCACCTCGAGCTCCCGGCGGTCAGGAAAGCAGTCCATGTCTAAGGGTTCCATCCTAGTTGTTGACGACGAATCCGAAATTCGCGAAGGTCTCGAACTTCTGCTCAAAGGCGAAGGCTACGGCGTCTCCAGCGCCGAAACCGGTGAATCCGGGCTCGCCAAGCTCGAAGAGCATCCTTTCGATCTCTTGTTGTTGGACGTCAGCTTGCCGGACCGCAACGGACTTGACATGCTGAAAGAAATTCGCCGCCGCGATCCCCAGCTTTCTGTCGTCCTCATTACCGCCTACGGTTCGATCGATATGGCCCGCGCCGCCTTCAAAAATGGTGCAATGGACTACATCACCAAGCCGTGGTCCAACGATGAATTGCTCGCGCAAGTGGCCCAGGCCGTGGAATCTCGACGGCTTCGCGATGAAAACCTCCAGTTGAAGCGTGCTCTCAAGCAGCGCTTCAATTTCCCAAGCATTGTCGGTAAGAGTGACAAAATGCACGTGCTTCTGGACCTGGTTGCGCAAGTCGCGCCCTCGCGCTCCACAGTCCTGATCAGCGGAGAGAGCGGAACGGGCAAGGAGCTCATCGCTAAGGCGATCCATTCGGCCTCGCCACGCGCCGACAAGTCCTTCGTGCCCGTGAATACGGGCTCGATCCCCGTGGATCTCCTCGAGTCTCAGCTTTTCGGCCATGTGAGGGGCGCTTTCACCAGCGCCATCGCGTCCAAGAAAGGCCTTTTCGAAGTCGCCGACCAGGGCACCATTTTCTTCGATGAAATCGCCACCATCAGCCCGGAAACACAGGCGAAGCTCCTGCGCGTCATTCAGGAGCGCGAATTCATGCGCCTCGGCGGTACGGAACAAATCAAAGTCGACGTGCGCATCGTGGCGGCCTCCAACGTCGATCTTCTGACGCTAGTGCGCGAGGGCCGCCTCCGCGAAGATTTGTACCACCGCCTGAACGTGATCCACCTGCAGCTTCCGCCGCTCCGCGAACGCCGCGAAGACGTGCCCTTGCTGCTGGCACATTTCCTCGAGCGTTATTGTCAGGAAAACGCTAAATCTCTGCGGCAATTCACCCAGTCGGCCATGAAGTTGATGATGGATTACGACTGGCCGGGCAATGTGCGCGAACTGGAAAACGTTGTCGAGAGAGCGGTGGTACTCTCCACTCAGGAACGCGTTGACGTGGACCTTCTGCCGGAAAGTATCCGCAGCAAGGAAATTGTTCGCGGCGTGCGGCTGCAGCTTTCCGAGTTTTTGCCTCCACTGCCCACTGAGCCAGGCGCGCGTTACTCCGCGGACAATCCGCATCCGTCCTTGTTTCAAATCATGGACGAAATCGAACGCCGCATCATCATCGACATGCTCGAGCGTACCAGCTGGAACCAGACGGAAGCCGCGGAGCGATTTCTCATCCCCCTTTCAACACTCAACCAGAAAATCAAGCGTCTCGGAATCGATGTTCGGCGCCGGGGCCGCGGCGACGAGACGTTTACCGCCACCATGGGAAAGTAACCGCTGCCTGGTGTTCGAGATATTTTCGGTCGTCTCTCCCTCGCACGATAACCCGGCCAATTACGTACACTACGGGTACATCACTATGGTCAAATCCTTACCGCCTGCTCGCCTCTCTGACATTAGTGCTTCCAAGCACGAATGGCCTGTTCTACTTGAGTGCGCGTCTCCAAGATGCGATGCGCGGAAACTCAACGAGCTTCTCCGGTCGGCCGACTGGACCCGGTTGCTTCTGCTTGTGCAAAAGCACGGTATGGTGGGTCACTTGGCGGCGCATCTGCACGAACTTGACAGAGACTTGGTCCCCCCGGAAATGAACAAGACGCTCATCGAATGCCAGCGGGCGCAGATTCTTCTTACGCTTAGATTGACCGCGGAACTGTTCCGGCTGTTGAAGCGCTTGGCCGCCGCTGAGATCGGCGTTCTTGCCGTGAAGGGACCGGTTCTCTCCTTGCGGGCCTATGGCGATCCCGCGATGCGCAGCTATGGCGATCTGGACCTGCTTGTCCGCCAGCGTGACATTCGCCGTGCCACGGAATTGATGATTGCGGCCGGTTACCAGGCAGCAGTGCCTGTCTCTGCGATCGATTCCGGAAAAATACCGGGCCAGTATCTTTTCTCCGCGCCGGATTCGAAACTTCTCGTCGAGCTGCACAACGATTACACGCTGCGCTATTTTCCCCGCCGGCTCCTCCTCGAAGGATTTTTCGAACGCCAGGTCCGCGTGCTGCTCGATTCCCGCAAAGCCCCCGCACTTTCGGTAGAAGACGAATTGGTGCTGATTTGCGTTCATGGGGCAAAACACTATTGGGAGCGTTTGATGTGGATTGCCGACGTCGCCGCGCTGCTCTACAGCCAAACAAACCTGGATTGGAAGCGGGCCGCAGAGTCGGCCAGAGAAGTCGGAGCGGAACGCATGCTGCACGCCGGGCTGTTGCTTGCGGCAAACCTGCTGAGAGCGCCGCTCCCCGGCAAAGTCTTGCCGATGGTTCACTCCGACTCTGGCGCCGCGAAGCTCGCAGGGCAGGTTCTCGAATGGCTCCCCGCCGCCGGTTCTTCCCCGCCGGGTCTTTTGGCACGCGCCCTCTTTCGAATGCGCATGTGCGGCGGTTTGATTTCAGCCCCCGCCTATCTGCTCAGACTCTCTTTTTCGCCCACGGAAGAGGACTGGAAGGAAAGCGTGGAAGAAAAACGGCACTGGTTCCTCTACGCTGTTCGCAGGCCATTTCGACTCGCCCGGAAGTATGGTCGCGACGGTAGCGGCCTGATCCTTGTCTTGTGAATTTGATGCTCCAGAGAAATCCGCACTCTTCTTCGCACGCTGAGCAGTCTTACCATGTTAGCGGCAATGAATTGATTCTCGGGGCTGCGGATTTCAGCGTCGCAAAATCCTCGCGAATAACCCTGCACAACTCTTCGAGCCGCGCGGCGTCCTGGTGTGGATGGATTCGCCGGATGGGAACCGTCGTTACAAGTTGCCCAAGAAGCGCAAACTCGCGAGCCCGCAGGTCCCGATCCAGGATTTTATTCGCGTAGGTTTCAGCTACAAGCGAGACCAGTGCATCTTGTGGCCCAATTTTTTCTACGCAAGGTGCCGGTTCCGGTCGTCGATTTCCCAGAATATAAACGGCGCCGAGAGGGAGAGGGCGGTCCTCAAAACGTGTCCCCTCTCCTCCGAGTGCGAGACGCCGCTTATCCCATTCCGGACTCAAATGCGGGAGCGCGTCCGGGGCCCCATAGAGCATTTCCACGGAATCAGGCCAAAGACAAAGATGCGGATAGGCGGGCATGACATGGAACGTCCCTTCCTGTTCGACCAGCGCGACAATGTCATCGGAAAGGACCCCGCAGCCTTGCTTGGCGAACGCCGCCGCAGTGGTTGACTTTCCTGCACCGGCGGCGCCAACCAGTGCCACACTGAAACCCTCGAAGGCTACAGCGCTCGCGTGCAGGCAGACTACGCCGCGCAGCCGCAACAATATTCCCAAGACAGGGCCAAGCAAGTAGGAACAAGCATCTTCAAGGGACGCTTCTGGAGGCCAGACCGCCCAGAGATCCTTCCCTCTGCGATCAAACCAGAATTGCATTCCGTCATAGTATGTCAAATGAAAAAGAGAACCGTGCAGGCTTGTCCGGATTTCCCAGATTGGCTTGCCGCCTTCATCCGTGTCGGAACTCGTGTACACAACGGGTTGAGACTCCTCTGCCCTCCCAGACTCGGTGGATGGCGATTCGCCTAGATGGATTTGTACATCAAGAATTTCAGAAGGTGTTTCCAGAAGCGAAAGTCCCGGAATGGTGAGATTGGATCGTACAGCGAGGCCGAAAACGTTGTGTGTGAAATCCACTTCATCTACTATACGAAACAAAGTCTCGAAATTTGTATCCTCGGGTTGATACCGCTTGATTCTTTACTCTATGCGTTGAAATTGCAATTTCAGAGAATGGATCCATGAGTGCTCGGGTTGCTCCCGCTCATTCTGCTGGGTCGTGACGGCTTGCCACTACATGTGAGTCCTTGACATATTTCCTTTCCCCCCATCCTTGTTGCCCTTGTTCCCCATCGTCTGCGTGAGTTCCCGCACGGTTCCATACTTGGTCAGAGAGGGCTTCGAGTACGGCTTTTTCGGTTCCCGTTTAACGGGCTTAACCATTCCCAGCCTCCGCACGAATCTTATATCGAACTCTTCGCGCCGACTGCAACCAAATGTTCAGACAATAGGGCCGGATATTGCTGCTGACTTGCTCTGAACTCATCTTACCATGCGGTCGGGTAAGCGCCGAGCGATTGATATACCGATCGACATCAGGGTTCCAGCGCATTTGATTTAGCCGTTCAATTCCCGCCCGCCGGACCTGCTCACAAAGCGGGTCGCCTTGCAGGGGCGTCTTTGGACGCATCCGCACGCGCTCCGGCAATCGTCCCTCCATCGCCTCGCGCAGGAGCATCTTTTGAAAGAACCAGGGAAACATAGGCAGTGCGAGCAGATAATTTACGATCCGCAAATCAAGAAGCGGGTAGCGAGTTTCCACCGGGCAATGCGTCACGCCGGCATTCTCCTGTTCGAACATGAGCGTCCACTGGGGCAGGGCAAGAGACGCGTAGCCCTTAGGGTGAATAGGATGCCTGATGCCAGATTTAGGCAGCTCGCACCCCTCCTTCCACCGTGCACCAAGGTTCGCGCGGCGGGCGAATTCGGCTGTCAGCCAATTCGGAAACACCGGTCGATCAGGATCCTTTCCGGCGAGTCGCAGAGCACGGACGCGGATGCCGCGCCACGGAAAGGGTCTAACCCAAATGTAATTCGCCATCTCTGTGAGTAGTCGTTGCCACTCTCCGTTTCGCCGCAGATCTTCCACATACGGCCACATCTGAAAGTTCATGAGGTCGTCGCCGCCTTCTCCAGACAATACAACACGGCAGTCAGTGGAAGCGATGCGGTACGAGTCAAAGATACCGGCGACGAGGGGATTACTGATCGGCTCGGGCAAGCCTAATTCGGGATCGTCCCAGCGTTCGAAAAGCTGTACCTGATCCATCGTTATGAGTCTGATCGGAACGCCCAGAAACTTGGCCGTCTCGTTCGCGTACTCTCCGTCGTTATCAGGTATCAGCGATTCATATACGTGCGTATAGCCTCGAATATCCGTTCTTCGATCATTCTTTGCCGACACCTCCTTGGCCATCGCCGCCACCGATGACGAATCCAGTCCACCACTTAAGAGGATTCCGACCAAGTCCGTGCGAAGACGGTCGGCGACCGCCGCTTGTAATAACGACTGAAAATTATCGATGTACTCTTCGGGCTTCGAATAGCGGATCCGGCCGTCCGTTGGGGGTGTCCAGTAATGTCTAATCTTTATTCCATTCGGCGAGAAAGTCAGGGAATGCGCGGGCGGCAGGCGCTGAATGTCGCGAAAGGTCGTGGTCGCGTTGTCGTAGTTCAGCCCAAATAGCAGAAAATCGCCAATCGCCGCGTCGTTCAACTCCCCCGATACAAGCGGGTGCATTCGAATGCAGTTCAGCGTGTTGCTGAAAATAAAAACATCCCCCACCTGCGCGTAGTAAAAAGGCTTGATTCCGAAATGATCGCGCGCACAAAACAGTTCTTTCTTGGCCGCATCCCAGATCGCGAACGAAAAATCCCCCCTCAAGTGCTCGACGCACGGTGTGCCCCACGCAGCATAGGCATGCAGAATCAGCTCAGAGTCGGGGTCGTTTGCCCCAACCTGACGTCCGGAGCGTCGCAGTTCGGTGGTGAGGTCCTCGCGGCAATCGATTCGTGCGTCCGCGACGATCCAAAATCGCCCGTCGAGACTCGCAGGCTGATTTTCGGCCCGCGCTTCGTGCGTGGTCTGCAGCATTGCATGACCCAGGCCAATGGAGCTCTCCAGCCAGCACGTTTGGGAATCGGGGCCACGGTAGGCGAGAGAATCCACGTGAGATTGCAAAAGCGCCCGCTCAATCGGCGCACCGTTCCGGTGGAAGATGCCGACGATGCCGCTCAATCAAATCGCCTTTCTATCCGAGTGGCCGGCGTTTCGAACGGTGAAAAGGGCTGCTGCACGGCATCATCGTTGCGGGAAAAAGTCACCCGGATTCCACCCCCGGAATAGATCCCGAGGCGGATTTCCCCGGCGACGAGAGTTGCATTTCGAATCACTGCCAGGCTGGAGCAGCATTCTACTGTTACTTCTTGTCAGCAGCAACACGCCGTGTTCGACGTGTTTCGCGCAGCCTGCCGGCGAATTCATGAATTCTTTAGACGTGCTGAGGCAGGCGGAGCCACCGACTTTTATGTTGCAACTCCGTTGCGGTCTAGGCAGAGTACCGTGGAATGATCCCTCCTCTCTCCAGCCCCTTTCAGCGCGGAGCACTTGTCGCTGTTTCCTTCGTTATTGGCGCCAGTCTCGCTTACTTCAGCATTCGAAACGCGTTCGCCGTTCATTTTGCTGCCTTGCAAACCCGCGAAGGGTGTGAGCGCGCCGTCCATCTTGAGCCAGGCGACACCCGTAACTGGCACCTCTTGGGCCGGTTTTGGCAATACAACCTCGAAAATCCCGACGGCCCTCGCGCCATTCGTGCTTATCTTGTTGCTTTGTCTTTGAATCCGGGCTCTGCGGACATCTGGTTGGACCTCGCCACCGCCTATGAATCTGAAGGCAATCTCGCCGCTGCCCGGGACGCCTTCCTCCACGCCAGGCGCGCCTATCCTCTTTCGGCCGAGGGATCTTGGCGCTATGGCAATTTCCTGTTGCGCCAAGGAGAACTCGATCCAGCCTTTACCGAACTGCGCCGCGCTGTTGAATCCGACCCCAAGCGCGGTGCGGAAACGTTTTCCCGTTCCCTCAACGCTGGATCCAGCGTCGAAACGATCCTCAATCGCGTTCTTCCCCCGATTAGCAGTGCTTACGTCGATGTGATTCGCGACCAGATCGCAGACGGCCACACCGAGATCGCTCTAAGCGTATGGGATCGGCTCGCTTCCATTCACACCCGGTTGCCCTTGCAGGATTCTTTTCCACTGGTCGGCACCTTGATGACCGAAAAACGAATCGCACAAGCACGCCGCGTCTGGGACCAGGCCGTGGAGTCTTCCGACATGGCCGATATTCAAGGGCCCTCCGGCTCGGTTTTGTGGGACGGCGGTTTCGAATCAGGGGTGACCGGCGGCGGTTTCACCTGGCTTTTTCCTGATGGTCTCCGCGGCGTGCAAATTAGCATCGATACTCAGGAAAAGCACTCCGGCAACCGTTCCCTGCGGCTAATGTTTGACGGAAAGGCCAACATCAATTTCGCCAGCCTCTGCCATTACGTCCCCGTGCAGCCTTCCACCACCTATCGGTTCTCGGCGTGGGTGCGCACCAGAACGCTCACCACCGATCAAGGGCTTCGATTCCAATTGCACTCGCTCGGAACGCGGGACACTTCCCTTTCCGTCACGCCTGATGTTCACGGGAGTGAACCTTGGACCCGTATCGAAATACCCTGGTCCTCCGCAAAAGACGTCCAGGAACTACAAGTCTGCTTGGTTCGTTTTCCCAGCGATCAACCCGAAAACAAAATCCAGGGAACCGCCTGGGTGGATGACGTCGCTTTGGTTCCGGAACCCGCGGAGCATTCCAAACCATGAAGACGCTGCGCATAGGCATTTGCGCGCTGGTCGCGTTTGCGGTTGCCGCGCACGGCGGTGTCGAAGATTGGGCCCGCGCTGTGATCGAGACTGGCGCAGGTTTGCTCTTTCTCGTCTGGGCATTGTGGATCTTTTTCAACCCCGAAGAGCAACCCGTTTTTTCTCCCCTGCTGCCGCCGCTGGCGGCGCTCTCCCTCATTGTTTTCGGCCAGTGGTTTTTTCATCGTACCGCGTCTTCTCACAGCACACGGATCGAACTGCTGCTGCTTCTGGCCGACCTGATCGTTCTCTTTCTTGCCGTTCAAGCTTTCCGGACGCTTCGCGACTGGCGCGGCTTCGTGTGGTTCGGGATGGGCTTCGGCTTTCTGGTGAGCATCTTCGGAATCCTCCAGCACCTGACCTTCAACGGGAAGCTCTACTGGTTTCGCGAGATGCGCTACGGAGGAATTCCCTTCGGACCCTACGCCAATCGGAACCACTTTGCTGGATTCGTCGAATTGGTTCTGCCGCTCTCACTCGTTCCCCTCGTTCTGGGCAGGGTGCGGCGGGAGCGCTGGCCTGTCGTCAGCCTTTTCGCAGTTGTGCCGATCAGCGCGCTGTTTCTTTCTGCATCTCGGGGCGGCATTGTAAGTTTTGGCGTCGAGTTGGCCGTATTGGCGCTCGCAGTAGTTCTGCACCGCACCAAGGGGAAGCAGTTGCTGACTGGGGTCGCCGTCTTGCTCTTGGCGCTGCTGATGGTCTCTTGGCTCGGCGTAGGGCAGATCTTGCAGCGGTTTTCATCTTTGCAGTCGCTTGAAACGACTGCCGGCAAGCGTGCTTCCATGCGCCGTGACACCTGGCGAATCTTCCTGGATCACCCGGTCGCGGGCACGGGACTCGGTACGCTGCAAATCGTCTATCCCCCCTACGAAACGCTTTACGACGGAAAGATTGTCAACCATACCCACAACGATTACCTTGAGGCCCTTGCTGAGACGGGACTTCTCGGAGGCCTTTGTTGTGCCTGGTTTATCGTCGTCCTGCTGCACGTGTCCTTCAAGCGCTTGCGTCAGCTCGGTAATTCCTTTGCAGGGGCCTTGCAACTCTCGGGATTGGTCGCTGCGAGTGGCTTTCTCGTGCATAGTCTTGTTGATTTCAATTTGCACATCCCCTCCAATGCTCTGTTGTTTTTTCTTATGGCTTACCTGGCAACCGCGGAAATCCAACAGATCACTTCAGCATCAACAGCGCCTGCGCAACGCTATCGCAATCCTCGAAATCCCTGATTGACTTGGCCGTTCTCCCTGTATAATCCCACCGGGGGTCATCTATTCTCATGCAGCCGGCCAGGCTGGATGCGTCGGTGTGGTGTCTCGTCCTTACTCCCCTGTTAGGGATGCTGGTACTGGCGCCGCCAAGCCCCGCGCAAGCCGTTCTAGAAACGCCGCAACAAGCCAACGACCGCATACGGTCTCTCTCTGCCACTGTGCGCATGACCCCGCATGACTGCGTCATCGGCAACGGCGACGTTCTCAATGTGGACGTTTTCGACGTCAAGGAACTTAGCCGCGAAGTGCGCGTCAGTCAGACCGGCTCAATCGGCATTCCGCTTATCCCCGTCCGCTTGCACGTCGCTGGGCTCACGGAAGTTCAGGCCGAGCAGAAGATTGCAGAGGTGCTCGAAGCGAACGGTCTGGTCTCTCATCCCGAGGTGAGCGTCAGCGTCAAAGAAAGAAAAAGCAAACCGATCACTGTCGTGGGAGCTGTTGGGCATGCCATGGTCTACCAGGCCGACCGCCAAGTGACCCTTCTGGAAGTCCTGGCGGAAGCCGGCGGCGTGGCCAATGATGCAGGCGACACGGTGATTGTGACCCGTCCCGTGCAAGAGCAGTTGGAAGATCCTTCGGAGCCGCCGACCATCGGCCTGGAAGATCCCTCTGCAGGCGACTCATCGAAGGATTCTCCGCCTCTAATCTCCACGGTCACCTCCTCGCCCCGCTCGGCCCCGGGCTCTACTTCTTCCGCTCCGAAAGTGGTCCCCTCGGCCGCGCCGTTGAATGCTTCTGCGAATACTGCGGCGACGAATGAACCGCCCGCTTTGGCCAACATCATTACTATCAATCTGAACGAACTGATGGAAAGTGGCGATGCCGCCAACAATATCATTCTTCGGGCCGGCGACATCGTTACGGTGCCCCACGCCGGGATTGTCTATGTTCTGGGAGCTGTGAACCACGCAGGCGGTTTCGTTCTTGCCAATGACCGTTCGCAGATGACCGCCTTAAAGATTCTTTCGCTGGCCGGAGGCCTGACCCGTACTGCGAAGTCGAGCCACGCCGTGATCGTTCGCAAGGACAATCAGGGCCAGCAGCATGAAGTTGCCGTCGACCTCAAGAAAGTCCTGAATCGTCAGGCCGAAGATCTGCAACTCCAGCCCAGTGACATTTTGTACGTGCCCGATAGCGGCGCGAAGCAGGCCCTCGTCAGGACCATGGAACTGGGAATTGCGCTTGGGACCGGAGTCGCGCTTTATCGAGTTGCCTACCACTAGAAGATGGCCGACGATAACAAACTCGTTCCTCGTGAGAATGGCTCGAATGGCGCTGTCGAATTGGTGCCGCTTCCCGCGCGTCTCCCTTCCTGGGGGCTGTCCCCGCGGGAACCTCACCTCTACGACTACCTGCTCGTTCTTCGCAAGCACCAGTGGTTGATTCTTTCCTTTATGCTTGCGGTGGTTACCATCGTTACCATTTCCACTTTTAGGATGCAGCCCGTTTACAACGCCACCGCCCGCATCGAAATTGATCGGGAAAACGCCAACATTCTTCCCTTCCCGGGCGCCGATTCCTACGACTACATGATGGATCTTGAAAATTATATCGAAACCCAATCCAAGATTCTGACCAGCGAAACTCTGGCTCTCCAGACCATCCGTAACACCGGCCTCTCGGCTCGCCCCGAATTTTCCTCGCCCAACGGGCCCTCGGAAGCCATGGCTAGCGGCAGTCTCGCGAATCAGAAGCGGCCTCCTGAACTCGGCGAGTTTTTGGGGAGTCTCAGCGTGAAGCGCGTCCCCAACAGCCGCTTGATGGACGTCAGTTTCGAATCAACTGACTCACAACTCGCCGCCAGAATCGTCAACGCCCATATCGCTTCCTACATCGAACAGAATTTCCGCAGCAAGTACGAAGCCACCACTCAGGCTTCAACCTGGCTCGCCGATCAGCTCAGCGAGCTGAAAATCAAGGTGCAGAAGTCCGAAGACGCGCGCATCGCTTACGAACGGCAAAACCAGATCTGGACTCTCGACGACAAGCAGAACATCACCACTCAGCGGCTCTCGGACATCAACAAGCAATTGACCGATGCTCAGAGCGAGCGCATGAAAAAAGAATCGCTCTACGAATTTGCCAAGTCCGGGAACCTCGATGCCGTCCCGCAGGTTCAAAGCGATGCTGGACTTGCGGAATTGCTTCGAAAGCGCAATGACCTTTCCTCGCAATACAACGACGGGTTGAGCCAGTACGGTCCAAATTTTCCTAAGGTGCAGCGTCTCCAGGCCCAATTGAAGGATCTCGACGCCAGCATCGAAAAGGAAAAGAAGAAAATCGTCGACGTCCTCGAAAGCGATTATCGCGAAGCGCGCCAGCGCGAATCTATGTTGACCCAGGCGCTCGATCAGCAGAAAGCCGCCGCCAACCAGATGGCCGAAAAGCTTGTCGAATACAACATCCTCAAGCGTGAGGCCGAGGCCAACAAGGCACTGTACGAAGGTTTGATGACCAAGTTGAAGGAAACCGCCATTTCGCTGGGTTTGCGCTCTTCCAACATCCGCATCGTCGATCCCGCCATGATTCCTTCCGCGCCGTCGCGCCCGGCAAAAACGCGCAACATCACGCTTGCCTTTCTCGTCGGTCTCGTTGGTGGCATCGGCTTGGCTCTGATGCGCGAGTACCTGGACAACACGGTGAAGTCTCCCGACGACGTCGAAACGCTTTCGCGCTTGCCTTCTCTCGCGGTTGTGCCTCAATTTGCAAGTTCCAATGGGAGCAGCAAGCGGCAGGGCCTCTTGCAGGGCTTTGCCGCCAATGGTCAGGATAAGCGCATCGAGTTGGTTGCTCAGCACCTGCCGAAGTCGCAGATGTCGGAAGCCTTTCGTGCCTTGCGAACTTCCATTCTGCTTTCCCAGGCCGATCATCCTCCGCAAGTCATTTTGGTCACCAGCGCTTTGCCGCGCGAAGGGAAGACCACGGCAGCCGCCAATCTTGCCGTTACCCTCGCCCAGCTTGGTGACAGTACCGTGCTTGTCGATGCCGACCTTCGCAAGCCAGGTATCGGACGCCTCCTCAATCTGGGCAGCGGTAAATATGCGGGTTTGAGTTCCTATCTGGCCGGAGTCTCGAGTCTCGATCTGGTGTCCGTGCCGCACCCTGCGATTCCCAATCTCGTCGCCATTCCCACCGGGCCTCTCCCACCGAATCCCGCGGACTTGCTTTCTTCACACAAGCTCGCCGATGCCATTGCCGAGCTGCGCACTAAATTTAAGTTTATCGTCATTGATTCGCCTCCGATTATGGCCGCCACCGACGCCGTGATTCTTTCCGTGCAGGCCGATGGTGTGCTCCTTGTCGTTCGCAGCGGCGAAACACCGAAGGAAGCCTTCACCCGCACGCGCGACCTGCTCACCAGCGTGAAGTGCCACATCCTCGGCGTCGTTCTCAACGCCGTTGATTCCAGCGCCCCCGATTACTATTACTCTTACCGGTATTACCCCTATTCCGAAGGCTACGGCCCCCAGGAACCGGGTGAGGCTTTTCACAGCGAGCATTCGGAGTCGGTCGCGGAAGCCATCATCCAACATTACGACGACGAGGATGACACCCAGGCACTCTAAGGAGGCTCTTTGCGTTATCTGATCACGGGCGGTGCGGGTTTTATTGGTTCACACCTCGCAGAGAGGCTCCTTGACCGCGGCAGTCGCGTCGTCTTGCTCGATAATCTTTCGACCGGCAGCGTTGAAAACATCCGCCATCTCAAGTCTTCCGGGCGCATGCAATATCACCTCGATAACATCGAGAATCGCCAGTTGCTCGCCGAACTCGTTGACGACGCCGATGTCATCGTCCATCTGGCCGCCGCCGTGGGAGTCAAACTTATCGTCGAGAGTCCGGTCAAGACCATTGAGACCAATGTCAACGGCACACAGTTGATCCTCGAAGCCGCCTGCAAGAAGAAAAAACTCGTTCTCGCCGCTTCCACTTCAGAGGTCTACGGAAAGAATACAAACGTTCCATTTCAAGAAGACGCGGATCTCGTGCTCGGGTCCACCACCAAAGGCCGCTGGAGCTATGCGGCCTCTAAGGCTCTCGATGAGTTCCTCGCTATTTCCTACTGGAAGGAAAAGAAGCTTCCCGTTATCGTGGCCCGCTTATTCAATACCGTCGGCCCCCGGCAAATCGGACGCTACGGCATGGTGCTCCCCAATTTCGTGAAATCCGCCCTGGACAACACCACCATCAGCGTCTACGGCAATGGAAAGCAGTCCCGCTGCTTCTGCGATGTTCGAGACACGGTCGAAGGTCTCATCCGCCTGATGGACTCCGAGCGGGCTATCGGAGAGGTCGTCAACGTCGGCAACACCGAAGAAATCACCATCGAGGAGCTGGCGCACCGTGTGAAGAAACGCACCGGCAGCTCTTCTCCCGTTGAGTACGTGCCTTACGACAGAGCGTACGAGCCCGGCTTTGAAGACATGATGCGCCGGGTACCCTCGGTTGAAAAACTCCATGCCCTGACCGGCTTCCGTCCCCATACACCCTTGAATGAAATCATTGACCGCGTCGCCGCCTTCTTTCGGCAAAAAACAGAAGGATTGGACGTCCAAAAGCTGGCCACAGCCAGCGCCGACTGAATTCCACCTCAGCTAAACGTCTCGCTCCCGCACCCAAAGAGTTCGGCATCCGCACTACGTTGCGCGCCTCCGGATAGGGCCTGCAACCTGGTCCTCCACTCTCGCATGACTCTCGTTCCTATGGGCCTCCTCACCGGCGGGAGTGTGTGCTCGCTGCCTCAAACGGGAGTGGGCAAACACAAGCTAGAGGCGGGACTTTAGAATCGTTCTCGAGAACAACCCCTTCCGTAGCCTGGCAGCCTGATACTGCGCTTGTCTTTGTTGTGTTAGACTCTCGTCTGTTTTCTCGCGCAGGCCGCAACCCCCGCTACGCCTGTTCTTACTAAGCTCGCCTATTTGCTGGAGGTTTCCATGAAACGAGCAATGACATTCACCCTATTCTTTCTCGCCTTTATGGCTTTTGCTGCGCTTTCCGCCCAGGCGCAGGAAGTAAAAGGCTGCTATGCCCACCATCCGCAGTATCTTTCCGGCCTGGTCGAGGTCAGTTACACGCCCGGTTGCGTGGGGCACGACGAACCCGAACTCGATCCGGTTTCAGCGGCGCCCGGTTCGGCGCGCGATCTCACCTGGACCGCCGTGCTACCCACCGGCGGCCAGTCGAAAGTTTCGGACGTGGGGCCGACATTCTGGTTTGGCGGGACAGTGACGGATTCCAAAAGTCTTCTTGGCCAGGCCTTCGTCGAACTCCAGTTCTATCCGGACTCCCTGGTCGCCAAGTGCTTTCAGGACGGCGCCTTCAGCGTACGCTTTGCCCCCGACACTTACACGTCCTGCTCGCCGGTTTTCAAAATCAACCCGACCGGAAACCCCAATAGGTTTCTGGAAACCGCGGCCTTCAACGCCATGCTGGAAGACAGCGCCAACCCCGGCAGTCCCCTGGTGATGCACGCGGGCGACACCATCACGGTGCATTACTTCGCCACAGACGCAAAAGACGGATTCCACATCACCGTGAATGATCTGACCACCGGCCATTCGGGCACCATCATTCTGAATTCGCCGTCGGACGGCCCGCTCATGCCGGCGTTTGACACGCAAGAGGTCGGCAACGCGCTGGGATGGGGAATCGTCTTCGACACGCCTAACAGCTTTGTTTGGGAGATTGGCCACGCGTCCATCTTCACCGGGGGCGCTCAGTTCTGCAGGCCGGGGCAGACTTTCTGCGACTCCTACAACGCCGTGACCTGGGCGGGCTTTTCACCCATTCAGATCAAGAGTGTGACCTTCGGTGACGGCTCCGCTCCAACGAGCTGGGCCGTGGTGAGTGACCAGGGCGGCAAGGCAGAAGTGGCGAAGACCTGCCCGGTCTACGGCGGACCGTTTTGCATTTATCCCTGGTACACGCTGGGAACCAGTGGCTTCCACTATGGCGTGAACTACCCGGACAATCGCAAAGACTTCGGCCAGGCAGGCCAGTTCCCGCAGACGAGGCAGTGCGGCGGCCCCTTCGGCGCCAACACGACGTACTGCGCGAACACAATCATCAAGTAGCCCTTTGTGGCCTTCGTTCCAGACTCATCGCCTGCCCTCAGGCCTTCGCCGCCTGACCGCGGAACTCCCCTGCATATTCCGCAAAGAATTGATCCATCGTGATCGGGCGGCGTCCGAGCAATCTCTCCAGCACTCCGTCCACTGTTCCGCCTTTGCCGCTTGTGTAGTACTCCTGCAGTTCGAGCAGCGCCGTCACCTGCCACTCCGGCATTCCCTGATCCAGCATCGCCTTGCGTAGCGCCTCCATTGGAATATCCACGTACCGCGCCGCAATCCCCGCGTGCCGTGAAATTTTCTCGGCAACCTCCGCGCACGTCAGCGCCTCCGGTCCGTTCAATTCATACATCTTCCCGTCATGCTCGCCGCCTCGCAGCGCCTTTGCCGCTACTGCCGCAATGTCCCTCACGTCCAAGTAGCTCGTCCGCGCATTCCCCATCGCGCCGTAAAACGCATCCTGCGACCGAATGCTCGGCGCATAGTACGTCAGCACGTTCTGCAGAAAACTGTTCGGCCGGAGAATGCAGTGCGCCATCTTCGTTGCCTTCAGCTTGTCTTCCACCTTGCGGTGCCAGCTCGGAAACGATTTCCCGTAATCTCCGGCTCCCAGCGCTGAATTCAGCACGATCCGCTGCACGCCTGCCGCTTCGCTCGCCTCAATCGCGTTTCCTTCCAGTTGCGCCAGGTCTGGAATCGGAGAGCACACCAGATAAACGCTCTCCACACCGCGCAGCGCCGCCGCGAGGCTGGCCTTTTCCGAGAAATCCGCGATCACCGCTTCCGTTCCCGCCGGAGCCTTGGCCGCCTCCCCTTTGGAACGGTACATCGCGCGATGCTTCTGGCCGCTTCGCGCCACTTCTGCCAGCACTGCTCTTCCGACAGTTCCACTCGCACCGGTGATTAAAATCATTTTTCCTCCTCCTGGGATGGGCACGTCACGAAGGGAGCGGATCCTGAGAACCGATCCCCGCGGGCCTGATTTTCTTCACTTCACCGCAATGGTATAACCATCCGGGCCTCTGCCGGAAGTACGGCCAGTAGCTTCAACCCCTTGAGTCGCACTGCGTGGGTTCACGCCGCGGAAGGGGCCGCGGCCAGAACAAACTGCAAGTCGCTGAATCCCACGGCCCCGCTCTGGAGAGCGTTCAAGCCGGCTTCGGCCATCATGGGAATCATCTTGCGAAGATCGAAATTAATGTGGCGAGGGAAATGCATTTTCAAAGACTATATCGACGCCTTCCTCGCCTTTTTACGCGCTCTCTTGATCATCTCCGGCGAGGCGTCAATCCCGCACACTCTGCCCTTCGGACCGACCCGCCGCTTGGCAGTGATTGCGAGGGTTCCAGTCCCACAGCCCACATCCAAAACCGACTCGCCGTGTTCAGGCCCGCCGGATCGACCACCTTCTTGCGAAAAGCTCCCTCCCTGCCGAGCCATATCACCTCGAAGCAGAAGGTCACATCCGAAGGCCCAATGGCCGGCGCGGGAGATTGCGAGAGCACAGGCATGTCGCAAGCAATTTAAAGAAAAGAAGATGGCGAGGTGAACTCGCCGCCACACCGAGCCCGAGCGGAAGAGGATGTCGGAATATTTGCGGGTATTGAAAACACTTGAGTTATTGATTTCGCGGGACGCCAAAAACACAGAAAACGGCAAAATTGCGCCTAACTCGAACGTATCTGGAACATTAGACTTTCAAGACCGCGAACCAATCTCTTGAAGAATACCCTACCTTTCCTTTTCTATGAGTGCTTCGCACGAAGTAAGCCACTCGAGAGTCCAGTTGATCCTTACGCCTAGAGTCGACCAGAGCAGGATAGAAAGTATCCGAGTAAGCCAATCTCAGAGGACGTCGGGCCACTATCGCGTTAAGATTAGCGCCGCAGTATTAGCTACCGTAGGTGTTGGCTCATGTATGAGACCGGGACTCATAACCGCAAACTTGATACAACGACAGGGTATGAATCGGTGTACCCCCTTCTGATCTGTATTCTTTTTATAGTTTGGCTATTCGCCGCCGCTCCCGTGTGGATCAGCCCCGCCGCTCCGGCTCCGGACAAGACTGTGCAGATCGCCGACTTCAACGACGTGGCCAGGAAAGCCGGACTCACTGCTACTAATGTCTTTGGCGAAAAGGACCGCACCACGTACGTTCTGGAGAGCACAGGCACCGGAGTTGCGATTTTCGACTACGATAACGATGGGTGGCCGGATATTTTCCTCGTGAATGGATCAGCGCTGAAAGGTTTTCCCGCTGAGAGCGCCCCTACCAATCACTTGTATCGCAACAACCACGACGGGTCTTTTACTGACGTAACTTCCGAGGCAGGCCTTGTGGCAACCGGATGGGGTCAGGGCGTATGCGTAGGGGACTTTGACAATGATGGATGGGAAGATCTTTACGTCACCTATTACGGAAAAAATCGCCTCTACCACAACCTTGGAGGCAAATTCGAAGAGGTGGCGGAAAAATCCGGCGTGGCAGGCGACGGAAAGACCTGGAGCACCGGCTGCGCCTTCGTGGATTACGATCGGGATGGGCAGCTCGATCTGGTCGTTGCGAATTATGCGAACTTCGACCTTGCACACGCCTCTCCCCCTGGCAAATACCCCAGCTGCTTGTGGAAGGGCATTGCTGTCTTTTGCGGGCCACGGGGTCTGCCTGGCGGCAGAAATATCCTCTATCGCAATCTCGGCAAGGGCCGCTTCCAAGACGTAACTGCGCCTTCCCGCATCGACCGCACGACGGGCCACTATTGCTTCAGCGTTTCGCCGTTCGATTATGACAACGACGGCTGGCCGGACATCTACATGGCTTGCGACAGCGCACCGAGCATTCTTTACCATAACAATCACGATGGAACTTTCACAGATGTCGGTATCCTCTCGGGCGTAGCCTATAACGCGGATGGCCGGGAACAGGCTGGGATGGGCTCTACGGTTGCTGACTACGACGGCGACGGCTATCTCGATCTTTTCCGCACAAACTTTTCCGACGACACTTCGACGCTGTTTCACAACAATCACGACGGAACCTTTACCGATGTCACGTATCCAGCTGGGCTGGGCGCTCATACGCGGTTTCTCGGCTGGGGAACGATGTTTTTCGATTTCGATAATGATGGTTGGCCGGATCTTCTGTTAGTGAACGGCCATGTCTATCCGGAGGTAGACAGCCTCAAGCTGGGCATCGAATACAGCGAACCGAAACTATTGTTTCACAACTCCGGAAATGGAACGTTCGCGGACGTCTCGCTGATCGCAGGCCCGGCCATCCTGGCGGCCACGCCCGCACGGGGCTTAGCTGTGGGCGACTTGTGGAACGATGGGCGGCTATCGGCCGTGATCGTGAACCGAAATTCTCCCCCTAGCCTCCTGGTGAATCAGAAAAACTATTTCAACCATTGGATCGAGATCAAAACGATAGGCACGCGCTCCAATCGCAGCGGCATCGGAGCTCGTGTCTTCGTGAAAACAGATTTGCGGGAGTACACTGATGAGGTTCGCAGCGGTTCCAGTTACATTTCGAACAGCGATATGCGTGTACATTTCGGGCTTGGCGCGGCGGACAAGATTCAATATATCGAAGTGCGTTGGCCGAGCGGTAGTGCCGAGAGATTCCGTCATGTGCCGGTGGATTGCGTGGTGGCCGTCAAAGAAGGGTTGGGCGAAGAAGTCCGGCCGAAGTAGTATCGTATTGAACGATCGGATGAAGAGACTCTATCTGCAGCCGGCGATGATCGCAAAAAGGCTTACGCCGCTGATCTTGCTTGCTCTTTCTTGGAACGCGAACGCGGTCGCTCAGCAAGAAGAAGACTCCCTGTCCGCCGCCCGCTCACTTCTCCAACAGGGAAAGAATGGTGAGGCCATAGCGCAGTTGAAGGTGCTTTCGGCGCGGCGGCCCCAGGTGAAAGGTGTCAATCATGAACTGGGCGTCGCCTATTATCGCGAAGGAGACTACCTGGAAGCTGCCAAGTACCTTCAAGATGCCTGGAACGAGAACCCCAAGGATCGCGATGCTGCGCAGCTCCTGGGGCTATCTTATTATTCTACTGGGAGACCGACTGACGCCATTCCCGCATTGGAGAAAGTTCGCGCTTGGCATCCCGACGCAAACATAGATGCCCTCTACATCTTGGGTCTTTGCTATGTAATGACTAAGCGCTACCCAGAGGCACTGCGAACGTTTGCGCAATTGTATGGAGTGAAGGCGGACTCCGCTGCTGCTCACCTCCTCTTGGGTCGTATGCTGCTTCGACAGGGTTTCGATCCGGTCGCCGAGAGCGAGATCCAGTCGGCACTTTTGATTTCTCCGCAACTGCCCTTGGCGCACTTCGCGCTGGGTGAGCTCAACGTGTACGGTGGGAATTATCCCAAGGCTGTCCAAGAGTTCAAGGCGGAATTGGTTCTGAACCCGGCTTGCGCTGTCGCGCTAACGCATTTGGGCGAGATGCACTGGCGGCTGAGCCGCGACAAAGACGCGCAGAAAGTTCTGCGGCGTTCCATCAGCCTGGATTCAACGGCTTCCGAGCCATACGTTGTTTTGGGCAAAGTACTACTTCGCGAAGGACAAACCGCACTTGCCGAGAAAAACTTGCGTGACGCCATCCATCTCGATCCCAGCAGCTACACTGCTCACTATTTCCTCGGCCAGCTCTACCGCAGCGAGGGCAGAATGGAAGCTGCGGAGCAAGAATTGAAAGCGGCTGCGCGGATTCAGCAACTGCAGACATCCAACCCCGCCCGCAACTAAGTGGTTCACAAATGGCAAATGTCGCTAGTGACCGGTGCGCTTTCTCTTGACGCCGGCTAATTCTGATTCTATGACTTGCTCGAACGCGGCTTCCGGCTGCGCACCACTCAGCAAGATTCCATTAATGAAGATCCCAGGCGTCCCCATGACGCCAGCGCGGATTCCGTCTTGTAGGTCCCGCTCGACTTGTGAACGGTATTTGCCACTCGAAAGGCAAGAGTCAAACTGTTTCTCGCCCAGCTTCGCGTTACGAGCCAGCTCCAATAAGCCATTTTGGTTGAGCTTGTCCGGATTGTCGAATAAGAGGTCGTGATATTCCCAGAACTTCCCTTGCTCGCCGGCGCAGCGCGAAGATTCGGCGCCTAGCTCCGCTTGCCCATGCATCCCGCGCAGGGGAAAGTCCCTATAGGCCAGGCTGACGCGGCCTTCGTACTTGGCCAGCAGGCTCTTCAAAGTCGGTTGAACTTTTCTGCAAAGTGGACACTGAAAATCCGAGAATTCAATGATTATAACCGGCACATGCGGGCTTCCGCGCAGCCGAGTTGGATCAAATGAAACCTCGGTCTTAGCTTGCTGCAATGACGCAGGCATTTCGAGGTGCTCGCGCACGCGCTTCAAGTAGTCCTGTCGATTCTGAGGAAGTTCTGTCTGCTCCGGCGTCAATTTTTGGCGAACGATCTGCAATTCGGGCAGCTCTTTGTCAGCTTCACTCCAAAGCTTCTCCGCAACACTGAACTGCCGAATGGCCGTAATCGAGTTGCCCTCATGTTCAGCTACGAGGCCCAAGGCGTAATAGCCGCCGGCGTAGCTCGGGTCTTGCTGGATCATCCCCTGTGCAGTGATCCCGGCCAAAGCCCATTCTTCGGTCTCACGAGCCCTGCGCGCAATTGAATCAAGCTGAATTAGCGCTTGGCTTCGCGCGTCCGGTCCAGGTGAGGCCCGAAGCTGATCCTCGATTTCCTTCATCAGTGCGACGCCTTCGGCGGATTTTTTCTGTGAGAGCAGGATCTCGGCACGCAGAGTCTCGGAATACGGCCGCAACCGATCGGCCTCGGTCGCCGTAACCAAAACCAGCGCGTCACGCGCCAAAGCCAGCTCCTTCTCGGCCTCATCGACGCGATTCAGGCCACTAACGCACGGCCCATCAACGTATGCCCCGCAAAGCGCGCCATCATCGAGGGACTCTGCGTGAGAATCTGCGATTGCTCGTAAGCCTCTTGCGCGCGCCCTCGAGCAAGCAAAAACTCTGGCCATTGCTTGTGACTGAACTCAGCGAGTTCACCGTGTGCCGGCAAGGAAAATGATTCACGTAACAGTTGCTCGGCAATTTTCATTTGTCCCAGCAACTGGTAGCACATCGCCAGGAGGCCGAGGTTATGAGGACGATGCCAGTCGTACTCTGCAGGAATATGCTCGGCACGATAGTAGGCATTCTCCAGCTCGTTCGCTTTGCGAAACTCTTCGATGGCATCCTCAATGCGCCCCGCCCGGCGAAGTTCATGCCCGCGCATGTGATGTGCGTGCGGAA
>WNFP01000957.1_pt1 | contig 25152 bp, 51 predicted proteins | sample 5400201 | NCBI WGS metagenome assembly WNFP01 (sample SAMN13153355, study PRJNA577476) | soil metagenome | isolation source: 115 cm saprolite under Madrone tree | place: USA:California | collected 2016-06-14
TTCGCATCCCCAGCGGCAAAGGCTGGCTAGTTGCAAACTGCCTTGGCGCCGCAGCGTTTTTGTATCTGGTACACCGACTCTGGCTCATTCAGGCGGAACAGGGCTACACGTTCGGAGATGGCTTCGAACTTCTGGTGCTGACGGTGATTTTTGCGCTCGGAAACATCCTATCGCTGCTGTCCGGTCTTGTACTCGCTGCCCGGTACCGAAGCTGGGTGCCCACAAAGGCGCCTCTGATCGGCGTACTGATTTGGGGCGCAGTACTCTTCTATTCTCACGTACAAGCGTGACGACAATGCCGTCTAACCATCGTTGGAGGGGTCCGTGAGGCGTGGTCTGTTTGGCGCCGCGGGTGCTTGGGGGCAGTGTGCGCCCGCGGCGCTCATCCGGCGTGGCCGTGCGGCCCCTCAACTTCACCGTTAGGACTCACTATGCCGTGGCGCTTAGTCCTCACTCTCTTCGTCGGTAGCGCCAGCATTCTTTTTGGATCCTCGATACTTCTCCTCTCGGATCCCCTGGCGTCGTCTGCCGTTCGGGCAAGCCAGTTGGGACTGATAGGCCTATGCGGCGGCAGTGCCCTTCTCGCGTATCCTCTATGGACGGGCCGCCATTGGGCACTGCTAGTCTTGCGCTTCCTCGTCTTCTTGACCGCGGTGCCCATCTTCGCGCTGAGCATCGCGGACTTCGGCCACGCGCAAGGTGGACTCAGCACCACCTTGGGAAACCTTGCCTTTTACGGCTCGTTGTTCACCATTCCTATGTTTGTACTTGCCGTTCTCTTTCACCCCAGCGTAATAAACGAGTTCCGACGTTAGAATGTCAGTGGGTCCTAACCATCGCTTGGAGCGGGCCGTGGCGCGTGGTGGTTGGCGCGCCGCGAGCGCGCTTCGCGATTTTGCGCTCGCGTCGCGCAGGACACGCTTGCGTCCGGCCGCTCAAGCTCATCGTTAGGCGACCTTCGATGAATCACGCGTCGTCGTCCTTGATGGCTCATGCGATCGAGCTCATCGCCGCGGCGGTGTTCTCAAAGCCTGGCGCGGAGGTTCTTGAAGCGTACTCCGATTACGATCGAGAACCCCTTGAGTTCAGATCCGCGACGAAGTTGGCTGACTACGCCAAAGAGAAGGTGCTGAAGCAGCGAGCGCTTGCGTTTGTCTTTGTGCGTTACCCCGACATGCGCGGAAGCGCGATTCTCGAAACTATTCATCTCCGGCCGGGGGCGGTCGCGAACCATAAACGGCGCTACACATGGCAGGGGTGGGGGCTTATATCAGTGCAGCTGCAGGGCGGGGGCTCTCCCCACCCTCCCTCCCGCGTCTCAGCGAACTCAAAGGCACGTGCGCTCAAATGGGCGCCGACACAGCCGGAATGGGCCGCGCCAACCACCTGGGACTGGAGCGCGGTTCAGCGCCACACTGGGAGGCTGCAACGTGTGCTCAACAAGGTCGCCTAACAATCGTTGGAGGGGTCCGTGATGCGTGAGCGGTTTGGCGCCGCGGGCGCGGGAAGACAGTGTGCGCCCGCGGCGCTCATCCGGCGTGGTCGTCCGGCCCCTCAACTTCACCGTTAGCCGTTAGCCGCCGAGGAGACTCCGTGCCACAGATAACCCGTACACTTCTCGCTGGTGCGGCATTGCTAATCCAATCGTGTGCTGATCAACACATTGACAACGTCGCTAGCAGCGACCCGAAGCGAGTTGCTGTGATCAGCGCGGACTCGGAACTTAGCTCCTGGTTGCCTGGACTTGTTGTCGTCATGAAGGAAGTCGATGGCGTCACAGTGGCGGCCTCGACCCATCGGGTCACTGTTGCGCCCGGGCTGCACAAACTAACGGTTGAGTGTAAGGGCGCCCCCGCGACAAATACGCAGTTTCTTGAAATTGATGCGCGCCCGGGAGCACGCTACCAATTGTCACCGTCAATAGGACGTTCTGCATACCCGTGCAAGGCGGTAGTGGAGGAAAAATGATTTATGACCGCGACATATGACAATTTGCTGGTAGGCCTGGTGGCTCTGGCCGCACTCTGTAGTGCGTGCGCGTCCAGGCCCGCCGAAAAGGGATATCAACCTCCGCCGGCGGGCACCCCCGCCGCAGTAATAGTAAGCGCAGGCGTGGGCGGGCGCGCCGCCATGATAGATGGAAAAGAAACGCCTTCATTCTCTGGCACCACACGGGTGTCACCCGGCACTCATAAGGTTCTTATCGACTGCCTTTTCATGGGTGTTGACGTTGTTCATACAAAAATAGAATACGTCGCGCTGACAGGAGCATTCGTCGCTAGCGAGAAGTACTATGTCCGTTGCACGGTAGAGGATTCAAAGCCTCACGTATTTCTTGCTGCGTCGCCCAACGGTGCGCCGCTCCGAGGATTTGAGTGACCCGCTGTTCGGTAGTGATTCCTTCAATGGCTGGGCACGGCGTGCGGGCGGCTAACAATCGTTGGAGGCGGCCGTGAACGGTCTGTGGTTGTGCGCCGCGGGCGCTTGGGGACAGTGTGCGCCCGCGGCGGGCGGCCCCTCAACTTCACCGTTAGACGTCCCGCGGGAACCACCGGTTCCGGCAGCTCTTTAGGAGGCTCAAGTGATCTCTGGCGCTCACGTAATTCTTTACAGCAAGAACGCCGAAGCGGATCGGGCGTTCTTTCGTGACGTCCTCGGATTTACGTCCGTGGACGCCGGTCACGGCTGGCTTATCTTCGCCCTCCCGCCAGCGGAAGCGGCGTTCCATCCGTCGGACGTAGGCGATGCCTGCGAACTCTATTTCATGTGCAGCGATCTGAAAGCGGAAATGGCATCCCTTGCGAAGAAGGGCGTTAGTTGCTCTGCCCCGCAAGAACCACGATGGGGTTCCGTGACGATGGTGCGACTGCCTGGCGGAGGACAGGTCGGCCTATATCAACCAAGACATTTGACGGCCGTCGCACTCGCATAAGGCGTGACGACTTGGCGGGACATCTAACCAACGCTTGGAGCGGGCCGTGATGCGCCTGTGGTTGAGCGCCGCGAGCACTGGAAGACAGTGTGCGCTCGCGGCGCTAGTCGGGCGGGGGTGCACGGCCGCTCAAGCTCATCGTTAGAAGTCAGCCGGCACCCATATCCGCGTATGGCGAGAGTCCCATACGTCGGTTATACTTTCGGCGGTGAGCCCAAGCTTCGAGTGGGATCCGGCCAAGGACGCGCAGAACCAGCGGAAGCACGGCGTGGCATTTGTGGACGCGCAGCTCGCTTGGATCCGGCACGTGTGATCGCCAAGGATCTCTCGCACAGTAAGGGCGAGCCACGGTTTTATTGCTTTGGAGAGACTGGTAGCGGCGTGCTCACCGTACGGTTTACACACCGTGGCGATGTGATTCGCATTATTGGTGCCGGATACTGGCGCCGAGGAAAGAAGATTTATGAAGCGCAATCGCAAGTACCGAGATGAGCCACTCGGACGACTCGAGGTAGTCAAGGATTTTTTGCCGCCTCCCGATGAACTGGTGCTACGCGATGACGGTGTGAAAATCACCATCTCTCTGAGCAAACGCAGTGTGGAGTTCTTCAAGCGCCACGCCGCCCGCTCGAAAGTTCCGTACCAAAAGATGATCCGCAGCTTGCTTGATACCTACGCGAAACACCATGGGGCTGACCTCTAACAATCGCTGGAGCGGGCCGTGACGCGTGGGTGGTTGTGCGCCGCGGGCGCTGTGGGAGATTGTGCGCCCGCGGCGCCTGTCGGGCGTGGTCGTCCGGCCCCTCAACTTCACCGTTAGACAGCATGCAAGCGTTACTAGTGCATTTGACGTGAGTGGTCTCGGGGTGGGGCCCGAGGTTGAGGAGAACTTCGATGCGGAACAGGTTGTTGAGCGTGCTCGCGGGGGCTCTGACGCTATCGTCGGCTCAGGCTCCTGCGCAGGACGCAGAGACGATCGCAGACGTGCGCTGCCTCATCGTCGGCATGAAATTTGCGGGAATGGCCGAGCCTACCCAGCACTCAGCCGGAATGATGCTGTCCATGTACTACATCGGCCGACTCGACGGGCGTGTGCCCAAGCTCGATATTGAGGAGCTCATGATCAAGGAAATCAGCACGATGACTACCTCTGACTATGGCTCCGAAGCGAAACGTTGCGGGGCCGGCCTCACAGACAAGGGACAGGAAATTACACGAATTGGGAAAGACATGGTCGAACGCGGGCAGAAGATGTTGGGTAAGCCAACCAAGTGACAGCTAAGCCGTACGCGGCTGCTGTGGGGATTGGGAGCATGCTGTCTAACAATCGTTGGAGCGGGCCGTTATGTGTGAGTGGTTGTGCCCCGCGGGCGCTGGAAGACAGTGTGCGCCCGCGGCGCTGATCGGGCGCTTGCGGGCGGCCGCTCAACTTCACCGTTAGACGCCAGCGGACACGCCGTCATGCGCATCACCGCATTCACTTCGTTGCCGGCTCTCGCAGTGGCTCTCTCCGCGAACGCCCACGCTGAAGCTCCAGTGCCCGTTACAATCTGTCAGTTGCTCGCCGACCCACCCGCGTATGACCACAAACTCGTGAGGATCTCGGGTAGCGTTACCTTCACGTTCGAGAACTTCACGTTGAACGACGATCGGTGCCAAGGTCGCACGGGCCCCATCTGGCTCGAGTACGGTGGCACGAACGGCTCAGGGGCGATGTATTGCTGTGGGGTCAGTGCTAAGCGGACACGCGCGAAGCCCCTGGTTGTTGATGGAGTCGCTACCGCACTAGTTGAGGACTCAGCATTTCAACAGTTTGATTCACTCCTCCACCAAGCGCCGCGTCCGTTGATACAAGCAACCCTCATTTGCCGGTACTTCGCTGGCCGGCGGCAAACCAGCGGCGACAATGAATGGGGAGGCTTTGGGCACTTTGGTAGTTTCACGCTGCTTGTAATTCAGCAGGTTGTTTCGTCCGAGGGGAGGTAGTGCATCACCTTGGGGCTGTCGTCTAACAATCGTTAGAGGGACTTTGCCGGGAAGGCGATGAACTGTGCACCGCGCACTGCCCTGACGTCACCTGGGAAGATCCCTTCGTTGCCGCGGCGCGTTGAGGCCGTAGCAGCGAGGCTCAACAGCTCAGTGCCAATGCCGACGACCGACGGCATGTTGCGCCGCTGCACAAGCGGGAGCATTCTGCCTCGGCGGCTTCGTTGTGCGCTGAGCTTCGCTTGACGCTGGAGGTGCGCGCGGGCGCGCGGTGAGGCCGTGCCACTGAACCGGGTGGCTTCGATTGACGGTAACGCAAGTCCCTCTAACACCGCTTGGAGCGGGCCGTGGACGCTGGCGTAGGCAGGCGCTTGAGGCGCCGTAAGAAAGAACACCGTGCACCGCGCCTGTGGGGCGCGCGTGCGGCCGCTCAAGCTCGCCGTTGGAGGGGTCCGTGATGCGTGATCTGTTTGGCGCCGCGGGCGCCTGGGGAGAGTGTGCGCCCGCGGCGCTTGTCCGGCGTGGTCGTCCGGCCCCTCAACTTCACCGTTAGCTTTCGTCCTTTAGCTCAGTGCCGGGCTTGACGCGTCTGCATACTGTACATACACTATGCATATAAGTCAGACGTTCGATCCTGCAAAGGACGCAGAGAATCGTCGGAAACATGGCGTTTCTTTGGCGGACGGCGACGGTGTACTTAGTGATCCATTGGCTCTCACGATTGAGGACGACTCCGCTGAAGGAGAGCAGCGCTTTGTACCTGTTGGCCTTAACTCACTTGGGACATTAATGGTCGTCGTCTTCACAGATCGCGACGGCGACCCTAGATTGATCTCTGTACGGAAGCGACACCACGAGAGCGGCGAACTTATGAGAAAGGAATATGACTTTTCAAAGGGGAAGCGCGGTGCAATCGTTCAGAACAAGGGAAAGACCCGAATTACGATCTTTCTCGACGATGCCGTCCTGAGACAATTTAGAGCTCTGTCCCAGAGTACGGGAAAGGGGTACCAGACCCTCATCAACGAGGCGCTGAACGCCCATCTGGGCCTCGGTGGTGAGCGGATGACTCCGGAGCTAGTGCGACGCATCGTGCGCGAGGAACTTGCGTCCGAAAGCTAACAATCGTTGGAGGGGGCCGTGATGCGCTGGCGGTTTGGCGCTGCGGGCGCGGCAAGACAGTGTGCGCCCGCGGCGCTTGTCCGACGCGGTCGTGCGGCCCCTCAACTGCATAGATACGGTATTTTGATGCGCACGGCGTGTCGGCCGCCGACTGGCCAAAGTTACTTGGCGGCGCCATGTCGGGCGCTACAGCGCTAATTGTCTTTTCCCCATTCATTCCCACCGTGGTCGCTGCGATGCTGATTACAAACTTTCTCGTCTACCTCATTCCTCCCGCCCGCCGCGCGATGGATTCGGAAGACCGTGCCTTCCCCGGAACTGAATATGGAACCGCCCAGAAGACTTTAATTAGGGTAGTGATCATTACTGCCCCGTGATTGCTGAGTCGATGCGCCGCCTAACCATCGCTTGGAGCGCACGCGCGGCGGCAGCTTCGGTGAAGCTCGGAGAGTGTCGATGTTGTGGATAAAGGCAATGCCGCGCGGCGCTCAAGCTCATCGTTAGGAGCCACAGGATGCGTGCTTTACTCGCCGCGACGCTCTTATTGGCGGCTTTCACTAGCCACGCCGAGATTGAGAAATTCGCTCAACCCGATGACACCGGGTTGCATCTAGCCTGGTGGCCGAAAGTAGGCCCAGTGCCTGGGTGGACGCACGACCACCCTGCGAGCTTGGCTAAGGGCGCAAACCTCTTCGTGCCGAACGGCCAGACCTTTCGCGATTCACCCGTGGTGATGTACGCGCGAGCGATGTACAAACCCCGGCTGAAAGAAACGAAGACTCTCGCGCAGCTAATTCGTGATGATCAGAATAACTTCCGCGAAGAAGTTCCTGGCGTGACCATCAGCGCCGATACTGCGATGAAGACCGCCGATGGGCGGAAACTTGAAACGTATCTGTTTTCCCCGAAGAAGGGCGGAAACTGGGAGGTCGTGGCCTATGGCGAAGAACCAGAGTATTTCCTTATCTTCACGCTTAGCGCGCGAGACCCTGCGTCGTTGAAACAAGCACGCACGGCATTCGCGGAGATGGTAGGCAGCTATAGTGGTGGCTCCTAACAAGGGGTTGGAGCGGACCGTGATGGGGCGGTGCTCGCGCGCCGCGAGCGCGCTTCGCTATGTTGCGCTCGCGTCGCGCCGGACGTGTCTGCGTGCGGCCGCTCAACCTCATCGTTAGGCCCCGCGTGGATGCGCTGCGTGGACCCGTTTTTGGATTTCTCGGCTTTTTCGCCGGCACACTTTTTGGCTCGCAGATGATGCGTTGGGGTGCGCTACTCTGGGTGACGATCACTACGCACGAGGGCGACTTCCTGGGCCGTCCCAGGCGGAGACTCCTGTGGGCATTCCCCTTCATCCTTTTGCTACATCCAGCCCCGTATCTCATTGCACTCTGCGTCGTCTTCACGTTTTGGGCACTTCAGGGCAAAGTGGGATTCGTCTGGCTTTGCTTCTTGGGCGGCTTCTACGCTTACATTGCGCTCGTGAGCCTGAAATTGTTGCAGGTGTACCGGCAGCGCCGACGACAAGCAAGCGCGGGTCCTAACAATCGGTCGAGGGGGCCGTGAGGCGTGGGTGGTTATGCGCCGCGGGCGCCGGAAGACAGTGTGCGCCCGCGGCGCCTGTCCGGCGTGGTCGTCCGGCCGCTCAACTTCGCCGTTAGGCGCTTTTTGGACACGTCATCTCTTCTTTGGGGGCTGCTGTTCGGCTCAATCGGGCTTGGCTTTTTCGTGTACGGCAGACGGCAGAAGAGGGTCGTGCCACTGGCCTGCGGCGTTGCCCTAATGATCTTCCCGTATTTCGTTTCCAACACTATTCTGCTCGTCATAATCGGACTAGCGCTTATTGCTATCCCATACTTTGTCAGAATGTGACAGCGCGCCTAACAATCATTGGAGGGGTCCGTGAGCGGTCAGTGGTTACGCGCCGCGGGCGCCGGAAGAGATTATGCGCCCGCGGCGCTAATCTGGTGGCGTCGTGCGGCCGCTCAGCTTCACCGTTAGAGTCCGCAACAAGATTCGAATATGCAGCGAAAGCGACAAGGGCGAAGAGCCCAGGCTAAGACCCTCCGCTTGAAGTTGCGGGAGCGCGCGCGGGCGGCGTGCAAGGCGGTGAGTGAATTCGTCGGGTACCACTGCGTTTGTCGCAGGTGCGGCTGCGGTTAAGGCTGAAGTTCCGTTGAGCCTGCGGGCAGGGTTTGCGCTGAGGAAACCCCGCGCGCACAGTAGGCTGGATGAGGGCGTCCTCTGACAATCGTTGGAACGGGCCGTGATGCGTGGGTGGTTGGGCGCCGCGGGCGCTGGAAGACAGTGTGCACGCGCGTCGCCCGTCAGACGCTTCTGCGCGGCCGTTCAACTTCACCGTTAGGCAGCAACCGATCACTAGCTTAGCCATAGCTAAGCTAAGCTATTATAGTAGGGAGGACTCCGATGCCCCTCCGCCTTCGGCTTTTCTTTTCGGCCCTCATCGTCGCCCTGTTACTCATCCCGGGCACGGCGCTTTATCGTGAGCTCTCGAGTCGCTCCGATATCTGGTGGACGCCACCGCCCGTGGCTCCCTCGCTCTCCGAGAGCCAGGACCGGGTGGAGATCTATGTTCGGGGCAAGCCGCTCGGCGCCCTGTTGGAGGCGAGACAGCTCTCGGTTGCGGACGGAGCGGGGCCCAGTGTTCTGGGGGCCGACGAGATCCGCCTCCGGTTCAACAATTGGGACCGGGTTCGAGTTGCGCGGCTCCCGATGCTACTGATGTACGCGGCAAGTTGCGGTGGCGGGGTGGCGCTCCTCCTACTGATCGCAACGGGACGGCTTGCGTATCGGGGCGAGAGGGGATCGGTTGCTGCCTAACCCTCGGTTCGAGCGGGCCGTGACGCGGCGGTGGCTGTGCGCCGCGAGCGCGCTTCGTTATTCTGCGCTCGCGTCGCATTGGACGCGCCTGCGTGCGGCCGCTCAACCTCATGGTTAGACGTCGGCGGTTGTGAGGCTCACCGGACTTGAATCAATGCAGTTAGGGGCGGGCGTGAATGCCTTCGCTTGGACGTTGCTATGACGCACGGCTTCTCTATTCAATTCTGTGGAAACCTCGAGGCCTGTCGAACTGAGGCAAGAATCTTGCGACCGGCGGCTCAACCGGACGACGCCCTTGTCGCTCTTGTGTATGAGACGTCGCACGGATTTGTCGTCAGCTACTTTGGTTCGGCCAGGGCGGATCCCACATTGCCCGGGCTGGATGCCGCGATTGCGGAGGCTCGAGCAGAACTGCCTCACTACACAAATCGCAGGGGCGAGAACCCGCCGGCGGGCATTACGCGCCCAGGCCTTTCGTTGTGGCTCACCGAAAGGGACGATGAAACGGTCATTGGGATACCTCTCAAGTGAGGCCGACGTTTAACAATCGTTGGAGCGGGCCGTGATGCGTGAGTGGTTATGCGCCGCGGGCGCCGGAAGACAGTGTGCGCCCGCGGCGCTGATCTGGCCGCATCAGGCGGCCGCTCAACTGCACCGTTAGACGTCACCGGATTTCACCGTGCCAGGTTGGAGGTCAACGTGATTTCGAGGCAGTGGCGTGGCTTGGCTCAGCTAGACCAGGCGCAGAATTACGTGAAGCACCTTCGCACTGAAACGTTTCCTGCGCTGCGGAAACTCCCGGGCTTCGTTAGCGCCTCAATCCTCTCGCGCCGACTCGGTAATGGCATCGAATTCCTTATCGTCACGCAGTGGGACTCGCTGGATGCCATCGCTCGGTTCGCGGGCGCAGATTTGGAAGCAGCGGTGGTGCCGGCCAAGCCCGCGGCGATGATGATTGAGTATGATCGGCGAGTCAGACACTTCGAGGTCATCGAATGATGGTGCCGTCTAACAATCGTTGGAGGGGGCGGTGATGCGCGGATGGTTGTGCGCCGCGGGCGCTGTAAGAGAGTATGCGCCCGCGCCGCTTGTCGGGCCTCGGCACGCGGCCCCTCAACTTCACCGTTAGTGGCCGATTGTCCGGCGCCGGTGGTGGCGGTAAGGTATGCGCATGGGATCGCCCGTTGTAAGCAGTACGCCTGAGATCATGGGTGGAACGCCGGTGTTCCCAGGCACCCGCGTGCCCGTCCAAACCCTACTGGATTACCTTAAGGCCGGCGACACTATTGAGGATTTCCTCGAAGGGTTCCCCACAGTCACTCGCGAACAGGTCGTGGCATTTCTCGAGCGGGGCGCTGCGCTCGCAATAACCGACGCGACGTGAAAGTTCTTCTCGATGAGTGCGTTGCCAGCCGCTTGGCGGGACACATTCACGGCCACGCGGTTACGAGCCCGTGGCTGGCGCGGAATCAGCAACGGAGAGCTGCTGAAGCTAGCGCAGGCTGAGTTCGATGTTTTTGTGACCGTCGACCGTAACCTGTCTTTCCAGCAGCACCTACCCAGTTTCAGCATCGCCGTCATTCTGATCTCTGCCAAGTCCAACCGCATCGATGATTTGGTGGCGCTTGTTCCGGCGCTCTTGTCGAGCATTCCTATTGCAAAGGCCGGCAGCGTGACCAATGTCGGCCGCTAACAATCGTTGGAGGGGGCCGTGAGAGTCGGTAGTGTCGCCGCGGACGCGGGTGGTAACTGTGCGCCCGCGGCTCCTGTCGCGCGCCTGCGCGCGGCCCCTCAACATCGTTAGACGTCGTTAGGGGTCAGCGGGTTGACTTAACGCATGCGCCTTCGCTTCTACATCGATCCGGAGACTGGGGCACCGCATATTCACACGCATGGGGTATCGGAGGCCGAGGTCGAGGAGACTCTTGGCAACTCTGGTGAGGAAAGGCCAGGCCGCGACGGGTCAAGGGTCGCAATCGGGCGCACTTTATCTGGGCGGCTGCTGAGAGTAATTTAATTTATGTTCCGGATGCCCAGCCAGACAGCAACTTTGTCGTCACTGCCTATGAGCTGCAGGGCAAGGCTGCGTTGGCATATCGGCGCCGGCGACGCAGGACGCGATGATGAAGCAGTCTAAATTTCCTCCGGGCTGGGATGAACAGCGGGTGCGCCGCGTTCTCGAGCACTACGAATCGCAAACGGACGAAGAGGCCGTTGCGGAAGACGAAGCTGCCTTGTCGGCGTCGACCGTTATGGACGTTCCAGCAGAGCTGGTCCCGACCGTTCGTGAGCTCATTGCCAAGCACAAGAAGAGTGCCTAGGCGAAGCGACGTCTAATCATCGGTTGGAGCGGGCCGCGACCCTCGGCCGTTGGCGCGCCGCGAGCGCGCTTCGCTATCTTGCGTTCGCGTCGCACTGGACACGCATGCGTGCGGCCGCTCAACCTCATCGTTAGGCCGCAGGAGGACACCTCATGAGACGCACGTGGACGATCATTGGCGTTGGCGATGTGCCTTGCAGCTTCAATTGGTACCAATCGCTACGTGGCCTGCCGGAGACGACTCCTGCCAAATCCTCGACTCGGACGGCACGGTCTTGCTCTGCCTTCACGAGTGGGGTGCCCATGAGCATCCCTCCTTGATGAGCCCCGATCACGCGCAGCCTGGCAACGGCCTCCTCTTGTTTTTCCGTGTCGATGATCTCGCCCTGGCGCTGCCAAGGGCACGCGCTCTCGTCGCTCGACTCGAGGAGGAGCCCCACGTGAACCAGAACACTGGCACTCCGGAGTTCTCACTCCGAGATCCGGACGGGTATTATGTCACGATCAATGCGCTCTCTGCGGCCTAACAATCGTTGGAGCGGACCGTGAGGCGCGGCTGGTTACGCGCCGCGGGCGCTGTGAGAGAGTGTGCGTCCGCGGGGCTTGATCGGCGCTTCTGGGCGGTCCCTCAACTTTACCGTTAGGCCGCACGTGATCCTGTCGCGATTGACCTTGCCGCTCGCCCTCGCCGTGTGGAGTCTCCACTCGGGACCAGTGGCTGCACAGGCGCTCGGGGCGGCCACCCAGGCCGTCCTCGCGGCCGAGGATCAGCGCTTCGACGCCATGGTCCGCGGTGACACGGCAGCCTTGCGCTCCCTGTTGGCAGACGGTCTTACCTACACCCACAGCGATGGCGCACGGCAGAGCAAGGCCGAGTTTCTCCAGACCATCGGTAGCGGGGCCCTGCGCTATCAGTCGATAAAGCCCGAGGGGCGGGTAGTGCGCCTACGGGGCGATGTGCGGGTGGTGACTGGCCGGTCGGCGATGCGCGTTACCGTCGGCGGTGAAGTCCACGCATTCACGATTCAGTACCTCGCGGTATACCAGCACCGGAGCGGCCAATGGCAGCTGCTAGCCTGGCAATCGACCCGTTTGCCCTGACGCGCTATGTGAGCACGTGCGGCCTAACAATCGTTGGAGGGGGCCGTGAGGGTGGGCAGGCTCCAATCCGGCGCCTGCGTGCGGCCCTCAACTTCAGAGCGCGGCATGGGAGGTAGCACTCCGTGAAGCCACTGCCCCAGTTCGTACTGACTGTGGTCATTTTTCTGGTCGTGTGGGGCGTCTACTCCAAATTTTGGCATCACCCGAGGCGCCCTGGAACACCAGCGCCCGCTCCCATAATGGAGCCAGAGTCGTCTCCTTTTCATTGTGACGGACGTAACTACTGTTCGCAGATGACCTCATGCGCTGAGGCAAAATACTTTCTCAAATACTGTTCAGACGTGAAGATGGACGGGGATCATGACGGCGTGCCTTGTGAGGATCAGTGGTGCCCAAACGGTTAGCCGCGCTCTAACCAGCGCTTGGAGCAGCCGTGACAGGTAAGGTGATTGGCGTCGCGGGCGCTGGGAAAGATTGTGCGCCCGCGGCGCCTACCAAACGGCGGCAGGCGGCCGCTCAAGCTCACCGTTAGACGGCATTGTGTCCGCCACCGCCTACATTCGAGGCCACGAGAGGACGCTCGCGGCGATTGCTCTTGCCGCCGCTAGCCTCGTTTCAGTTGTTAATCCAGGCGACTTGGAATGTTGGGGTACATTCGGCGGTTGCTGGGTGATGATCCTCGTTAAGACAGCTCCCTATGTCTTGTGTGCTGTTTTCTGGTTACCTTGGCGCTCCGCGTTCGCTCGTTCGACCGCCATGGACTTCTCACTTGTATTGCTGACTCTGACGGTGTTCGTTCACGCGCCGAGCTTTTTCTGGCCTGGCCAGGCAGCCCTGGGCGACATGTACGGTCTCGGCGTAATAATCTACGGCGTTGTCGGTTGTCTACTCGTTGCAGCGGGGAGCACGATCGCATGCGTTGTCGAGTTCATTGGCCGCGCTCGCAGAACGCGCGAAGACGATTGACCCTCGCATGTCCACTGCGCGAAGTCTTGCGCGGTAGCGTTGAGGTGGAAGCACGACCGCGCATGCCTCGTTCGCCGTCTAACAATCGCTGGAGCGGGCCGTGAGACATTGGCGCTGATCTGGCGCTCTTGGGCGGCCGCTCGGCTTCACCGTTAGAACGCACCGTTCGCGTTAGCGTTCGGTTCTGGCTATAATCTGGCCAGAATGCCATTTGCCATAGTTCTGGCGCCGGAAGCTGTTGAGGATCTCGGCCGGCTCAAGGCTGCAGTACGCAGTAGCGTGAAATCAGCGATGGAGACGCACTTGCGTCACCAGCCGGAAAAGACGAGCCGCAGCCGAATCAAGCGCCTGCGTGGCCTGTCGCGACCGCAGTACCGGTTGCGGGTGGGGGATATACGCGTTTTCTACGACGTGGCGGATGGGGTAGTTGAAGTCTTGGCCGTAGTGCCGAAATCGGAGACGACATCATGGCTCGCCCAGTTCGGAAGACTGTGAAGGAAGTGCCCGTGGCGGAGGTGAAGGACGATTTCTCACGTTATCTCAAGGAGGCTGCGGTTCGGGAGATTCTGATCACGCGCCACGGCAAGCCGGCGGGCATTCTGATCGGCTTTGAGTCTGAGGATGACTGGTTGGAGTACCGCTTGGAGAACGACCCGCGGTTTCTGAAGCGTATCGCCAAGGCTCGTGCGAGCCTTCGCGCCGGCCGAGGCGTACCTCTTGAAGACGTAGAGTGAGCGGTGCGTTCTAACCATCGGTTGAAGCGGGCCGTGATGGGGCAGTGCCGGTGGGCCGCGAGCGCGCTGCGCCATGTTGCGCTCGCGTCGCACTGGACGCGTCTGCGTCCGGCCGCTCAACCTCATCGTTAGGAGACGGAGCACTCGTATGCCACGGGCCACGCTCACATTGGTCCTTGCGACGCTGGCCTGTGCCAGTACGGGCGCGCGCGTCGCAACTCATAGCGTCACCCCCGCTTGGGCTACCGACTTTTTGAAGCGTTGGTACGCTTCTTACAACGCCAGCGACGCGTCGGGCCTCGCTCATCTGTTCGCCTCCGACGCGCGATTTGGAAGCATCACTGGACGGACCGCCATAGGATTCACCCGTGTCGCTCGACTACTCGGACGCTCAGGAGCACTGCGTATGGTCCTAGGTTTGAGAACGGTTATTTACCCCACCCCAGACCTTGCTGCGGCGAAGCGCTGGTACACCGACATGCTTGGTGTGTCTCCATACTTCGACGAGCCGTTTTATGTCGGCTTTTTCGTTGGCGGCTTTGAGCTAGGTCTGTTGCCTGACGCCACGCCAGGAACCGTCGGGCCTCAGCCATTGTGGGGCGTCGCCGACATCGGGTTGGCTTGCTCGCGTTTGATAGAGCTGGGTGCGTCCCCGTTGGAACCGATTACAGAGGTAGGCGGCATCAAAGTCGCTGCAGTCGTCGATCCATTCGGTAATCGATTCGGGGTAATTGAAAATCCGCACTTCAGCGCGAGTGCTGTACGCTGACGCGGTCTAACCCTCGGTTGGAGCGGACCGCGAGGCTTGGGTGGTTGCGTCGCGAGCGCTGCGCACAGTTTGCGCTCCCGAGGCTGATCCAGCGGCATCGTCCGGCCGCTCAACCTAATCGTTAGGCGTCGCAAGGGAGGGACACATGGCGGATATTACGGCGTCGACGTTCGTACTTGCGGTCAAGGATCTTGACGTATCGAGGAAGTTCTATTGTGAGAAGTTGGGCTTCGCTGAAGATTTCAGCGTCGAAGGATGGTCGTTTCTGAGTCGGGGGGTCTGCAAGCTCCGAATTGGTCACTGTCCCGACGCTCAGCCCATATCCAAGTCCCAGGATCATTCATGGTTCGCGTATCTTCATGTCCGAGACGCTTCTGGTTTGTATCAGGAGTTCCTGAAAAAGAACGTAGAGATATGGCATAAGTTGGAAGACAAGCCTTGGCGGATGCGTGAGTTCGCAGTCGTGACGCCGGACGGCCACCGCATTGTGTTCGGAGAAGAGATTGCCTAGTTCGCCATTGGAGCCGATCGCGCCGACGCCTAACAACGCGTTGGAGCGGACCAAGAGAGCTCAGTGCCTGAACCCGCAGCGCGCGGCCGCTCAACGCGGACGTTCGATGCCATAGGACCACCGATGCCAACTCTCGGCGTCTTTGCGGCAATCTTCGATGACAGCGGGCGGATCCTGTGCGTGCGCATGAATTACGCGACGCACGCTTGGACAACGCCTGGGGGTCGAGTCGAGCTTGGCGAATCGCCGCTCGCAGCACTAAAGCGCGAGGTGCTTGAGGAATCGGGCCTGGATGTGGTTGCAGACGGGCTCGTCGGTGTCTACTCAAAGCCGCACAAGGACGACCTGGTGCTTTTCTTGCGAGCTCGCGTGCTGGGCCACAGTCCATGGCAGCCAAATGACGAGATCTCGCAGATGGGTTACTTTGGCCGCGACGAGTTGCCGGAGCCTATGGGCCCGGGCGCGCGCACCCGGATAATCGATGCACTGGACGGCATTACCGGGGTTGTGCGGGTCATTGCGGAAAGCTATTAGCTGCAATGGCATCTAACCATCGGTTGGAGCGGGCCGTGATGGGGCAGTGCCGGTGCGCCGCGAGCGTGCTTCGCTATGATGCGCTCGCGTCGCGCTGGACGCGGCTACGTGCGGCCGCTCGACCTCATCGCTCGGCGGCATGACGTAGTGTCCGATGGAGGTTCCACATGAACCTGTCGCGCGAGGCGAAAATAGTCTCAGGCATAACGCTCTTAGCTGTCCCAACGATCATGTACGGTGGTGTGACGTTGCTTGGCATACTCACGACGGGTACGGTTGGAATTTCCCCGGGGAACCTGGGGCTGGACGAAACGCAATGGGCGTTGTTTCGCGCGGGGCATGCCCACGCGGGAGTGTGGGTGGTCCTGTCTCTTGTGATCCAAGTTCTGCTCGATTCAGCGACACTCTCGCCGAAGCTGAAGTGGCTGGTTCGCATTGCAGCACCGCTGGCAGCAGTGGCGGCATCGGGCGGATTCTTTGGTCTTGCTTACAATTCCAGCTTCAAGTGGCTACTCTACTTCGGGGCGGCGTGTCTTGTACTTGTTGTTCTTCTCACCGGAATTGGGTTGTTGCGCAGAGCAAACGTTCGCGGACAACGCGGCGTCTAAGTCCACCGTCGCCGGAACTGCTCGACCCTCTACTATCCGACCAAGTCCGAGGAACGCAGTGCTTTGCGACCAGCCGCCCACCCCGCCGTTCAACCGGAGCGCCCAAGAGAGTTGCTCTTGGGTTCCCGTCGCGCTTTTGCGTGCCGGCGCCCGGTTAACGGCATTCCGTTAGGCCGCACTTCGCAATGCGCCAATACCTCAAGTCTGTGTGGGTAAAAGTCGGTCTCGCCTTACTTGTTGTCGGCGCCGGTCCGCTCCTATTCATCATTGTCGCTGCGGCAGTGGGGTTGTGGCCCGATTCAAACCCGAACCCGATCGGGCCGGGTCTGCTGTTCGGCCTTACGTTCTGGCCCGCGATCATCTGCATCGTGGTGGGAGTCGTCCGTGTGCGCAATCGCCGTGCGGCCTAACAAGTCGTTCGAGCGGCCGCCTGACGGCCCTGTCACGCCGCTTGCGGGGCAACCGGCGCGCCAGTCCCTAGGCGCCGCTCAACTCAGACGTTAGGCCGCAGGGACAACTCCGCTCTATCGTCGATACCGTTGGTAGCATGGGGGCTAGCATATGGATCCGTGGCATGTCCTTACCATCGCGGCACTTGTTGGTCTGTCCCTTTCGGTGTCTCGGCAGTTCAAGCCACGTGGGGACTTCGGACAGGGCGCTCGTCTGGAGCGGAAATTGGACCTCATATTGAAGCACCTCGGCTTAGGTACGGAGCTCAGTGTCGAGATACCGGCGCGAGTGCACGAGCTGGCTCAAGCTGGGCAGAAGGTTCAAGCCATTAGGGAGCTGCGCCAAAGCAACCCATGGCTGAGCCTCAAGGAAGCGAAGGACTACGTCGAGGGGCGTCATTGAACGAGGTGTCGACAATACTGCGGCCTAACAGTCGGTTGGAGCGGGCCGTGATGCGTGGGTCGTTGGGCACCGCGGGCGCCAGAAAACAATGTGTGCCCCCGGCGCTTGTCGGGCGGCATCGTGGGCCGCTCAGCCTCACCGTTAGGTTTCCGCGGGGGCTACTCCTCTGTATTTCTTGACTGCGTCAGCCGTCGGCGAGCAGGCTTCACGACTGCCCATCGTCCACAGGAGCACCGGGAACCCAATGAAGGTGAATACTTCGGTCCGAGCCCTCGCCGGAGCCTTGCTGTTTGGTCTTGGCGTCGCAGCAGGTCAACTTGCGCAAACTTCAACCGACTCACCTCAGCGCGTGGAACAGAAGCGGGCAGAGCTGACGGGTGCGCCTGGCATGGAAGTCATTGCTTCTGTGGCCGAGTACAAGCCAGGCGATTCCTTGGGCCTGCACACCCACCACGGCGTGGAGGCTGCATACGTACTGCAGGGGGCCAGCGTGCAACCCCAGGGCAAGGAGCCGATAGCGTTGCCCACGGGAGCTACGCTCTTGAACCTGCGCGACGTTAAGCACGCTGGCTTCAAGGTCGTCGGAGATACGTCGCTAAGGCTCTTCACGGTTCACATCGTCGACAAAGGAAAACCGCTGTATGACTACGCGCAGTAGCGCAGCCTCGCCACTCCTCAAGAGTCGTGGCTATGGAACGGAAACCTAACCATTCCCGCATGTCAGACGATAGGCAGCACCCGTTGGTTCATAGTGACAATCATCTTTACGTCGACATGGAGCGCCTCTTCATGATCACCCAACCGAAGCTGAGTCCACCCCTGAGTGCTACTGCTACTGGCCGGGGTGGTCTTGACGCTGACGAATTGCACCCCTAGGACGATGGCCATGAACCAGTCTGAGCTGGCCGACTTCGCGACCCGGTACGCGGCTGCCTGGAGCAGCCAAAATCCGGCCAGTCTCACGGCCTTCTATGCGGAGGACGGCTCGCTGACCGTCAATGCCGGGGCTCCTTCTGTCGGCCGCGCGGCGACTACCGCAACGGCCCAAGGATTCATGAAGGCGTTCCCCGACATGGTGGTGAAGTTGGATGAGGTCCGCGGGGATGGTAGTCACGCGATCTTCCGGTGGATCTGGACCGGCACGAACACGGGCCCTGGGGGCACAGGCAAGTCCGTTCGGATCAAGGGGTACGAGGAATGGACGTTCGGTGTCGACGGCCTGATCGCGGAGTCGAAGGGGCACTACGATGAGGCGGAGTACCAGCGCCAGTTGCAGTCCGGCGCGCCACCCGCGCAGTGACAGCCCGCCGTGCTGCCTAACTATGCGTTGGAGCGCTCGCCCCGTGGCCGTTCACGGGCCTGCAGGCACAACAGCAAGTCCCGCGCCCGCCACGGTTAGGCCACTCGGACGTGTACGCATGCCATCACCGGTAGATCTCGTCGGCATCGCACGGCAGATGAAGACTGCACAGGATGAGCTTCGGGGCCTCATCGACGACCCGAAGAGCAAGAGAAAATCCGTTGTCCTTACCGAAGAGGGGCTCGCTCTTGCGAGCGCTGCTGCGGAAAAGCTCTTTCCTCAAAGCCACATCGATGACCACGCCGGGCTGCTGTCTAACCATCGGTTGGAGTGGGCCGTGACTACCCATCGCCGATACACCTGCGTCCGGACCGCTCAACCTCATCGTTAGACGGCAATGCGTCAGGTACTGCGCAATGCTTTAACGACGATCGCCGCCCTGGCGTCGGCGTTGATCATCGGCGTCGCGCTCCACAGCGCGTTCTCTCTCCTCTGGCCTGCACTCGCCACACGGGCCGTCGGCGTAACGGACTTAGGTACCTACATTCAATACGCGTCAGTTGCGGTGTCCTTCTTCGTCTGCGGATTCATTGTCCCCCGCTGGATCAGATCGCGCTTCCCCTTGGCATGGCTGCAACTGCCGATCGCCGGCGTCTATGCGGCCGCGATCATTCGCACGCCAAGAATTCTTGACTGCTTTCCCCGCTGGTGGTCCGGGTGCTGGCTGATACATTCTCTATTCATCGTGCCGCTGGTCGCATGCGCATGTGGATACTTCGCGCTTACACTGGCTCGACGGATTCGATCTGGCGGCATTGCCGTCTAACCACGCGTTGGAGCGGACGCGCGAGACTGAAGAACGTGATCAATCAAAGGAAGCCTTCTGTGCTATTGCCTCGGACCAATCGGCCACCGCCGGCCGCTCAACGCCGTCGTTAGGCACCGTAGCGACAGGAGCAGAGGAAGCCACCATGCCATCAACTGGACTCAAGCGCCTGCACGATGACTGGCCGCTCCTGACCTACTACCAGAAGTTCGAGAGCATCGTCGCTCTGATCATGACTCTGATCACCGGGCTGATCATCGTGGCGGCGCTCTTCCGACTCACCTTTGCGGTGGTCTCAGGTCTGCTTCTGGGCGCGCTTGACCCGTTGAATCATGAAGTGTTTCAGACAGTCTTTGGCGAAATCATGACTCTACTGATTGCCTTAGAGTTCAACCACACTCTGCAGTACGTGGTCACGCGTCAGCAGAGCATCATCCAAACCTCGGTTGTGCTGCTCATTGCCCTGCTGGCTCTTGCGAGGAAGTTCATAATTTTGGATTTGCACACGGTCACAGAGGGTCAGCTGTTTGGTCTTGCAGCCGCTACACTGGCCCTGGGAGCAACCTATTGGCTCCTCAGAGAGAGGCACGCCAACAAGGGGGCGAGCGGTGCCTGACAATCGGTTCCGCGCCCCTGAACCTATGCGTTAGGCGGCAAAAGGCGATTCGTTGCAACGGTCGCACCAGGAGGACTCCCTGTGAAGGCTTACGTCATGACCACCGGGACAGTATTCGCCCTGATCGTCGCGACTCACATCTGGCGCGCCGTTGCGGAAGGGCCACCCGTAGCTATGGACCCCGTCTACGTTGTTCTCACCGTCGTGGCCGCGGCCCTCTCTCTGTGGGCGTGGCGCGTTTTAAAATCCATGGCGAGTTCTTGAGGTAATCGATGTCACCGCCTAACACTCGGTTGGAGCGGACCATGAGGGGCGGTGCCCGCGCGCCGCGAGCGCGCTACGCTATGTTGCGCTCGCGTCGCGTTGCACGCGCCTGCGTTCGGCCGTTCAACCTCATCGTTGGGCCCCGTATGGATTGTCGGGCGCTTCAGGGTCACCGTGACCCGCTTCAATTTCACGTTCGTCGCTAGGCGGTGGTTGCATGGAGCGAATTCTGCACGTCACTTTCGGGGTCCACGTACCTCTGGACAGCGTAGCCAGCATGGTTAGCGGGCTCGGTTCATGCGCTATGGTTCGTGCTATGGACGACAGCCAACGCGGTTACGTCGTCACGGTACAACGTCCGAGCGCGATGGCGCATGTTGAAAGACGGCTGGCTGAATGGGAAAAGTATGGGTTCCTCAGTTGGCAGGTTGCTGCCCGCTAACCACGCGCTGGAGCGAACGCGCGGCCGGCAGCTTCGGTGAGGGCACGATGTCGAGGTTGCGAATAAAGTGCTTTCTTTTGATGCCAGCGGCGCCGCGCGTCGCTCACTGCAATCGTTAGGCGCCGGATATGCGTACACTCTTGTTTCTCCTCGTCGGGTTCTTGCTTCTGGCCGCCTGCATGCTGTTGGGGAGGCTCTTTTCCAGCAACTATCCTGGCGCAACCTACGCAGCAACTTTGTTTTTCGTCGTGCTTTGGCTGGTGATCTCAACTGTCAATCTGTGGGTGGGCGTTGCGAAGGCGGGGTACACCCTGACCGAGGAGTTCCCGATATTCCTGTTCATTTTCGGTGTGCCGACCATTGCGGCCATATTTCTGAAGTGGCGGGTTCTCTAGACCGACCCGCCGAAAGGAGGATGATATGCCGAACTCCTACGACCTTCATGGCAAGTCCGTCATCGTGACGGGCGGCGCCAAGGGCATCGGCAGAGCCATCAGACCCAATGAAAAGGCTCGGCCATGCGAGCGAAGTGGCGCAATTGGTCGCGTGGCTATGTACGGACGCGAGCCGCTTCAACACGGGTGCCGTATTCGACATGTCCGGTAGTCGAGCCAGGTATTGAGCGGATCGGCGCGCGAGGCTACGCGCCAACCGCGGCCGCCGCTGATCGCGATCGTCAGGCGACAGCAGTACGGCAGCAGGTATTTGAAAGGTCCTCGCAGCTTACCCGTTGCAAAGGAGTTGTTCATGCCTCCCACGCTAGGAAACGGCAAGGTCTGTTATCTCGAGATTCCCGCCATCGACGTCGGTCGCTCAGCCGCCTTCTACCAAGCAGTTGTCGGGTGGCAGAGTCGACGGCGAGGCGATGGTACAGTCGCCTTTGACGACGGTGTCGGCGAGGTGAGTGGCACTTGGGTCACTGGTCGGCCGCCGTCGGCAACCCCTGGTGTGTTGGTTCACATCATGGTCGATAGTGTCGCCTCAACTCTCGCCGCGGCAGTCCAGCACGGCGGAGAGATCGTGCAACCTGTCGGCGCGGATCTTCCCGAGATCACCGCGCGGTTTCGCGATCCCGCTGGGAACGTCTTCGGCCTCTATCAAGAGCGACCCCGCACGGCATCCGCGGCCAAGTGATCGAATGCGCCTGCATACCAAAGCACATCCAGTGGCTAGCTAGACATCGCCACGATCTTCCAGTTAGCTTGTTCGTCGGGCGATACGTTAGGCAATGGTTGCGAGGAGACGTGCAAAGCATAGCACCCGCTGACGATCAGCTCGCTGCGCGCCTGCGCGGATTTGGGCCGCTCGGGCTCCTTGCGATTCTCGTCATCTTGTTCGCCGATGTTGTCGTCAAACCTCTCAGTGCCGTCCTGGTTCTAGTCTGGACTTGGCGGTCGCACACGCCATGGCGTGAGATCGGCTATGTTCGGCCCCGGACCTGGATCGGCAGCCTGACCATCGGCGTCTTGTTCGGAGTCGCGTTCAAACTCCTGATGAAAGCGATCGTGATGCCGTTGCTCGGCGCCGATCCGGTCAATCAGGCGTACCATTTCCTGGCGGGCAACCAGGCCGCAGTTCCAGGGATAGTCTATACGATGATCGTCGGAGCGGGCTTCGGTGAGGAGACCGTCTTTCGAGGGTACATGTTTGAACGTCTTGGCAAGCTACTCTCCACTAGCGCGAGCACACGGGTATTCATAGTCTTGATCACTGCCACGTTGTTTGGCTTGGCTCACTACTCCACCCAAGGGGTCACTGGCGCTGAACAGGCCGTACTCACAGGCCTCGTGTTCGGGACGATCTTCGCCGTGACGCGGCAGCTTTGGATGCCGATGTGTGCTCATGCTGCGTACGATCTGACGGCGGTCGCGATCATCTATTGGAATGTTGAATCCAAGGTGGCGCACTTTGTCTTTAGTTAAGTTAGCCTCGGCTTTATCCAGTAAGTGCATGGACCAGTGAACCTATTACTATCGGCCACTGGCTCGTGCCGTGGTACGTCATTTCGGAAGGGTCCAGAGGACTCAGGCGCGGGGCGCACGACCAGGGTGCGCCTGACGCAGCCGCTGAATTCGAACGTCGGCCACCAGCAGAGAGAAACATGCAAGACGCCATGGTCACAACGGCCCTTACACTGCCGGGCTTCAGAATCGTCCGCAATCTCGGTGTCGTCCGCGGCATTACGGTGCGCTCGCGCTCCATCGTGGGCAACTTCTTCGGCGGCCTGCAATCACTGTTCGGCGGCAACATCACCATCTACACCAGCCTGTGCGAGCGTGCGCGGTCCGACACCTATCGCCTCATGTGCGAGCACGCGGAGCAGCAGGGCGCAAACGCCGTCATTTCGATGCACTACGACGCCACCGAACTGATGACCGGTCTCACTGAGGTTCTGTGCTATGGCACTGCGGTCGTCGTCGAGCGCGAGCGACCCGGTGCCTCATCATAAATTGGAGCGACCGGTGAACGAATAGTGCGCCGCGAGTGTCCGCGGCGCTCCCGGCCACTCAGTCTTGGCGTTCGGCCGCAAGGAGAACTCTATGCCGCTAGTCACGCTCACCATCCGCGAAGGCAAGTCCAGCGAATTCAAGTCCGTGGTGCTCAATGCCGTGCATGGCGCGCTGATCGCTTCGGGCGTGCCCGAGAAGGACCGCTTTCAGCGCGTCCTGGAACTCAGCGCGGATGACTTCCGTTTTGATACGGAATACCCTGATCTCACCGCTCGGCGGACAGAGGATTTCGTCCTGATTGAAATACTCCTCTCGGTGGGCCGCAGCGTCAAAGTGAAGAAGAAGATCCTGGCCGACATCCTTGGCGGCTTGTCGAAGGGTCCGGGTTTGAATCCCGAAAACGTGATGGTCTGTTTCAAGGAAACCTTGTGGGAGAATTGGTCGTTCGGCGGCGGACGACTGATTCACGCTTGAAGCGCGACGCGGTTCGGCTTTCCGTACCCTCGACGTCAGGCGGCGAATACCCTTCCCGAAATCGCAGCGGAGACAGCATGGCAACCGATGGGGCGACGCCGCACAGCATCGAGGAGTACATCGCCGCGTTTTCGCCCGAGGTTCAGGCAATTCTCGAACGCATACGGTTGACGATCGCCAAGGCTGCACCTGAGGCGCAGCAGACCATCAGCTACCGAATTCCGACGTTCGCCTTAAGCGGCGCTTTGGTGTACTTCGCCGCCTTCAAGAAGCACATCGGGTTCTATCCGCCGGTCACGGGTGATGCAATCCCATACGGCCTGATCGAAAGAATTGTGAGGCTCAGAGTGAAACAGAATCTCGCGAAGGCGGCTGCGAAGGGCAAGAAGCGGCGGTGAATGCAAGGTGCCCTGCATGTGGCCGGTCACAAACGTGAAGCCGGTCTGTCGGTTTCACGGCCCTATTCGGCTTCTGCCTTGATCGGCCGGCTCATGAGCGAGCGCACCGCGTCCTTCGCAGGCAGGTGCTGGTACAGCACGCGGTACGCCATCTCGCACAGCGGCATTTCCACCCCGGCCCGTGCGGCGACCTCGTGGATGGCGCCTGCCGCGGCGTAACCTTCAACCGCCTGGCCGATTTCCGCGAGCGCCGCCTGCGCCGTCCTGCCCGCCGCCAGCAACAGCCCGAAGCGCCGGTTGCGCGATTGATCGTCGGTGCAGGTCAGCACCAGGTCGCCGAGGCCCGCGAGCCCCATGAAGGTGTCGCGCTGGGCGCCGAGTGCCACGCCGAGCCGCGTCATCTCCTTCAGGCCCCGGGTGATCAGCGCCACGCGCGTGTTGGCGCCGAAGCCGAGCCCGTCCGACAACCCGGCGCCGACGGCCAGCGCGTTCTTCACGGCGCCGCCGATCTCCACGCCCATGATGTCGGTGGAGGTGTAGGCGCGGAAATTTGCCGACGACAGCTCATGCGCCAGCGCCCGGGCATACTGAGCGTCGGGAGATGCCACCGTCATGGCCGTGGGCAGCCCTGCGCCGACCTCGCGAGCGAAGGTCGGTCCGGACAGGACTGCGACCCGGCGTTCGGCACCCAGCACCTCGCACGCGATCTGGTGCGGCAGCTTCAGGCTCCCATGCTCGAAGCCCTTGGTGGCCCACGCGACGTGCATGTCGGGCGCGAGATGCGGCGCGAGCTGGGTGAGCAGCGCGCGGAACGCGTGGCTCGGCACGACGATCAGCACGTCGCGCGCGCCGGCGAGTGCTGCCGCCAGATCAGGCTCGACCTGCAACGAATCGGGAAACTGTGCGCTGGCGAGATAGCGCTCATTGCGGCGGCTTGCCGCCATGTCGGCGAGCCGCTCGCGGTCGCGGCCCCACAGCCGCACCGGCCGGCCGCCGCGCGCGAACTGGATGGCGAGCGCCGTACCCCATGAACCCGCGCCGAGCACGGCGACGGGTACGTCACGCAGTGCTCGTGCGGTCACCTTAGGTCACCGGTTTCGGGCCTGGGT
>WNFP01002153.1_pt1 | contig 25136 bp, 24 predicted proteins | sample 5400201 | NCBI WGS metagenome assembly WNFP01 (sample SAMN13153355, study PRJNA577476) | soil metagenome | isolation source: 115 cm saprolite under Madrone tree | place: USA:California | collected 2016-06-14
CTTCTGGGTGATCATAGCTGTTTTCGCCTTTAGCGTTTATCGGTTGTGGTACTGCACCCATCTCGAATTGGTAGGAGATGAAGCATATTATTGGCTCTGGTCCCGGCACCTGGACATCTGTTATCTCGACAAAGGTCCAGTGATTGCATGGATTATCGCCGCCGGTACCGCCTTGTTTGGACAAACGGTGTTCGGCATTCGTTTCTTTGCGGTGATTCTTTCGAGTGCCACTGGGATCGGTATCTACCTATTGGCCAGGCGGCTATTCTCGGATCGCGTTGCGCTCTGGGCGCTGATCATGGCGGGGGTTGTTCCGCTTTTTGCCGTGGGCGCGATCCTGATGACCATTGATACCCCTTACGTGTTCTTCTGGACCTTTGCTGCGCTCGCTTTTTGGCGGGCCAAAGACACAACGCAGCTAGCTCCATGGGCTCTGACTGGAGTTCTGGTTGGCCTTGGAATGTTGTCGAAATACACCGGCGCCTTTGAATTGATTTCTTTCGCGGTATTTTGCCTGGTTCATCCTCCGAGCCGGAAGCATCTTTTCCGAGGTAGCTTCTGGACGATGGTTCTGGTCGCTCTTCTTTTTCTGCTTCCGGTGCTTTATTGGAATTGGGCTAACGATTGGCCAACCAGCCGCTTTCTTTTCCACCGCGGCGCATTGGATGAGCAACCGCATATCAATCCATTGAACCCGCTGGTCTTTCTTGGCGGACAAGCTGGAGTTCTGTCTCCAGTAATTTTCGTGGGAATGATCCTGCTTATTTTCTGGCCGGGCTTAACCAAACCGGAGGAGCGTGATGAAGTTACGTATTTATTGACCCTCTTTGCTCCGCTATTCTTATTTTACCTGTTCATCAGTTTTCAACAGACCAGCCAAGCCAACTGGGCTGCAGCCGCGTATGTGAGCGGCCTGATTTTGCTGGCTTTCAAATGGAGTAAACTCGCAGCCAAATTCGCTTGGGCTAGATGGCTGGGATTGATTGGACTACTGGTTGCGCTGGCTGAGACCGGGGCGCTTCACGAAACTGCTTGGCTTCACTTACCGCCCGGCAAGGATCCGCTGGATCGTGCTCGTGGCTCGCGGGACCTAGCCGCTCAGATAGATTCCCTCGAAACGGAAACGGGCGTCCGAGTCGTTATCGCTAACAAATACATGACTGCCGCGCTGCTTTCCTTTTATTTACCCGGTCAACCGGACACTTTCATGCCAGTCTCGAGTGCTCCGTACAATCAGATCGTGCTTTGGCCAACTTATCGCCAGGTTCGACCGACGGACGACGCGCTATTCGTTTCCGATTTCGATCGGTTGCCAGCTTCGCTGAATGAAGATTTCCCAAGTATCGAGCGGGTCGGTGAATTGGTGACTCGAGAAGATGGCCGCAAGATCAAACGCTTTTATATCTTTCATTGCCGCCGAGCGCCCAGCGCTAATGGGAAAGCCTTCTGATGGTTGCTCTAACGATCAATCGAGTCGTCCGTCAGATCGCTACCCGACCGACCCAGTTGCAGGTTCTGGTTCTTACGACGATCATTTGGGCCGGAATCTACCTGCCCGGTCTCGGATCCGTGGAACTGAAGCACGAAGAGCCACGCCGGGCGCTACCCGCCATCCATATGTTGGCCTCCGGAGACTGGTTGGTGCCGCGAGTTGGCAGTATTCCTTTTTTGCGCAAGCCGCCGATGGTGCACTGGCTCATCGCTCTCAGTTTTCTTGCAACCGGTACAAAATCGGAGTGGGCGGCGCGTCTCCCTTCCGCCTTGGCCACTCTAGCTTTGGCTCTGGCCATCGGAGGAGTGGGAGGTTACTGGTTAGGCACCAGCGGAGGCTTTTTTGCGGCAATTCTGTTTCTCACGAATTTTGCAATCCTGGAAACAGGGCGTTTAGCCGAGCTGGAGGCTGTCTACGTTGCCTCTTTCGGGATCGGCCTTCTAATCTGGATTACCGCTTGGCTACGCGGTGGGCACGGATGGGGGCTATGGCTTTTGCCCGCACTCTTTCTTTCATTGGCCATGCTGACCAAAGGACCAACCCATCTTCTCTTTTTCTATGGAGTCATTCGCTCGGGCTGATGGTCAGCCTATTTGGCGCCTGGGCGATTCCCTGTTCCTTGGCGGCGGGCGAGCATGATCCGATTGGAGTTTGGAGATTTTGGATTTATCAGATTACTTCGCGAGCCGGCGGATCCGAAACCGGTCATTTTCATTTAGCGGCCTGGTTACTCAGTTTTCCAAATACGTTGAAGAATTTTTTGCCCTGGACGCCGCTGCTATTCTTTCTCTGGCAGCGAGGGCCGGTAACCGGCCAGACAAAGTCGTCGCTCGAACCCGTTGCGCACCCTGCTCGAGCCGGCCGCGACGCCGGATCCGCGCGAGCAACGGATCACGACGATGCGCTGGCAGCGGGCAACACTCGCAAAGAGGCTTGGTTCCGGGGCGCGAGGTTTGGCATGGTGGCGACCTGCGTGCTAATGTCTTTGTTGCCGAATGGCTCGCCGCGTTATCTTTATCCGTTATTCCTTGTTCCGTGTCTTTTGCTGGCACAAGTGCTTATCGGACCGGACGCGCGGGAGCGCGTCCCGACCACCCAATCGACAATCGGTGAGAGAGCTCTGAAGCTCTGGAGAATGGTCAATCGGTTCCTGTTGGTACTCGCGGGGGCAGCAATCGTGTCGGTGCCACTTTTGACACGAATGAATTTGGTAAACTGGATCGGGCTCTTGGCTTGTGCCTTGCTTTGGTTTTTCGGATGGATCGTTAGCCGAGCAGACCCTGGTGATTTCTCAGGACATCTCTTGCAACAAGCAGTTACGACTGCGACCGTATTGATGATCGCAATGTTAGCCTATGCTATCGCGATTGTGCCTAGAGTAAATTCTTTGAGCTACGGGGCGCGCGAAGTAGCCGACAGCATTCGAGTTAAGCTTCCTCAGAATGCGATACTCTGGGTTCATGAGAATGAATACCGCCCGTTTTGGTACTACCTGGAACCGCAGGCCAGATATTTCTTGAGCGCAGAAGAACTTCCTCCTGACGCCCGTTACGTCATTTTGCCGAAGCAGCTTAGCGCAAGGTTCACGCAAAACCCACGATGGAAGAATGCGCGCTTTCAGACATTGTCGGAGATCGTCGACAACGAGAAGAAAGAATTCGTGCTATTGGAGAAGCGGCCGGAAATGACCAATGACAAATAGCTACAAGAGAACGCAAAGAGCGAGCCAATCGATATCCTCGGATTCACCGGCCTTCAACAAGGCGCCAGATTTCAGCGTTGTTATTCCATTTTTCAACGAGGAGAGCAATGTTGGCCCGGTGGTGCGAGAGCTTCGTGATGTTCTGGAAAACCAATCTCATAGCTATGAAGTGGTTCTGGTCGATGATGGGAGCGTAGACGGTACCGCTCAGCAGCTTGAGCAGCAGGTCGCGAACTGGTCCGCTGCACGCATTCTCCAGTTGGCCCGGAATAGCGGACAAGCGGCCGCCCTCTTGGTGGGAATGAGTTCGGCCAAAGGAACAAATATTGTCTTGTTGGATGGCGATGGCCAAAACGATCCGCTGGATATCGAGAAGGCACTGCCGCTACTTGGCCAGTACGACATGGTCATGGGTCATCGGGTGAACCGGCACGATAGCTTCAAACGCAGGCTAATCTCTCACTTTGGAAATTCGGTTCGCCGTCTTTTCACCAATGACGGTGTCGCCGACGCTGGCTGTGGTCTGAAGGTCTTTCGTCGAGAAGTGTTGGAGGCGTTCATTCCGATCCGGACACTCTATTCTTTTATGCCGGCGCTGGCCAAAGCAGCCGGCTTCTCGATCGGTGAGATTCCGGTTAGCCATCGTCCCCGCCGCTCCGGTACGCCGAAATACAATCTTCGCGTCTTCCTTTGGCGTCCGGCACTCGACTTACTTGGAGTCTGGTGGTTTTCCCATCGCCGCTGTCCGCGAACTGAAGTTAAGGAAATGACAGCTGACGGATAACAAATGCGGAATGCGGAGTAATGAAGGCTCCCAGCAAAAACCGATGCACCGCCGCTGCGAGCTCTCGACCGTTCAGCGGCGGCATAGTCTCTATCCTAGAGTATCGCTTTCCCTCGTTCCCACCCGGATCAGCTTGCCGCAAACTCCTTCTGAAATGCCTCGGCTCGTTTTTTGAGTTCCTCAGGACTCACGTCTTCGACGTGGGTGGCGATTCCCCAATAATTACCGAAGGCATCGGTCACGCCGGCAGAGCGGTCACCATAGAACATGTTTTGCGGTTCTCGGACTGAGGTGCCGCCAGCCTGGAGGGCACGTTTGTAGGCAGCATCCACATCCTCCACATACACGTAGAGTGAATTTGATCTGGCCGGACACCCCGGCATCGCGTCCGCGACCATGATTGCAGAATCGCCGATGTTGAACTCGGCGTGCATGATTTTCCCGCCGGGCCCTCCCATGCGCATACGTTCTTTTGCGCCGAAAACGTTTTTCAGAAAATCGATAAGTTTCTGGGCGCCATCTACACAGATGCTGGGAGTAATTGAGTGATAGCCTTCGGGAATATATTTGGTCGTCATAGGTCCATTTTTTTTTCGGTGGGAGAAGTTCGGTATATGTTCAAGAGAACATCTATGACCGGCCTAGGCCCTTGTCAAGAATGAGAATAGCGGAGGACTCAATTATCTTTTCTCGTTTTTTCGCGCTTGTACCTCTATTGGCGCAAGAACACCAATGACTGTTCCATAAGTACTTAGCAAGCCGGTAAGAGGGCGCCCGGTCAAATGGCTTGGCCGAAAAGCGGGAGCGCTGATGCTTAATCCGGGTATATTAAGGGGCTGGTCGCAAACAGGGCGACGACAGCGTGAAAAAGGCGGGAAGAATCGCGCAATGGCTGTTTGCGAACTCCGTTAGCTTGGCGGTGATGGGCCCGCACTCCACCGAAACCCTCGAGGAATTCAGTTACGAAACCCAAATTACTCCTTGCTACCGATCTCGGAACGCTCAAAGCCTATAGGCTCGAGTTTACTCTTCAGGACACTCCACGGCTCGAAGAGCTGGAGACGGCTGTTCTGGAAGACGCTCATACACGAGTGTCGGATACAGTTACCGATCTAGCCGGCCGGCGCGCTACCCCTACCCAGAAAAGCTGGAGCGCCACTTTAGGCGACGATCATAACCTCGAACTCGAATCTAGGCGTCGCCTCGTCCGCCAGCTTGCTAGTCACATCGAGCGTCTCATCCAGGGCAGTGATTATCAAAGTTGCTGGTTAGCCGCACCTAAGGAAATCACCCATCAGATTTTGGATGAATTGTCGCAACCGGCCCGTAATCGCATTAAGAGGATGATTCCCTGTGACCTGACCAAGGCCACGCCAAAAGAACTACTTGACCAATTCCTAAATCCTAACTTCTGGACTGTCCCAACGTGAATGCGGATGCCGATTCTAGCCAGACCCAAGAAGAAACTCCCAGCACCGCTCAATCCGATACTATGGAAGCGCCTGAGGTGAGGGCGCTGAAGGCCGAGCTGGCTGCGGAGAAGGACCGATTCCTCCGGCTTTCTGCTGACTTTGATAACTTCCGCAAACGCGTCGCCCAAGAAAGCGAGCGCCGCGCGACTGTGCAAAAGAAAGCCTTCATTCTGGAATTACTGTCGATCATTGACAATCTGGAACGCGCACTCGCCAGCGGTCGATCTGCTTCTCGGGAACTACTTCTACAAGGTGTGGAGATGACGCTGCAACAACTCAACCGTCTCTTACTCGCTCACGGTGTCGAACCTGAAGAAAGCGTGGGGCAACCATTCGACCCACGATATCATGAAGCCGTCGCGTCCCGTTACGATCCGTCTCAACCGAATCATGTCATTCTCGAGACTTTCCAGCGAGGCTATCGGTACGGCGGCGTAAGCTTCCGTCCTGCAAAAGTGGTGGTAAACGATCTGAGCAAAGCCGAAACTTCTGATAGTGCCGGATAATTCTCCGATGGGCGCCATCGTCGAGATCCGCAATCGAGCCCTGGACTCCAGATAGCGCGATTTGCAGCGCATTTTGTTGGAATATGCGCTTGAGCGCCATGCCGGGAAGTGGCATGCGCGATCTCGTGTCCTAACACCGTCGCGAGCCCAGCCTCATCTTGAGTGACTGGTAAGATTCCCGTGTAGACAACAATTTCTCCACCAGGCAAGCAAAACGCGTTTTGTTGATCGCTCTGCACCAGTGCGACTTTCTACTGGAAGCTTCTGGCGCTGTCATCAACGACCCCGATGAGACGACGCGCTACCTTGGACGACCAAGTCGTAATCCGAGTCAGATTGAACGGTTTGTGATTGCCAGAGTAGTATGCGGTCAGCCTTAGCTTAGACCGATTACGGCGCCTTGACGGGACGCTGTCTCCGGTTCAGACTGAACAGTTCCAGTGCGCGTTTAAGAGGCAAAGAAAGCGTCCATTTCGCTCATTTGGTCTTATCAGTTACGGTAATTTTTTGAGGTTCTCTTTGCTAAAAACTGGTGCGGGTGGCGGCTCCAATAAACGCTGGTAGATGGCGACGGCTTCCGAAATGGAAGATCGCGCCAGTCTATTTGAGGGTGCCCGCGTTCGGATGTGTTCTGGCCCAGAAGAATGGAGTCCTCAATGATCAGAGAACCGGAGATCATCGATCAACTTTCTCGTTCAGAAGAATACCAGGATTTTGAGCGGGCCTTTTGCGAAACCACCCAACTGTCGCTTCGGTTGAGATCTTTGGAAAGCTGTGACCCAGCGGGCGATGATAAAGGGCAGCAAGCCCAATCCATGAATGTCAAAGCGGTTCCTGTGCGTCTTGGAGATAAAACCATCGGAGTGCTTGAATTGGGCCTGCCTGACCAAGAAAGGACAGAGACAGAACTTTTCGAAGGCCGGCCAGAGCAGATACCCAATGCGGGCGCGAATAATGATCTTGAGTCCATTGATCACCCTTACTTTCGTTTGATTGTTTCCGATCGGGCCCGTTACAAAGCGATGGCGCGATTACTAGAGATATTCGCCAAGCAATTGTCGTTCTCCGCAAATCAGATATTGATTCAACAAGCAGAAAGGGAGCCATACCGAGTCCGGCTGGCCCGAGCCTACATTGAGCGCCACCAGACGGAAAATCTCAGCTTACCCGAAGTGGCAAAGGTGATCCATGTCAGCCCATTTTACTTCTGTAAAATCTTCAAAAAAGCGACTGGGCTTACGCTGGTAGATTTTCGAAATCGGCTTCGAATTGAATCGGCAAAAAGATTGCTAACGGTTCCGGGTCCAGGCGTTAGTGAAATCGCGTACCAAGTGGGCTTCCAATCGTTGACTCAGTTCAATCGACTCTTCCGGCGAATCGTTGGGAAATCGCCGACCGGATTTCGGCGAAGCCTATTGAAAGCCGGATGCCATGCCGGACAGGCCACCTCAGTAAATTAAGGCGTCCTGGCGGTAGTTTGACCAACACCCTAGAGTTGGGGCGCGACGGAGACATTGCGGGTTCGGGCTGCGATCCCGCCGCAATCGAGGGCAATTTGAGAAGAGAGTTAGTCAAGATCGATCCAGCCATTCTCGGGCATTTGGGCGATAGATAGTTGTAGAAGTGAAACGCGCCGCCTGGGAGACGGAAGAACGAGGCGAGTTTCCAGTTGTTGTTGGTGCATTTGGCATATCAGCGTGAGCTAGGTTGCAGGCCCCGACTTAGATCAGGTAGCGCTGAGTAAATCATTTAAAACTATGAAGTCATTTTACCAGTGCGCTCGAGTGATTGCTGGCGCAAATCTGCTGCTGGTACTGGCCAATACATCGTCAGTTTCTACCGCTAGCGCGGCAGCTCCCCCCAAAACTAGTGTCGACGATTCGATGTTGCCTCGGGACAATCACCCGGGCACGAGCTTTGCGCCCATCATTAAAAAAGTCACACCTAGTGTAGTGAACATTTATACCTCTAAGACAATGCGCTTGGATCCGGCTCTTAGGCAGTATTTGCGCCAGATGTATGGCTTCGATCAAGTGCCAAGCGAGCGGAGGCAGCAAAGCCTTGGTTCCGGCATCATTGTCTCGCCGGACGGATACATATTAACCAATAACCACGTAGTGGAGGGAGCAGACGAGGTCAAGGTGGCCCTCGCTGACGAAAAAACAGTCTATGACGCCAACATCGTCGGCACCGATCCGCAGACCGATCTGGCTGTTGTTAAGGTGACAACCGAGAATCTGCCAGCGATCACATTCGCGGACAGTGGCAAAATCGAGGTTGGCGACATCACCTTAGCGATTGGGGATCCTTTCGGTGTCGGTCAGACCGTGACGATGGGAATCGTTAGCGCTAAAGATCGCGGAGGCATCGGAATCGCCAATTACGAAGATTTCATTCAAACCGATGCATCGATTAACCCTGGAAACTCCGGCGGGGCACTGGTGGATGCGGAAGGGCGATTAGTGGGAATAAACACGGCGATTCTAAGCCGCACCGGCGGCAATCAAGGAATTGGGTTTGCTGTACCCGTCAATCTGGCTCGATACGTCATGGAACGTATTGTGGTGGATGGGAAGGTCACGCGTGGTTATTTAGGCGTGAAGATTCAGGCTGTTCCATCCGAGGTGGCGAAACAGTCCAAATTGTCCCAGCAAACCGGCGCACTAATCGCGGAAGTCACTCCCGGCTCTCCGGGCGAACAAGCCGGACTCAAGTCCGGCGACATTGTGACGGAATTTGACGGCAAGAGCGTGACCGACAGTCGACACCTGCAATTGATCGTAGCCGAGAAGCCGCCTGGCTCTCAGGTAAGTATGAAAATCGTTCGGGGCGGTAAGGACCAAACGCTGACCGTCCAACTCGGTGAATTGCCACCGCAAACTCAGTTGCAGCCGCAAGCTCCTGAATCCGACCAGGACTAGCTCGAACGAGTGGTTGAAAGCAGTTAGGGTCGTGTTCATCGTTGTTACGACAGAGAACCATGAAGCGAGAACCACGTATCAATCTTCCCATCAAGAAACCGGCCAAGGTAGATCAGCCTGAGCCGAAATGGCGGTTGACGATCGTATATTTCATTTTTACGATGTTGATTCTGTGGGGTTGGCAGGACCTGTTTTACCAGCTGTCGGTTCGCACGATTCCTTATAGTCAATTCAAGACCTATCTTGCCCGCCACGAAGTAGTGGCAGCGGTGGTCAAACAAGACGAAATTGATGGGCGCATCATGCCTTCAGCGGCAAAGGGTTCGAAAAATCAAACCCCTGCTCCCAGCCCAACGGTCGCTCCGAGTCCGGGCGTTACTCCCAATAGCGAAGGGCAGCAAGCGGGAGCGGAAACTCAACCGTTCCTCTTTCGGACCGAGCGTGTCGAGGATCCTGATCTGGTAAAGGAGCTTCAGGCTGCCAATGTCGAATATGCGGCTGCACGACCCGGACTTATCTCACAGCTGTTACTTGGGTGGGTTTTGCCGATTGTTGTCATGATCGGGTTGTGGAGCTTGCTCGCGCGTCGACTGAATCCCACGGGCCAATCCATCTTTTCAATCGGCAAAAGCAGAGCAAGACTCGTTGCTGACCCGGATACGGGCGTAACCTTCGACGATGTTGCTGGCGCCGACGAAGCAAAGTTTGAGTTGAAGGAGGTAGTTGATTTTCTCAAGAACCCTAAACAATACGAGGATCTAGGCGCCCGCATCCCAAAGGGAGTGCTGTTGGTTGGCCCGCCCGGAACCGGCAAAACGCTGCTAGCGCGCGCAGTAGCCGGCGAGGCGAAAGTGCCGTTCTTTTTGATCAGTGGCAGCGATTTCGTAGAAATGTTTGTGGGAGTAGGTGCAGCTCGGGTCCGCGATCTGTTCAAGCAGGCCAAGGAACATGCGCCCTGCATCATATTCATCGACGAACTTGACGCGATTGGCCGTCAGCGAGGTGTCCATGTAGGCACGGTCAACGACGAGCGCGAACAGACTCTCAATGCTCTTTTGGTGGAGATGGATGGCTTCGAACCCAACACTGGTGTTATCATTCTGGCCGCTACTAACCGTCCGGAGGTTCTCGACCGGGCGCTTCTTCGCCCCGGCCGCTTTGATCGCCAGGTCCTTGTCGATGCACCGGATCTCGACGGTCGCGAAGCCATTCTCAAAGTACATTCCAGAAATAAACATCTGGCTGCCGACGTTGATTTACGACGCATCGCTGCCGCGACCGCCGGACTCTCGGGTGCGGATTTGTCAAACCTATTGAACGAGGCTGCTTTGCTCGCGGCGCGGCGGCACGCTACAGAAATTACCCAGCGCGATCTGGAAGATTCGATCGAGAAAGTAGTAGCTGGGCCTGAGCGCAAGAGCCGCCGCCTAGGGGAGGAAGAGAAGCGCCGGGTTGCCTATCATGAAGTCGGTCACGCACTAATGGCTGCCTACAGCCTTCATGCTGATCCAGTGCACAAAATTAGCATCGTGCCACGGGGGAGAGGAGCGCTGGGTTACACGATGCAGCTGCCGTCCGAAGATCAATTCCTGATGACACGCAGCGAGTTATTGGATCGTATTCGCGGCCTGCTCGGTGGACGCGCCGCAGAGGAAGTCATTTTTGCCGAGGTCAGCACTGGGGCTCAAAATGATCTGGAACGTGCTACCGCGCTCGGTCGTCAGATGGTTGCGCTATTTGGGATGAGTGACCGGATTGGCCTAGCCAATTGTGTCCAGCGCCAGCCAAGTTTTCTCAATGGTCAGGAGTTTCAATTACAACGGGACTGCAGCGAAGCGACCGCCCGGGAAATCGATGAAGAAGTTAAGAAGTTGCTCGACCTCGCGTACGAACAAGCCAGGGAAACCTTGTCTGCTCATCGCGACCAACTCGAGCGTGTGGCTGCCGAATTGCTCAAGTCTGAGTCCATTGACGGGCCAACATTTTATCGCCTGGTCGGAAGGGAGGTGCCGGCCTTTGGCGCGTCCGGAGACTTAGCCGCCGTCGCCTCTCAGCCTCAGCCGAAAGACAGAGTTGGGCCGACCAAGGGTTAAATTTCATTCGATGTTTCGTCCTCCAATTCCCAGCAAAGAGAGATGGTCATTCAAAGGAAAGGATGAACATGACTATGCTGCATTTATTGGCGCGCTATTGGTGGGCTTTGGCTCTGCGTGGCGTGTTGGCTGTACTCTTCGGTCTTTTGGCCTTCTTCATTCCTGGAATCACTTTGCTTAGCTTGGTGCTGCTTTTTGGAGCTTATGTTTTCTTGGACGGAATCTTTGACCTGGTGGCGGCCGCCAGGTCTCCAAGTCACCACTGGGCTCTGGTCCTCGAAGGAATTATCGGAATCATTGCCGGCATCCTGACCTTCCTTTGGCCGGGAATTACCGCCATGGTACTGCTGTACCTGATCGCCTTCTGGGCCATCTTTACTGGTGTGCTCGAAATCATCGCGGGTATTCGCCTGCGCCAAGTGTTAAGCGACGAAATTTGGCTCATCCTGATGGGAGTGCTTTCGCTGCTTTTCGGACTTTTCATTCTCATCTTTCCTAGTGCGGGCGCTTTGGCAGTCGTGTATTGGATTGGAGCGTACGCTTTACTGTTTGGGATTATGCTCTTAGCCCTGGCATTTCGTCTCCGCAATTTTCGTCAAGTAGAGGCGTAGGGGAAGAGCTGGTAGGGCGAGGCTCCCGACTACACGCAACGCTTCATCTTTCGCTAAAGCTTCGGCGGGACACGCCGTCGCGGTGTGATCGATGATGAACCAGGGTTAATCGCCGAACCTGAACGCTCCTTCGCAGATGAGTTCCCGTGCCGGTTTTCGGCCGGAAGGCTTTTCGCGTTCGTGCATCGGTTTCGGAAGATCATCAGGGTCGCCTGGACGGCCTACCGCAAACATCGCTGCCACTGCATAATTACCAGGTACTCGTAGCGCGCTTCGCGCCTTTTCATAATCGAACCCTTGCATGCCATGTATGACCAGCTGCATCGCGGTGCCCTGCAACGCCAGATTCTCAAAGGCACTGCCACAGTCAAAAAGATGCACTCGATTTTCTTTTCCATTCTGCTGAAAAACTTTGTGCGCCAGAATGACGACTAATAGCGCTGCACGTTGGCACCACGACTGATTGAATTCGATCAATAAATCCAAGAACGTTTGCCACTGAGGCGTAGCGCGCTTGGCGTAGAGGAAACGCCACTCTTGTTCATTGTAGGTGGAAGGTGCCCAGCGCGCCGCTTCAAACAGTGTCATCATTTCCTGGTCGGTGATCGGTTCACCACTCATTGCGCGCGGTGACCAACGTCGTACAAAAATCGGCTCGATCGGGAAATCGGCCTTTCGGTAATCGTCCGGATTGGGAAGGCTTTTCATTTTGCTAGGTCTGCAGGTTTGATATTTACGAGTGCGATCTAAGCAAACGTAGCGGCCGCGACAGCCTTCCCCTAAATTGTCACTCGTGCCGCTGTCGTCAACCACCCGCCGCAGGAACTCGATGTGCCGGCTCGAAAGATGACAGACCGAATGGGCAGGTGCAGCGGGATTCTTGTTCCTGGGCTTGAGGCTGAGGCTACTTGGCTTCGCCTGCTAGTGCTGATCCCACCCGCTGCAAATGCGTGTCGTTGAAACGCGTTGGGTACTTGAGACCAAAGCCAAGCAATCGATCGAGTCCGATATGCGAGGTCCAGATCAACCCATAAGCTAAGAGCCAAGGGGATTTTTCCAGAATGGCGAACGCGATCAATAGGAGCGGCCCGGTCAACGTGTGCACCAGGTTGTAAAGAACTGTTCCGACCCGCACGCCGCGCAGGTAACCCAGTATTGCGAGATCCGGCACTAGGAGCAATGCGATAAACAGGATCCAGTTGGCATTTACCTCTCGATAGCAAAGAATGCTAAGAGCAAGAACACAACTACCCTCGATACGCAGAAGAGCCCCCGGCTTGGTAAGCATGGCGATACTTTAGCACGCCATCGAGTGAGGGGTTAACCGCTGGCGCCAATCCTAGCCTTAGAAACGTATTTTCAGCGTTCCTTGTGCCTGGAACGGCATCTCTGGGTAAATCAGGTCGGATCCGTTCGATGTGCTCACGGTCGCCCAGTTCTTTTGATTCGTGAAGTTTAGAAAATCGACTCGGATCTCGTAGTTCTTCCACTGGTGAAAGACGCCTGCGTTCAGTGTAAATTGAGTCGGTATCTTGACCGTTCCACCGTAAGTGACGTTAATCGGACTAGTAACTTCAGCGCCAAGACTAAATCCCAAGCCGAAATTAAATTCATAGTTGATGTTAGCGTTGAACAGGTGATGAGGAATACCTGGTTGGAGATAATCTGCTGATGGAAGCGTCGCGCTATTTGGACTGCCACTACCATTTCCGACGGAAGGCAAGAAGGCATCGAACACGCTTGAGGTCTTTTGACTAGGCGATTGGTTGTGCAGGACGGGATCCAGATAGCTGTAGCTTAGAGTTACATAGAAGTTTCGGTTCGGTTGGTAATTTAACTCCGCCTCTCCGCCCCACAGGATTTCCGGCAGTGTCGGGGCGTTTTCCTGCGGAATGCTCCGGGTCTGCCGAAATCCAGCGATGCCGAGGAATAGTTTGCCATCGAAGAGATTGAACTTGAAACCACCTTCATAGAGATCGCTGGCATTGCGGAAGTTTGGATTGTCAAATTTGTTATCGCTTCCAATACTGTAACCGCCACCCTGCCCGTCGGTGGTCGAAGTACTGTAGTCGTAGGTAAAATATGCAGTTATCCGAGAGAAGGGCTGATAGGTCAGATTACCGTTCAGGTTGATCAATCCCTGCGTGGTATTTGCCGTGACCGGATTGAAGTCCAGCGGATGAACCGGATCAACAAAGTCCACGTGCAACAGGTCTCCGTGAATGCCAAAGAACAGAGATAACTGTTTTGTGAGACTGACTCGATCTTCGAGGAACGCTGCCCAATCATATGCCCAAGTGTCGTTAGTCTCGCCGTTTCCGGTATTGATTATCTTGCCGGATGGACTAACATAGGTCCCTCCGGGAGTACCATAATAGCCGCTCGCTCCCGGAATCGGATAGGAAGGATTCTTTCCACCAACGACTCGGAAGAGTGGTACGCCGATCAGGCTAGGATCTCGCGTTAAGTCGTAAAGGTTATTGTAGCTGTGCGCGATATCACTTGCAGAAAATACGTGTTGGTAACGGAAATCGAAACCAACGTTCAGCATATTAGCAATCGACCAATTGGATGGTTCGCCGGGCATCACGCGGTTTTCGGATTTTCCGTCTTTGTCGAGAAGTGAATCTTGGATCTTTGACGGCCGATGCGTGACCGGTACATCTGAGTTCACGTGAAGTTCCAGCCGATTTTCTAGAACATAGCTGGGCTCTACGACAGCCGAGTAGCGGAGGGCGCCGAATTGTCGGCGACTCAAATAAGCAAAGAAGGTCGTATTCAGGATCTGGACGTCGTCACTTATATTTAATCGCTGAATGACCTGGGCAAAATCGGTTTTGGCGTAGGAGCTGTCATTCGGGTTGACAATAACATCAGCACGGTCGATCTGCGTCCTCCCCGTCGCAACTACGACCCCTCTGGTTTGCGGGATCCCGGTAGGAACCAAGTTGCTAGCCGGATAGTTGGGGCCGATTGACATCCCAGTTGGATTCACGAATTGCTCGGTACCAGTGATATAGGTCCCGTTATCGATCAGTGCTTGGGTTGGACGGTTGATCCCCCGGTTAAGCTGGTAATTCGTCTCGCAGAAGGAGTTCAGTATTTCTAGTTCGTAGTTCGGACTCGGTGTCCATTGCAAGACCGCATAAATGGCCTGAGACTGAGTGAAAACGTTTCGATAATAGCTCCCGGATTCTTCCCCGGAATAGCTAATTCGGAAGGCGAGTTTCTCGGGAATGATCGGTGCACCAAAGTCGACGATATAACGGTTCAGGTCGTACTCCCCGAATGTAGCGTCGATTTCGGCGCGAAAACGATCGAAGTATGGTTGCTTAGCGATCAAATCGATAAAGCCGCCAACATTTTGGCTCGCGCCATAGACAGCCGGTGCCGGCCCTTTCACGATATTGACACTTTCGACCGCATTGAAATCAATCGGTGCACCGACGCCCTCACTGGTAAGTCCTATACGCGTTCCGTTGAAGAAAGTGTCCGCTACCTGGCCGCGAATGTAAGTGCTTGATGGATTTCCATTGAAATAAGGAGTGTAAGTGTCGGCCGAAATCCGAGCGAGATCGCGAGCGGTTCGGACGTTCGCATTTTGCAGCTCCTCCTTAGTAATCACGCTGATCGAACGAGGAACCTCATTGACCGGTAGATCAAACCCGAACACGTCGGAAAAGTCGGTCGCGGTCGGTAAGACGTTATGCTCCGAAGAGATCCCCTGTACGGTGATTCGGTTGAGCGAGTTGCTGTCGGGATCACTCGGATCATTTTGAGCGGAGGCCGAAGGGCCGACCGCAAAGAGGTAGGCAAACACAATCACTCCTCGTAACGGGTCAAGGATAAGGCTGCGGCCGATAATCTTACCGTTGGCGGAAGGGCGCGGTAGCTTTCCTTGAATGGAACTCGTTGCAAATCCATTTAATTGCATAGGACCTCCTTGGCGACGCTCTCTCGGTCTGTCTTTTTTTGGAAGAGAGGCAGGAGCGTAGGTTGAAGACACAACGCTCTCAATCCTGTAAAAGTGACAAATTCGTCACTTTTCGAGCATCACTGCCGTTCGCTGATCTTCAACGCCACCGTGTAGGTGGTCGCCGTACCGGAGAGGCAAACCACTCCATCCTGGTTCCGTACCGAGGTAGCGATGGTGGAGATCGGCTTATCATCACGAACAGTGGTGATCTCCACCCGACCAGTAATGGAGTCGCCAACATAAACTGCTTTCACAAACTTCCATTCCACACCCAGAAAGACTGTGCCCGGACCAGGGAGATCCTCGGCAACAATGGCATTAAGCAAGCCGGATGTGATACCGCCTTGGACGATCAATCCACCGAACATCGATCGACCAGCAGCTTCCGTATCGAAATGCAGTGGATTCCGATCACCGGTGATTTGAGCGAACAACTCAATATCTCGTTCGTCTATCCGCTTGGTCCGTTCAGCCGATGCACCCACGTCAGGCTTACCACGAATAGTTCCATTCCACCCGGTTGTTTTCATTGCGCTCCTGGTTGTTAACTTTCATTTCGGCTCGGTCGCAGGCCCGACACTAGCAATCGAGATGCTTTTTCGGTAAAGCAAAACTGAGTCGCGCATTTAGTTTATCACATTCTAACTTCTAGCCTTCTGATCGGCCAGCGCTTCCAGTACCCGTTCTTTCAACGCCTGAAACCCTTTATCCTGCCGAGCTCGCGGGCGTAGCAGATCGATCCGAAATTGATGACTGATACGTCCCGGTCGACCCTTGATGACGATGATGCAGTCAGCCAGCAGAGCCGCCTCGTCGATGTCATGAGTAACCAAGAATAAAGTAAGCGACCGATCTGTCCAAAGCCGCATCAGGTGCTCTTGAAGACGGGTTCGAGTTGAAGCATCCAGAGCGCTAAATGGTTCATCAAGCAGCAACAACGAGGGCTTCTTCACCAGCGCTCGAGCGATCGCGACTCGTTGCGCCATCCCGCCCGAGAGCTCGCGAGGATAATAACGCGAAAATGCTCTAAGCCCGACCTGCTCCAATATTTCGTCGGCCAGTCGGCCACTCTCCTTTGTTCGTTTTGGCCCGAAACCAAACTTCACATTTTGACGAACGTTGAGCCACGGCATCAGTCTTGGCTCCTGAAACACAATACCGAAAGGGGTATTGCTCCCGTTATCCCAGCGAATCCGGCCCGATGTTGGAGCTTCCAGTCCGGCGAGCACGCGAATTAATGTGCTTTTTCCGGAACCGGTTGTTCCGACCATGACCGTCACGCTTCCGGGCTCAATATTAAACTCGAGTTCGGTAATCGCAGGCTGAACGCCACCGTAATCCTTGGTGATTCGATCGATGCGAATCATGGGCGATAGGAATCCTGCCAACGCAACGCCCGCTCGGAAGTCCAGGCCAAACATCCATCCGTGATTTTCCCGCAGAAGGCGAAGAGAATGATGCTGGCGATTAAGGTGCTCGGACGTCCCGTAGTTTGGCCATCAATCAATAAGAAGCCGAGCCCGTGAGTTGCTCCCATGAATTCCGCAGCTACCACAAACATCCAGGCCAAGCCTAGTCCTTGCCGAAGTCCGACGAAGATCGCCGGCAAGCTTGCCGGTAGGAGGACGCAACTCGCCAGGGACCAACCTCGAAAATCGTTCACCCATGCGACCTCGACCAGCTTGCGATCAACATTTCGTATACCGGTTACCGTCGCCAGGTAGAGAGGAAAGAACGCACCGACTCCGATCAGAAGAATTTTCGAAGTCTCAAAGATCCCGAACCAAAGAATGAACAACGGGACCCAAGCATAGGAAGGGACGCTGCGAATCGCCTGAATGGTTGGATTGAGCAGTCGATAGATGATCGGGATAATTCCAGAAATGACTCCTAGTGTAAGGGCCATCAGGCTGCCCAAAGCGAAGCCGCTGAATACGCGCACAAACGTGGCCGAGAGATGTACCCAGATTTGACCTGTCGCCAGTAGCGTCCCAATCTCGCCAAGAATTGCGATGGGGGAAGAGGCGATCGTTCGATCGAGCCAGCCAAGACGGGCGGCAATTTCCCAGAGAATCAAAGCCGCTAAAGGCACGATTAGACCGACCGGGCTCATCCGCCGTCGGCGAAGCTGCCTCTGTTTGGGTACCGTTCCGATCTCCGATCGTGGAAGATCGATCGGCTCAACACTGAAGGCTAACCCGTTCATTTCAGCTACTTGGCCGCGACGACCCGCTCGGTGAATGTCGGATCGATCAATTCATTAACGGTCTTTAGCACGTCTGTATTCGCATCAACAATCCCGTTGACCTTGAGCACGTTTGCCGAATCTAAGATCACCTGTCTTTGGTCCGGTCCAATTTTGGAATTACTCAGATTGGTGCGTTCCCAGACCTTCGCGGCTACCTCAGGAGTGAGCCGGGCTGCCTTCTGCAGAATCGACCGCGGCTCCTCCGAATGGTCCAAGGACCAGAGCCGCGCTTTTTCATAATTGCGGAGAACGCGCTCGGTCACGTCGGGATGCTCGATAGCAAAAGCCTCCCTGACGTTTAAGAAGCCAAAACTATTCCAGTCCGGCTGCCGAAAGAAAAGCTTAAATCCTTTGTCCACTTCGAGTTGAGCCATGTAAGGATCGAGACCTGACCAGGCGTCGACCTGTTCCCGTTCCAGGGCCGTTTTGCCGTCTGGATGTTGCAACGGGACAACTTCGATATCCTTTTCAGTAAGGCCGGCGGATGCGAGTGCGCGCAGAAGAAAGATATGGGGATCGGTTCCACGAGTTACAGCGACGCGTTTTCCCTTTAGATCCTCAATACGCGAGATTCTGGAAGTCAGACTGGTCACGAGCGCTGTCCATTCAGGAGCATTATAGACATAGATCGCTTTGATCGGGTTGCCATTGGCGCGGCCAATAAACGCAGCGGCACCGGCAGTAGAGCCGAAATCGACGCTCTTGCCGCGCAGGAATTCGAGCGCCTTATTACTACCCAAACTTTGCACCCATTCGACCCTAATGCCGCTTGAGCGAAGATCCTCTTCGAGCCAGCCCTTCTCTTTGAGCACGAGACTCACCGGATTATAATAGGCCCAGTCGAGTCTCACCTGATCGACCTGTGCGGCTCGCGCTGGAGTAGACTGACCGAGCAGAGTAATCACACCAATCCCTAGGGAGATAGTCTGCCGCAAAAACCCTGATCTTCGGGCCGACTCGCTGCAGGCGCTGGAGGAGGTCAGCACGAGGCGCGAAGAAAGTAGACTAAAAAGATAGGGTTTCATCTCCGGCCAAACTGCGAGCGGAATCCAGCGAAAGCAAGATATTTCCTATCGGGAATTAGGATTTTCGGGCCCTGGCTGGCTCCGCTCGCGGGATCTTTGATTCATCGAGCACGAACTCGAAGCTCGAGAACGAGTGGCCTCGCTCACCTTACACGTACGATCCCGGTGGAGGGGGACTGCCGTTCAGGAAATAATTGCCAATGTGATAGGCTTTCCATCGATCCGGATCGTGTAACGTGTGCGTCCGCGCATTCCGCCAATGCCGATCGAGATCGTATTTCGCTAGTGTAGCTCGCGCGCCGGTCAGCGGGAATAGTTCGCCTGAAATGTCCACTGCAACCCGGCCGGCAACGAGCCGGAAATCAGCCACTGCGAACCGAGCGTCAAGACAGCTCTGCTCGGTGGTATTGCCGTAGTAGCTGTCGATGGCTTCTCCTGCTCGTCGAAGCAAGGCCTGCGCAGCATGCAATTCGACGACCAGTTCGCCAAAGCGCTTAACAATAAATGGCTCCTTGGCATGCTCGTCGAACGGGTTATCGATCCACGGCCGATTCTTGGTGCGGATGTAATCTTTGGTATCGTCCAATGCTTCTTCGGCAATTCCGAGGTCGATTGCGCCGTGGATGTAGCCTGCGAGCGCCGTCCAAATCTGTGAACCCTCACCAATTTTGTAGAATGGGATCACAGATAAGTCGGGAACAAACACATTGTTTAATATAGTTGTGCCGCTGGCAGTTGTCCGCTGCCCCATGCCCGCCCAATCGTCGACAATCTCGAGTCCTTCCGAACCTTGGCGAACAAAAAGGATGGTGGATCGATCTTCTTCATCTTTGGCGAAGACCGGGATCCAATGGGCGAATAATGCGCCGGTACTGTAGTACTTTTTCCCGGTGACGGCGTAGCCTCCGACTACTCTCTTCGCCACGGTTTCATGATCGCCCGGGCGTTTTCGAGTGTTTTCAGATGCTGCGTTGCCGAGTCTTTCTCCCGCGAGGAATTTCGCGAAAAAGAAGGCCTCCTGTTCGGGTGTTCCCAGCCAGAGTACAGCCGACCAACAAAAATGGTTTTGGGGTATCTGTGCAATACTGGGATCGGCGGCGGCGAGAATGCGAAAGACATTCCCAACGGTCACGGTCGAGACACCGGCACCACCGTATTTCTTTGGAACCGAAAGTCCATATAGTCCTCGCCGGCTCAACAGCTCGACTTCGAATTGCGGAAGCAGGCGCTTCTGATCTCGATCAATGGCGCCTTTGCGAATGATCTTGACATGGATTCTCTTCGGTTAGGGATGATTACGCACTGGCGAGGCCGGTCGTCGGGATTTCGATCGATGCACGCCGGCGTGGCAAAAGTGTGTAAGTAAGGAGCAGGAAGGCAGATAGCAGGAAGGCAGTCGGAGCAATTAACATGCCGACGCGTAAGTTCTGCTTATCCGAGATGGCGCCGATCAGGTCCGCGGAAATGACGTTCGACAACCCGTAGGCGCAGATTACGAAGATCGCAGAGGCAGCGCTTCGCTGCGCCACCGGAACGGTTTCGATCAACAATGCGTTGATTGGTCCAAAGCACAGACTGGTGAAGAATATCTCCAGCAAGATGAATCCTTGGCTGGCGGTTCGATTTTGCCCGAAAAAAACGCCATAGCCCCTAAGAGATAAATGAGGAAGAGCGGCGAAAACAAAGCACGCGCCGTCTCGCGGAGCTGGATCAGGTTTTGCAGTTGGCGGGCGGGTAAGGCTGAGTGGGTGTCGCGGCCAGATCAGCCCGCCCGCTCGCGAACGTGTCAGGGTTGCGGAAAATAGCACTGGGATGCGTGATCGGAAGGTGAGCCGACCGATGGAATAGGTTTTCGCGGAGCGTAGCCGCCTGATACTCCTTGCGGTAAACGCCCCGGCGCTGCAACTCTGGAACAACGAGATCAACGATGTCGCGAAAGGAGTCATGCGCGATGGCGTAGCTCAGATTGAATCCGTCTAAGCCCGTTTCTTCGACCCATTCTTGCAGCGAGTCAGCCACTTGTTCAGGCGAGCCGACCATTGAGCCGCCACCAACACCGACCCAGTTTACCATCTCGCGCAATGTCCATTTTCTTGCCGGATCGCCGCTGGTCAGGAACTCCAAAGTGCCTTGGCCAGCGTTAGTTTGAATGTAATTCAGTTCGTCATCCGGCTGGTATTTGCCAAAGTCAACACCGGTCCACCCGGAGACTAACGCGAGGGTTCCTTCATAACTCACGTGCTCACGCAGGTTCGCGAATTTTGCTTTAGCTTTCGCCTCGGTCTCAGCCACCACGATACTCTGGGCTTTCAAGAACAGGATATCTTCCGGATCCCGTCCAAACTCCGCGGCTCGTTCGCGAACCTTCGTAATGTAATTTTTTAGATGGAGCTTGGAAGGGCCGCCGATGAATATGCATTCCGCGTGGTGGGCGGCAAATTCACGGCCCCGGCGTGAGGCACCGGCCTGAAAAAGCACCGGTGTCCGCTGGGGCGAAGGTTCGCAAAGGTGAAATCCAGGGACGCTGTAATACCGGCCGCGATGCTTGATGTCGTGAACCTTCTTCGGATCGGTGAAGATTTTTCTCCCGCGATCGCGCACCACTGCATCCTCTTCCCAGCTGCCTTCCCAAAGTTTGTAACAGACTTCCATGTATTCGTCGGCCAGATCGTAGCGCTGGTCGTGATCGAGCTGCTGCTTCATGCCGAAGTTGCGCGCCGCGCTATCCAAAAACGAGGAGACGATGTTCCATCCGACTCGTCCTTTGGTAAGATGATCTAGCGTCGACATCCGGCGCGCGAAAGAATAGGGGTGCTCATAGATAACCGAGCAGGTGACAGCCAACCCGAGATGCCTTGTGACTTGCGCCATTGCCGGAAGCAACAGCAACGGATCATTCACTGGGATCTGCAAACCTTGTTGAAAGGCGTGTTCAGGAGAGCTTTGGTAGACATCATAGGAACCCAGGACGTCGGCGAGGAAGATGCTTTCAAACTTTCCACGCTCGAGAAGCTGGGCGAGCTCTGCCCAATACTCGAGATCGGTATATTGATGGGAGCGATCCTGCGGGTGGGTCCAGAGGCCTGGGGACTGATGCCCGGCACAATTCATCGAGAAAGCATTAAACTTAATTTGTCTGGCCATTTTCCGGAGCAGCGTAATCAGGCTAATCCAGCTGCGATAGAAGAGGTCGGCAGCAGGAACTCGGCCAAAGAGCTAGTACGCGAATCGCATGGCAAGAATAACAGAGTAGACTTCGCTTAGGGCAATGCGCTCTGTGTCGAAGTATTTGAAATTTTTCGATGGGGTCAAAATCTGCCAATGCTCTCCGCAAAGACTCGCCAGCTCCGGTATTGGCAGAGAATGCCGGGGGCTTAATTCTGCCTGAGACTTCAAGCGGCTTGCTATCGGTGACAAGTAAGACCTGGTCCAAGCGACGGACCGTATTCTCTAATCTAAACTTATTTCCCATAGGAAATTCGGGTATTGACCGATCTACGGTTCTGTTCTAAAGCCTACTATGTCAGTAGACATAGATTCTGGAAGAGCTGTTCCGCTGACCCCCGCTCGCCGGTCGCCACTGCAGCGTCTGACTTCTCTTTTTGTTCAGCTTTTCGAGCGCTACACGCCCGACCCCTATATTTTGGCGATCGGGTTAACGATTCTGACCGGACTTTTGGCAGCTGTGCTCGCCCCCAAGGGATCACTGCCAACTATTCTTTCGGGGTGGTACACCGGCTTGTTCAGCATTTTGGCTTTCGCCTTCCAGGTATTGCTGATTCTCGTCGCGGGGTATGCGCTTTCGACCTCTCGGCCGGTTCGATCGCTCTTGAGTTGGCTTGCGTCATTCGGTTCCACGCCGCGGCGTGCGATCGTTGTGACAATTGTTACGGTGTTCATCGCCTCCTTCCTGAATTGGGGATTTGGTCTGGTCGTAGCCGGTTTGCTCACGCGCGAGATCGCCAAGCGAATCCGGATTGATTTTGGTTGGCTGGTCGGTGGCGCTTATTCGGGTTGGATGATTTTTTCGAGTGGATTCTCGAGCTCCATTGCGCTCTCGCAGGCCACTCCCGGCTCCAGCTTGAACATTGTCCAGAAAATCACTGGTCAGGTCTTGCCGCTGGAATCGATGCTTTTTACTTCGCTGAATCTGGTAACGACTTTCGTTTTGCTTATCGCGTTACCGCTTCTTTACTGCGCGATTCAGCCCGGTGAGAGCGATGTACAGATTGCGAATCTGAAAGAGTCAGGTGGTCAAGATGAGGCCAGCTCAGAGGAAACGAAGGGACCACGAACCCTGGCGCGGAAGCTGGAAGAAGCCTGGATCTTGAATCTGATCTTTGTGGTCGCTGGGATCGCAGCCTTGGGGTTGGTCTGGCATCAGAACGGGTTCTCTCTGGATCTCAATTCAGTCATCTTTTTATTCCTTATCGCCGGTTTGCTTTTGCACTGGCGTCCCATCGCCTATGTCAATGCGATCAATGACGCGGCCCGAATCACCGGTCCGTTGATCCTCCAATACCCGATCTATGGCGGAATCATGGGGATCATGACGAGTACAGGTTTGGCGGATGTTTTTGCGAAAGGATTCATACAGTTTGCTAATGCCCACACTTTGCCATTTTGGAATTTCATTGCCTCATTGATCATTAGCCTGTTTGTGCCAAGTGCCGGCGGTCATTGGGCGGTTCAGGGACCGTTTACCGTTCCCGCGGCAGTCGGATTACATGCCTCCCAGGCCGCGACGGCAATGGGTGTCGCCTACGGAGAGCAGGTCGCCGATATGATCCAGCCGTTTTGGGCGTTACCTGTGGTTGCGGTCGCTGGGATCAGTATTCGGCGAGTAATGGGATTTACCGTGCTGAGCTTTCTGCTCGGTGTCGCACTATTTGGCGCTGCATTACTGGTCTTTGTTTAAGTCTGAATGGCTTGTGGTGAGAGGCCGCGCGATGTACGAATTCGAAACGCGAACTTGATATGGCAGAAGCGCATCGAATCAAAAGCGAGCAGGAAGCGTTGGAAGCTGCTCGACGAATCGCAGAGCAGATTCGGCCGGAATCGGGAGCCCGGGACAGAGAACGTCGATTGCCATTCGAGGAGATTGAGTGGTTTTCGCAGAGCGGTCTCTGGGGGATTACGGTGCCGAAGGAATATGGAGGCGCCGGTGTTTCCACCACGACTTTTACCGAGGTTGTCGCGATCATTTCTGAGGCAGATGCTTCTTTAGGACAAATTCCGCAAAATCACTATGCCAATGTCGAAGAGATTCGGCTGTTGGGTACGGCGACGCAGAAAGCCTTCTTCTTCGATCGGATTCTCAAGGGAGATCGACTGGGAAACGCGGCCGTGGAGCGTTCCGGCAAGACCATCTTGGAGAATCAAACGAAACTTGTGCAGGACGGGGACGGGTATCTCTTGACTGGCGAAAAATTCTATTCCACTGGCGCTCTCTTTGCTGATTGGGTTCCGGTTCGGGCGACTGATCCCGATGGAAACAAAGTTGTGGCCATCGTTAGTCGCCGAAGTGAAGGGCTGACCGTGATTGATGATTGGTCGAGCTTTGGACAGCGAACCACGGCGAGCGGCACAGTCATTCTGAAGGATGTGCGAGTGAGCAAGGAGCAAGTGATATGCTCGTATCTGGCCTATCGGAAGCCGACCACCCGAGGTCCGTTTTCGCAAATCATTCACGTGGCGATTGATATCGGAATTGCCAGGGCAGCAATCAATGAAACGGTCCAATTCGTCAGGAACCGGTCGCGACCATGGATTGATGCCAACGTAGAGAGTGCCAGCGAAGACCCGCTCACCATCTATCAGGTTGATCTACTTTGGAGAAGTATCATTTGGACCGCCACTGGCGGAATGCGCGGGTTCACACCCTGCATGATCCGGTTCGCTGGAAGTATCATGCGATTGGGAATTTCTATCTGAACGAAATTCCGCCGCCCCGACATGCCTGGCTATGAGGAAAGAAATCCGATTCAACGCTTTTGCGATGAATTGTGTCGGGCATCAGGCGCCTGGACTGTGGCGTCACCCGCGAGATCGCTCGGACCGATATATCGACCTGAATTATTGGACTGACTTGGCTCGCCTGCTGGAGCGTGGCAAATTTGACGCTCTGTTTCTTGCCGATGTTCTCGGCCCATACGACGTCTATCAGGGTAGCGCCGATGCCGCCATTCACAGCGGGATCCAGATTCCGGTGAACGACCCACTCCTGCTGGTGTCGGGAATGGCGACGGCTACCGAGCATCTGGGATTTGGGGTAACTTGTGCGCTTACCTATGAGCATCCGTACCC
>WNFP01002700.1_pt1 | contig 25135 bp, 24 predicted proteins | sample 5400201 | NCBI WGS metagenome assembly WNFP01 (sample SAMN13153355, study PRJNA577476) | soil metagenome | isolation source: 115 cm saprolite under Madrone tree | place: USA:California | collected 2016-06-14
AGACGATCTGTTTCCTGGCCTTTGGGATGCTGATCTTTACTGCAAACTCTTGCTCGCAGAAACGTTCGGCCGTCCCCGAAAAGACCGCCACGACAAATGCCGAACAGATTGCCAGGACCTATGGCCTTGATTCGTTCGGGCAAATTGAAGCAATTCGTTATACGTGGAACGCCCAGTTCACCGGAGTGAATCTCTCCCATTCGTGGGTTTGGGAGCCCAAGACCAACAAGGTCTCTTACGAGGGGAAGGATAAAGACGGCAAGCCGGTCAAGGTTTCCTATCTGCGGTCTGAGCTCAGCAGCCAACCCGACACCGTAAAAAACGGAGTCGATCCGGCTTTCGTCAACGATAACTATTGGCTTCTGTTCCCCTTGCATGCTTACTGGGACCGGAGCGCCACGGTGACCGATCAAGGCACGAAACAATTGCCGCTGGGCAATGGGTCGGCCGATTTGGTCACGGTGAAGTATCCCTCGGAAGGCGGTTACACGCCCGGCGATACCTGGGACCTCTACGTCGGCAAAGATAACCGGGTCGAGCAATTCGTCTACCACCGCGGCGGGCCTAAGAAGCCAGGCACCGTCGTCGCAACGTGGGAGGGCTACAAGAAAGCTGGACCTCTCCTTATCTCGACGGACCACCACGGTACAGCGGACGGAAACCCCTTGCGGATTTTCATTTCAGATCTGTCCGTTAAATTGACGGGATCAGAAAACTGGATAAACGCACAATGAATATAGGAAAGCTTCGTTCGCACGATTGATTTACGTGTTTCACGAATCGGTCGTTTGCCGTTCGCGATGCAGTCGCACTCGCGCGCGGCACGGACGTTGTCCCTAGAGTCTTAAGGGAGCGGTAGAATGCACACAATCCGATGAAGGCTGACATCGATCTGGACATTGGACGAAAGACTTTCGCGTCTGGCCTCTTGCCGGAGTTGATCGCTGTGCTAAACCGCACCCGGCGGGGCGATCTGGTCGCGGTGGTCGGCGACGAAGAGAGCATTGGACCTGAGTTGGAAACGTGGTGTCGATTTACCGGGAATCCACTGCTCGAGGCGACGTTGGAAAGAGGCCGGATGCGGTGGGTATTCCGTTGTGGCGCAGTTGGGGTGCCTGCCGAAGCCGATCGGCCGGTCGGCTCGCGGCTTTGGCTCTACACGAATTTCGACTGTAACCTCCGTTGCGACTACTGTTGTGTGCGTTCTTCGCCGACCACGCCTCGCCGAGAACTGGGACTCGAACGTGTACAGCGGATCGCGCGCGAAGCCGCGGAGCTTGCTGTGAAGGAGATCTTTGTCACCGGAGGTGAGCCGTTTCTACTTGAGGATATTGACGAGATTTTGGTTTCTTGCGCTGCAGCCGCTCCGACGACAGTGCTAACTAATGGAATGTTATTCACAGGGCGCCGCGCGGAAAGCTTGCGAGCGTTGCCCCGCGATCGAATCGTCCTGCAAATCAGTCTGGACAGCGCGACGCCAGACCGGCACGACCAGCATCGCGGACCCGGAACTTGGGCGCGAACACGAGAAGGTATTCAATGCGCTCGCCAGCTTGGGTTTCGTGTGCGACTGGCAGCGACCGTTTCGACCGATGCAGAGGGTGAGGAGTTTCGTCAATTCCTCGACGACGAGAAGATTGCGGCAGAAGACCGAATCATACGCCGGATCGCGTTACGTGGAGCTGCTAGCGAAGGTGAAGCTGTTACTCGAAACGACTTAATTCCGGAGGTCACAATTACAGCTGAGGGAGTGTACTGGCATCCGGTCGGGGCCGAAGATGAGGATCTGCTCGTTACGCGCGACATATTTCCTCTCTCCGAATCCTTCGCTGTGGTGCGTCGTGCTTTCGACCATGAACGCGAACACGCGAATAAGCTGGCAAGAATCTTTAATTGCGCCTGAATGATCTATCTTGAGCAGTTCAGCTGCCGATAGATGTTCTCCCAGTCATCAATTCGTGGGAGTGTCCCTCCATTCCCGTCAACCACATCTTTGAATACCTGACAGAAACAACGTCTTCGGGCCGCGCCGTCACCCTCCTTCGTGAAGCGATCCTGGCACGCTTTTAGTCGTTCAAGAATTGCTTGTACTTCTTGATCTGAGAACGTCGACAAAACATCGCTCGCCCGGTTGGCTTCGGCAAGCGTGTCTCGTTCTTCGCGGTGCTTCTTATATTGTTCACGAATGTCAGCCCCGAGCGTGATCGCTTCAAACAAAGCTTTCACGTAGGACAGAAGCTCTAACCAAATGTGGACGGACGCCATCGGTCGTGTAGCTTACCACAGCTACGCCCGCGCCTATTCGTTAACGGGCCACGTGATGACGCTTCATATTGGTGGGGATCGTTGCGACGGATTCAAGAGCCAGCTGAGTCAGTCTCTTCGGCTGACCTAGCAAGTATTTGTTTGAAGAATCCCTGTTGGCCAGCGGCTTGCCTCAGCGCACCGTAACCATCGAGCTGAGGCGCTAGCCAACGCTGAAGTCCTTCGGCGTCAAGTATGGCGCGATGAACCGGATTGTCATAGTTCATAGCTGAGAGCGCTGCGGCGAATTGGTGCTCCTGTTCGAGACTGAGGTCAGGCCGCGCCGTGAACATACAATGGTTGTACGCCGGAGAAGACCATATCTCACCAAGGCTGCCTTCGGGCACCAGGCGCTCGTTGCGCACAGTATTCCAAAACGGACTGCCGATAGCGCCGGCGTCGGCTCGCCCGTCCAAGACGGCTCGCACTACTTCAACTTCGCTGGTCCCTGTATCACCATGCTTGCCTACGTCGCTGTCAAAGCGCAGGGTCTGGTATTCGCTTCCTTCGTGTATCCCTTGCTGCTCCAGGAAGTAAACGGGAAGAATCGCAGCGTGTCCGCTGTCTCGGCTACCGAGCGCGAGCGTCCGATTCCTCAAATCCGCGACCGTAGAAATTGGGCCACCGTTGACCGCTACGATCTTGGTCATCCAGCCTAGGTCAGTATCGCGCATGGCGATCGCACGACAGGCGTGGCCGCTCCACTCATCCGCCTGAAGGTAGGCGAGGTTCGTGTTCCAGGCGATATCGATACGCGGCAGGACCTCGGTTGGTTGGCCGAGGAGCGCCATGACCTGCGCTTCGTAACTCTGAAATAGCACGATCTCAACTGAAAGACGCGCTTCCTCATGAAAATAGCGCCGCATCCCCTCCCAAATCGTGACCACTTTCGGATCGTATGCAACAGCTCCCACCCAGATTGTTTCGCTCATAGACCTCCACGGTTCCCGTCAGCAGGGTTTCACGAAAGGAGTCTCTTCGAGGCGTTCGATGCTCAAATGCTTCGAGAACGCCGCGCCACCGCAAACACGCATTGCTGTTGAGGTGACGCTGATAGCCACTTCGCCTGCGGCAGCTTTCGTCTCAAGCACGCGCAGCATGGTCGTCTCGCGCGGCTTTTCAAGATGATCGACGAGATCGTCGATGCGTGCCGACAGCCCATCGGTCTCGATCTGCATCGTCGCGAGTTGCGCGCGAAGGGTAGGCAGACTCTCACCGAGGCTCTGGCCGAGATGCTCGAACTTCGCACTCTTGAGGTGAGACGTAGTTCCAGATACCGCTGCACGGCACAGTCCCAGGGCCACTGCCGCGGTTCCCAAATTAAACAAAGGGAGCACCACGTTTAGCATGGCCGGAAATCCGGCGCCGTCATCAGTAAGCTGAAAATCGGATGGAACCTGGCAATCGTCCAGCACGATCGGCGCAGAGGCGTTCGCCCGAAGTCCCAAGCCGTCCCAGGGACCCGAAACTGAGAGACCGGGTGTCCCGGCCGGAACCAGATAGAGGGTCGAATCCGTAGGTCCAGCCCCCTCAGGGGCAAGTGAAGAAACAACATAGCTCTGCGCCTGACCAGCGCTGGTCACCCAGGATTTTTTGGCGCTGATACGGACGCCGTCACCATTCCTATGTGCGCGGGACATCGGCGCCCAGAAATGACTGCGCGAGCCGGCTTCGCTGAAAGCGATAGTGGATAAGTGGCGGCCCACGGCAATCTCCTGCAGTATCTGTGTGACTGCCCGAGCTGCGCCGGGGCGCGCTGCCGAGATAGTCGCAGTGCCCAGGATGTGCATGAGATAGACCATGGCGGCCGAAGCGTCTGACTCGGCGAGCGTCGCCGTCACATCGGCAAACGTCCGCGGACCTAACCCTGCACCGCCAGAATCGCCGGGTAGCAACAGCCCGAGCAGTCCAGACTCACCAAGCGCCTCCACAGCCTCGGTAGAAAATCGTCCCTCGTTATCGTTTTCCCCTGCGGCTGGCGCCAGCACTCGGCTGGCGATCTCGCGGGCTTTTGAAACGGCGGCGTCATGAATCATGATCGTACCTCTCATCCACGAATCTAATTGATCGAACGAGGATTGTCGCCGAGGATTCGCGGAGGGGTCAAATAGTCTCCGACGGTTGTCGGGCCCCAAAACACACGGCGCGTGTTCGATCATGCACAAGGCACTCGCCCTACGCTTGTGACAATCGTAGAGAGTACTTGCTGATTGCCACCGCCCGGAACGACAATGCGCCTTCGCTCTGACAGGTGAAATCTTCAGTTATTTCGCGGCGTCGATCACTTTCTGGTGTTTCGCCCGCAGCAGGTTAGCGATCGTACTCTGGTAAAGTTCGCTGCCGCCGTACCGCGATGCGCGCTAACGTAAATAAGATGCGAGCGGCTGCTCTTATCGATCCGAACACGGTGCCGGCAATCTTGGATTGTCCGCCAGCTCGGCGACGATAATCGACTGGCACTTCCAAAATCCGCAGGCCCGCGCGCGCAGCTTTCATTTGCATCTCAAGCGGCCAGCCGTAAGTCTCTTCGCGCATGTTGAGTCGCTCAAGTGCGTCGCGCCTGATCGCCCGGAACGGGCCCATGTCGGAAGAGCGCACGCCGTAGAGCAAGCGCAGAAAGAAGCCCACCATGTATCCGGCAAAGACCTGATGCCAGTTCATACTTCCTGGCTCGCGTCGTCCGAGCGTTCGCGACGAAATCACGAAGTCGTGTGTCCCTTTTATTATTGGCTCAACGAGCCGATTCATCATTTCCGGATAGTCACTGCCGTCACCGTCTAGAAACACGATGATTTCGCAATCAGCAGAGAGCGAGCGCACTCCCGCGCGAAACGCCCGCCCATATCCCCGCTGGGCTTCTGTTACCACGCGCGCGCCGGCGGCGGTTGCAACTTTCGCTGTGTGATCAGTGCTGCCGTTATCAACCACGATTATTTCGTCAGCGATCTGACGAGGCACGTCATTGATGACTTTACCAATCGCCTCCTCTTCGTTAAGCGCGGCGATGATTACTGAGACATAAGGTTTCACGTGCTTTAGCTGTCAGCAAGCGAGGCGGTGACAAGTCGCCGCATTCCAAGTTTCCTTCGACCCCACCAAATTGCTAATGCCAGGAGCAAAAAGAACGGAACAAAAATCAGCCCTTTTATTCTGAAGTGCTGCGTCTCCGTCCAATAGATCCAAGTCAGATAAAGAAAAAAGCTGGTCACTGTCAGATAGAAGACTGGAATTGATGGCACGAAGCATAAGAACGGAATCAACCAGGCGAAGTACCAGGGAAAGTCAGGCGCGAAAAGAACCATGAAAGCAGTTCCCAGAACAAGACTTCGTTTCAGATAGCCGCCGTCATCGTCATCGCGCTTGAAAACAGACCAAACGGCAAGCCCCAATAGGACGGCCCCAGCGAACGAAAGAAAGAAGGCATTTGGCAACTTGACTCCGAGCGATCTATCCACCAAACCCAAAATAAAGAACTGGTCGCCACTGACGATGCCGCGCTCCTGAGCGTAGCCTGGAATGAAACCAAGCACTCCCAGCGGACCTACGCCAAGATAAGGCAAATAGCCAGCAACGATCGTCGCGACCAGCGCAGCGGGCATCTTCCATCCCCAGCGTTTGTAGAGGGCAGGAAACAGAACTATGGGAAACAGTTTGGCGAGCGTCGCGAGCCCAAGCGAGATCCCTGTTGCTGTTTCCCAATTTCGTTTTCGCGCCAGCAATGCCATAGCTATGAACGCAAAGGCAAATGGATCGATGTGACCACTGCCCGCAAACTCCCACACCGCCAACGGGTGCCACGCATAGATCAGAATGCGTTGTCGTGGTATTCCAAACGACGCGAGCAACATCATCAGAAGCCACACGGTAATCAGTTCGAAGCCAACGATAGTCAGTTTCATCCCGGTCACTGATTCGCTTATGCGCGTCGTGAGAAAATACACGGCCTCGGCGGCGGGAGGATACATCGTGTGCGCATAATCGCGCCGATTGATCTTTGGATAAATCTTCTCGTCGCGCAGTTGCGCCAACGCGGGATCAGCAGGAATGTAACGATAGGGATTGATGCCTGCTGCCTGCACGCGCCCGTCCCACACATAGCGATAGATGTCATCAGAAAGATACGGTGGAGCGAAGACAATGCTGAGACGGAAGATGCCCGCCAGAACCAGAACAATAATTAAAGTTGAGCGCGCACCGCGGGCCCGCACAATCAGCCAGGCCGCTATGAGGTAAAGTACAGATTGAACCAGAGCCAGTTTGATGAACCAGACGATATCCGTGGTGACTCGAGAGTGAAGACCGATCCGATAAAGTATTAGCAGGATAGAGCCAATCACCGCGAGCAGGACATTCGTGACGATTAGCGTTTTACGCTCACGTGACTCTGTGATGTTCATGCTCTGTTCTTGGCTGTGTGTGGATCAGCCATCAATCGCTGATCATCCTTGGCAATCAGGCCAGCAAGATATTTACGAGTGTGAGGTGCTTCGGAACCTCCCCGAAACTGCGCCTGACCATTGTGACCATCTGACAACAACAAAAGTTCCTCGCAAAGCAGTCGAAGCGTAGCCGCATCATCAACGTCATACCAGGTCGGCAGAAATTCGACCGGCAGATTAATTTCAGCGGCACGCTCGATGGTGTGCGCAAGAACGTCCGCTGTGCTCCAGGCGATGCGCTCGAATAGTTCGTGATGCGGATGTTTAAGACCGATAAGGTAATAACCGCCATCCTCGCTGGGACCCAGCACCGCTCGATCTCCATCCTGTGCTAACAATGATGCGGCCGTTTTTAGTACTTCAACGGGCAGCGTCGGGCTATCTGAATTGATTAGGCAGACCGATGCGAATCCATTGCTCAGCAATTCGGCAGCAGCATTGATTAATCTCTCGCCCAGCGTCTCGCCGCGTTGAGCCACTAACTTGAATCCGTCGGGACACAGATCATGTAAGAACCCCTCACCATTTGCCGGAGTGTATAGCACTACGCCCTCTGTTCCATCACTATTCACACTAAACAGGTTTGTTGTCATGTCTCGCAGGAAGCAGGTGCTCAACGTCGCTGCTTCTTCCGGACTTAATGGTGGAGTGAGTCGGGTCTTTACCGGACCTGCGAACGGGACCTTCGCCATCAATGCAAGCGCGCAGCGCGGCTTGATGGCTAGCGAGCCAGATGCTGGATCGATGTTCATTCGCAGGCGTTCAGGATTTGAGTAAAAGAGTTCTACAGAAAGCTTACAAGTATTCCGCTCGCTACTGCCAGCGTCCAGATGGATGCCGCCACTACAGCCGAGACCTTCCAGTTCGTCGAGCGCATGATTGTAAGCAGCGAAGGGAGATTCACCGATGGACCAGCGATCAAGAGAGCAACCGCAGCGCCGGTCGGCGCACCTGAACTCAGTAGTATCAGAGCCAGCGGAATCTCAAAGAAAGTCGGTAGCGCCAGTGGCACCGCAACGGCAGCAACAACAACGATGGCCAGAAGTCTCGCGGCCGTCGAATCAAATGTTCGTACCGGAATCATCTGGGCGATGATCATCGAAGCCAGCACGCCAATAACAATCACCGGCAACAACCGCACCGACACTCGGGCGCAGGCACGCAGAAAATGGATGAAGTCTGACGGCCGACCTTCTGCTTGCAAATCTACGTCACAATGAACTTCGGTTCTGCCAAATATCCGGTCGGCGATCATTCCCGTGAACAGGACGGCAGCGAGACTAGCGCCGAGTCGCACCGTCCCGACTTTGTAATCAAAGAGCATAAAAGTGAGGATCAATGCGGCCGGATTGAGCGCGGGCGCCGCGAGCATCAACCCAAGTGATGGACCAAGCCGCGCCGAACGTTCGTATACCCCAGTGAAGATTGGCGCCACACAACAGGAGCACAACATCAACGGCGCTCCCGCGAGTCCAGCGAACGCCTTCCTATTAAGCGCGACAACCACTGAGGTGAGACAAAGGTGCTCACTGCTGCACTAATCAGAATGCCAAAGACGAGCGCCGGCCAAATCACCAGAAAATAGTTCAGCGTTCGTGTTAGTACACCGGCGTCCGAAGCACCGACGCGCGGAATCACGTTACGGCGCGGCTTGAATACTCCGGTAGCAGAAACCTTCCCAATCACACCTAAAGCGGCTGAACTCTTATAGGCGATTAGCGCTCCAATAATAACCAGTACTGGCAGTACGAAATAAAAGATCCGCCGTACGGTAGTCGGCGGCGTTTCCCTGCGTGTGATGTCGGCCTGCATGTCTATTGCCCCTCTGAGAATTTCAACTAGGCCTACAATCTATCCGGTCTGATTTGTTGTGGCCGTCATTATACACGCGCTTGATTTGAACTCGCAGATAGAGCCTCGTTGGAGGTCTTGGTCCAATTGATAACCACGAAGGCTCTGACTGCGCTATCATAATCAGCCTTACAGTGGAAAGAGTTTCGAAAGGAGAAAATCATGTCATTCGTGAAGGGTTTAGCCTTGGCATTCTTACTTTGTCTCGTTACGTTGTGCTTCATTTCTCCCACCGCGACACTCGCGCAGAACAACAAGCCTGCTGAATCGGTACAGGGAGATCGCGATCAGACCCTGAAGCAATTGCTAGTGGAAGTTCACGAATTGAGAATTGCAGTTCAGCGAGCGACCGCTAACAACAATCGCTTTCAGATGCTGATTGAACGGACCAGAGTGGAACAAACTCACGTCGAATCAGTTCGTCGCGAGCTTGAGGGTGTTCGTTCGCAACTATCCGACTTGCAGGCAATGAAGCCCCGAATGCAACAACAAATTAAGGACGCCGAAGACGGTTTGGATCGAGTGACCGATCCGAACCCTCACGCCGATCTGGAAGCGCGTATCAAAACAATGAAAGCGGATCTCGCGAGGATTGCACCAGAGGAAGAACGACTGCGTAATCGCGAAGCCGCGCTGGACAGTGAATTTCAAGCCGCCCAGGCGAAGCTCAATGAATTAAACAGTCAGATGGATGCATTGATGAATGAAACAAAAGGGCCTTAGCAGGACAGGCCTAATCTCGCTTTGTTCCTCTTACGATTATCATCTGCGCCGGAAAATTCATTTGATCGTTTGGAAAGAATTCAGCTACAGCTTCTTGTATCTCTCGCTGAACCTCACGTGCTTCTTCCCCAGACAGAGCCGCTAACTTTTCCCGTAGCGTGCCTGATGTTTGTGATCTCAGTTCCCAAAACTGTTTGACCGAAATCGGCGCTTGTATACGAAAGTTCAATATCCGCTCGCTAACATCGATGGCGCCGGCGTCGATGAGGATGCTCGCGAGTTTACCCGGTTCTGCGAAACGAAACGCGCCGGGAGCGTCCGGCTCTTCCGGGACGGATGTTACATGCCGGCCCATAACGTGGGTAACCAGATAAGAAAAGGGGTTCAGTTCACCCTTCCCCCAAACGGCAAAGGCCGTGCGCCCGTCCGGCTTAACCACACGCAACATCTCGCGCAGGCCAGCTCCGACGTCAGGGAAGAACATAACCCCCAGTCTGCTCACTGCTGCATCGAACATATCGTCTCCGAATGGGAGTGAATCAGCCTTGCATTGGCGGAATTCAATGTTCGTGATCCCCCGAACGCGTGCTTGATCCTTAGCAGCGCTCACCATCTCAGCGACAGCATCGGTACAAACGACGGTGCCGCGCGGTGCGACGATTTGCGCGATAGTGAGCGAAGGCTCTCCAGGACCACCGGCAACATCAAGGACCGAATGCCCCTCCACGATGCCGGCATCCTGCACCAGCGCGTCGGTTACTGGGGCAAACATCCTGCGAATAGTCGCGGCATGTTGTTGCCAATACGGTGCTGATTCGCGCCACTCTTGCAGAACGTCGGATTGAAGATCACTCATCGTTTTGGTTCGGTTTGCTCAAGGACCTGACGGGATCATGGTCTCTCCCACTCATACTAGCCTTTCTGACGCTTCTTGATCTCAGCCAAAGCCTGTTCAACTGAGCCGTACGGTTTGTCTTTCAGTTCAGGATATCGAGCCAACCATTGATTTAGTGCTTCTTCAGACCTGAAGAAGTTGATGACCCCTCAACCACCGCCCGCGAAAAAGACCGTGGACGCGGGCTCGGCAGAAACTAATTTGCCTTTATCGAAGACGAGATGTATGTGGGATGTTCCTTCCGGAGAGGAATCATCAATCGTGACTTTTTCATTTGCGAGTTTGCCGCTGACCAGCGACAGCGAGTCGAGCGCTCAATTCACGTTGAACTGTCGCCCGTTGTCCAGGCTTATCTTATGAAAGACAAAGTCCAGTCGCGGCTCCCATTTAAAATAGTGCGGCATGAGGGCATAGGCTACGCCGCCGGTCTTGCTGTCTTTCTTCAAAATCTCGTAACGCTCAAGCATCGCCAACCCACGTTTGACGTCAGGTCCTTTAATACTCACCGCCTTCGCTAACTCAGGTACCGATGGCGTAGGCTTACCGTCACGCTCCGAATTGATGAGCGCCCGTGCAATTAGTTTCTCGTCCGGCGTCAGCACTAGTGTGACCCAGCCCCAGCGCCGAATGACTTCGTGCAGCTCAGGATGCGCCTTAATATAGTTGCCGATACGGAATCGAGTCTCGTCTGACGGCGCGACTTTGACTGCGTTCATCGCAATATCGACACTGGTGACGCTATAGTCTTCGCCCCAATCCTTCACCAGATAATCGATAACCTCCTGCTCTTGAGCGTTAAGCGGTGTCTGATCGTTTGAAGCGCTTGCGCGGTTCACGAACAGCAGCAATGCAATCACGATCAGCAGCAACCAGGGTTTAGTCTTCATTGGTGATCTTCGCTCCTTTTGGTTCAGGGCTCGTCTTTAATAGAGTCTCAATGTCTCGCCGAATGTCTGCCGCTTTCGTCTCGGACACGCCCGAATATTTCTTGTAAAGCTTCCAGCCGGGGCCTATCACATAGGTATTGGGAAAGCTGATCACTCCGAAATCAGAGACGGTATCATCATTGCCGACCAGGACGGTGTAACGCATGTTGTATTGCTTGACAAACTTCTGAATGTCACTCGCCCATCCTGACTGGACCGCGAGCCCGATGACTTTAACGCCACGCGAAGAGTATTCCTTTTCCAGTTTGTTGAATTCAGGAATTTCGGTTACGCAGGTTTCGCACCAAGTGGCCCAGAAGTCGAGCACGACGATTTTGTCTTTGAGATCTTCCGACCGCAGTGTCCGACCATCGAGCTGCGGTAGGGAAAACTGCGGAACAGAATCCGGCTGTTGAGCCGTTACGGTTGCAAACAAAATACTGACTAAGATTAATGCCCTCATTTACGTCGTCACCGACTCTGCGAAGTTTCCCTTAAGCGGTTCGTCGTCTTATTCAATTCGCCTAGGCAACACACACCTGACGGGTTGCGGTCGTCGCACGCGCACAACCCTTCTCTAATGAGTCTTGAAACTTTTTCGGGGACGCTAGTATTCCCAGTTTGTTCGATTTCATCGCGAATATGCTTCTCGTCGAAGCCAAAACAGTAGCACACCGGAACTGGATGGTCGTTGACTTTAAGCCCAACGCGTATGCGCAAATCATCAACGGTGAATTGTTGGCGACCTTTATCTTCGAAATAGACAATTGAACAATCTCGCTCCGAGCAGAAGTTGTAGTTTCCGTGCATGGCCCGTTCCAACAAACCGGGCTTCAGCATTAGCAGGACGGTCTTTCTGGAAACCGGTCTGCCTTGACCGTTGCACGAACTGCATCGATCGGTTTCGTGTACTTCGTCAGCCGTGGACGTCGCTTCATCAGGTTTTGAAGCGGTCAGCCCGCCGCTTTCATCTGTAACGCAGCAATTCATGACTTGTAGTATTGGCAACCAGTTACCTAGTCTCTCTTAACAATTTCTGGATCGCTTCCCTCGCTCCGTCTATTGCCCGAACAACGGGGTCATGTGAATAGACAGGCTCGGGCGGTCCTTTCTCCCAAAACTTGCCGGGCGGATAAACCGCAACGTGATCCCAAACCACGCCATCTGTTTCGCCGATCGACTTAGAGACCAAGTGCTCCTTGTCCCAATACTGTGCGGCTCTCGCATCAGCGATGCGCTTGAGCGTCATCGTGGACGGTGCAGCCAAATCGGTTGGCAATACCGGCTCCCAAATTACAAAGACTTTAATTTTTCCTTCGCGTTGTTCGTTAAGTAGTTTTTGGAATGCAGAGGCCCCCTGCAAACAAACTGTTCAAGTAGGAGAGAGCATCACCACGACGCGAACAGAATCAGCAGAATCGTTGAATGATGTTTTCAGTGACTCGATGTTTGAATTGTCGAGGCGTACCAACGGTTGTTGCCCGGTTGGCACTGTGCTACCAAAATACAGGTAGTAGACAACGAGCGAGACAATCGCACCAACCACCGCTACTAATCCGTAAATCACGGGCTTGCGTCTCATCTTCACCTCGCCAGGACATTAGCAACCAAATTCGCAATGACTTGCGGAAACAGGAAAAACATCAGCACGGTGACAACTGAGAACCACAACACGATTGTGCTAAAGAGACTCGGTTTGCATTGGCACTGTTTCGCTCGCCATCTCTGATAAAAAGCAAAACCGATCGAGAGCAGAGACGCCGCCAGTAGGAACGGCCGGGCCTTTGCAAAGAACGCTGAACTTCCGGCGGCGCCGGCGGCAAAGATGAAAGGAAACATCGGCAAGCAACAGGTGGAAGCCAGCACAACACTTCCCAGCGCCGCCAGACTCGCAAGAATGGTTCGACCTGATCCTGATGCTTGCGCGTTAGTTCTTTCCGTATCCATCAGCTTACTTTTTAACGCTTTTTTCTTTGAGGCGGTTTATTCTTCCCACCCGCCACGACTGGACAACATGCCGCGTCGCCATGAGCTTCGAGTTCACGCTCACATGCCGAGAGATGCCGAGCGAGCGTGCGGCGAAAATCTTTCATAGCCGTCATTTTGTCGTCGAGCTCATCTATCTTCTCACTCAACAGATCGCGCACGCTCTGGCACTCTTCAGCACACCCTGTAGCCAGAAGTCCTTTGATCTCGTCCAGCGTCAGGCCTAACTCTTGCGCCTGCTTAATGAATTGGACGCGCTCGACAGACTCCGGCCCAAAGAGCCGAAAACCACCCGCAGTACGCCCGGCACGTGGCAAGAGCTTCAACCGTTCGTAATAACGAACGGCATCGATACTCACGCCAGCGCGAGTTGCCAATTCACCAATGCGAAACTCTGTTTGCTCCACGACGCCAATTATAGACTCTTGAGTTAGCTCCAGAGTCAAGTCTTGAATTCGATAAGGAGGAAGGTCACTAATGACATTTATTGCATCATGAAGGTTGCGCCTCATGCTGTCGTCGAAAAGGATTAACCTACAGCGAGAGTCGAAGCGGCTTCCCAGTAGCCGATGGTGGTCGGCGAATTCCGAATGGCCAATACGTGGCCAAAAAAACAGGACGCTACCGATACGCGATGGTAAGGAATGGGAAAGAACGGGAGAATTCTTAGAATCTCTTGGTGGCTGCAACTTTAGAAAAGACAAATACTTAGCGTTTTGCCGGTAGTCCGATTCGCAATGCGGAGGCCAGGGGTTCGAGCCCCCTCTGCTCCACCAATAACCTCGTTTTCTTCAACTACTTAGAACGGGCATTCAGAATCAGACAAAATCTCGTTGACGTGGAATTGACGTAGCGATGACGAAAATACCCGCGCGCGCTAGATCATTTCGTCATCACCCGCGTAAAAACCCCGACAAAACATCTGTAGGATACCTAAGATGTCAGTGAATAGATGCATGACCTCCGCGCTGGTTATGCGGGGGTCAGTGAAAAAACCGGAACGCGTGGTAGTCAAAAGATCAAACTCAATCGCGTTTCGACCGGGCGAGGCGACAGGGGCCTACACTTCTTCAAATTGTAGTTTCTTGCTTAGGATATTGATGGTGCGCGGCACGATTTGGAATTCATAACCCCACGGTCTCGCAAGTACCTCGAGACATTATGTATCCTACCAGTCCGATCTACGTTGGGCCAATTATTGACCGAAGTGCATTGAAGTGATATAAGCGTCACGTTCCGAGTTAGTGATAGGGCCTGTTTCATTTTTAGGTGAGAACTTTCATTCCGCGGGCTCCGCTGACGTAGTGATGCTCCTCGCAAAACTCTCGAATCGTCTGGTTACAACTTCAATGTTGTTCGCCTAGCTCAAATTCCGCGCAACTGATCCAGTCCTCTTCATGAAGGACAATAGGAGAAGTGCATGAGAAATCCAGCAGCTGAAAGTGAGTTGTCAAGCACTCGCCAAGACGTCCCACCCGGTCGTCTTCAGGTTCCCGAATCACTATCAGTTCTTCAAGTCTTGCAGAAAAGAGCCATCTAATGAACCTCATTGAGATAGAAGGCCCGGCCGAGATCCTCAGAGGTTTATTAGATGTTGAAGGCCTCTCGCTATCGACCCGTAGCGCCACTGAGATTTCTCCAAACAGATTCGTCGTGTCCGGCACTGCAACCGACGCGGCAATTGCAACTGTTCAGTCGCGCGGAGCTACGGTAAGAACGATCATGGACAACGCCCAGTACGACGCTCACGTGAATAGAGTCTTCAGCCAGATCTCGCGCGACGACACGGGGGTGACTTAGGTGCCGTATCTAACGGTTCCGCTAATAGAAGCGCGAATGAATACGTTGGCGACGACGTATCCGGCTGTTTGCACGCGTATAGCGCTGCCTAACCAGACGCATGGTGGCAGAACTATGTTCTACCTGCACATTCTGTCGGGGAGCGCGACCGACAAGCCGCCAGTGCTGGTAACCGCAGGAGTTCATGCCCGCGAATGGGCACCCCCTGACGCTGTTCTAAGTTTTGTTGAAAAACTACTCGCAGCTAATCTCGGTGGCACCCCCATCAGCTATCCCGCGTTTGTAGATACAACTTCGGCACCACCGATTACGTACCCAGCATTCAGTATTCCGATCGCCGAGGTTCGACGCATAGTAACCCGTTTGAACTTGTTCGTTGTTCCCTTGATGAACCCGGATGGGCGAGAGTTCACGCAAGCCGCTACAGCTAACATAAACTGGCGTAAGAACCGTCGGCCCCACGCTTCCGGAGGCGACTGTATCGGTGTGGACCTCAATCGAAACTTCAATATCGCATGGGATTTCAACGCTTATTATAGCGCTGCTGCCGCGCCTTCCGTTTCCTCATCAACAAACCCCTGCGATTTTGAGGTATACGTTGGTCCAGCCGTGGCTTCCGAACCCGAAACGCAAAACGCGCTCTCATTGATCACAGGCCAGCGAGTTACATTTCTTTTGGACGTTCATTCTCAAGGTCGCCACATACTCTATCCCTGGGGGCTTGAGGATAATCAAAGTTCGGACCCGACGATGAACTTTCTCAACACGAGTTGGGATCGGGCGGGCGTTCACGCCGGCCGAGACGGGCAGGGCGGAGTCTATGGGGAGTTTATTCCAAACAGTGCGCCCGTGCGGTTGCTTGACTCGCATGTCCTTCTTGGCAATCGGATGGCGGCGGCGATTCTGGCAACGGCTGGAGCCGACGCGACAGCTCGGGCGCGGTCGACATACCTGGTTCAGCAATCAATGAGCGGACTCTATCCGACCTCGGGCGCGATAGATGACTTTACTTTCAGCAACCAGTTGCGGGGAACCCCATCGCCGCCTATCTTTGCGTTCACGTTGGAGTGCGGCCATATTACCGAGGGTGGTTTTTGGCCAGACTACGTAACGCAGTATCCCAAAGTCGAGCGGGAGGTACACGCAGTTTTGCGCGCGTTTCTTACCTATCCCGCGACGTGGACGCCACCCACGGCTTCCAGCTCGAGTTCGAGATGCTTCGTCGCAACCGCCGCATTCGGCTCCTCTTATTATCCGCAAGTAGAGTTTCTTCGCGACTTGCGCGACCGCGTGTTTCCCGCAACGCCGTTTGGAGTTCGCTTCATGCGGGTGATTGATCGTTTCTATTACTCCTTTAGCCCGGCATTAGCCCGACATTTGAATCAACATGAAGTGGCGCGACGATTGACGCGGGCGTTGCTGTCACCATTCGTCGCGTGGCTTCGAATTGCAGAACGATCAGCCAGACGAATCAAGAAGCCCGAAAAGCAGGTCGCAATTTTGGCGGGGGTGGTGATGATGACAGTCCTCGCCGCCGCGGCGGTGGCTGGAGGGTTGCTCACATTTTTGTTTTGGCTGCTCGCAAACCGATAGAGGATTTTCAAAAGGACCATGCCTGACAGTGTTGGAACATTCGAGCGGATTGCCGGCGAGTTGGCGAAGATGTTTCAACCGCTCGAGACCCGCTTGGCGAGCGGCAACTTGCGTGCGTTTCTCGCCGAACTCGGCTTAGCTCTCCCGCCGGAGTTACTCACCCACACCGCGTTCATAAATGCAGTTACCGCGGGAGCTGGAGCAGCAGCGTCCCTACCACCCCTCATCGTTCAGCTTGTTGCTGCTATTGAGGCGGAGAACGTCGCTCAAAGCGTGACCGTGGCGTCCAATGTTGTGACACAAGTACGCACGGTCATTACTAGCATCGATACCATCGCCGCGGAGCTAAATGCGATCGGGGGAGCCTTGCCGGGAATCAGTGCTGCCGATCTCTCCGCCTTTGCGACGGCTCTGCCCGAGCGGTTGATCGATTTCCTTGTGGTGACCTATTTGGAAGGATACATGCCGGGCATCGCGCGCACGCTCGCGTTGCCGGGAATTGTGGAGATTGATCCTCAGCCTGGTATAGCAGATCCAGCGCACCCCGCGTTTGTGCGCAAGCGTCTGCGATTGGATCGGATTGGTCAGGCGTTTGCCGATCCAGACGCACTATTGCGCGACGTCTACGGGTGGGGTTCCGGTGCCCTTAATTCCCGTCTCATCTTAGACCGCCTTCATTCTCCGGGTGGAGTGTGGGAGTCAAGTTACACGCACATCTTGCTGCGGGCACTGCCTTGGTCCTACAGCCGCCGGCGACCGTGGCGCTTACTCCACCGACCGGCTCGCTGGATGGGGGCGTAGATCTTAAGCTGATCGGAGAGCCCGTGGCTCCGCGCACAGTCTTCCCTCTATTTGGACAATCGAGCGGTACTAGGCTGGAAGCAGAGCGGGTCACTGCCAGCTTGATTACCAAATTCCATTGGCAGGCTCCATCCGGGCCAGCCAGGGGCGACATCGGATTCGAATTCAAAATCGAACACGGGAAAATCGTGGTCAGCCTCGCCGGCGCCGATGGGTTTCTGGCATCCGTTCTGCCGCCCGAGGGATTCAACATCCCCTTCGACTTTCTGATTGGGTGGTCCGGCGAGCGTGGTGTCTATTTCGATGGAGGCGCGGCGCTGGAGACATCGATTCCAATCCATGCGGACTTGGGCCCGATATCTCTCGATTCGGTTCATCTTCTTCTCGGCGTATCTACGACTGCCCTCAATCTGGATATCGGCGTGACTGGCGGAATTACTCTCGGTCCAATCTCTGCGTCAGTTCAGGATATCGGCACACGGATCGCTCTGGAATTTCATCGCGGAAATCTGGGACCGCTGGAACTCGCATTTCGTTTCAAGCCCCCCACTGGTTTGGGAATCGCCATCGATGCCGGACCAATCACCGGAGGTGGCTTCATTTCGTTCGATGAACCGAATGCCAGATACTCCGGAATCCTTCAGCTCAAACTGATGGAAATCGGAGTTACGGCAATTGGCTTGTTGGACACACGCTTGCCCGGCGGCCAGCCCGGTTACTCGTTCCTGATCATAATCGCGGTCAATCTCCCGCCTATTCAACTCAGTTTCGGATTCGTGCTCACCGGCATCGGTGGACTGATGGGGATCAATCGCACGGTGGTGACCGATGCGATTACTCAAGGTCTGCGCAATGGCATTCTCGATCACATCATGTTTCCGCCGGACCCGATTCGAAATGCGCCGCAGATCATAAGCGACCTTCGCACTATCTTTCCGCCAGTAGCTGACCGATACGTATTCGGTCCGATGCTCCAACTCGCTTGGGGCACGCCCTCGTTGATCATTGCTCAGTTGGGCGTGATCCTTGAATTGCCGGATCCGGTGCGCATCATCCTTATCGGGCAGCTCAAGATGGCGTTGCCGACTGAAGACGTAGCGTTAGTCGAGATTCATATCGACGTACTTGGGATAATCGACTTTGGACAAAAGTTCATGTCGATTGTTGGCTCGATGCATGACTCGCGCATCACGATTTACTCGATGTACGGCGACATGGCCGTGCGAGTCTTCTGGGGCGATCCACCCAACTTCGCATTTTCCATGGGCGGTTGGAATCCCCACTTCACGCCGCCACCTGGTATGCCGGCACTGCGCCGCCTGACGGTGGCGATCGGTTTGGGAGACAATCCGCGAATCACGTCGGACAGCTACTTCGCAGTCACTTCCAATTCATTCCAGTTTGGCGCGCACGCGGAATTGTATGCAGGTGCAGGCGGGTTCAGCATACGTGGCTGGATCGGATTTGATGCTCTCGTCATCTTCTCACCATTCTCGTTCATCGTGGATATCAGCGCCGGGGTCGAGTTGAAGGCGGGAAGCTCCACGCTCGCCAGCATCCACTTGAGCGGCCAACTGTCCGGCCCGAATCCCTGGCACATATCGGGCGAAGCTTGCCTGTCGCTCTTCTTCTTCGATATCTGCGTAGGATTTTCCGTGACCATCGGCGACAAGAAGCCGGAAGATCTCCCGACCGCCGATCCGTGGCCGTTGTTAGAGGCCGCAATTAAAAAACCTGAGAGTTGGAGCGCAACTATTCCGGCAGGCGGCGCGCGCGCAGTTTCGCTCGCGATTCCACCCGGCTCCACACCGCCAGTACTTGTCGATCCGCTCGGGGGAATTTCACTTCATGAGAAGGTGTTGCCGCTAAACCGAAAGATCACCAAGTTCGGCGAAGCGAGACCCAGCGGTCCCGACCACTACAACGTGACGGCAGTCAGGGTCGGCGGCGCGCCAGCGCCATCGTGGGCCCCAGTGAAAGACTACTTCGCCATCGGACAGTTCCAGGAGTTGTCTGATCCGGAAAAACTTTCGCGCCCCTCATTCGAACCGATGGACGCGGGCGTCTCGGTCGCCAGCGATGCGGCAGCCCACGGCGGCTCGAAAGGAATCGATGTCGTGTACGAGACCATTATCGTTGATGCGCCCGACTCAATACGTCTTGTAGGAATTTACGCGCTAGCGCTCGGGACGCAAATGAGCATGACGAGCCGGAGCGCCGCAGCCACGGCGCCAATATGGAAGACCGGCCTGAACACCTACAATCCAGGGCTTGATGTCGTCAAGCCATTCAAAGATGCAGAGACGATCTATACGGTAGCGTCGACCGTTGACCTCTCCGGTCGGTTTGACATTGGACAGGGCACGATTGGCGAAACTCATGATGCTCTCAATGCATATCTGGAAACGCATCCCGGCGAACGCGGCGCGCTTCAGGTAATTCCGCTTCATGAATTGGAGGTTGCCTGATGGCCGAAATTCTCGGATCCTATGCCTTCGTCTCATCACTGCGTCGAGGTATATCGTCGCAGATTTCGAACAGGGATGGAGACCCTTCTCCGCCCACCAGGGCGACTGTGCCCATATCGGTGGACATCAACGATGGCGCTCTTAATGCTACTGCCAACCTCGAACTCTATGGACCAGGCGAAATAATCGGATTCGAAGCGAACGCCGTGATTCGCACCTGGCCACGGGCGAACGTGTTCGACGCTGAAACGAATCTCTTCCCACTCGTAGAGTTCGATCAAGCCGACCTGCCCTGGCGATTTACAGCAGCCGCGCCGTCCTTAGCGGATCGCCTGCGCCCCTGGATTGTTCTGATCATTCTTGAAGATTCGGAAATCTCGCGAACTATAGCCGCAGGTTCAGACGGACGACTTCCTTCACTTGTGGTGTCTTCGGGAAGTTCGCTTCCGAACCTCGCACAGTCGTGGGCCTGGGCCCACGTGCAGGTAAGTGGGCAAAAGACCGTGTCGCCGGCAGAAACCGCGAGCATTCTTTCGAGCAATCCTCACCGAATCATTTCCCGCCTGCTTTGCCCGCGTCGCATGAAAGAGCGGACGGCTTATACCGCGTATCTCGTTCCCGCTTTCGAGCGGGGGCGCTTGGCAAGCCTGCACCTGCCGGTTCCCGACAGCGTAAAGGGACTTGATCCGGCATGGACCCCCGCGAGCAGCAACGTAGAGCTGCCGGTGTATTTCCAGTGGCGATTCCAGACAGCGCCCAAGGGCGACTTCGAATATCTCGTGCGCCTCTTGCGCGCCAGACCTCTCCCCTCCACCGTGGGTATACGCGATATGGACGTCGACGATCCCGGCGCAGCCTTGCCGCCGGCCGCACCCCATCCACTCGGACTCGAAGGCGCACTCAAATCACCGGCGACGCAAACGACGGAGTGGACTGATCCCGAGAAAGCTGGATTCATTCCCAAGCTTCGCGAGCTTCTGAATGCACCGGCGCAGATGCTCGCCTCCGCGCTTCACCGCCTGATTGTGGCGCCGCCACTTTACGCACGGTGGCACGCCGCGCAACAAACACTTGAGCCGGACCAGCGTCCATTTTGGTTTCAGGAATTGAACTCCGATCCGCGTCATCGTACCGAATCCGGGTTGGGTACTCAGGTAGTGCAGAGCGAGCAACGACCGCTCATGGCCTCTGCGTGGGAGCAGGTTGAGGGAATTCTAAAAGCCAATGAAGAGCGACGACACTTGAAGCTTGGTCGTGAAATGACCGACCAGTTGTTTACTCAGTACATCGTCTCACCTGAACCGGAGCGCTTGCTCTTCGTCACGAGTCCGGTGTTCACACGGATCATGGGGAGTCCGATAACTTTGCAGGCGCAGATTCGTCGTAGCCCGATCACTGACGCCGTGTTGGAGCCACAGTTTCGCCGCGTCGCGCGCCCGCTTGGTCCATTAGGTAGGCGGCAGGGCCGAGCGCAGATCTCACGCGTTACCAACATTCTTCATCGATTGAACCTTGGTGAGTTGAATCCGGCTCCACCTCCCAAGACCCCGGACACGTTGCCGACGGATAAGCAGGTGTCCAACGGGCTGGTCCCGGATTGGGCAACACCCGCCGGGTTAGCGTTTCGAAAAACGCTAGTCACGTGGCTTCAGATAGTGGCCTTCCTGTTGGCGATGTTGGCTGTCCTGCTCTTATTTGTTGCTGGTGTTGCGATCTTTGTCGTCGCCGCAATCGTCGCGGTCAGCGCGTTCGTCGCATCCATCATAATTAGCAGACAGGTGCGCACTGCCGAGACGAAAGTTGCGGTAAGTGACGGCACAATCACACCTGAAATAATTCAGAGCGCGCCGGCACTGCCTGGCTTCACTCCCGTGGTTACTGCGCCCAACGCGGCGGGGCCAGTTCTGCCAACGTCTCTTCCAACGGCAACGGCCGCCGGTACGGACAGTCCCGCCGCCCAGGCTTTCCGTCAGGCGGCCTCAAAACTGTTCGGAGAACTCCGTACGCCACCGGCGCCCGGCCTCGAGCTGACTCCGGTAAACCTGGAACAGATGCGTATAAAAGTTATGACGGCGCTGAGCCCGCGTGCGACTTTTGCGGCGGCAGTAAGTGATAAAGCAGTTCTAGCTCCGGGAATAATTTGGGAACCCGACGACCCGATTGACGAGATCATGATCGCGCCCAAGTTTCCCCAACCCATGTACGAGCCGCTCGGCGACCTTTCGCAGGATTGGCTGCTGCCAGGCCTGCATGAGGTTCCGCCGAACACTGCGACCCTGGCCATAACAAATCAGAAATTTGTCGAGTCGTACATGGCCGGTTTGAACCACGAGATGTCCCGCGAATTGCGCTGGAACGAATATCCGACAGACCAACGCGGTTCTTATTTCCGCCAATTCTGGGATGTAGCCGGCGTGGCCCCTCCGCCGGGTCAAACACCCGAGAACCTGAGAGACATTAAGGAGATTCATACCTGGCAGAAGCGAAACGATCTGGGAATGAACAGCAGCCGACTGCCGCTTCCGGGTGGCGAGGAACACCTGGTCCTGTTGATTCGCGGCGATCTCCTAAAGCGTTACCCGAACACTGAGGTCTACGCGGTGAAATGCAATTTGAATTCAGATGGGGTCCGAGTGCTCGAAGAGGATAAGAGCAAAGAGAAGCATCCGATCTTCCATGGCAAACTAAAACCGGATGTGCGCTTCTTTGGATTCGAGTTGACAAAGACGCAGGCAAAGGGCAGTTCCGACAAGACTAAGGATCAGGGTTGGTACTTCGTCTTACAGGAGCACCCGGCCGAGCCAACGTTCGGACTGGACTTGCCGCAAAATGGTTTCGGATCGACACCCGCATCGCGAGACGATCTTTCGTGGTCCAACCTCGTAGCGAACGCGGGCGATTTCGAAACCCTGAATTACATCGACCTTAATCAACCGCTTCCTCACGACATCAGCGCCATGACGAATCGCAATGGAGCTAAGTGGCACGCCGATGCCGGGGAGGGACCAACCGGAACGCACAGCGCTGATCTTGCTTATTTAACGCTCCAGAAACCAGTCCGGATCGCAATACATGCTTCCGACATGCTTCCGGGTTAGTGGGTTTTCTTATGAATGGAACAAATGAAACGCCGCAGGATTCCGCCCGCCGCGCACTAGTTGACAGCCGCAAAACCGTCAACGCTCTGCAGGTCAGTATTTCCGCGGAACGGAAGAACCTGGAGACCTTGACGCGTCAGCATGGTCCACAGGACGAACGTGTGGTTGCGGCGGAGCGTAAGGTAGCTCTAAGTGAAGACAAACTAAAGGACGCGAGGCAAACTGCTGGTAACGCAGACACGCGACTCAACGAACTCATCCGCGGATCGCTGGGACTCAGTGTAGACCGCGATGTCGCGCGGCTGAGCGCGCAATATCCCATCGTAATGATGCCGGTCCGCATCGAGACTCGCTTCAAGCCAGTCGACAACGTGCCTCACCTTTGGGTTCGAATCTATCCGGATGAGATTGTGGCCGACTTTCACGAGCCGGAGCTTACCGAGCAGGAATTGGAGGCGGGTAGAACTTTTTGGAGAGCCGCGTGGGACCCAACCGGAGAAGCGGACGCATGGAAGGCCATCGTTGCCGGCGCAATGTCGCAACGAGCGGCTTGGATAGTTAAGCAGACTACTCCGTCAAACCTTGCAGCACGGCCCGCCGGCGATCCAGTTTTTGCTCTGGATATTCCACTTCGCACACACCGTTGGACCAGAGCGGCCGAGGCGCATCTCCTGCCGGATCGCTGGCTCGTGCTTGCATATAGAAGTGGCAAAGAAGTCCTTCGCGCCGTCAGCGGGCCCGTCAAGGAACCACTCCAACTAACGCTTTCACCTACCGTGGATCCCACTTCTGTGCTGGACGTTTCCGGAGACGGACTAAAGCTCGATCCGGAACTTATTTGGACCGTAGATTTTCCCAATGCCGAGGCCGCGGGGATGGCACTGCGCGTTCCGCTGGGACCGGACGATATGAGTCTAGGCTTTAGCCGGCTGCTGGTGCTCGGTGTGAAATCGACGCTCTCTCCGGACCAGGCAGCGGACAAACTCGCCGCGCTATTTGATAGCCATCACTACACCCGCGGCCTGGCAATCGTTCCGCAGGGAACGCCTACCAACAACACTAGTGCCGCACCGTCTCCGTTTCCACCCACAGATCCCGGCGGCGCCGGCAGCTATCCCGTCGAGCTGGGCCCGGTTCTCGCACACGCCGATTCGGACGGTGGTCGCTTTGCGAGCGCCTTCGGCGTTCCCGTCGAAGTAGCCGCGCATATTGAAAACGCTGATCGCGATCAGCAGAAGGCCGCGCGCGCCATGGCCGAGGCACTCTGGCCCGTCACCTGGGGCTACTACATCGACACGCTACTCGCCCCGGCATCCGAAAAATTCGATACGGAAGTGTTGCGAGATTACTACTTGAACAGCGTTCGCGCCCGCGGTCACTATCCGACCTTTCGCATAGGCAACACACCCTACGGGATACTGCCGGTAAGCTCATTGTCTAGGTGGCGTCCCGGTCGAGATGACAACGATATCGAGATTACTCTCCAAAACGATCTTAAGAAGGCGCGCTCGATCTGGCTCAATCAGGTAGAGCGCGCGCCTCGAACCGGCAAGTCAACTGATCCGGACGCCGACCTTCTTGCCGTGCTGGGAATGGACGCCAGCACGCGCGAGGTTCGCATTCGGCAGGTCCTCGGAGCTGACCTTGCAGTTAATCTTTGGATGCTTCTCGGCATCGATCCCGCGATCCTGGAAAAGAATTGGGCCGCGATGGGGGCACAAGTCGGCGCGCTTCTGGGTGTCGATCCAAACGCTTCAGAAATCTTTCGCAAGATGTACAAGGATCCCCCCTTTAAGTTTCGTCATCCCTTTGTGCAGGACGAAGCCCTTTCCGAAACGAAGCAGCTCAAGTTTAACTACATCCATTGGCTGCGCACCGTACGACTAAGTCCGTTGCGCAAAGAGTTGTTCTTCGCTGGCGACGGAAAAGATGCCCCCACGTCGCTACTCTACCGCCTGCTTCGTCACGCCACGCTGACCGTTCTGCGAAACGCGGTCGATAACGTTTATGTCAACAAGAATCTGGCCGACACCGGAATCAAACGGGAAGTACAATTGGTGCAATTCGCCGGTGTCTCGGCGAGTTCATCAACGGTCTGGCAGCGCATGGAAGCTCCAGTTGCAGCCGTCAGCGGCACCAAACCGATAGGCCAATTTTTGTTGGATAACATCGGCATCACCGACTCGGCGCAAATCACCGCTCATATGCAGGCGCTGCTCGATCTGGAAAACCTGTCGACGGCAGAATTGGA
>WNFP01000802.1_pt1 | contig 25112 bp, 27 predicted proteins | sample 5400201 | NCBI WGS metagenome assembly WNFP01 (sample SAMN13153355, study PRJNA577476) | soil metagenome | isolation source: 115 cm saprolite under Madrone tree | place: USA:California | collected 2016-06-14
CGGCAAGAAATCAATCGAAGAACTCAAAGAGACATTGGGCGATCAAGTCACGCTCTATCCCCACGGTGGACACCTTGGTAATCTCTGGTTCCAGGAAAACAAAGAATACGCTCTAAGGCTATTCAGGATAGTCCCCTGAAACGATTCGCAGCCTATCTCCGTCCAGACCACAGTAAAACTGCTAGGATTGAACTGATCTACGCGACAGGGAAAACTGACGTGATTTGTCGGAGGTCGAGACGGACCTAGCCCGGCGCGGCCAGTCGGTGCAACGGTAGGGTATTCAAACGAGGATCGAAAACGGTTCGATTTTGGTTCGATCGGTTATAGCCAAACCCAACCCCTAGGCGCTTTTACGCCTTTGCAACTACTTGATTTGTCGGATAGTTAGCCCTTGAAGATTCTTGAAAGCAGTAGGCGAAACGGGTTCAAATCCCGGCCCCGCAACCATGAGAGAGGGGTCTCCCTGGCCCCTCCCGCTATTTTGAGAATAGAGACCGCTTGGTTTCAAGCTCCAGTTTTTATAGGATGATCTTGTGGAAATTCAACGTCCCGAGAGTTTTCTAAAAGGCAACCCGGTTTCCTTTCGTTACAGGTTTTGCGCAGTCCTTGTGTTTTTTCTAACCGCAGCCGGGTTTCCCGCGCGTGCAGCCGATCGTTACACGGATCAACAGCTCGATGCCCTGGCAAGCCGTGTGAGCAAGATCTATTGGATCGTTGCGATCAATAACCAAACGCCGCCTTTTCTTTCGAGCCCCGCAACCAACGCCACCTCCTTTCACGCTCAGCCTAATGAATCTTTTGAAATCACGGAGTTGGTCGGCCGCAAAGACAAAATTCCATATTATAAAGTGAAGTTTAATTCTGGAAAGGAAGGTTACATCCAACCGGAAGTGTTTTTAGAAGAACTCAATGCGAGCATCTCCGCCTTCGATCCAAAGGCGAGCGAGAAGAAAAAAGCCGCAGAGGCCGCAGAGGAAGAAAAGAAAAGAATCGACTGGATTCAATCCCAACCTTGGTCACGAGCCGTCAAAGAAGCAGCGATCAAGCATCAGGTGCTGGGCGGTATGAATGGGGGGGAGGTTAGAAAAATTCTGGGCAATCCCGTTCGTGTGAGCAAAGTGAAAGGTCGACTTAATCTCACCGAAGAACGATGGCTGTACGCCGACGGCTCAACCGCTGTTTTTCTCAATGGACTCTTGAGCCGTATCGAACCAAAGCCCAATAACAATCCTTAGTCAATCAAAATGGAGATGACGCCATGTGGACGACCTTCACAAAATTGATGATCCTGGGCGGTCTGTCGCTCTTGATCCAAAGCAGCCTTGCCAGCGCCCAGATCTTTCAATGGACCGATTCCGAAGGGGTCATCCATTTCACCGACAATCCATATTTGATCTCAGAATCGATCCGAAGCCTTCCTACCTTCACTGTCCGCAGAGACTTGGATACTAAAAATAATCCTTCAGCGGAAACGTTTGTGCCTCTTCCCGCCCTCGCGGATCCGCGCGCAATAAACCAGTCAGATAATGCCCCAAATCAAACTGAGACAACTGTGGTGACGTATGCTCCGCAGGAGGTGAACATAGTCGTGAGCAACTCGAACTTGCAACGAGCGAACATTCATCCCTGCAAGTTCGGCAATTGCAAACCCGCTTTTCGTCCGAACTTCGACAATCGGCAGTATATTCATTCAAGCGTGTTTGACGGTGGCTCTCGTTCGCGCGTCCGTCGTTAACCGCGCAAGTACATGTTGCCTTTTGCGTGCTGCGCCGGACCATTACGCTGTCCGCTTTGCCTAGCTTAGCTAACAACGGCAGCAAATTCAGCCCACTTCATAGCGCCTCCCTTCGACTTCGTCCATCGACCAGACCAGCCAACCATCAACACGACCGAACCAATTCCGCCTGTGCTCAAGATTGCCGGTTAGTCCGGGTGTCGCTCAAACTGTAGCCGTCGATGATGATCTCCATTGCCCTCAGAGCTTAAGCGTGTGATCTAAGCGAATCGAAGTTTTAAAAGTGGTTGTCAAATTCGAAAAAAACAGATAAGTACTGTGCGATTTTAATAGGAGGTTGTGGGGAGTTGGGTATTACTATACGAAAAGCCAAGAGAATCAACGAGTTACCGCCATATCTTTTCGCCGAAATCGATCGGAGGAAACGCGAAGCTTTGGCCCGCGGGGTCGATCTGATTGACCTCGGAATTGGTGATCCGGACATTCCGACCCCCTCAGCAGTCATAGAAAGACTCATCGAAAGCGCCAGTAAACCCGTTAACCATCGTTATCCTAGCAGTTCAGGACTTGCCGAGTTTCGCCAAGCGGTCGCAGACTGGTATCAAAAGCGGTTCAACGTCAAACTAGACCCCGGAAAAGAGATCGTCTCGCTGATCGGGTCCAAAGAAGGTATCGGTAATATGGCTGTGGCCTTCGTGAATCCCGGCGACGTTGTTCTGGTCGCCAGCCCCTGTTACCCGGTGTACCACATCGGCACTGCATTCAACGGGGGCAAAAATTACTTCTTGCCGTTGAAGAAAGAAAATCACTTCCTCCCAGAGCTGGATTCGATTCCGGCAGAGGTGGCAAAACAAGCAAAGCTTCTCTGGATCAACTATCCCAATAACCCAACTGCTGCGGTGGCGGATAAAGATTTCTTTAAACGAGTCGTCGATTTCGCCAACGAATACAACATTATCGTCTGCCACGACGCTGCCTACACCGAAATGGGTTACGATTGCTATCGGCCCATGAGTTTTCTCGAGGTCGAGGGCGCAAAGGAAGTCGGAATCGAATTTCATTCTTTGTCAAAGACTTTTAATATGACCGGTTGGCGTATCGGTATGGCCGTGGGAAACGCGGACCTTGTGGGTGGTCTCGCCCAAGCCAAATCCAATCTGGACTCCGGTATCTTCCAAGCCATTCAGGAGGCGGGCATCAAGGCCTTGGAGCTCGGCGATAAGATCGTCGAACCGTCCAGAAAAATATACCAGGAACGGCGCGACATCTTGGTGGACGGCCTGCGTGCGGTAGGGCTCGAATGTGAAAAGCCGCGGGCGACCTTTTACGTTTGGGTCTCGACTCCAGGGAGGCTTTCCTCCGCAGAATTCACCGCCAAGCTACTCGAAGAAGCCGGAGTCGTTACGACGCCGGGAAATGGCTTTGGAGAAGCCGGCGAAGGGTACGTTCGCTTTACAGTCTGCGTCGACAAATCAAAGCTGAAGGAGGTTGCGGAAAGAATCCGGCAGATCAAACTCTAGCAGAGGATTGAAAAAGTCGGTTGACCATAAACTCTCTGAGCATGCGAAAAATCGATCCTTCGGGGAGTTTCCTGAGCGGAGCCGAAGGGCTCAGGACATGTTGAGCGAAGGCCTACTTTACCAGTACCAGAAGGTGCAAGGTGATTGAGTGCGCCGCACTAGCCTGCTAGGTTTCTTTCCCTGAGGGGTGGAATGGTAAACGCTCTGGCCCACCAGGTTTACATGGGTATCGGCTCCAACGTCGGTAACAAGAGGGAAAATTTCTTTGAGGCTCTCGGCCGATTAGCCAAACTGCCGGATACAAAAATCATCAAGGAGTCATCGCTTTACGAAAGCGAACCCCTGGGAGATTCCAAAGAATGGTACGTCAACGGCGCCATCGAAATCGAGACGAAGTTCAAACCTGACATGCTCCTTAGGAAATTCAAAAACATCGAGCGCGCCATGGGCCGAAAGAAAGTTAAAAAACGCTGGGGAGCACGCATTATCGACTTGGATATCCTGTTATATGATGCCCTTGTCGTAAAGAAAAAAAACCTGCGGATTCCTCACCCGGAGATGCCGAATCGAAAGTTCGTACTTGTCCCGCTCAGTGAGATCGCGCCCCAGGTCATACATCCGGAACTCGGCGTGACCATTTCTGAGCTTCTCGTGAATGTCAAAGACGATAAAAAGGTTCATCTGTACCACTCCTGAGTAGACCTATCGGTCTGAACCTCCAGGGCGAAGCCATTGCTAGTTCGGATTCTCCTTTTCGTCTTCCTCGTGTACCTCTTTTACGTTGCGCTCAAAGCCTACGGGTTCGGGCGCAAGGCCAACCGCGACGCTCGCTCCCCGGATAACCGAGAGGTCGATGAAATGGTTCTCGATCCGCAATGTCAGACGTATATACCTAAGGGTGAAGCTGTCCGTCAGGACGGCAATTATTTCTGCAGCCGAGAATGCGCCAAGCTTTTCTTATCCCGCTAGCGCCCGCAGGATCTTATCCTGCACACCGTCAAATCCGCCGTTGGACATTACGATAACGATATCATTGGGGGAAGCGTTCGCTGCGACGTAGGAGGCGATCGCGTCCGCTTTTTCAATTACAACGGCACGCCGCTCTCCGGCGCCGTTGATGGTACGGGCAACCCTTTCCACCGACAGCCGTTCCTCCTCCGGAATTTTTTCCGGTTGGTGAATTCCAGCGATGACAATACGATCCGCCAGCGCCAAAGTCTGAGCAAATTCCTGCTCAAAAATGCTTCTTCTGCTGGTGTTGCTTCGGGGCTCAAAGATCGCCCACAGCCTGCGCCCAGGGTAGGCCGCTCTCACCGCACTCAGGGTTTCTTTAACCGCCGTCGGGTGATGGGCAAAGTCATCCATCACCAGAACGCCGTGAATGTTACCCTTGATCTCCTGCCGCCTCTTGATCCCGGCAAAGGTGGCCAAACCGTCGCGCAACTTTTCTGGATCGATCCCCAACTCTCTACCCAGCCCGTAGACCGCGAGGGCGTTTTCCACGTTGTGTTGACCTATGAGACCGATCTCGACGACGCCATCCGACCGCCCTCGGTAAATGGGTTCGAAAAGGCTCCTTCCTTCGCGCACTTCTATGTTATTTGCGGTCCAGTCTGCCGACGCTTCGCGGCCGTAGTCAATGACACGGCACCGTGCCCCGCTGACAACTTCTTTCACTGCCGAATAATCGTTACATGCCAGTAGACAGCCGCTCGATGGAATGAGTTCAACCAGACGCCGAAACGCATCTTTTATATGATCGAGGTCGCGGTAAATATCCGCATGGTCAAATTCCACGCTGGTAAGAATGACGTTGTGCGGCCGATAGTGCAGAAACTTGGGACCTTTATCGAAAAAGGCGCTGTCGTACTCGTCCCCTTCCAAAACCACATAGTCCCCGCTCCCGGGGTTCCATCCGCTGCCGAAATTGACCGGCACACCGCCGATAAAAAAGCCCGGGTCCAAGCCCGCCCGCGTGAGCACCCACGCGGCCAGCGCTGAGGTCGTGGTTTTCCCATGAGTACCTGCCACCACCAACGAAGTTCTCGATCGGATGAGAAATCGGCCTAGCGCCTGTGGAAAAGAGATGTAGGGAAGTCCCTGATTCAGAACAGTCTCAGCCTCAGGATTGCTTCGCGATACCGCATTGCCGATGACGACGAGATCGGGTCGCGGTGATAGATGCTCTTCACGATAGCCGGAAAGAATCGGAATCCCGATGCCTTGCAGATAAGTACTCATCGGCGGGTATACGTTTTGATCGGAGCCGGTGACCCGATACCCCTGGGACTTTAGGAGACCGGCGAGGGAAGCCATGCCTACTCCACAAACGGCGATTAAGTGGATATGACTGTTAGGTGGCGGAAGGTTGTTCATGGATTCAAAGTCTTCATGATCAAATCGTGAATTTGGGGGCGAAAGTTTTTGAGGTTTTCATTTTTACGTGTCGGGTGCACACGGTTTGAAAGCAGAATGACGTGACAATTTTTTTCCAAATCCCACCAAATCGAGGTTCCGGTGAAACCGAGATGACCGACCGAGTGTGGAGAAAAATATTGCCCACTGGCAGATCGGTTTTCAGACGGTGTATCCCAGCCTAGGGCATAGGAGGAATTTTTCACAGTTTCATCTCTCGAGAAAAACTCCTGCATCAGCGTTTGCGGTAGAAACGTATCTTTCCCCCGGAGGCAGCTGTTCAGGCGCGCCAAGAGATGATGAATATCCCGCGCCGAAGAGAAAAGTCCTGCATGTCCCGCGACCCCCCCGACAGCATAGGCATTATCATCGTGGACCTCGCCACAGAGAACTTTTTTGCGCCATGGACAGTTCTCGGTGGGAGCGATGACGTCTGCGATTGGTTGAAGTCGTCGGGTTCTTAACTGCGTCAAATCAATGAAGAACGTACACCTGAGGCCGAGAGGCCGGAAAATCCGATCGTGGCAGAAGCGGTCTAACGTATTACCGCTAATCGTCTCCACCGTCTCCCCCAAGATCATGAAACCGAGATCGCTGTAGAGACTTTGTAACCCGGACGGGGTTACCGGCTTCTCGCGATGAATCTGCTCGAACACGTAGTGCTTCGCAGCTCGGCTAGCAACGAAGTTAATCTTTCCCCCCTTCTCTGCTTTAATAATCTCTTCGTAATACGGCTTCCAGTCCGGGAGGCCCGAGGAATGGTTGAGTAGATGGCGAAAAGTCACTGCGTTTTTATCGAAGACTCCAAACGTAGGGAAGAATCGAGTCACGCGATCGTCAAGCTGAACTTTCTTTTCGCCTATGAGCAGCATGATGGCGATGGTCGTCGCCAGCGGCTTTGTCAACGAAGCCAGATCAAAAATAGTGGTGGTCTGCATGAGACTCTTCGTAGGAACAAGAGAACGCGACCCGAACGCTTGCTCATATACAATTTCAGCCTCCCTACCAACGAGCAGGACTGCGCCGGGGAATACTCCATAAGCAACAGCTTCTTCAAATGCATTTTCTACCGAATGAAAATCCACGATTTGCTTCAGGACTCCGCCCTGAAAAGAATTTCCGGCCCTTAGTTACCGCGAGACCATTTTTTGTGAATCACGCCACTGGCACTTCGATGAGAGACAATGTTCCTGCATTTCCATCCAGCGCCATTTTAACGCCGAACGGTAACGTGAGGTTTTCTTGCCCGTGACCTGCGGGTATTCCCATAAGCACCGGGTAGGGCGCTTTATTAAACAGCTCGGCAATAATCTGCGGAACGTTCCTCGGCCCTTCCCCGTCGCATTGGATGAAATCACCAAATACCAATCCAGCCAGCCTTTCCATTTTTCCGGCCATTTTCAGATGGGTCAGCATACGTTCAATCCGATAAGGTTTCTCCCCCACATCCTCCAAAAAAAGCACTTTCCCTACTGTATCGACTTCATACGGCGTGCCCAACGTCGTGACCAGCACCGACAGGCATCCCCCCAACATCTCAGCTTCTACCCTTCCGGGTCTTATGACTTCCTGGACGTCAAGCTTCCACTTCCACTTCTCGCCCGTTAGAGTTCCCCAAAGATGGTCGCTGCTACGTCGCGGTAATCCTCGGGCAAAGTCCATCGCTACCATTGGCGCATGAAAAGTCACCATTCCACATCTTTGCAGAAGCCAATTCAGGAGCATCGTGACGTCACTGTAGCCGGCGAAAATTTTTGGATGCGATCCGATGCCAGGAGTCAAATGAGGAAGAAGCTGGACTGAGCCAAAGCCTCCGCGAGCGCAAAAAATTGCGTCCAGGTCACTGCGGCAGAAAAAAGACTCGAGTTGATGAGCCCTCTTCTGGTCGTCACCGGCCAAATATCCTTTTCGATCATGAACGCCGGGAGCGAGCTCAACTTCAAATCCTTCGTTGCGCACAGCCTGGACCCCGGCGGAAAGTAGTTCGGCGTCGACGCAACCGGCGGGTGCCACGACACCAATTTTTCCGCCCCTTCTTAGCGGCGGAGGTTTATGAACAGCCACCCCACTTCTTCGCATTCTGTTTTGTCGGCACAAGAAACAGGCGGCACTAAGGCCTGTGGATAACTTTGAATGACGTTTATGACGCCCACGTCGTAAAACGCACTGAAAGGTTATCTTGTCAAAAAAACGCAAATATTACAACCATTTTCCCTACCTTTCCTTTTTCTCCTCAGCGCTCTTACGGAGATTTTTGCCATTTGACTTCGTCGATCAACGCGGATAGAAATCAAATGGAGTCGACAGCTTTTACTCAATTTGCTCACTGGTTCTTCGCAACCTATCCACAGAGTTTTCCACAGCCGATGAAGATTAAACCAGAACAGCTTGAAAGGATGACAAACTCACTCTTGGCGAGTTATCGGGCAAAAGAGCTTATTAGTCCAAAGGCCACAGAACCGGAACTAAGGGCTAAAATCATGGCGATCATCAACCAAAACTTCGCCGAAGAGGAGGTCATCGAAGAAGAAGCGCGAAAAATGCTCGCCTCCTATGCTCGAGTTGCAAAGGATATGGATCCTTACAAGATGTTTTTACTGGCGAAGCAAAAGCTCGCTGCAAAAAAGGGGTTTATCTTATGAGTCGATTATCAGAAAATCGCATCTCACATCTGGCCCATCTGATAATCGACGGTATCCGGAAAGGAAAGCTGGCAGATTTTCCTCATGAGGGACGCGCTCTAAGCGAAACCAAGCGCGCCTTGCACGACTTTTTTCAGCAAGAAGACCATATTGATGAGTTGGTCCGCCAGAAGATCATGTCTCTTTCTCGTCATGTGCCGCCAGGGAGCCGTGAGTGGGATGTTCTGTACCGGAAATATTTTGAAGAAGAGATGCGGAAGCAAGGCAGGAAGTAAGTGCCGTTTTACGCGGGTCGCGGCCGCTTCATTTGTGTTGCGAAATCTAGAATTTTGTCTAGATGGGCTTGACAGGTAAGGATTGATGCTTAGATTTATCGCGCTCTTGAGAATTTGCAGCAGCCTAGGCAAACGCATCGGCTTCTAGTAAATCCATTTAAAATTAGGCAGTTAATTCAACCATTTGAAAGGAGATCGAAGGTGAAGATTAGACCTTTGCAAGACCGGGTCATTGTTAAACGCATCGAGGAGGAAGAGAAAACCAAGGGGGGACTTATCATTCCCGACACCGCAAAAGAGAAACCACAAGAGGGGAAAGTAGTAGCCGTCGGCAAAGGAAAGGCGAACGAGGACGGCAAAGTTACCCCGCTCGATGTCAAAGTCAACGATCGCGTGCTTTTCGGCAAATACTCGGGAACAGAAATCAACATGGACGGTGAAGAGCATCTGATCATGCGCGAGGAAGATATCCTCGGCGTAATTGAGAAATAACTTTTTAAGCGAACCGAGGAGGAATTTTATGGCAGCCAAAATGGTTAAGTTTAGTCGGGATGCGCGAGACGCAATCCTTAAAGGAGTTAACGTATTAGCTGACGCAGTTACGGTCACCCTAGGCCCCAAAGGAAGAAACGTTGTGTTGGACAAATCCTTTGGCGCGCCCAACGTAACAAAGGACGGAGTTACCGTTGCCAAAGAGGTGGAACTGGAAGATAAGTTTGAGAACATGGGCGCTCAGATGGTCAAAGAAGTTGCGAGCAAGACCTCTGATGTCGCAGGCGATGGTACGACCACAGCCACAGTACTGGCCCGTCAGATTTATGCCGAAGGCGTGAAACTCGTCGCCGCCGGTCATGACCCCATGTCCCTCAAACGAGGCATCGATAAAGCGGTTGAAGCGATGATCGGCGAGCTTAAGAGTCTGTCCAAAACCACCAAAGACCCCAAAGAAATCGCCCAAGTCGGCACCATCGCGGCCAACAACGATTCAACCATCGGCGACGTCATCGCCGAAGCGATGAACAAAGTCGGCAAAGAAGGGGTTATTACCGTCGAAGAAGCGAAGGGTCTCGAAACCACCCTGGATGTGGTCGAGGGTATGCAGTTCGATCGTGGTTATTTGTCACCTTATTTCGTGACTGATCCGGAAAGAATGGAATGTGTTCTTGAAGATGCCTATCTGCTCATCCACGAAAAAAAGATCAGCAACATGAAAGATTTGCTGCCAATCTTGGAGCAGATCGCCAAATCGGGGAAGCCTTTCATCATCATCGCTGAAGACCTCGAAGGTGAAGCTTTAGCCACACTCGTCGTTAACAAGATCCGCGGCACGCTCCATTGCGTTGCAGTCAAAGCCCCCGGGTTTGGCGATCGCCGCAAAGCAATGCTTGAAGATATTGCTATCCTCACGGGCGGTAAGCTGATAGCGGAAGAGCTGGGAATCAAACTTGAAAATGTCACCCTGCAGGATCTCGGCCGCGCCAAGAGAATCGTGGTCGATAAAGACAACACCACCATAGTTGATGGGGCCGGGAAGAAGTCTGATCTCGAAGGGCGCATTAAACAGATACGCGCTCAGATCGACGAGACGACCTCGGATTACGATCGCGAAAAATTGCAGGAGCGTCTCGCCAAACTGATCGGTGGGGTGGCGGTCATCAACGTTGGAGCTGCCACCGAAGTGGAAATGAAAGAAAAGAAGGCCCGCGTTGAAGACGCGCTCCACGCAACGAGAGCCGCCGTGGAAGAAGGCATCGTTCCTGGTGGAGGGGTCGCTTTGCTTAGGTCATCGGTCGTGTTGGAGAAGCTCAGGGTCTCTGAAGAGGAGAAGTCGGGAGTCAACATTATCAAGCGAGCAATCGAAGAACCCCTGCGGCGAATCGCGATAAATGCGGGTGTAGAGGGCTCCATCGCCCTGCAGAAAGTTAAAGAGGGCAAGGGGGCTTTCGGTTTTAATGCCGCGACAGAGGAATATGAAGACCTGCTTAAGGCCGGAATCATCGACGCAACCAAGGTAGTTCGCACAGCCTTGCAGAACGCGGCTTCGGTTGCGAGCATGCTGCTGACCACAGAAGCGATGGTTGCGGAGAAGCCGGAAGAAAAGTCGGCGATGCCTCCTATGCCGCCGGGAGGTGGAATGGGCGGGATGGGTGGTATGGGCGGGATGGGCGGGATGATGTAACAGCAAAGTCTTTTGCGCACGCCAGGCCCGTTATGCCGGTATAGGACGGAAGCATAACGGGCCTTTCTTTTTGCCTCGTACTTGACACTGAAGTATTTTCATATTAGTCTTCCTCAGTACTTTCCCCTGAAAATATAATAGCTTAGCTAACTTACCCCAATGTTCGAATCATTGACCGACAAACTCGAATTGACCTTTAAAAAACTTAGGGGTCAAGGAAAGATTACGGAGAAAAATATTGATGATGCCCTCCGGGACGTACGCCTTGCCCTCCTTGAGGCTGATGTCCACATCAAGGTCGTCAAAAATTTTCTTGAAACCGTTAAAGCCAAATCTTTGGGTCAAGAGGTTCTACAAAGCCTTACCCCGGAGCAACAATTCCTAAAAATCGTTCGTGATGAGATCATTAACCTGTTGGGCGGCGAGTATCGAGAACTTGATCTTAAGACCGCTCCTCCGGCGGTGATCATGCTCGTCGGCTTACAGGGCTCAGGTAAAACTACAACTCTGGCAAAACTTGCACGGCATCTAAAGAAAGAGAAAAAAAGAACTCCGTACTTGGTACCGGCCGATATCTATCGGCCAGCCGCTATTGATCAACTCAAAATCCTGGGTCGAGAACTCGAACTGCCGGTTTATGATTCCGATCCCAACCTCTCTCCTGTGGTCCTTTGCCAACAGGCTTTGGAGGAGGCAAAGAAGCGGTTTTGTGATGTCCTCTTAATTGATACCGCGGGGCGTTTGCATATCGATGACGAGCTCATGCAGGAGTTGTCAACGATTAAAAGCGCCGTTCGCCCTCATCAGATTCTGTTCGTTGCCGATGCCATGACCGGTCAAGACGCCGTAAATCAGGCCATCGGATTTGACGGCAAACTCGGTCTCACAGGAATTATTCTCACCAAGTTGGACGGAGACGCGCGCGGGGGGGCAGCTCTTTCGATCCGTGAAATGGTCGGCAAGCCGATTCTTTTTTCGGGTGTCGGTGAGAAGCTCGATGCGCTCGAGCCCTTCTACCCTGACCGCCTGGCGTCCAGAATCCTCGGCATGGGCGATGTCCTATCCCTGATCGACAAAGTTCAACAGAACTTCGAAGAAAAAGAAGCGGTCCGCCTGCAGAAAGCCTTTCAAAAGCAGCAATTCACCTTGGAAGAGTTCCAGCTTCAGCTCCAGCAAATCAAGAAGATGGGTTCGGTCGGGAGCCTGCTTGAACTCATTCCGGGCGGGAACAAACTTGCGTCACAGGTTGACGCAGACAAAGCTGAAAAAGAGATGAAGCGCGTGGAAGCCATCATCTACTCGATGACGCTTGAAGAGCGGCGCAATCCGGCTATCTTGAACGGCCGCCGCCGCCAGCGTATTGCCCAGGGGAGCGGCACCACGGTCACGGACGTTAACAGACTAATGAAACAGTTTATGGAGATGAAAAAGATGATGCAAAGGGTCAGCAAGCTGGGAGTGCGGTCACTGTTTAATCGAATGCCCAACCCTTTCCATTAAAGGAGTATAAACCACAAATATGAGCACAAGAATTCGTCTGAGTAGGCATGGGGCAAAGAAGAAACCGTTTTATCGCGTTGTCGTCTGTGATCAGCGCTTTCCGCGTGACGGTCGATACATCGAGCAGGTTGGCACTTACGATCCCAACGCTCGCACCGGCGCAATCAAACTGAACCAAGAAAAAGTCGATACCTGGATCAAGCGTGGCGCCAAACCCACGCAGACTGTCTCTGAGCTGATCAAGCAGCAGAAGAAAGCAAGCTAATCCTACACAGGAGGTGAACTCCTTCATGAAGGAGCTTGTTCAGTACCTGGCAAAGTCGTTGGTGAACAATCCCGATGCTGTCGAGGTCAAAGAGACCGAAGGAGAAACCGCTTCGGTCCTCGAATTAAAAGTGGCAAAAGAGGATCTGGGACGGATCATCGGTAAGCAAGGCAGGACCGCAAAATCCATCCGCACGATTCTCAACGCCGCGGCTTCCAGAACCAACCGCAAGGTTGTCCTGGAAATTGTTGAAGATAAGTAGTGTTTCCACGTTAAACCGTGTCCGAGCGGCTTGTCCCTGTTGGAGAAATAGTCACCACCCACGGTATCAACGGGTGGCTTAAACTTAAACCGTACAATCCTCAAACAACCCTTCTGAACTCAACCCTCGAGATCTGGTTGGAAAAGGATGAGGCGCGGTCACTGCATCAGATCGAAGCTAGCCAACCTTATAAGGGCCAATTTTTAGTGAAGCTCTCTTCCGTCGATCAGATCGACGCCGCGGCAAAATGGGTCGGCTCGATCCTTTATGTCGCCGAGCAGTCACTCGATTCTCTATCGGCCGGCGAATATTACCATTATCAGGTGATTGGGCTGGAGGTTTTCGATACCAAAGGAGAGCGAATCGGCGTGGTCGCTCGGACTTGGTCCACGCCGGGCGGAGAGCTCTATGTTGTTGCTGGCGCGTCGAAAGAGTATCTCATTCCTGCCGTCAAAGAAATCATTGAGAAGGTTGACCTTGCCGCCGGGAAGATAATTATTAATCCACCTGCAGGCCTTCTGGATCTTTAGTCCTGACCTCTGTTCGCGATACGCAAGCCGATGCTCAACTTTACCGTTGTCACTCTGTTCCCGGGAATGTTCCACTCCCCGATGGGCCACAGTATTCTAAAAAAGGCCCAAGAGAAGGGTCTGATCTCCATTCGCCTGATCGATCCGCGAGACTATACGACCGACCGACATCGCGTCACGGATGATTATCCCTACGGTGGAGGCCAGGGTATGGTGATGAAGCCGGAACCTTTAGTGGCGGCCATCGAAGATATTCGCGCGCGAATCCCAAAGGCAAGAGTCGTATTACTTTCACCCCACGGAGCGGTTTTTACACAACAGGTCGCCGCGCAACTAGCAGAAATCGAAGAATTGGTTTTGGTTTGCGGCCGCTACGAAGGAGTCGACGAACGGGTTAAATCATTTGTCGATGAAGAACTCTCGGTGGGTGACTTTACTCTGAGCGGCGGTGAGCCCGCCGCTATGGTCGTGATCGATGCGGTGTCTCGGCTCATCCCAGGGGTCTTGGGAAATGAAAAGTCCGCGGCCGACGAATCATTCGTTAGCGGGCTTCTGGAATACCCACAGTATACTCGCCCAGAAGAGTTTCGCGGGATGAAGGTTCCGGAAGTGCTCCTTTCAGGCGATCATGAACGTGTCAGGCAGTGGCGCCGTGAGATGAGCGTCCAACTGACGATGGAACGCCGTCCTGATCTTCTTTCCAAAGGGACTCGAGCTGCAGAAGAAAAAACAAGACTGACTAGAGCCAAGGCACCCGTATACGTCGCACTGCTGCACCATCCCGTGTACGATAAAAATGGCCAAGTAGTCACAACCGCGGTGACTAACATGGATATTCATGATATCGCCCGCTCAGGAAGAACCTACGGGATCCATGGTTTTTACGTCGTTACGCCTGTGAAGGCCTTGCAAAGATTGGCCCTCAAAATCATCGACCATTGGGAGCAAGGCTACGGCAGTCAGTACAATGTCACTCGCAAGGAGGCGCTGGCGTTGGCCCGCATCAAGGATACGCTGGACGATGTGCTGATTGACATTGAGCGGGAATGCGCCGAGAGGCCCTTGCTGGTTGTCACCTCTGCAAGAGCAGGCGGCAATCGCACCTCTTTCGCCCAAGTGCGAGACATGTTAATAAATCTAAGTCAGCCGTTCCTGCTGATTCTCGGCACGGGATGGGGGCTAACCGAAGCTATTTTTTCACAGTCAGATTACGTTCTCGAAGCAATCGAGGGGCCGACTGATTATAATCATCTTTCGGTAAGATCGGCCGCCGCGATCTTGTTGGATCGCCTTCTAGGACAGCAGTAATTTTCACAGGAGCAAACCATGAATATCGTCGATCGGCTCGAAGCGGAACAGTCTAAGAAAGATTTACCTCTATTGCGATCGGGTGAGACCGTTCGAGTGCACGTAAAGGTGGTGGAGGGTGAAAAAGAGAGAACTCAGGTGTTCGAGGGGATCGTCATCGGCCTTTCCGGCAAAGGAAATCGCGCGACATTCACCGTACGAAAAATCTCCTACGGAGTCGGCGTGGAACGCATTTTCCCTCTTCATTCACCTCGCATCGAGAAGGTCGAAATCGTTTCTCACGGGAGGGTACGCCGAGCAAAACTTTATTATTTGCGCCAGCGGTCGGGAAAGGCGGCCCGCCTGTATGGCGAGGAGGGACCGCACACCAACTAACCCCCCCGTCAGCTACCCAAAACTTGGCCTTTGCCTTCGAATACGGCTCCGGGGTGGACCTTGAGCTCTCCGACTTTGAATTCACCTTGGAATCGGCCGCCCGGCATTATCTCGAAACAGCCTGCCACCTGGACAATACCCACTAATTTGCCTTCCACTTGAAGTTGGCGGGCGGAAATGCGGGCATCAACCTGCGCGTTCGAGCCTACCACCAAAAGATCACTGGCCTTGATTTCTCCGCTGAAGCGGCTATCGATCTTTATGGGCAGAGTGTAACTGAGTTTCCCTGATATTGAAGAGTCGGGAAATAAGACGGTTCTCGGGGCTCCCTGAACGAAAGACGGGTTGCCGTTGTCTGATTTTTCCGCCATGCCTTCCTTCCTCTGCGTGGGAGCCATAAAAAGGACCGTTGCAGCTTAGCCGTTGACATATGATAGCATAAGTTTGTGGATCTCTTCGAATTAAATCCATCCATCCAAGTTGGGGCGGGGCGACCGCTAGCGGATCGTATGCGACCGAAAACCCTGGATGAGTTTGTCGGCCAAGAGCATTTGCTCGGACCTGGCAAGCTGCTTCGCGGCATGACCGAAGCGGGGGAGCTCCCATCGCTCATTTTATGGGGCCCGCCGGGAAGCGGCAAAACGACGTTGGCGCAGATCCTCGCGCACGGCGCAGGCGCCAACTGCGTCCGTTTCTCAGCCGTCAATTCCGGAGTCAAGGATCTCAAGAACATCATTCAAGAAGCAGAGAAACTTCATCGCATCGGCAAGCGTACCGTTCTCTTCGTCGATGAGATTCACCACTTCAACAAGGCGCAACAGGATAACTTTCTGCCCCACGTCGAACGTGGAACGCTTGTCTTGATCGGCGCTACGACGGAGAATCCTTCATTTGAAGTGATTTCGCCCCTGCTCTCGCGCTGCCAGGTTTTAGTGCTGAATCCGCTTTCTGTCGATGACATTGAAAAAATCATCGATCGCGCGCTGCGTGATCCGCACCGTGGATTAGGAGCATGGCAGTTAGAGATCACCGCAGAGGCACGCGAGTTTCTCATCCAGCATAGCCAGGGGGATGGCCGCGCCGCGTTGAACGCTTTGGAAACCGCAGCGACCTTGGCACACAAAGAAAAAGGGAACAAAGGAATCGGCCTCAGCCACGCGCAAGAAGCCTTGCAGCGAAAGCCTCTTCATTACGACAAGGCCGGCGAGGAACATTACAACGTCATCTCCGCCTTTATCAAAAGTCTCCGTGGCAGCGATCCTGACGCGGCGCTTTACTGGCTCATGAGAATGATCGAGGCAGGCGAAGATCCGCTCTTCATTGCGCGCCGAATGATTATCTTTGCAGCGGAAGATATCGGCAACGCCGATCCCCAGGCGCTCCAAGTGGCGGTGGCGGCCAAGGATGCGTTTCATTTTGTGGGTCTACCGGAGGGCAGAATACCGCTGGCGCAGGCGGTAACCTATCTGGCCACAGCGCCGAAGTCGAACGCATCTTACAAAGCGATGCTGGCGGCGGCAAAAGATGTCGAAGAAAAGGGCGCCCTATCGGTTCCACTCCATCTCAGAAACGCTCCTACTCCGTTGATGGAGAAGCTCGGCTATGGGGAAAGCTATAAGTATGCCCACAACTATCCTGAGCACATTGTCGAGCAGGAGCATTTACCGAAGGAATTGAAAGGCAAGAAATATTACGCGCCTTCAGATTCCGGCTATGAGAGTCGAATCAAAGAACGACTCAAAAGCTGGGAGGAAAAAAAGAAGAACCCTCAAGACTAAAATGTGCCATGACGTCACAAACGGCGCACCGCACTTTCACAACTCCTTGATTCCTGCCAGATCCAGCAAGAAGGCATACGAGAACGCAGTCTCATGAAGACGTTTAAACCGCCCCGAAGCGCCGCCGTGCCCGGCATCCATGTTGGTCTTCAGCAGGAGACGGTTCTTGTCCGTCTTAAGCGACTGAAGCTTGGCCGCCCATTTGGCTGGCTCCCAGTATTGCACTTGTGAATCGTGGAGTCCTCCAGTGATCAATAGGTTTGGGTAGTTCTTGGCTTCCACGTTGTCGTAGGGTGAATAAGAGAGCATGTAGTCGTAGTACTCTTTCTGGTTTGGGTCCCCCCACTCGTCATACTCTCCGGTTGTGAGGGGAATCGTCGGATCGATCATGGTTGTAATCACGTCGACGAAAGGGACTTCGGCAACTACGCCCTTGAACAACTCCGGCCGCATGTTGGTAATCGCCCCCATGAGCAAGCCGCCGGCGCTTCGCCCCATTGCAAACAACTTGCCGGGGTTCGTGAACTGCTCGCGAATCAGGTACTCCGCACAGGCAATGAAGTCACTAAACGTGTTTTTCTTCTTCAGCAGCCTGCCGTCCTCATACCATTGCCGGCCGAGCTCTTGTCCGCCGCGGACATGCGCTATGGCGTATACGAATCCGCGGTCGATTAAGCTCAGACGCGGCGAAGCGAATGCCGGATCGATGCTCAGACCATAAGCGCCGTAGCCATAGAGCAACAACGGATTCTGCCCGTCCCTTCGTATTCCCTTACCGTAAACGATCGACAACGGGATCTCAGTTCCATCGGCCGCCGGAGCATAAAGGCGTTCAGTCACATAGTTATGCGTATTAAAGCCGCCGAGAACCTCTTCCCGCTTCAGTAGGGTCTTTGCTCGCGTCACCATGTTATAATCGTAGATCGACAGCGGCGTTTTCATCGAGGTGTAATCAAACCGCAAAGTGGTTGTGTCGAATTCGAGATTGGTGCCCACATTCACCCGGTACACCGGCTCGTCAAATTCCAGATAGTGCTCACCACTCCCTCCCCAGGGCACCACTCGAAGCTGATTCAGGCCGCGTTTGCGCTCCTCCAGAACAAGGTGGTCTTTAAAGATTTCGAAATCACCGAGGAAGACATCTTCGCGATGCGGGATAATCTCCTGCCAGTGCTCTTTTGGAGGTTTATCGACGGCGGTGGCCATCAGGCGAAAATTCTTGGCATGGTCATTGGTGCGTATCAGGAACCGATCCTGGTAATGATCCAGGTGATATTCGTGATCCCGTTCCCGGGGCAGAAAAACCTTAAAAGTTCCCGTGGGATTATCCGCTTCCAAATACCGATACTCCTGGCTCAGCGTATGAGACGATACAATCATCAGATACTTCTTCGACTTGGTCTTGAAAACATAGGCTGCAAAGGTCTCGTCGTTTTCTTCAAAAACGAGTTGATCCTCGGCCGGATCGCTGCCGAGCACATGGCGGTAGATCTGATGTGCTCGGAGTGTCGTCGGGTCCTGTTTCGCATAGAAAAGTGTCCGGTTGTCGTTGGCCCAGGTAAGATTTTCGCTTACTTCGGGTATGACATCCGGCAGCATTTCTCCCGTCGTGAGGTTCTTGAAATAAGTCGTGTAGACCCGTCGTCCCTGCGTATCAACGGCGTAAGCAAGCAGGTCTCGCTCCGCGCTCACCGCCAGGCCACCGATGGCGAAGAACTCGTGCCCCTCGGCCAAAATGTTGGCGTCGAGCATGATCTCCTCACCTTCATCTAACGAGCCTCTCTTGCGCGCGAAGATCGGATATTCTCTCCCCTCCTCATAGCGCGTGTAGTAAAAATATCCGTCCCTTTGGTATGGCACGGACATGTCCGTCTGCTTGAACCTGGCCTTGATCTCCTCGAAAAGCTTTTCTTCCGACGGGCGGACTTTTGCCATCGCCTTTTCTGCCTGTTCATTCTCGGCGTTGAGATAAGCGATGACTTCTGGATTGTCACGCTCTCTTAACCAGTAGTAATCGTCGATCCGCACGTGGCCGTGTTTTTCCAGTCGTGTAGGAATTTTTTTAACCATTCGAAAGCCTCCATATCAGGCGTGGCAATTTAAAAGCCAAGATCGGATCTTAGATAATTTTGGGATTGTTCTCTAGGGTCCCGCATCGTCCTCGGAATAACGCTAGCCCACTAAACGGAAACTGTTCGTTGACAGCATCGTTCATCATCGGTTACTCTCGAATTCATTCGATGCGGATCATTAAAACGGCACGCTGAAATCGCCGCTATCACCCTGGACAAATAAATCGATCAGATCTTCCCTGATGAGGCGACAACCTGCTCACGGATCCCGGCCAAAGAACCGAATCTCACCCGCCACGGTTGGGTGTCACGTTAGAGATGGCGCGATGAAACGCCTGTGCCGACTTGCCAGATGGCTGTCCCTATTCCTGATTATTGCATGGGTTAGTCCCTGGGGCGTCCACGCCCAAACGCCGACCAAAGCCATTGTCCTCGGCTGGGACGGCGCGGTCCCAGTTTTCGTTCATGAGATGCTGCGCTCGGGGAAACTTCCCAACCTGGCCAAACTCATGGAAGGCGGAGCCTTTGCTGATGATGTGACACCGTGTTTCCCCTCCCTTACGGCTCCTGGATTCGCATCACTATGGACCGGCGCGCCGCCGAGAATAACCGGCATCAGCGGCAATCGCGTGCCGCGACTACCGCGGAGCCAGTTTACGATCCTGGAAAGTGGTGCAGGGTTCAATAACGCCCTGCTGCAAGCGGAACCGCTTTGGATATCAGCCGAGCGCGCCGGACGGAGGGTCGTTGTTACGCATGTTCCCTTCGGCGGCGACAAGTCGGAGCTCGGAGTCCATCTGCAAGGCTATCGCGGCATCGCCGGACGCGACGGGATAGTCAACGGCCGCATCTCCAAGCCCCAGCCAGCCAAGTCTTGGGAGAGCCTCCCTTCTAGTGTTGCTCCTCCCTTGGAAATCACTTTTACCATCGGGGCTTCGACATTCTATGGCCTGTTCATCGACGACCCATCAGATCCGCAAAAGGGGTACGACACGCTGCTCGTGGCCAGCACGCGATCGGGAAAAGAAATCACGGCAAAACTAAAGAGCCGATCTGCAGCGCCGGGGCGCGAGCTCTTTTGGAGCAAGCCCATCGAGATCAAAACAAACGACGGTCGTAACGCGAGCACTTATCTCAGGTTGTTCGACCTCAAGCCGGATGGCGCTGATTTTTTTCTTTTCTTCACGCGACCGACGCAGGAAATGATATCTCGTTCCGAGTTGATGCGCGACGCCAACAGCACGACTAGGGCCTTTATAGGGAACGGAGCGAATCCCCTTTATAGTCAAGGATCTCTCGGTCTCACTCTTCCAAACGGCGGCGACGGAACCGCCGAAGCGCGCTATCTTGAGACGGTTGCTTTCGCCCAACACCAGCTAATGGAAGCCAACCGATGGACGCTCGAGCATCTTCCCTGGGAACTCTTTGTTGCTTACACGCCTTTTCCCGATGAAGCAGAGCACATGTGGCGGGGGTTCCTTGAGCCGGGCCTTCCCGGTTTTCGCCAAGGCATTGCCGACCGGTTGCGTCCTCTGCTGCAAGAGGTTTACCGAATGTCAGACGAATTGCTCGGCCTCCTCATGGCCCATCGAACGGAAGACACGATCGTCGCCCTGATCTCGGACCATGGCATGGAAGGGACACATCGACTCCTCGCCATCAACAAGTTCTTACAGGAAAACGGCATCTTGGCAACGGACGAGCGCGGCCGGGTTGATCTTGCCAAAACAAAAGCCATCTATCCGGCTATCAACAATGGTTATTTGCTGATCAATTCAACAGATCGAAAAGGCGGTATCGTCACTCCCGAGCAGCGCCAGGATCTGGTGCGGCGGATTCGCGAGTTGCTTTTCCAGATTCGCGACGGCGATCACCAGGTCGTCACGGGTGTCTACGATGCGCAAGTCGACGGAAACGCTATGGGCATTGGCGGCGAATCCGGGGGAGACATTTACATTGACTTACTGCCCGGCTATGAGGTGGATCCCAAGCTTGGCGCGGCGGAGCTCATCGCAAAACGGGAACCGCACGGTATGCACGGCTTCAATCCGCTTAGGCCTTCGATGCGCACGCTCATGGTACTGAACGGGCCGGGAGTCAAGGCAGGGCAGCGGCTAAGCGGTGTGCAGATTGTCGATTTCGCGCCGACCCTCGCGGAGCTTTTAAGAGTGCCCATTCCTAAGGACGCCACGGGAAAAGTCTTACACGAAGCCTTTTCCGACCCGCATTGACAGTGCCGGCGCAGGTCGCATAGTCTCAAGAGTGTCAACCCATCACCGGTCATTCCGAGGATATTCAGCCGTGTCAGTTAAGAATGTCTGGGAACCACCCTCTATCCTTTCCCGAACAGAAGTCGTCGAGCTGGACCACGAGGCCGCGGCGCGACGCACCTTACCCGCACGCATCCACGAAGATATCTTTCGCATCCGAGCCTTAGAAATGGAGTGGGATATTGGTGTCGTTATCTACGAACCGCAAAACCTAGCCAGCATCCCGAAGGGACCCGATGGTAAGAAAATCGGCGTTTTTCTACTTCATGGCGGAGTTTCCGATTACAAATCGGTGGACCGTGTTGCGCGCACGTTGGCCGAAAAATTCGGCATCAAAGTCGCCAGCATGACTTTTCCAGGACGGTTCTATTTGCTTGATCCAAGCAGAGATTGGCCCGGCGACATCGAGAGTCCTGATGGAACGGCACGGACTCCACTCTGGACGAGAGAAATGCAGATTACCAAGGACCAGTACGAGATCGTCCAAGATACTTCGAAGCGCGAAAGCTACGGCACCCTCATATCCTTGTCAGCCAAACGAGGAACCGAATTCTATGGCCGCATGGCGGCCTGGCCAGTGGCGTTTGAAGAGGCAATGAAAGAGACCGCGCGCCGTCACCTACCAGAAGGCGAGTACTCGATTTACATTCACGGCCACTCCACCGGCGGGCCCTTCGCCATGATAGCGGCTCAGCACATTCCCAATATATCCGGAGTTCTTGGCTACGGCACTTCGCCTTTCGGCTACATGTACACCCAGGTCACCGGTGACAAGTGGGAGTTTCCGTTCAACCGGCTACGGCTGCGCACTTGGCGGGACACGGCCCGCTATCTCTACGAAGGAATGAAAGACAAAGGTATCGGGCTCCCTATGCTCATGGAGCTGACGTTGGAGCGCTGGGAGACTGGAAAAAGGCGCCCTAATTTCAAAGCTGAAGACTTTGTCCATAAGAACTCAATTCCGTCGTTGGAAGCGGCCGCGCGGGCTTCTGCCGCGCGCTTGAAGATGTCCCATCGAGAAACCGACGCACTGGTTCAGAAATATCTCGGCTACACACGGGAGCTTTCAGGCCCGGGCGTAAAGCCGGTGCCGCCCTTTTTATCTGTCCATGGGATCAACGACGACACTGTCACTTTAGCGCGCTGTCATTCATCTCTTTCATTATTTGCGAAACTAAACCCGGCACCCAAAGTTCGCTGCATTTCCATCGGTGCGGGAGTACACACATGGTCTCACACGGAACCCGAACTACCGCAAGGCGTCGCCCCTGCGGTAGCCAAGCTCTGGTACGATGCCATCATGAACGGGTTCTACATGATATAAAGATACTGGGAGAAGACACATGGCAGACAAGAATCATCTGATCTTCACCGCCGTCGGACCGGACCAGGTTGGACTGGTCGAAAAAATCTCCGAGTTTATCGCTCGCCACGGCTGCAACATCGAGGATAGCAAGATGGCTGTCTTCTGTGGTGAGTTTGCGCTGATCATTCTGATTAGCGGCGAGAGCGGGAATCTTTTCAAGATCGCCAACCACTACCGCGAGCTTGAAGTCGAGACCGGCTTGGCCATTGCCATTAAGACGCCCTCGTCCCGCAAACCGGCGGAATCATTTCTCCCCTATACGCTCACGGCGTCCTGCATGGACCATCCCGGGATCGTTTATCAGATCAGCGGTATTTTGAGCGGTTTCGGCATCAACATCGAATCCATGGAAACAAAGACCTACGCTGCGCCGGTGAGCGGTGCGCCGATCTTCCGGCTGGAAGCTGATATTTCAATTCCTACAAAAATCAATATCAATTCGCTTAGGGAGCGCTTCGCCGACATTCAGAGAGAAGAAAACATCGACATTGAGCTTTCGTTAGTCCATGGGGGCCGGACGAAGACGGCTTAAGAAGAAGTTGTTTTCTCTTGCGCAAAATCTGCCGGATTAAATCCCGATTCCGTAAAATCGTTTCGCGTTGGTCGCCAAAATCGCTTCTTTGTCGGCCTGCGTCAGATCCTCTCGCGCGAGCAGTTCATTAATCTCCTTCCTACACGACTCCGCGCTAAAGCTTTCATGGGGGAAGTCGGTGGCAAACAAAAACGGCTCGTTGCCCGCCTCTTTGACGGCAAAACCGAGGCCTCTGTCGTCACAGTCGAAGCCGACAAAAATCCGGCCGGCTTTGACATGCCTTCTGAAATATTCACTGGCTGTCACTTGAGGCTTAGAGCTCGGCAAAAATTCTCCATCGATATCCACCTGCAAATGATGCGGATAAGATCGGTCTAACCGGTCCATGAAAAACGGGACCCACGTCGCCCCTCCTTCGAGAAAACCGATCCGCAGCCTCGGAAACCGATCGAACACACCATAGGACAACAGACCGGCCGCCTGCGCCATGATGCCGAACGGATGGCCCAAGGCGTGGACAGGATAGTAAACCCCGATGGTATCCATACCCAGATGATGCAAGCAGCCCACATGCACGGCCAATGGACAACCGAGCTTCTCGGCTTCTTCATAGAGGGGCCAATAGATCTTCGAGCCCAGGTGGCCTTTGATGCCCTCACCGTTCGATGGCAGCATCGCTCCAACCATGCCGAGCTCTTTGATCGCCCGGCGCAGCTCCTTCGCTGCGGCTTGCGGATCTTGAATGGGGATCAGCGCCATCCCTTTGATTCTCGAGCTCACATGGGTAAACTTCTCATATAACCAGTTGTTGTACGCGCGGCAGGCAGCCACAGCCCAGTCCTCGGAGATGATGCGGCCGACAGCCAATCCTGCCGTCGGATAGACGACCGTCCAATCGATGCCCGTATCGTCCATAAATTCCGTCCACTCTTTCGGCCCAACTGTTCCCGTTCTTGATCGACGTTCGCCCCCTTCGAGAAAGTGAAAATGAATATGGTCGAAAGCGGGAAACACTTGCGTGCGATTTCCCGGCGGCATGTATTTTGAGATTTCGTCCATACAAGGCCGGTCGTTCACATGTCCATCCGCATCGATGATCTGCATAATACTTCTTCCTTTTGACCGAGTTTCTGACAGCCCTATAACAAGCGCTTTCCACGCCTGTCAAGCATAGGAATTGACTAAAAACCTTGGTGTGTTAGGAGAAGATCGCATAGATGGCACCTGTGAAGCCAACGAGCGAGGTCAAAATGGAGTTCATAAAATTGTTGATAGTTCTCGTCCTCCTATCGGCCAGCGCCGAAGCCTTAGCTCAGGACCAGAGACTCATCGACGCCGCGAAGAAGGAAGGCGGCAAGGTGGTCATCTACGGCTCGCCCGAAACACCGGTTGTGGATGCGGTGATCCAGGCTTTTCAAAAAAAACCGGACTCAGCGCGGACTATTGGCGAGCTTCCGCGATGAGTGTGATGAATCGGGCCATGAGCGAATATCGCGCGGGCAATGCGCTTTACGACGTGGTGCTGAACAACACCGATCCACTTTACATCATGGCCACGTCGGTATCGTTTACAACAAGAACTTAGTTCGGCCCGAGAATGCGCCGAGATCCCTCGACGATTTGGTCCAGCCAAAATATCGTGGCATGCTCGTGATGGCGGATCCGACGCTCCATGTAACAACCATCCAGTGGCTGAGCAGCCTGCACAAGATCATGGGAAAAGAGAGGGCGGAAAAGTTCATAGCTGAGCTTGCGGCAATGAAACCTGTTTTGGTTGAATCCATGTTGCCCGCCAGCGAGCGCGTTACAACCGGGGAGATGCCGATCGCGATCACTTTTGTGAAGTATGTATTTACTAATGGCCAGCAGGGAGCGCCTTTAGATTACGTAAGACTAGAGCGAATGCTCGGCGACGCCCACTTTGCAGTGCTCAGCAACAAAGCCCGCCACCCCAACGCCGGGAAAGCCTTTCTCGACTACTATTTGGATGATGAGAGCATGAAGATACTCGCGCAGAACGGCGAATTCGTGAACCGAAAAGGGATTTATCCGCCCTTACCGGGTGCGGACAGAATTCAGTATGTG
>WNFP01000745.1_pt1 | contig 25095 bp, 18 predicted proteins | sample 5400201 | NCBI WGS metagenome assembly WNFP01 (sample SAMN13153355, study PRJNA577476) | soil metagenome | isolation source: 115 cm saprolite under Madrone tree | place: USA:California | collected 2016-06-14
ACTCCCACGGCTGTAAGGATTCGCTTGAACGAAGGTTGCTTGCCTTTGCTTTCCTGCCGCTCGATCTCCTTGCGCGCGGCCTGCGCTGCAGGCATGGCGTCCAGCGCCGTGTACTGAATGTCCTGTCTCGCGTAGCCCAGGCGATCGTACTGCCGCACCGTCGGCTCCGGCAGGTAAGCAAACGCATAGTAGAGATGCCCTTGAGCGTCGGTGGCGAGCTCCCCGGTGCTCAGAAAGCGATTCAATTCCTCACGCTCCGCGAGCGGCTCCGGATCGCCGAACTCGCGCACATCCCTGCCGTTCTTGTCAAAAACGATTACCAGATGTGGCTCCCGAAGCGTCCCGACGGCAACTTCGCTTTCGGGCAGCGCCGCAATGGAAACGGGATTCTTTACGGGAATCGAGCGAAGCAAGGTACCGTCGGCGGAAAGAACCTGGACGAGGTTCGCGCCGCGGTCCGCGACATAGATCTTTCCGTCGGCGGCGCCGTCGCAATCTTCTCCAAAAGTAATCAAGGCGCGGCCTGTCTTGGCGCCGGCATCGGACGCGGGGACTTCGCCGATGGACAGAACCTGTTTGCCCCGCGCGTCAAACACCAGCAAGCCGGGCGATGGAGAAGCCAGAATATACAGCCGTCCGTCCCCGCCCCGCTTCACCGAGCGCAGTCCGGGCCCTACACCGGGGAAAACCCGCTGCTTGGCCGTGAGGTCGCCCTCATCCTGGGCAGCCGCACTTCCGGCGGCGCACGCCAGCAGACACAGCACTGCAAGAACTTTCACGATTGGGCCCACCCTCTTTTGCATGAGTCTTCAGATTACTACGGACGCGCGCAGGTTGCCCCGCGGTTCGGCCAGTTGTTGCGCCAGTTCTACTGTCGGCACATGCCGCCCGGGAAGGAGACAGCCTTCCCGCCTGAATTTTCAACAATTAGAGTTCTTCCAGAGCTAGTAATGTTAGTCAATTTTGAAGCGGAGGCGTTCGATGGAGCGCGCGCGCAGCCGGCCAGCCGTATTGCGCGGACCTTCGTCGTCGGTTTCGATCAGCACGCAATTCATCTGCACGTCGCCGGAAGCCACCTCGAACCGCGCCGGCAGGCCATTGAGAAATTTTAGGATGATGCCGTTGCGATCCATTCCAATTACGCCGCCATGCGGCCCGGTCATTCCCACGTCCGTGATGTAGGCCGTGCCTTGCGGTAAAACCTGTTCGTCGGCCGTAGTTACGTGGGTGTGCGTGCCGACAACGGTGGTCACCCGGCCGTCGAGATACCAGCCCATGGCGATTTTCTCGCTGGTAGTCTCCGCGTGCATGTCCACGAATACGAAGGCGACGTCTTCTGGAATTTTTGCAAGTTCGCTGTCGGCTTTGCGGAAAGGATCGTCAATCGGAGTCATGAACACGCGCCCCTGCAAATTCAGCACGGCATACTTGACGCCATTCTTGGCCGTTCCGAGAAAGAGCCCCCTGCCCACATTGCCTTCCGGAAAATTTGCCGGCCGCAGCAGCCGCGGCTCGTGCGGCAAGAATTCCAGGATTTCTTTGCGGTCCCAACTGTGGTTTCCGCCGGTCAGCACGTCGATTCCGAGTTTCAGCAACTCTTCGGCCAGGCGCGGCGTGATCCCAAACCCCGATGCCGAATTCTCCCCGTTGGCGATGACCAGATCGATCTGGCGCTGCGCAACGATATCCGCCAGCCGATCGCGAACGATCTGCCGCCCCGGCGAACCGACAATGTCTCCCACAAAAAGTACGCGCATGGACTCTTTTCAAGACAGCAAAACAAAAAAATGGAGCGGACCGCTTGGCCGTGGAGTGCTAGGCCGTGAACCTCTGAAATAGTAGGGCGCCACGAGCCAACCGTTAGGCTTTCCTGCCCCGCTCGCGCGTCTTTCTCTCCCCCAACGGAAGCAGACTCGCCAGCGGGACAGGCCGTGCACACAGGCTGTCTATCCGCAGCACCTCAGAGATTCGTCATTGGTTCAAACAGCTTTCGCACTCACACCTGCTTCGAAGAACCGCTCCACCTTCATTGTAGCCGCAGCGCCAAACCCGAGTCCAACCGTTGCGGCACCTTCTCCAAAATGTTTTGCTCCGCCGAGTACCCTCGCCGGAGTAGAATCACTGCCGGCTATTCGGAGGAAGACTCATGCGCAATCCATCACGGTTCATCGCGCCCTTTGGCCTGCTCACTGCTTTTTTCGTTTTTCAACCCGCGGCACTCCGCGCCGATGCTTTGTCAGCGGCGAGCTCGGATCAGCTTGGCAGAGTGAATTTCCCCACAAGTTGTACCGCGGCCGTCGAGCCCACCATCGAAAAAGGGGTCGCGCTTCTCCACTCCTTCCAATACAAAGAATCCGAACAGACGTTTGCCGACGCGGCCAACCGCGAACCCAGGTGCGCCATGGCGTATTGGGGCAAAGCAATGGCCCTCTATCACCAGCTCTGGGATTTTCCTAATGACAAAACCCTGAAAGAAGGCCGCAAAGACATCGCGAAGGCGCAAAAGCTCCACCCGGCCACTCCGCGCGAACAAAGTTTCATCAGCGCGGCCGCCGCCTTCTTTCAGAAGAAATCCAAAATGTCTCACGCCGATCGCACGCTGGCGTACTCTTCGGCGCTTGAGAAAGTTCACGCCCAATCGCCGGACGACGTGGAATTCAGCGCTTTCTACGCTCTTTCCCTGGTCTCGCTCGCCGATGAAGATGCCGACACCACCGCGAACCTGAAGAAAGCGATTTCCATTCTCGATCCCCTGCTCGAGCGGCACCCCGGCCATCCGGGCGTCGCGCACTACCTGATTCACGCCGCCGATCGTCCCGAATTCGCGGCTCAAGGACTCGAAGCCGCCCGCCGTTACGCCGCCATCGCCCCGGACTCCGCCCACGCCATACACATGCCCTCGCACATCTTCGTCCGCCTTGGCCTGTGGCAGGATTCCATCGCCTCGAATATTGCAGCTAGCGTCTCCGGCGCTCACGCCGCGGAGATGCACCTCGCCGAATCCCATTACCAGACTCACGCCATGGACTTCCTCAGCTACTCCTATCTCCAGAGCGGCCAGGAAGCCAAGGCCCGGGAAGTGATCGAGCACACCAGCCACGTCGTCGGCGCAAGTGATGAAGACAAAGCCGATGAGCGCGCCTATTTTGCCGGCCGAACTGCTTTGGAATTGCGTCGCTGGAAAGAAGCCGCCGCTTTGCCGGTTCCCGCGGTCCGCAAGAACTGGAATGGCACGACGTTTTGGGTCCGTGCCATCGGCGCAGCGCGTAGCGGTGACATCCCCGGCGCGGAATCGGACGTAAGAGAGCTGACGCAGCTCGTTGCCGACCGCGAGAAGCGCTCCAAGAAACAGGGCTACACGGTCTCCGGCGAAAAGGCCACCGACCTGAGCGAAGCCGAAGCCTGGCTGGCTTTCGCCAAGGGAAAATCCGACGAAGCACTCGCTCGGATGCGCGCCGCCGCCGACCACCAGGACAAGAGTGGCGGCGAATCCGTTGGCATCCCCGCGCGTGAAATGCTCGCCGACATGCTCCTTGAGCTCAAGCGCCCGGCCGAGGCACTCGCCGAGTACCGGACCGTCCTGAAGAACTCCCCGAACCGCTTCGATGGCCTTCTCGGTGCAGCTCGCTCCGCCCAGGCAGCCGGCGACCCAGGCAGTGCGCAATCGTTCTATGCCAAGCTTGCTGGAATCTGTCCCGCAGGCGCCGACCGCCCCGAACTTACCGAAACTAAGTCGGTTGTGGCGCGCCAGTCCAACTAGCCGAAGCCGTACCGTCCTTTGGAGTGCAGGAGCTTGCTCCCGCTTTTCTTTTTATGAGCGAGGTCGCAAGCGAAACCTGCCTCCATTCGCGGCCAATTCCCCCAAGCGCAAGCGCACGCACCCAGAAACACCTCGCGGGACGAAGCAACTCGTCCCGCGAGATTTACCCTCAGTCTGTGTATGGCTAGAAATGGAAGGCCAGCTCCGCCGTGTACGACCGCGGCGTGACGAAGTGCGTTCCGCTAAACGTGGACAGGAAGTTGTAGAGCGCGGTCTTGTTCGTCAGGTTGATAACCGTGAAACGGACGCTCCACTTGTAGTGGTCACCATGGAAAAGGTCATCATCGCCCACACTGGTATCGAACAGGTGGCGCGGGTTCACGCGAGGCGGATTGTGATCGTCGTTCTCCGTTCCTGGCGCCGGTATCTGCAACCTTGTCGAGCCATAAAGAGACGGAGCACAAGTGACCAACGGAGCAGTCAGCGTGGGGAAAACGTTGCCGCAGAAGAGTCCGGCCTGCATTTGCTGGTCGGCACTGAGACCCGTGAGATCCACTGGCGTCGTGGTATCGGTTGCAAAGGGAACAGCGCCCGCCACCAGGCCGCTGTCATAGCGCCAATTGAACGCCACCCAGGGTGCGCGTTTCTTCGGCTGGTATTGCACGTGCGTGGTCTGTTGAAAGTTCTGATCGTGATCGATGCGGAACACCGGTCCATCGCTGGTGCCCAGCCCGCCGACCTGCGGTTGAAAATAGCGAGCGGAAGCGTGGCCCATGACGGTCAATACCGTGAAACCATGGAACTTGGGCACGCTGACGCGCGCGTTGAACCCGCTGATCTTCGAGTTGTGCCACCCAATCGGGAAAAAAATTGGGGTGTTCAACAAGTCGCTGAAGTCGTACGCATTGTGCGTGTACTTCCAGAGGTAGTCGCCGTCAACGACCAGGTACCTGCCAAACGCTTGCTGGAGTCCTGCATGGAATTCATTGCGCTGGCCGGCACGAATTGGCCCCGACGAGCCTCCGAAAATCGCGTCGAGGAAGGGATTTCCGGATACGCTGGCGACAACCAGATTCTCGTTGAAAGGAGTCTCGAGGATGCGGGCATAGGAGGCGCGCAGAACCGTATTGCTCCGCTTAATGTTGTAGGCAAGCCCGGCGCGCGGCTCGATTTGTGATTCTTTTGTGAGGCCTCGGTATAGATCGCCGCGCACACCCACATTGAAGGACCAATTGCCCTTGGTAATGGTGTCTTGCAAGTAGAGCGCGATCTCTCGGATATCGCCGCGGCCATTGAAGCCGAATAGCGTGCTTTGCGCAGTCGCGCAGCCATCGTTCGCCGAAGGTGTGGGTCTTGTTAGGTCAATGCAGCCCAGGATAGGAATAAAAGGTGCAGTCGCATTGGGATTGGCAGCTACGTTTTGCTGGAACCCGGCTGCGCCGCACTGCGCGGGGTCGGCCAGCGTGGTATCCCCGACTCCCACGAAGTCTCCGGCGGCATTTTGCGTCAAGCACGGGGAATTGATCGTCGGGTCTGTCAGTCCCAGGCTAAAATTCTCCGTGAGCAGCGTATGCTCGAAAGTTGCTCCCATCTTTATGTTATGAATGCCCTTGACGTAGGAAAGATCGCTGCGCAAGCCCAAGTTGGTCAGCTTGCGTTGTTGGGTGGCGGTTTCAGAAACGTCCGCAAGAGGACTTGCGCTGGGGTAATAGTTGAACAGGTCGTGCCTTGCGAAAAACCCGACATTGAGCAATGTGCTGGTGCTGAACAAGTGAGTCCAGGTCGGCGCGAAATTGTAAGTCTTGATCTGTGCGCGCTGATCCTGGCCCGAAGCCAGCGCATCGAAAGAATTTGGATTCTGGAACCACGACCGCGTGTAGCCCCCGTTGACGTGCAAGGAGTCGCGACCTGTAAGCTGCAAGTCCACGCGGTCAAATACGTTTTGTTCGTTACCCTTGGAATGAATGACCTGGAATTCCGGGGGATCGAGGAAGCGGCCTGTATTCAAGCCGTTCGCCGCAATGAAATTGCCCCACTTCGGGCCTCCAAACGCCACATCGAAGCCCGCGTTATCTGAACCGAAGCTCCCATAAGAAGCGCGCACACTCCCGACTGGCTTCGTTTGGCCAAGCCCGGAACGCGTCGTCACCTTGATGACCAGGCTCGTCTTGTCGCCAAATTCGGCCGGCGGCGCCCCGGAGATGACTTCGAGCGACTGAATCGAATCGACCGGGATTTGGTTGGAAAAGACTTTGCTGGTTTGATCCGTTACCGGCTGACCATCAACCGAGAAGGAGCTTTCCGCATGATCGCCGATGGCGTGTACCAGGCCGTTGGAATCCGCTACCGCTCCCGGTGCAGCCAGCGTTACGAGCGAGCTCACGGACGAGGATGCGCTCTCCAGTGGAAGTCTGTCGAACAAGGCCCGGTCAATGTCCGTGTGAAAGGTGGATTCATTTTCCACCAGGTCTTTCGCTTCAACGTTCACGGTCTGTACCGCCGTCCCAATCTTCAAGCTGACTTGCACCGTCGTCGGAACCGCTGAGCGCACGTCCACATCATTTGTATAGTTCTCAAAGCCCCCTGCCGCTACCGACAAATGATAGGAATTGAAGGGGACATTCGTGAATTTGAAGCTGCCGTCGCTTCCCGTGCTCGTCTCCCTGTGAAAACCGCTCACTGCGTAGGAGATTTCGACCGTCGCGCCGGCAATCACACCGCCAGAAGAATCTTTGACCACGCCTTCAATGGATCCGGAATTCCCCATCTGCGCCTTCACTGGCGCGGCCGTCAACAACAGTGCAAACCCTAGGACAAATACAGTGCAGATGCTCAATCTCTTCAACATGTCTTCTCCATCCCTTCAAGGGTTATGTGTGGTTTGTGTGGATAGACACCGCCGTAAACAACGGCAGTCATGCTGGTTTCAGAAAGACCAGCACACGGAAATACACTTCGAGTCAGGGAGAGAGATTACGCGGTAGGAGGTGCGCGCCCGGCACGGTGCAGAGAAAACGAATTGCTCGGTGCCGCGTGCTGCGGCAACGAAGAATACCAGGTGATAGTCTGGGGCGCGCTGACCAGGTCCAGCCGGGCGGCTGCCAGGGCGGGCATGTGCAGCGCCTGGCATATGTGGCACGCGGTATCGGGAGCGTTTGTGTGCTGGTGAAAAAGGGAGCCGCCCGCGGAAAAATAGAGCAGCGCAGCGCAAGCCAGCAGCGCCATGAAGCGGCGAGCAGTGTTTCCCCCGAAAATGGATATCCGCCAGTGCATAAGCGACACTTCAGCTTAGCACTTTAGACGTACGTTTAAGCGCTTTGGTTGCAATGAATTATTTGAATGCTACCTAAGCGGACCACAACAGGTTTTCGCCCTTGACCACACAACTTTTCTTGCCTAAGCTCCGTCTCACGAACTAAATGCAAGTTGCTGAGCGCAAAACGTGCGTCCTTATTTTAATCGTCGCCGCCGTCTTTCTGGTGTCGCAGTTCCACTATTGCTGTGACCTGATGGATGCACCGTCAGCGTCCCACATTTGCCCGCTCTGTTCGGATGCCGGTTCTATCGTGGCTGCTGAGTCACCGGTCATTTCCGTTGTCCCGGTCACGAAGCGGCTCGAACTAGCCCCCGTGCTTCTCTCGGTTTGGTCTGCGGTTCCACGCGCTACTGCGCCACGCGCGCCTCCCGCCCGCTAGCTTTCTACGTTTCGTCAAAATATCGGTCGCCACGTTGTTACAACAAGGCTCAAGCCCATAGAATTCCAGGAGTAAATCTCATGAAACGGTTCGCCGCTCTGTTCTCTCTGCTGCTGTTCTCCTCCATTGCGCATGCTCAGGACGCGTCTTCTGTCGCGGGTAAACCCAACGAATCCGCCGCAAACACAGAAGACGCCCGTATGAAGGCGCTCGAAGAACAAGTCCGCACGCTCGCGCGAGAAGTAGCGCTCTTGCGCAACGAATTAAAGGAGCTTCGCACAACGACATCCCCGGGACAACCGTCCGACCCGCAAGTTCTGCTGGCCTCCGCGCGTCTCGACCCAGGAATGCTGCCTCCCTCTCCGGCCCCGGCCGCCGCACAAGTCGCGCAAACGCAGACTTTCGGAGGCGCGTCGGGCAATGCCAAGCTTCTCAATCCGGACATCAGCCTGATTGGCGATTTCATCGGCACGGCCGGGCGCAATACCATTTCGCCATCGCGTTCGCTCGAGCTCCACGAGTCCGAAATCGGCGTGCAAGCAATCATAGACCCCTACGCGCGCGCCGACGCGTTCATCTCGTTCGGCGAGACCGGTGTAAACGTCGAGGAAGGCTACGTCACATTTACGTCGCTCCCCGCCGGCCTACTTCTGAAGGTTGGGAAAATGCGCGCTGCCTTTGGCAAGGTCAACACCATCCACAATCACGCCCTGCCGTTCATTGACCGGCCTTTGGCGACTAACAATCTTGTCGGCGGTGAAGATGGCATCGACGATGCCGGCATTTCGCTCTCGCGTTTCCTACCAGCCCCGAAAGATTGGTTTCTCGAAGCAACCGCCCAGGTTTTCCGTGGCGATTCCGCCGACGTGTTCCAAGCCAGTCGCCGCCAGGACGTCAGTGCCGTCGGCCATCTCCGCGCCTACCGCGACCTGAGCGAATCGACCAACCTCGATCTCGGTGTGTCCTATGCTCGCGGCCATAACAATGCCGGCGTCGGCACACCTTTCATTCCGTCCAACTTCCTCACCAATTTGTATGGCGGAGACGCCACCCTTCGCTGGAAGCCGCTGCGCCGCGCCATCTACCACTCTTTTCTCTTCCGCACAGAACTTTTCTGGAGCGCCCGCGACCAGGTTTCAACAGCGGCTCTTTTCCAGACGCAACATGCTTTTGGCACGTACTCCTCCGCCGAATACCGCGTCAATCGCCGCTGGACTGTCGGTGGACGCTTCGACCGGAGCGGCCACGCCACCGATTCCCGTCTGACGGATTCCGGCTTTTCCGCTATCCTGACGTATTGGCCCAGTGAGTTTAGCCAGATCCGCGGGCAATACCGCTTCGGTCATTTGGCGACATCTCCGACTGACTTCTCGAATGCCAATGAATTTCTTTTCCAGTTCCTTTTCGTCATGGGCGCGCACGGCGCCCACCCGTTCTAAGCCGTTTCAGGAGAATTCGATGTCACTCTCAAAGACAAAGACTCGCCTCACCGCGATCGCCTCTTCACTGGCGCTCGTGTTCGCACTGCTCTTCCCTGTTACCGGCAGCGCCGACAGCAAGATTCGCGTCATGACCGCCACCACGGACCTCGCGTCTATCGCTCAGGAAATCGGCGGCGACAAGGTTGACGTTGAATCCATTGCTCGCGGCTATCAGGACCCGCACTTTGTCGATCCCAAACCGAGCTTTCTTCTCAAGCTCTCCAAGGCCGAATTGCTCATTGTTGTCGGGCTCGAACTCGAAATCGGCTGGCTTCCTCCGCTCATCACTCAGTCCAGCAATCCGCGGATTCAGGTCGGCGCCCCCGGTTATTTCGATGCCTCACGGTTTGCGAAGATCCTGGAAATCCCCACTGGCCAGGTAACCCGCGCGGAAGGCGACGTTCACCCGCTCGGGAACCCGCACTATTGGCTGGACCCGGACAACGGCTTGCGCATTGCCAAGGGCATCCAGAACAAGCTTAGCGAGATGCGCCCCAATGATGCCGCCTATTTTGCCCAGCGCTATGATTCGTTTGAGCAGCGGCTGAAACAGGCCGACCAGCAATGGCAGACCCAAATGAAGCCATACGCCAGCCGCAAAGTCGTTACCTACCACCGTTCGTGGCCCAATTTCTCGGAACATTTTGGGCTCAACGTGGTGGGCTACGTCGAGCCGCGCCCCGGCATTCCCCCAAGCCCCCAGCACACCGTGGAATTAATCGGGCAAATGAAGCGGGACGGCGTAAAGATAGTCATGGTTGAGCCGTATTTTGACTTGAAGACGCCCAATTCCATCGCGCGCGAGACGGGCGCGCAAGTCGTTGTCCTGATGCCCTCTGTCGGTGGCGAAAAAGAAATCACCGACTACTTCAAATTGTTCGATTACGACATTGCCAAGCTTAAGAAAGCTTTTGACGAGACTCACTAGGAGAGTATTCGATGGAGATTCTTCCGTTTCTGCTTTTGCCTTTCTTGGCGAGTTTGATCCTGACCGGGATACACTCCTATCTCGGCGTGCATGTTGTCGAGCGAGGCGTCATTTTCGTGGACCTGGCTCTCGCGCAGATCGCTGCGCTGGGCGCCACGGTTGCCATCATCGCTGGGATGGACCCGCACGGCCGCGGCTCCTACTGGATCAGCCTCGGATTCACGTTTCTGGGCGCGGCCATTTTCGCTTTTGCGCGCACCCGCCGCGGCCACATACCTCAGGAAGCCTTCATCGGCATCGCTTATGCCGTTGCTTCCGCCATGGCCATTCTGCTGATGAGCAAGGCTACCGGCGAAACCGAGCATCTCAAGGACATGCTCGTCGGAAATATTCTCGCTGTCTCCCGGCCCGAGGTGATTAAGACCGCTTTGCTCTACAGCGGCGTCGGCGTCTTTCACTTTATCTTCCGCAAAAAATTCCTGCTCATCTCCATGAATCACGACAAGGCCGAGCTAACTGGCCTCAACGTGCGATTCTGGGATTTTCTTTTCTATGCTTCTTTCGGGTTTGTTGTTACGTCGTCGGTGGCTATTGCCGGCGTCCTGCTCGTCTTCTGCTATCTCATCGTTCCGAGCGTTGGCGCCATGCTCTTCGCCGACCGCATCGGTCCCCGCCTCGCCATCGGCTGGACCATGGGCACGCTGGTTTCCGCGTTAGGCGTCTATCTCAGCGTGCAGCTCGACACGCCGACTGGCGCCACCATCGTCGTCACGTTTGGCGGCGTCCTCATCCTGATGTTCTTATTGCATCTCATCCTGCACCACGGCCGCTTCGCCCGCGAATTGAAGGGTGGCGCATCTGCTCAGCGCGACCTCGCACCCATCCCTTCTTCCTCGAGAGAAGCGTAGCGTTCCGTAGTTGAAGTTGAATGTTTACGGTTTCGGCGGTTGTGCCGTCGGCGGCAAGATCCCGTTCAGCCGCAGATAAATCGCTTCCGTCGCATAGTGATCGGTCCAGCTTCCGCCCAATGCCACCAGCGCGCCTCCGCGCGACATCGGTCGCGTGCCGAACATGACGAATTGCTCGCCAAGTTTCGAATCGTCTACTTTCTCGAGCGACGCCGCGCAAAACGCAAACGAATCCTTTATCGCCGCCACGAGCTTCTCCTTCGAATCCGTCTCCGCAATCTTGACGTCCGGCGCCGCCTGCCCGGAAATCTTCGAGCAGAAGGTATTGTTTGATTGCGCGATGTGCATCGCCAGGTGCGCGAACGAATTCATCTCCGGCGAAGGCTTGAAGCTGTATTTCTCCGCCGGCATCGCTTCGGCTGCCGTCACCATATTTTTCTGGTACCGCGCCACCCCCGCCTTGACAAACCCGCTCACCGGATTCGCTACCGGCGACATGTCCGGCGCCGCGCTGGCCGCAGGCGCCGCCTGCTGGGCCGCCGCAACTCCTGCTGCCACCAACACCATCATTCCTGTTGCCAACAACCTCAACTGTGTTTTCATGTTTATCCTCCCCCCAGACCCGCTCCGGAAGAATACGCCTGCAACGCCCTTCCAACAAGCGCCACTCGCGCCCGTCGCGGGTTCCCCTTCGCCCACCTCCTATTCCCATTTTCTTAGAAACGTTCTCCTCGCGGCCCCGTCTCTACCTATAGCTATCTATAGGAACGTCATGGTCAAACCCAAAAACGACCTCCTCCAAGGCACCCTGGCTCTGCTGGTCCTCAAAACACTTGCTCGCGGACCCATGCACGGCTACGGCATCACGGTCCATATCCAATTGATTTCAAAAGACATCCTGCGTGTCGAGGAAGGCTCCTTGTACCCCGCCCTTCATCGCATGGAACAGGATGGCTGGGTCAGCGCGGCATGGGGAGCCTCGGAAAACAACCGGCGGGCTCGCTACTATCGCCTAACTCCCGCCGGCCGCAAGCAACTTGCTGAGGAAGAAAAAAATTGGGAGCGCCTCACCGCAGCCGTCGCCCAGGTTCTCCAGTTCGCCTGAGAGATGAGAAAGGCAGGTACACCATGTCCTGGTTCGCGCGTCTGCGAGGCATGCTGAAGCGAGAACGTTTGGATCGCGAACTCGACGAAGAGTTGCATTCCCACGTCGAGATGCGCACGGCGGACAATCTCTCCGCGGGCATGTCGCCCGAGGACGCGCGCTTCGACGCACAAAAGCGCTTCGGCAACACCACCATCCTCAAGGAAGACACTCGTGATGTAGATATCGTCGGCTGGCTGGATGAGACCGCGCGCGATTTTCGCCAGGCGCTCCGGATGCTAAAGCGCAGCCCGGGTTTCACCGCCGTCGCCGTCTTCACGCTCGCTCTCGGCATTGGCGCGAACACCGCCATTTTCTCGGTGATTGACTCCGTCCTTCTTCGCCCTCTTCCTTATCACGAGCCGGACAGCCTGGTGATAGTCTGGGAAACCAATTCCCAGCATCCCAAACCCCATAACACCGTTTCTCCGCCGAATTTTCTCGATTGGCAAAGCCGGAATACCGTTTTCTCCGGCATGGCTTATATCTACGACGGGCGCGACAATTTCACCGGAATGGGCGAACCTGAGGAAGTTGTCGTCCAGAACGTTTCCGCCAATTTCTTCTCCGTTCTCGGGGTCAGTCCCATTCTTGGTCCAGGCTTCACTCCCGAAAACGGCCAAGCCGGTCACGACAACGTCGTCATCCTCAGTTATGGTCTTTGGAAGCAACGTTTCGCCGCCGATCCGACCATTGTTGGCAAATCCATTGTCCTGAACGGTCGTCCTCAAACAATAGTTGGCGTTGCGCCTCAGAATTTCCGGTGGTTCATCAAAGACGGCTCAATGACCGGCGCAAAACCGCAGATGTGGTCTCCCTTTGTGTTTCCGCAATCGTTCCACGATCACAAGCAAATCGGCCGCTTCCTCAGCGTTGTCGCTCGGCTCAATCCCGCTGCCACCCCTTCCCAGGCGCAGACCCAGATGAATGCCATCGCCTCTCAGTTGGAACGGGAGTATCCGGAGTTCAACGGGCATTGGGGCGTCAACGTAGTGCCACTCGGCCAGCAGCTCTCCGGCGATCTTCGTCCCGCGCTGCTGGTACTGTTCGGTGCCGTTGCATTTGTCTTGCTCATCGCCTGTGCCAATGTATCCAGCCTGCTTCTGGCGAGAGCTGCCAGTCGCGAACGCGAGATGGCCATTCGAACTGCTATCGGCGCAAGCCGCTGGCAAATCGCCCGCCAATTGCTCATTGAAAGCCTGCTTCTCGCGCTCATCGGCGGCGGAGTTGGCGTCGCGCTCGCCGTCTGGGGCACCAACGGTCTTCTGGCAGCCAGCCCCAGAAATCTTCTCGACCTCCGCGCTATCTCAATAGATTTGCCCATACTCTATTTCGCCGTCGCTGCAACGCTCCTTGCCGGTTTGCTCTTTGGTTTTTTGCCTTCCTACATCTCGGCGAATTCGCGAATTTCGGAAACCCTCAAAGAAGGAGGCCGCGGCGCCTCTTCCGGAAGCCGCCGAGCCTTCGCTCGCAATGCGTTCGTGGTAGCGCAATTGGCCCTGGCACTCGTCCTGCTCATCGGTTCCGGCTTGCTCATTCGGAGCTTCGCCCGCCTGATTGCCGTTGATCCTGGATTTGAAACCGGCCATCTCTTGACCTTCAAGGTCACTCTTCCCCGCTCCAAATACGGAACGGACCCGCTGCGCCTGGCTTTCTTCCAGCAGCTTGTCCCCAGGCTCGCCGCAGTCCCCGGCGTCCGTTCCGCCAGCATGGAAAGCTTTCCTCCCCTTGCCGGTCTTGGTGCTGCTACCGCCGTGCACATCCTTAGCCAGCCGTCTCTCACCCTCTCCGATCTTCCCGTCGCCAATGTTCAGGTTGTCGGGCCCAGCTATTTCAACACCATGAATATTCCTTTGCGTGCCGGCCGCTTCTTCAACGAGCAAGAACTGATCGAGGAAAGGCACGTTACCATCATCAATCAGGCTTTCGCGGACAAATATCTGCACGAGGTCAATCCACTCAGCCAGAAGGCCGCCATCTACATGAAGAGTTTTAACGAGAATGAGCTTCAGGCCTCGGAAATCATCGGCGTGGTTGGTGACGTCCATCAGACCGGACTCGACACCGCACCGGAGCCCACGGTTTATTGGCCGCACCCCGAGCTCGTCATGTCGGGAATGACGATTCTCCTGCGCACTGCAAACGACGCGCGCGCCCTGGTACCGGCAGTGCGAGCTCAACTTCAGCAATTGGATCCCGAACTGCCCATGGCCGCCGTCGCGACCATGGACCAGCTTCTCGCCGATTCTCTTTCTCGCTCGCGCTTCACCATGCTTCTTCTTGGCATCTTTGCCGCTGTCGCTCTGCTCCTCGCCGCTGTCGGCATCTACGGCTTGATCGCTTACAGCGTCACCCAGCGGACGCAGGAGCTTGGCATTCGCATCGCCCTCGGCGCCCAGCGCCGCGATGTCCTGCGCCTCGTCCTGTCGCAGGGAACGCGACTCACGCTTCTCGGGGTGGCCATCGGTGTTTTCGCCGCGCTCGTTTTTTCGCGGCTCTTATCCACTTTGCTCTTCAACGTAAGCGCCACCGATCCGTTCACCTTTGCCGGCGTCGCCTGCTTGCTGGCGATGGTCGCGCTGCTGGCCTGCTTCATCCCCGCGCGGCGTGCCACCCGCGTGGATCCCATCGTGGCTCTTCGCTACGAATAAATCATGCCGCCTTCGGCGTCACAAGCGAACCTGAGGTAGTGCCGTAGCTCCGGCAGGCTTGCTGGCTCAGGTCCAAACTGCATGAGTTGAAGACTATTTGCGGGGAATTACAGCACAACGAGTGTCTCAGATCATTCAGGTCCAACAAGTTGAACAGCACTAGGAGAGATTTTTGAGCGTCTTTTCAATTAAACCCCTCGTCCCCGCATAAGGATCGCCCGGGCTGTCCCACTCCATCGAAAAATAACCTTTGTATCCGTGCCGCTTCGCAATGCCAAACGTTCTCGCCAAATCCACATGCGCGATCTTATCCTTCCCATCGCCCACTTCCGTTTCTTTCACGTGCGAAATGCCGTAAGCGCGCCCGAACATCGCTTCGATCCCCCGGTAGGCGTACTCCTCTTCATAAGCCGCCAGCGTATTCGCAAAATCCGGTAACGCGTGCAGCCAGTTGCTGTTCACCGTCTCAATCACCTTCACGAGAAAAAACGGGTCTTCGCTCACAGAGTTGTCGTTCTCGAGGTGCACCACCACGTTCTTCGCCGCTCCATATTCCGCCGTGTATTTCAAACTCTCCGCCGTCCGTCCCACGTCCGGTTTCGAATCCTTCGCTTGCGGAATATTCGTGCGCACGCTCGGCGAGCCGATCAACACCGCCGCGTCAATCCATTCCTTGCTGAACGCGATAGCCCGTTCGCGCTCTGCGCCATCCGCCGCGTACGGGCTGTGCTCGCCATCCACCGCAACGTTTACAATCGCTCCGCCCGCCTTTCCGACCGCCGCGCGCAACTCCTCCAGATACGCCTTCTCGAGCGAACGGAAATGCTCGCTCCACGGCTCAATCTTCTTGATATTGAATTTCGCGCTGACGTGCGCCGCGAACTCCTTCAACTCCATCTTCCCGCCGCCGGGCTCGTCTTTCCGCGCCGCGATGAACTCGCGGAACGGATACGAAGCAATCGCAATCCGCTCCCGCGCCGCCGTAGGAAACCGCAGACTCGGCCCCGCCTCCGCCGCCAGCGCCGTTCCCATTCCAGCAAAAAGCTCAGTCCAAACCCCCGCGCAAGCAGCTGCTCCAGCCGCCTCCGCCAGGAATCGCCTTCGTGTCGTATGCCTCAAAGCCGCGCCAGTCTATTGCCAATCCAATTTTTTGTCACTACTCGCGTACTAACGTAGAATCTCTCCGTGCAAAAGTTCGATTCGAACTTTGCCGCGTGAACCATGCCCGTATCGCTCCAAAACTCGCAACTCATTTACCACGCGCTCAAATCCTGTGGCATCCAGCTTCTTTCCGCGCTCCCGGAAACCTGGCTCGTGCACCTCATCCACATTGCCGAAGACGATCCGCAAATGACTCTCGTCCGTCTCGCCAAGGAAGAGGAAGGCGTCGGCCTCTCCGCCGGCGCGCACTTCGGTGGCGTCAAGTCCGCCATGCTCATGCAGAATCACGGTTTTCTCGCCGCCATCAACGGCATCGTCTCCTTCGCCCACCTTTACAAGATTCCCCTCCTGATGCTTATCTCCTATCGCGGCACTTTCGGCGAGCGCGATCCCTGGCAGACGCAGGGCGGCAACGTCACCGAGCCGCTTCTTCGCGCCATGAACATTCCTTACTCTTTCCTTGACGCCCCCGCATCCGTCGAAAAGCGCATTCGCGACGCTCACACCCTCGCCGAAAGCAGTCTTCAGCCCGTCGCTCTTCTCCTGACGCGCGATCTGATGTGGGAGGAATGATGCTTCGCCTCGATTGCCTTCGCGCCATCTATTCCGACCTCGAAAAATGTCTTGTAATCACCATCATGGGCGCGCTCCCCGCCGAGCTCCAATCGCTTGGCCATCGCCCCAATTTTTTCTACTTGCAGCACGCCATGGGGCTCGCTTCCTCCACCGGTCTCGGCCTCGCTCTCTCCTTGCCCCACCAGAAAGTGATCGTTCTCGATGGCGATGGTTCGCTGCTCATGAACCTAGGCAGCCTTACCACTCTCGCGCGCTACAAACCGAAGAACCTCCTCCACATCGTTTTTGACAACGAGAGTCTCCTCTCCGTCGGCGGATTCCCCACTGCCACGGGCACCGGCGCGGATCTCGGAGGCATCGCTCGCGCCGCCGGCATCCCGCAAGCGCGCACTGTCGGCACCGTCGAAGAATTCACAAAAGCAGTTCGCCACGCCATCTCGAGCGATGGCCTAGAAACCATCGTGGCCAAAGTCGAAGCCACCGGACCGAAAACCTTCGTCACTGACTTGGGCCTCCTCGAAAACCGTTTCCAGTTCCGCCGCCACATCCAATCCCTGGCCGCCAAAACGAAATGACCTTCATTTCCAGTTGCAATCTTATCCGCCCGCACTACCCTGTAGGGCGCGCCTTCCGAGGCGGGCCGTTCTTGCTGTCCACTGCATTTCGTCATCGAAGGGGTCGCCATGGCTGAAATCCTTCTCCAACTGATCGAAGCTCTCCACTCTGGCCGCTTGCGCGTCGTGGATCTCACACTCCCGTTGAGTTCCGCCACGCCGCTCCTCCCGCTCCCTCCCCAGTGGATCAACACGCCGCCTTTCACCCTCCGCGAACTCTCTCGCTACGACGAGCGCGGCCCCGCCTGGTATTGGAACGCCTTCGAAACTGGCGAGCACACCGGCACCCATTTCGACGCTCCCGTTCACTGGGTCAGTGGCAAGGATATCCCGGACTCGACCGTAGACCGCATTCCACCGAAAAAATTCATCGGTCCCGCCTGCGTCATTGACGTAACAAAAGAAGTCGAAGAAAATCCCGACTTCCTCCTCACCCCTGCGCATGTCCAGCAGTGGGAAGCCACCCACGGAAAAATCCCGCCAGCCTCCTGGGTGCTCCTCCGCACCGGCTGGTCCAGGCGCACCGATCCCGTCCAATACATCAACTTGAAAGAAGACGGCCCGCACACCCCCGGCTGGGCTAAGGAATCCTCGGAATTCCTCGCCAAGCAACGCGACGTTTTAGGCGTGGGTGTCGAAACGGTGGGAACCGACGCAGGCCAGGCCGCTAAATTCGACCCGCCCTTTTCAAATCATTTCGTAATGCACGGCAGCGGGAAATTCGGCCTCGCCAGCCTTTCGAACCTCGATCAGTTGCCCCCCACGGGCGCCGTAGTCATCGCCGCCCCCCTGAAAATCGTCAACGGCTCCGGCAGCCCCCTCCGCGCCATCGCCCTCACCCCGTGACGTGGCACAGCCAATCTTCTCCGAAACTAACAACTAACCACTAACAACTGCATTCATCACCTCTTCCGAAACAAAACGCAATAACTTCCCTCCGGCCAATCCTCCACGATCTTCTCCACTTTCAATCCCGCCGCCGTCAACTCCTCGATCACAATCTTCTCCGGAATCCCGTGCCCGCCCCGGTTGCTCGGAACTCCTTCCACCGGCTCCAGCCCTGCCCGCGGCGCAAAATCAATGATCGCCAGCCGCCCTCCCGCCTTCAGCGACCGCACCAGGCTGGCGTCAAACTCCGCCGGCTTCGTGAGGTGATGATAAACGCGCCGCAAATAAACCGCGTCGCAGCATCCCGCCGGCAGATTCGTCTCTGCCTCCTTGCTCTCCACGACCACAACGCTCCCCAGCTTGCGTCTCGCCACCTCGTCCCTCAACTCCCCCAGCTTCTTCGCATCAATCTCCGTCGCATACACTTTTCCCGCCATCCCTACGTGGTCCACCGCCGCAAACGCGTACTTCCCATCCCCCGCCCCAATGTCCGCCACGACCGTCCCGGCCTTCCATCCCATCAACTCCGCCAGCCGCCCGATCTCCTCCCCCGCCTCCCCGCGAACCTGCGCCGCAAACACCACGGCCACCAACGCGCACATCAGCGCTACTTCGAGGAGTCTTTTCTTCTTATTCATCGCCGTAATGACCCCTTTCCCCAACAAGCCGATATGACTCTCCGTAAATTGTAACGTTAGCATTCCCGATAATTCTCCCGGGAGTCCGCCGCGCAGAAAAACAGGGGAAGGCGCATCGAACGCCATCTTCTGTACCCTCTTCCAAGTTCCGTATCCCCCAAGTCCTTTGCCTGCCACTCTTAAACACCCAAGGGTGCGGGGTATTCTTCCCATTTTGGAGCCCAGCAATGGTATCTCTCGCAGGTCCCGATTCGATCCGGACGTTTCGACGTAGACGTTCCGGATGTTCAGACGAGGAAGTGGCGTCGGCACCCACCTTCTAGCGCGTATAATGTGCGCTTCATTTAGAGGAGAGCACACCATGCACTATCGCAAATTCGGCCGCACCGGATGGAACGTCAGTGAAATTGGTTACGGCATGTGGGGACTCGCCGGCTGGACCGGCTCGGACGACGCCGAATCGCTCGAAGCCCTCGAGCGCGCCGTGGATCTCGGCTGCAATTTCTTTGACACCGCTTGGGCCTACGGCGCCGGCCACAGCGAGCAGATCCTCGGGAAAGTTTTGCGCGCCAAATCCGGCAAAAGACTCTACGTCGCCACGAAAATTCCGCCCAAGAACCAGAAATGGCCCAGCCGCCGCGAGTTCACTCTCGACGATTGCTATCCGCCGGACCACATCGAAGAGTACGTCAACAAAAGCCTCGCCAATCTTGGCGTCGAAAAACTCGACCTCATCCAGTTTCACACCTGGGAAGACCGCTGGCTCAACGACGAACGCCTCCCGCGCGCCGTGGAAAAATTGCGCGCCACCGGCAAAGCGGAAGCCGTCGGCGTCAGCGTCAATCGTTGGGAGCCGTACAACGGCATTCGCGCCGTGCTCGAAGGCGTCGCCGATGCCGTCCAGGTTATCTACAATATTTTCGATCAGAATCCCGAAGACGCGCTCTTCCCCATCTGCCGCATGAAAAACGTCGCCGTGATCGCCCGCGTCCCGTTCGATGAAGGCACACTCACCGGCACGCTGACCGTTGACAGCACGTGGCCGCAAGGCGATTGGCGCAATACGTATTTTGTCCCGGAAAATCTGAAGAGCAGCGTCGACCGCGCCGAAGCCCTCCGCCCGCTCGTTCCCGCAGGCAACACCATGGCGCAGATGGCGCTGCGCTTCATCCTCAACAACTCAGACGTCAGCACCATCATCCCGGGCATGCGCAAGCGCCGCAACGTCGAAGCCAACATCGCCGCCAGCACCCAGGGCCCCCTCTCCGCCCCCCTCCACAAACAACTCCGCCTCCACCGCTGGGACCGCAATCCCACCGGTTGGAGCCAATGAAAATGAATTCTCAGTCGTTAGTCGTAGGTCATAAGTTAAGGGAAAAGAGGAAAGCGAAGAAAAGAAAATCGGCAATGGCACAGAAGAGGAAAAAGTTTAACTTTGTCTGACTAAAAACTTAAGACTAACAACAAAGAACTGTTCACGCGGTTTGTTTCAGGGCGCGTTCGACGAGCGTCAGGCAACGCTCGGCTTGTTCGCGCATTAACTGTTCATGATCGCCGCGGTCGCGTTGCATGCTGTGGAGTTCGTCGGCAATCGCCAGCGCCGCGAGCACCGCGACTTTCTGCGTGTCCACGGTCGCCGTTGCGCCCGCAATCGCGTGCATTTTTTCGTCCACATACTTCGCGAGCTTCTGGACGTACTTCTCATCCAGCTCTCCGCGAATCGAATACGTCTGCCCGAAAATCTGTACTTTTACCGGCGCGCTCATGTTCGAGGATTGTAGCGCAGAGTGAGGTCTGGCGGAATATTTCTTCAGCTCGCGCGGAGCTGCGCTCCGAGATTTTTCTCGAGGGCGCCAACAATCCTGCCACTGAAGTCGCCGATCTGCGACTCCGTCAAAGTTGCTTCGCGGCTCTGGAAGGTCACGCGCACGAGCAGCGAATATTGTCCGGCAGGAACATTTTTGCCGCGGAAAAGATCCGTCGCCTCGATCGACGAAATTTCGCCAATGCCGAGCGATTGAATTGTTGTCGTCACATCGGCAAACTTTGTGCCATCGGCGAGCAGCAACGAGAAATCGCGCTCGACTGCGGGGAACCGCGGCAAAGGCTCGTAGCGCCGCGCTTCTTTCACCGCACGCATGGCGGCGTAAACCGGATCGAGTTCTAACTCGGCGAGGAATACGTCTTGCCGCAACTTTACTTTTTCGGCGACGCGTCGCGCGAGTTGGCCCGCAGCGCCGAGTGATGAACCGTTTTTCGCTGCGCTCGAAATAGCGGTGTTCAGATTTAAAGATCCGCGCCGCGCGGCGTGGAGCCACTCCGCGCCGCCGTCTTCCCATCGGAAACCGCCGCCGAGTTCGCCGAGGGAATCGAGATCGCCCTTGAGGTCGGCAAAAGAAAAATCGCGCGCGGCGTCGTAGAGGCCTTTTTCGCGGGCTTCGCCGGTTGCGCCAATCGTCAGCACGCGCGTCTCGACGGCCTCGTTTCCGCTCAAGCGATAGCGGCGGCCGATTTCGAAGAGGCGTGCATTGCGCTGGCCGTGGTTTAGATTCCACTCAAGGGCTGCAGCCATCGTCACGATCCCAGTCGAGCGCAGAACGTTCGCTTCTTCGGAGAGTGGATTTGAAAGGCGCGCAGGCGCGGCGTTTTGTGGGCGGAAAAGCGCGTCGCGCTCTTCAGCGACGTGAGGAATGGTGAGGATTTCGCGGTAGCCCAGGCCGATGAGGCGCTCGCGCAAACGCGTTTCCGCTTCGTAGTGCGGAAGGCGCGCGGCGCCTTGCCGCGCCGCGGGAAGACGCGGAGGAAATTTATCGAGGCCGTGAATGCGCGCGATTTCTTCGATCAAATCGATTTCGCGTTCGACTTCGGCGCGCCAGGAAGGTTGCGTGCATTCCCAGGCGGCGAGCAGCGAGCCTTCCGCGCCGCGATTCTGATCGATTCGAACGGGCGCGAAACCGAGCGCGCCGAGGCTGGCTTCGATTTGCTTATCCGGAACGTCCGCGCCCATCACGCGAAGGATTTCGGCGCGCGTCACGCGGATTTTCTTGGGCGTGCGCTTGCCAGGATAGATATCGACAACACCGGCGAGCAATTCGCCGCCGGCAAGCTGCAGAATTAGTTCCGCGGCGCGGCGGGAGGCCAGCTCGGCCATTTCCGGATCGGCGCCGCGGCCGAAACGCGTGGAGGCTTCGGTGTGCAATTTCAGAAAACGCGCGGCTCGGCGAATCGCGACTGGTTCGAACCAGGCGCACTCAATCAGAACATTTTTTGTGGAAAAGGAAATCTCGGTTTCCGCTCCGCCCATGATTCCGCCGATGCCGATGGGTCGCGAGCCCTCCCCGTCGCTGATCATGCAGATGTTTGAATCAAACTGGCGCTCGATGCCGTCGAGCGTTTTCATCTTCTCTGGAGCCGCCTTACCGGCGGCGTCGCCGGGTTTGGCGCGGCGGACGACAATTTTGTGATCGCGGACCTTGTCGTAGTCAAAAGTGTGAAGCGGGTGGCCGAGTTCGAGCATGACGTAGTTCGAAATGTCCACCACGTTGCTGATGCTGGCGACGCCGGACGCTTCGAGGCGGTCTTTCAGCCATTTTGGCGACGGCTGGATTCTTACGTTGCGAATGACGCGGGCGGTGAAGCGGCCGCAAAGTTCGGGCGACTGGATTTCGACTTTTACGGCGTCGCTGGTTCTGGCCGCACTTTCCCGAGGCTTGGGAGAAACGTGCTTCAGCGGCAGCTTGTAGATGGCGGTGACTTCGCGGGCGATGCCGTAATGGCCGAGGCAATCGGGGCGATTCGAACTGACTTCGGCTTCAATCACCGCGCCATGCGGGCCGTTCTCGACGCCACCAATGTTTGTGCCGGAGAGGGCGAGCCGCGAAGCAAGGTCCTGCGGCGTCCGAGTGACGTCGACGAAATCCTTCAGCCAGTTGTAAACAACCTTCATGCAATACCCTCGGTGCGACGGAGGCGGAACGACACAGCAATGCCGTGCCAGCAGGGGCGCAGCACTGCTCTGCCCCTACAAAGAAATCGCTGCGGTGCTGCTATGTCGAGCATCGTCAGCGCAGCTCCAGGCGGCCATAATAAAGACGCGTCAGATATTCTATGCGGACGGCGCCCTCTTCTTGATGCTGGCGGAAAATATTTTCAAGTGCCGAAAGCATCGGCGCGAAGCTGGGTTGATCCCGGGCGGGCATATAGGAACTGCTGCGAACGCGGCCGGCCAGGCCCTCGAAGTCGAAAACCTGCAAATTGGGAATTTGCCGCTGCCGACAGGCGGTGGTTTGGAAAAAAGCGCGCATTTGTTCTTCACGCGGATAACTTTCGTTGATGCGCGAATAGTCCGTGCCAAATTTGCGAAGGAAGGCTTCGAAATCGCGCAAGAACGGGGTCGTGTCCGTCAAGCGTTCGTTCCAGAGAACGACGACCCACCCGGCGGGCTTCCAGATACGGATGAATTCACTTCGCGCGGCGTTTGGTTCGAACCAGTGGAAGGCCTGGCCGGCGGCAACGAAGTCCACGCTGGAATCGCTTAGCGTTGTGGATTCCGCGGAGCCTTCGATACTGGAGAAGCCGTCGTAGGAGGCGAGATATTCTTCGCCAGCCTGGCGCATTTCGGTGTTTGGTTCCACGCCGTAAACGCGATTGCCGTTTTTGAGGAAAAGTTCGCTCAAGAAACCGGTGCCGGAGCCGATGTCGGCAATGACGTGGCCGGGCCGCAGGCCGCAATTTTCGCGCAACACGTCCAGAGCGACGGCCGGATAGCCGGGGCGGTAGCGGACGTAGTCGGCTACGCGGTTGGAGAAGCGCTGTTTGGCGTCGGCGAAAGTCATGGTGCTTACAATCAATTCCTCAGGGGCTAAAGCCCTTTGCGTGCTTAATGTCGCGGCTGAAGCCGCGACCCACAACCCACAGCTCCCAAGCCCTGAACTTCCTGAGCAGGGGCTAGCGCCGCTGCCCAGAAACGGTTCTCAACTTCTCGTGACTGCTGCCCATTGCTCAGGCCCGCCTCTACGGATGCCTCCTACGGGAACTGGCGGAGGAAGCGCCCGTCGTTCTGGAAAAAGACCTGAATGTCGTCGATGCCGTACTTGAGCATGGCCAAGCGGTCGATGCCGATGCCGAAGGCGAAGCCGCTGATTTTTTTGGCGTCGTAGTTAACGAAGCCGTAGACGGCGGGGTCAACCATGCCGGCGCCGAAGAGTTCGATCCAGGCGGCGCCTTTGCATTTGGAGCAGGTTCCGCCGCTGGCCGCAGTCCCTGTTCCGCCGCAGAAGGGGCAGGAGACGTCGAACTCGACGCTCGGCTCGGTGAACGGGAAATAGCTGGGGCGGAAGCGGGTTTTCACGCTCGGGCCGAAGAATTGTTTTACGAAATATTCGATGGTGCCGGTGAAATCGCAGAAGGTGATGTCCGTGTCCACGGCGAGGCCTTCGATCTGGTGGAAGGCGAAGGAATGCGTGGCGTCGGGATTGTCGCGGCGGTAGACCTTGCCGGGAACGATGACGCGAACGGGCGGCTTTTGCTTTTCCATGGTGCGAATCTGCATGGGCGAAGTGTGGGTGCGCAGGAGGAGCGGCGTCGGCGCGCCTTTCGGCAATTCCAGATAGAACGTGTCCATGTCATCGCGGACGGGATGGAATTCCGGTATGTTGAGGGCCTCGAAATTATAGTAAGGCGTTTCGATTTCGGGGCCCTCGACGACGGAGAAGCCGATGGAAACGAAGATGTCTTCGATTTCCTGGAAGACCTGGCGGATCAGGTGATGAGAGCCGATGGGACGGTGGACGCCCGGGAGTGAGAGGTCGACGCGTTCGCGGAGGAGCGCGGATTCCTCGGCGCCGGATTCGATGGCGACGCGGCGAGCTTCAATTTGTGACTCAACGTGCGCGCGCAGTTCGTTTAGACCGGCGCCAACAGCGCGCTTCAGTTCGACAGTGGCGGGTTTCAGCCAATTGTCGGTGATTTGCGTGAGCACGCCAGATTTGCGGCCCAGCCAGGCATCACGGAATTGCTTCCAGGAAGATTCGTCGTGCGCGCACGCGCAATCCGCGTCGAAGCGTCCACGAAGGTCGGCGAAGAGCGCGGAGAGTTCCTCTCGTCGCGTGATGCCGAGATGCACGAGAGGCAGGGTCGTTTTGCTTTCCGGTGTTGTCATCGCGTTCTAAAGCGAACCTCGCACGGCAAAACGCAGCAAAGCAATTTTGCCCAGCCCGTTACGTCTTGCCGAGGTGGGGCGCAGCATGCTGCGCCCCTACAGAAAGAAAATCGCCGGCAAGAAAGCTTACGCCTTTTTCGCCTTGGCTGGCGGCGGGGCGGCGGCCTTTGCTGTCGCTACCAGCGATGTGAAGGTCGCGGCGTCCTTTACCGCGATGTCGGCCAGGACTTTGCGGTCGAGATTAACGCCGGCAACCTTGAGCCCGTGAATCAGCTGGCCGTAGGTGAGGCCGTTGTTGCGTGCGGCGGCGCCGACGCGCTGGATCCAGAGCTTGCGATACTCGCGCTTCTTGACGCGGCGGTCGCGCTTGGCGTAGCGATCGGCGCGATTGGCGGCTTCCTGCGCGGATTGGTAGAGCTTGCTCTTGGTGAGGAAAAAGCCTTTTGTCCTCTTGAGGTACTTCTTGCGCCGTGCCCGGCGCTTGGTGCCGC
>WNFP01000748.1_pt1 | contig 25065 bp, 18 predicted proteins | sample 5400201 | NCBI WGS metagenome assembly WNFP01 (sample SAMN13153355, study PRJNA577476) | soil metagenome | isolation source: 115 cm saprolite under Madrone tree | place: USA:California | collected 2016-06-14
AGGCTTGGTTCGAAAATCAACTGCCCGGTCTCGGAGTCGGTTGCGGTCCGGGAAACACCAATATTTCCTCGACGGCTTGTATTGCCTCCGGCAACGCGACCAATTTTATCAATAACAATGTGTCGAGCCTCTTCCTGAACTTGGATATTGATCGGCAGTTTGTGCTTGGATTGCCATCGTACGACAATCTTCAGGTGCTTGATCTTTTCATGCGCGATAGCAATGACAAATCCAACTACAACGCCTTCGTCCTCACGCTCCGCAACAACAACTGGCATGGGTTGGTTTTCGATATGAACTACACTTTCTCCAAGTCACTGGACACCGTCGGCGCGGTTCAAAACGCCGCGGAATATCACTCTTCCAGCTTCAACTTCAATCTCGACTACGGACCGTCCTTCTTCAACCGGCCCCACGTCTTTAACGCACTGTTCAACTATGACCTCCCGTTCGGAGGTTCACACCGCCTCAGCAGCAGCCACTCCGCTGTAAATAGGGTCATAGGCGGCTGGTATGCATCTGGTATCCTCCGCGTTAGCAGCGGCATACCCAATCTCGTCACCGTGAGCGGCCAGTCGTTTGGTGGAGGTGATATTTTCGGTATCTCCGCGGGTATGGTACCCACAGTCCCCGTAGGTTCCATCGGTGGTGGTGGCATCAATTCCGGTATCTGCAGCACCGGTGCGGGTTCCGGCGGGAATGGACCGAACTGTGCGACCAAAGGAACAGGAACTGGTCTCAACTACTTTTCAAATCCAGCCTCCGCAATCAAGGATTTCCGTCCGACATTGCTGGGCACCGACACCAACGACGGGAGAAGCAGCCCCCTGCCCGGTCTCAGCCTCTGGAACTTCGACATGAGCCTCGGAAAAACGACGAGCATCACGGAAAGAGTAAAAGTCGAATTTTCAGCCGATTTCTTTAACCTCTTCAATCATGTCAATTTCCTGGATCCGTCTCTTGACACTACCAACCCATCCACCTTCGGCGTGATCAACACACAGCTTGTTCCCGCTGACCGCATTCAGGGTTCGCGATGGATTCAGATGGGCTTGCGCATCAAATTCTAAATAATCCTCTAAAACAAAAACGGGAGAGGCGGCTAGCCTCTCCCGTTTTTGTTTCCGCGAGCTCGATCGAAGAACCTTGGCTTGGTCGCCTGTGGCACTAAAATGCCGTATCATTACTGTGATTCCAGGCCATCTCAGAGACCGTGCGGTTTGAAAGTATTGCCACAAGGGAGCGATTTTGATCCCACGTTACACGCGTAAGGAGATGGGCCAGGTCTGGAACGATGCCAATCGTTTCCAGAAATGGCTCGATGTCGAGCTTGCTGCCACGGAGACGCTGGCCGAAGCTGGCCTCGTGCCCAAGGACGCCGCTGCGATCATTCGCGCGCGCGCCAAAGTGGATGTCACGCGCATTCATGAACTGGAAGCCCGCGTGAAGCACGACGTCATTGCGTTCACCATGAACGTGGGCGAATCCATCGGCGATCCCGCTGCCGCGCGCTGGCTGCACTATGGCCTGACATCCAACGATGTTGTCGACACCGCGCAGGCGCTGCAGATTCGTGATGCTTCTCACATCATCGAACGGGATCTTGTTCTGTTTGGCGAAGTGCTCGACTTGCGCGCGCATCAGTTTCGCAAGACACCGCAAATCGGACGGACTCACGGCGTTCACGCAGAGCCGATTACTTTTGGTTTAAAAATCGCGAACTGGTTTTCGGAAAACCAGCGCAACATCGGCCGCTTCCGCGCCGCTGCCGCCCAAATGGCCGTCGGCAAAATTTCCGGCGCTGTTGGCAACGCTTCGCATCTCGGACCGGAAATGGAAGAGCGCATCTGCAAAAAGCTTGGGCTGAGCGTTGCGCCAGTCGCTTCGCAAGTGATTCAACGCGATCGTCACGCGCAATATCTCAGCGCACTCGCGCTCATCGCCGCGACGCTGGAAACCATCGCGCTCGAAATTCGTCACCTCCAGCGCACCGAAGTCCGCGAGGCCGAAGAGCCGTTCAGCGGAGAGCAGCGCGGCAGCTCCGCCATGCCTCACAAACGCAACCCCGTGATGTCCGAACAAGTCTGCGGGCTCGCGCGACTCGCGCGTTCGAACATGCTTGCCGCCTTCGAGAACGTCGCCCTCTGGCACGAGCGCGACATTTCGCACAGCTCCGTCGAGCGCATCATCCTGCCGGACTCCACCATCCTGGTGGACTACATGCTCGCCAAGATGACCAGCATCATCGCCGACATGCGGGTCTTCCCGGAGCGCATGATGCGCAACCTCGAATCCACACACGGATTGGTTTACTCCGGTCAGTTGCTGCAAGATCTCGTCGAAAAAGGCATGCCGCGCGACGATGCTTACAAAGCGGTGCAGGAAAACGCCATGGCGGCATGGGAAACAGATTCGAACTTCCAGGAGCGCGTGGCCAACGACGTTCGCATCGCAAAGTACCTCGATTCGAACGCTCTTGCGCACACCTTCGATCTGCAACGCCAACTTCGCTACGTCGACGCCATCTTCGACCGCGTATTCGGCGCGCACCCCGCCGGCGAAAAATCCGCCGCCAACAACGCGTAACAAAACGATAAGTCCGCGATTCGCGCGCAAAGTTCGCGCCGACCGTTCGAATGAACGGTGGGCATGCGCGGTTTGTTGCGCGCGGGAATTGTGGAGTGAAGTTCTGCTTTCAAAAACGAAGAGCCCCGGTTGCCCGGGGCTCTTTCGCCTCTTCTAATTTTCGCTCGCGCGGAAATTAGCTGCGGAGGCGGAAAACCCAAGAAAGAAACGCGAATCTCGAAAATCGAAATTCGCGAACCGAAGTTCAGAGCGAGCGTCGAACTCCTACTCCACGCGCTGGACGTAACGTGCTTCTGTTGTGTCCACTTTCACTCGGTCGCCAGAATTGACGAACGGTGGGACTTGAATCACCAGGCCCGTTTCGAGAGTCGCCGGCTTCATCACCGCGCTGGCTGTCGCTTTTTGCAGGGTCGGCTCGGTCTCAAGAACCTTCAGCTCCATTGTGTCGGGCAGGTCGACGCCGATCGGCCGCTCCTCGAAAAATTCGATCTTCACGGTGGTGTTTGGAATGAGATAGTACACCGTTTCGCCCAGCTCTTCGCGGGTCATCTGCATTTGTTCGTAGGTTTGCGTGTTCATGAAGTGAAATTCGTCGCCCTCGTTGTAGAGGTATTCAAATTCCACTTCGTCGAGAATCGCGCGGTCGACGAATTCCTCAGCGCGGAACCGATAGTCGATCATCGTGCCGTTGCGGAGATTTTTCATGCGCGTTTGCATCGAGCCGCGCTTGTTGCCGGGCGTGCGATGATCGACGCTGAAAACGGTGAAAAGCTGGCCCTCGTGCTGGATGACCATGCCGGGGCGGAGTTGTGTGGCTTTAACGCTGCTCATAAGCTCCCTGAACGATTGCAAATTTCGGAAATTCCTGCAGGCAGCCCGCTCGGCGATGCGGTGCACGCGGAATGACTCGAGGCACGCCGGGCAAAAATTCAAGCCCAACGCGAATGAATAGTATAAAGGGGCGCGTTCAAGTCGGTCAATCATTGGAGACAAGGATAGGAGGCCCCTACGGTTTGCTATCCATTTCTTTCTTGAGGATGAGCGCGTCTTTGAGAAGAGGGAGGCCGGGATCAGCTTCCTTCCAGGCGGCGAGCAACCAGTCGAGCTGCGCTGCGGCTTTGGTTTTATCTCCTTTGCTTAGATAGGTACGCGCGAGATGATAATGCGCTGCAAGCCAGTCTTGCTGAGGCTCCCATCCCAATGGAGCATCGGTGCTTCCCAGGAAAAGTTCATACCAAACAGCGGCTTGCTCAGAGTTGCCCGAAGCTTCGTAAGCATGAGCGAGGCCTTCCATGGTCATGTCACTGCGCTTGGCCTTGTCCGCGAGCGAGAACAGTTCAATGGCATGGTCTTTGTTGCCGCGCGCGAGCTCCACTTCGGCTTCAAGGGTCTGGAGGTCGCTACTGTGCTCGGGATTTTGGGGGTCTGCGACAGGACGGACTTTTTCGAGGATATCCCCGGCTTTTGCGACGCTTCCAGCGCGCGCGTATTGCGTCCCAAGCCAGAGGCCGGCGCGCGCTTGAGCGCCCGAGGTGGACAAGAAGGGTAGCGCGAGATCCAGTTGGCGAAGTTGGCCGGCGCGGTCTCCCTGGCCATCCGCAACAATGGCGAGCAGGTTGCGCTCGCGCAAAATACTCAAGGCCCATTTGTAATTTTCATCCGAGAGAAGCGCTTCCTCGAGGCGTGGTTTTGCGGCGCCATATTTGCCGTGGTAGAGATCGAGCCACGCCAGAGAACGGAGACCCTTTGGTCTTAGATCAGGTTTGGCAAAGGCGAGCTCGAAGGTTTCGCGAGCCTTGGATTCGTCGCCGTTACGGAAAAGAGTCATGCCGTATTCGTGATTGATGTTCTGATTGGTTTTCCTGGAAGGATCGAGCCTGAAGGCTTGTTCGTAGTTGCGCAGCGCCTCGCCAAAATTGCCGAGCCCGGTATACGTGGTAGCAATGTCGATATAGGTGGAAGGATTGTTTGGAGCAATTCGAACGAGTTCTTTGTATTGTTCTAAGGCCTCTTGCGCCGGGCCGTTGTTGCGCAGGAGCGAGGCGTAGTTGAAGCGCATCCCCCAATCATCGGGATAAGCCTTCAAATAAACATCAAAACGGTTTCTGGCTTCATCCACGTGGCCCAGGTCCTGGGCGTAGCTCGTTTGGATGTAGAGCCGCTCGCGGTCGGTGGTGCGTTCGGAAAGCTGGAGAGCTTTTTCGATATGTTCTTTGCCTCCGACGGGATTATTGAAAATGTGACTGTAATAGGCGCCACCGAGTGAGGCGTGGGCCATGGCGAAATCAGGGTCTGCTTTGACTGCCGACTCGAAAGCTTGCACGGCCGGTTCATACTGCCCCTTGCTCCAGAGAGCACCGCCGTCGGCATACATTTTGAGAGCTTCGAGCGAACGAGTGGTGACCAAAGGCAGAGGACGGTCGGTTTTGCTCGTAGCGAGCATGGACTCGCCGAGATCGCGGCGCACATGGGTAGCCACAGATCCGAGCGCGTCGAGGACATGGTCCTGATCCTTAGCCTGTTCGAGGTAAGAAGCTTTGGCCACACCGGTCTTTGGATCGATCAAACGGGCAGTGAGCGCATATTGCTGGCCGACCTTAGCGATGGAGCAGCTCAGAATTGCGCGAATGGCTTCGCGTTGTGAGATGTCGCGCGCCAGGTCCTCGGTGATTTTTTCGTCGCCCGATTTGCCCATGCGATGCAAGCTGTCAGCAATGCGCGCCCGGGGGACAACGTTGGCGTGCGGAGATTGCTCGAGGCTGACGGTCAAGGCCGTGAGCAGCGATCGATCGAAGAGAGTGTCGCCCGTATTATTTTCAAAATCCGTGATCAAAAGCCAATCGCGGGGGGCAAAAGAGAGAACCGGGCGCGCGCCAACTAACCACCACAAGGTGGCTACTACGAGAGCCACCAAGCCCGCGGACAAGTACATCGTGCGCGGATGTGCCCGCAAGCCCTGCGGCCAGCCGCGGCGCGATGCCGTATGCGCGACCGTAACCGAGGAGGAGGGCGTTTGCTGAGCGCCGAGGCGCTCGAGGTCGACGCGCAATTCGCGGGCGGACTGGTAACGAAGGTCAGGCTGCTTGTCGAGTGCTTTCAGAGTGATGCTTTCCTGTTGTGGCGAAATGCGGGAGTTCCATTCGTGCAAGGGGCGAGGCGCTTCGTTGAGGATTTGCTGAATCAGACGTGGGGCTTGCCTTTCCGGGAAAGGACGGTGGCCCGTGCTCATCTCGTAGAGAACAACCCCCGCGGCGAAAATATCCGAGCGGGAATCCACCGTGCCGCCACAGAGTTGCTCGGGAGCCATATAGGGCAGGGTGCCGGCACCATCGGTTTGTGTAAGAGTGGCAGTCGCCTCACCGGCGCCTTCGGCATCGAGCAACCGCGCCAAACCAAAATCCAATACTTTTGCCTGGCCCTTGGGTGTGACCATGATGTTGCCGGGCTTAAGGTCTTGGTGGACGATGCCGCGTTCATGCGCTTCCTCGAGCGCAGCGGCAATCTGCAAGCTGATTGCTATCCATTCCTTTTCCGGCAAGGAGCCCTTGGCGAGCCGCTGGCCGAGTGTTTCGCCGGGGATGTACTCCATGACGAGGAAGTCGATGTCGTCTTGAGTGTCGAAGTCGTAGACGGTTCCAATGTTCGGATGATTGAGCTTGGCCAGGGCCAAAGCTTCCTTGCGGAAACGCTTGCGGGGCGCGTCATCACCGAACTTTCCGGGAGGAAGGATTTTCAGGGCGACATCGCGGTTAAGCCGTTGATCGCGTGCGCGATATACGATACCCATTCCACCGGCGCCGATTTGTTCGACGACTAGATAATGGCCGATAGTTTGGCCGATCATGGGGCGGGCACCTTTGACTGGCATCTTAGGACGCACTCCTGGACAAGTCAACGCGGACGGGGCCCAGGAGACTGATGGTTAGAGGTTTGGGCTCAGGCGTCCCCTAAAACTCGCGCGCGCGGCCGCGCACCTGGAATTGAGGTTAGGATAGGGACCTGGCAGGGAGATGAAACGGAGGAAACGGATGCTTATGAAAAATCAGCGCATGGTGAGATGGGTGGGAATCGGCGTGCTCATGACGTTGGCAATGCTGGGGGCGGGGCACTATCGGGCGAAGGCGGAACAGAGCGGCACGGCGGGGAGTGAAGGGAATCCGCAGCCATTTGTCATTGAGTACTACTACAAGGCGAAATGGGGACACGCGGACGAATTCCTTGCGCTGTTCAAGAAGAACCATTATCCGGTTCTGAAGAAAGAGTTGGAGCTGGGACGCATTTTGAAAGTGAGCATGACGGGGCCCCGTTATCACACGACCGAAGATGGCCGGTGGGACTACCGGGTGACGATCGCGTTTAAGAGCGCGGCGATCGCGAATGATAATTTCGACAGCGGGCCGTTGATCAAACAGCTCTATCCGGATCAGGAATCGTACAAAAAGGAAGAACAGAGGCGATTCGAGATTCTCGACGCACACTGGGATTTGCCGATCAAGGAAGTTGATCTCGACGGGCGATGAAAAACGAGCGGCCTTCAGAGATCCGCCGGAAACAATCGAGTGCGGACAGCCTTCGAGGAGTCTCAAACTGGAACGATAGGCTACAAATGGGACAGTTTAAGAGTGTATGAGCGCCTGATGGGCGTTCACGATAAGAGTTAAGAACTGTGCGGTACCCGACTTACTTGCGCGTGAGGTGAAAAACCATGAGCGTATCTTTGTCGCCTTGACGCCAAGTCCAGGTTTCCGTGATGTGGTTGGCGTCCTCGAAGCGCATGATCAGGTGATGCTGATGTCCCTCGGAAGGATATTTGAGGTTTCCCGCGCCTTGAAATTCAAAGCTGAGCTCCTTGGCGTCGTCCGAGTCGGGAGTAGCGCGCATGCGGGGCTGATTGTTCGTGGGGCAATAATGGACGAGAGCCACGGTATCCTGGTCGACGCTATAGAGCGAGACCATTTCGTCCATGCCGGAAGCTGCCAGCGTTTCCATGACCGCGGTATTTGAGGCCATAGCCTTGAAGCTCGTTTTGGCAACCATACCGTGTTCGTCTTTTCCTTCCCATTCACCGGCGAGGGAGAGAAGTTTCTTGAACGCCGCAGTGGAACGGGGCGAGGCGAGAAGCGGCAGGACGCCGATGGACACGAACAGAAGCAACGGCAGTAGGAGTTTGCGGCAGTTCATGAATTTCCTCCCCAGAGAAAAGCGCCGGGCTCCGTACGGCAGATATTTCCGACGCCAAAACTTCTGGATGAACTTCGGCTTTCGTGCTGCCCGGAACTAACAATTCCCCGCAGCTCCGATTGCGGCCTTTACGTGCCCTTACGTGGACGGTAACGAGGTTCAGCCCGGACTGTACGCTTTGACGGATAGGGAAGTAGAAATGATAGCAGCTTGGGCAAGTTGAGGAGCTAAGAGTTGCGCGGGGCGGAGGTGGCGACTTCAATGATGGGGTTTGGAAGCTGGCGCATGGTACGAACGAAGACCTGGACGATCGCCCCGTCAAACTGGGCATTGGCACAGCGTTCGAGCTCGGCGAGGGCTTCTGGAGAAGTGCGGCCTTTTTTGTACGTGCGGTCGCTGGTGATTGTATCGTAGGCATCGGCCACGGCGATAATACGAGCGCCGAGAGGAATGCCCTCGCCCGAAAGAGCGTCGGGATAGCCGGAGCCATCGAAAAATTCGTGATGATGGAGAACCATCTCGCGAATGCGGGCGAGTGGCGTAAGAGGATCGAGGATCTTGGCCCCAAATTTTACGTGGGACTTCATGGTTTCCCATTCGTCGGGATTGAGCGGGCCACTCTTGTTCAAAATGTTTTCAGGGATGGCGACTTTGCCGATGTCGTGGAGGACGCCGCCAAGGCGAATCTCCTCGATCTCCGTGTCGCTCATGTTGAGAGACTCGGCGATGAGCGCGGCGTACGCGGAGACCTTTTGCGAGTGTCCCTGCGTGTAGTGGTCCTTAGCGTCGATGGCGAACGCGAGCGAAGTAACGGTGTCGAGGACAGCCTGAGGCAGACCTTCAGGTCCGCGCGAGGACGAGGGAACGGTGGGTTTGTCGCCGACGCTTTCGGTTGAGGCAAGCGACTCAGTGAACTGCTTGAGGCGCGAGTAGATTTCATCAAAGGCTTCTGGCCCGGTGGCAAAGAGCCGCTTCAGAGTTACGCCAAGATAGGCTTCGAGGACATCACGCTTCCACTTTTTCGCTTCGTTGGGATCGAAATGATCGGCGGTTGAGACGGCGTTCCCGCCCTGATGCTTGGACAAATACATGGAAGCGTCGGCTACCTGGATGAGCTCTTGTGGCGAAGAACCGTGGAGTGGATAGCAAGCGATGCCAAAGCTGGCGCTTATGTTTTTCTCGCGCAGGAGGGGATCTGCGGAAACCCATCCGCGAAGCTTGGTGGCAAGCTGCCGGGCGTGCTCCATATTGGTTTCTGGCATTAGAATGACGAATTCGTCGCCACCATAACGAGCGACGACATCGGAACGACGGCAATTCGTCTCAAGGATGTGCCCGACGCGCTGGAGAACAAGATCGCCCTCGAGGTGGCCGTAAAAATCATTGACGAACTTGAAGCGGTCGAGGTCCATGAGGACGAGGGCGAAGGCGCGGCCGGCGCGGGTCGAGCGCTTCCACTCGGCGGAAAGAGCTTCCATGAAAAAGCGGTGGGTCTTGACGCCGGTGAGGCCATCGGTGATGGCCTGCTCCTGGGCCTTCTGGAAGGAGAGAGCGTTGTGAAGGGCGCCGGCGATGAGGTCAGCAAGGGTGCGAAGAAGGAGGATCTCTTCCTCGGAGAATTCGACGTGTAACGAAGATTCGACATAGAGCACGCCGTGAAGCTGCTCGGCGTAGAACACCGGGAGAGCGATGGCCGCAACGGAATCCGGCAAAAGCGGCTTGTGACGAGAGTCACCGGATGGCGAGGACTTGAAATCGGCCAATTGGCCGCTGCGGGCGACATGGCCGAGCAGGCCGTTGCCGAGCGGTATGCGCTTACCGAGAGCGCCGCGGCGCGCGCCGGCTTCGGCTTGCACGACGAGTTCGCGCGTCGAGTATTCGAGGACGCAGATACCGATGTGATCGTAGGTCAGGCCGGCTTCCAATTGCTCCGCAATTTTGGCGAGCATTTCGTCAGGATTGAGAGTGGCGATGGCATTGCGCGAAATGGTGTTTAGCAGCGAAAGATGGCGCGCCTTGGTGCGCTCTTCGTGGAAGAGCCGCGCATTTTCGATGGCGATGCTCGCTTCGCTGGCCAGCACGCGCATGAGCTCGAGATGCCCTTCGTCAAAAGTGCGCTCGTGATCGGAAAAAACGGCCATGGCGCCAATGGCGTGATCGTAGGCGACCAGGGGCACACAGCAAAAACAGCCGCCGTCGCGTATGGGTTCGACGCCTAGTTTTTTGACCTCGGCAACATAATTGTCACGGATAAGGATGGGCTGGCGCGTGCGAATAACGTATTCCGTGATGTAGTTGCCGATGGGACGGTTGCGCGAAGGCCTAGGGGTGCCTCCAATTATTTCAATATCGAACTGCATCTCATCACGGAGCGGGTCGAGTGAGGCGATGTAAAAATTCTCTACGTCAAAAAGTCGCCGAAGCTCTTCCCAAACTTTCCGGAGCAAATCTTCCTTGTTGAGCGTGGAGCTAAGAGCGCGGCCAATTTCGTTGAGGACGTGAAGCTCCTCGGAGCGGCGGGAAGTTTGCTGGATGAGGTAGCTATTCTCGACGGCCATGCCGATTTGGTGCCCGAGAGCGAGAAGCAGGCGGTATTCCGCGGGAGTAAAGCGGCGGCTGTCCGGAGTCCCAAGGAGGAGAACGCCAAAGGCGTGCTCCTTGGCCTGAAGGCTGATGGCCACGATGCTGCGAAGACCTTGCGCGAGAGCGAGGTGGCGGAAGCGGCGAATGGGCTCTTCGCGTTCGAGAGCGGCGACAGTGTCGTCATTGCGAAGATCGCGAAAGCCGAGCAGGCCGCCAAGCCGCGAGACCAGGCCAACCAGATAATCGTCCAGCCCTTGTTCTTGCGCCGTGCGGCAGAAGTTATCGCTCAAGCCGACGGCGACGACCGAGGTGGGACCCAGTGGGTCGCCATGATGGAGAAAGAGCGCGCCGGCGGGAAGGCGTACCACGCCAAGGACGCGGTCGAGTGCCTGAGAAAGCATGCGCTGAATTTCTCCGCCGACAAAACTGGAGGTAGCGAGATTGAGGTTCGAGAGCGCCAGCATGTTGCGTTCGACGCGGCGTTTTTCTTCTTCGTAGAGCGCCATGACCATAAGCATGGCGACGAAGGCGGACGGCACGGCGGCTGCCGTTTGGAAACTGATGTCGCGGAAGAAGGGAGCGCTGCGGAAGAAGGAAAACGCAACGCCAACCGTGGCCCAAACGACAAAAGAAACGGCGAGAAGCCAGTCCGCCAGTGTTTCCTGGCGGCGGCTTTCTTGCCAGAAGATGTAAGCTACCGCCAGAAAAATTGCCGCCGCAGGAAGAATCAGCGGAAAGTTAAACCAACGAAGGGCGACGGCGCCTCCCCAGAAAACGAGCACGCCACCGGCCGTCGCAGCCGGAATAGACCACAGCGTACGCTGCGCATAAAGCTGGGCACCAAGAAAGAAAAAAATCCCCGCGGCGGCATAGAGAAATTGATCGAGCGCCGTCTGGAACGGCCAAGCGTTGTTACCACCGGAGAGAACGGGTCCGAGATAACTGAGGGCAATAATGGCCCATCCAGCCGTCCAATGGATCAGATAGGGCTGGCGCTTCAGTTGGTAAATATAGGCGAAGAAGCCAGCCACCAAAGAGGTAGCCGCAAGCAAAGCCAGTGCGATGAAGCTCTGGTTGGTCAAGGCCTCGGTCAATTCTCCGTCCCAAGCGCGGACGGCTCCGTTGCACCGTGCTAGCACGGCGAAGCGATTTGTGCCTCAAGATAGAGCCTATACCTCGACAGTCGCACGCGGGGACAATTGTGCGGCAGAGCGAGGCAGCTACCTCGAGGCACAAAACAAAGTACTTGTGATTATGGATGATGCAAATTTGACTAAGCAAGCCTACCGGGGTACCGGTTGCGAAAGAGGCAGCAGGGTGGGGGTAACGGTTTCCATACAAGGCCGGGAGGGCCGCTGCTGGGGGTACGGCCTTGTGTCGCCCGTTTTGCGCTGGGCAAGAGCCAGAAATTGGACGCCATATATAGCTTTCGCTAAACTGGAAGTTTGAAATAGGAGCGGGGAACAAGCCAGAAGCATGAGCGAAATGACCAACAAAACACCAGACGGTGTGCGGGTCCGATTCGCGCCTTCGCCGACAGGCTACTTGCACGTCGGCGGTGCCCGGACAGCGCTGTTTAACTGGTTGTTTGCGCGTCGACAGCACGGCACGATGATCCTGCGGATTGAAGACACGGACGCAGAGCGAAACAAGCCGGAACTGGTGACGGGAATTCTGGATGGACTGAAATGGCTCGGCGTCGAGTGGGACGAAGGGCCTTTTTACCAGTCGCAGCGGACGGAACTTTATCGCGAGGCTGCAAAAAAGTGCCTGGCCAACGGCGCTGCCTTTTTGTGCTACTGCCCTCCGGAAAAGTATGCGGGTGGGGACCACGCTGAACCTGGCCAAGACGAAGAGCCGAAGGGCGGCGGAGCCCGGCGCGTGACGCGGTGCAGTTGCCGCGACGGCAAGCCGTCCACTCCCGGCGCGAAACCAGCAGTGCGCTTCAAGGTGCCCTTGGGTGGAACCACAAAATTTACCGATGTCGTGTTTGGTGAGACGGAGTTTTCGAATGACGAGATCGAAGACTTCGTGTTGCTGCGCTCCGGCAAGGGCGAAGAAGAGTTCGGGCAGTCGATGTATCAACTGGGCGTAGTGGTAGATGACGTCGACATGCGCATCACGCACGTGATTCGTGGCGCGGACCATCTTTCGAATACCCCGAAGCAGGTGCTGCTCTATGGCGCGCTGGGAACGGAGCCACCACTCTTCGCGCACGTTCCACTGATTCTTGGACCGGACAAGAAGCGTCTTTCAAAGCGCCACGGCGCGACGGACGTCAACATGTACCGCACCGAAGGGTTTCTGCCCGAAGCCTTTCGCAATTTCTTAGCGCTGCTGGGATGGTCTCCGGGCAACGATGACGAGTATCTGCGCACGAAGGAATTGATTGAAAGATTTTCGCTCGAAGGTGTGAGCCGTACGAATGGAGTCTTTGACAAGGCCAAGCTTGAGTGGTTTAACACGCAGTACTTACAAAAGCTTCCGATCGAGGAACTGTTGCCGCAAGTGGAAGCCGAATTGAAGCGCAGCAAATTGTGGAGGCCAGAGTGGGCCGCTGGCGCTGCCCGAGGCCCCGATGGAAGAGACCACGCGTGGTTTTCGCGCACGGTGGATTTGCTGCGGCCGCGAATCCGCTTGCTGCCGGATTTTTCATCGTGGTCGCGGGCGTTTTTCAGCGATGATTTTCCAATCGATCCGGCGGCAAAAGAAAAGTTCTGGAAAGATCCGAAAGTACCGGAACTGCTCGCAAAGCTGGCGGATGCACTTGCCGCGTTGCCCGAATGGAATCACGACGCCTGCGACCACGCTTCGCGCGCCGTGGCCGAAGCTGCCGGCGTGAAAGCGGGATTGCTGATCAACGCGTGCCGCGTCGCGATTGTCGGGCAAGCAGTCGCGCCGCCGCTTTTCGATACGATGGCCGTGCTTGGCCAAGAACGGGTCGTAAGCCGTCTGCGAAAGGCCGTCGCATAACTCCAAAATAAAATTGTTTGAAGAAAGCGCCGATTTTTCTCGGTGTTTTTTGTCCGTCGATTATTCGTCGCGCAAGGCCACGACGGGATCAACGCGTGCCGCGCGCTGCGCGGGAATCACGCAAGCGGCGAGCGCCACGACAATCAGTGATGCCGCTGTGCCCGCGTAAATGAAAGGCGCTGCCGGTGTCACACCGAAAAGCAAGGACCGCAGCAAAACTCCCAGCACCCCTGCCAGGGCCGCCCCCGCGATTAATCCAATGGCACTCAGTCTTAATCCGCGCCCCAAAATCATCCGTGTAACGTCCAGCGGCCTCGCGCCCAACGCCATCCGAACGCCAATCTCGCGAGTTCGTTGCGCGACGGAATAAGCCAGCACGCCGTACACTCCGATGCACGCCAAAACCAGCGCCAGTCCCGCGAAAATACCGAGCAGCGTCATGGGCCGCTCGCGGTCCGCAACGTTTTCCTCCATGAGTTGATCCATAGTGCGGATGAACGCAACAGGGCGATCCGCATCCACCGCCCATACCGCTCCGCGCAAAGCATTGACTACGCTTGCCGGATCTTGTGACGTTCGCGCAACCAGAAAGTAAGGCCCAGGCCTATCCACCTGATTGACCGGCACATAAACCGCCGGCTTCATCTCCAACAAAAGACCTCGCTCTCGTATGTCTTTGACTACCCCCACAACGGTGCGCCATGGCTCTTTAGACCCAGACAGCTTCAACCGTTTTCCGACGGGGTCTTGGCCCGGCCAGTGACGCTTCGCCAGAAATTCGTTTACCACGACGACCGGCTGGCTGGACTCGATGTCGCGATCCTCTAGAAGACGCCCTTCTTCAAGAGTTCCCCCGATGGTCTCGAGATAACCTGCGGTCACTTCGCGGTACAACGCGTCGTTATCCTGCCCAGGCAAGGTAGGGGGCGCGCCCTCGATGGCGTAGCCGTCTGTGTCGCCGACCGAGGTGAACGGAACGTCCGAGCCGAAGCCGACACTCTTGACCCCTGGAAGAGTCCGCGTTCGATCCAAAACATCCCTATAGAAAGCGCGAATCCTTTCGTTGGTATTGTATTTCGTTTCGGGCAGAGGCACTCCCATCGTCAGCAGGTGGTCGGAGCGAAAACCCAGATCGACCCGGCGCAGGTTCCACAAAGTCTCGATCATCAGCGCCGCGCCCACCAACAGCGCAAACGCCATGGAGAATTGTGCGACAACCAAAGTGTCTCGTAGCCGTACGCCGCCGCGGGATTCACCGGCTCGCGCGCCTTCCTTCAGCGATGCTTGCAAAGAAACATCCGTCGCCCGCAGAGCGGGCACGAGCCCGAAGAACACACCGGATAGGATAGAGACAGCTGCGGTAAACAGAAGCACTGGCGCGTTCAACGCAAAGCCATTCCCAGCGATCTGCGCCGGCACGAGGTTTTTGAACACGCCCCAACAAAGGCGGCCAACCAGAAGCCCTGCAACTCCTCCACCAACCGAAAGCAACAAGCTTTCCGTAACGAGTTGCGCGGCGATCTGCGCGCGGCTCGCACCCAATGCAATGCGCACAGCTATTTCCCGCCGGCGGCCAGCGGCCCTGGCCAGAAGAAGATTCGCCAGGTTCGAGCAAGCAATGAGCAGGACCAGCACAGCAGCGATTTGCAATACCCCCAAGCCTGTGCCGGCTTCGCCGGCAAATTGCTCGCGAATAGGAACGACCACGGCGCCGATATTCGTGTTTGTGTCGGGATACTGCTGCTGCAGGCGCTTGGCGATCACCTCCATGTCGTGCTGCGCCCGTTCGCGAGTGACGCCGGGCTTCATACGAGCGACGACCTCCAGAAAGTGTCGGGTACGTTTGGCGAGCTCCTCGGGCGTGAAAGAAGCCGGGATCCAGTAGTCGGTTTGCTTGTCTGGAAAGAAGAAGCCTCGAGGCATCACGCCCACCACCGTCGTTGCCTCGCCGTCCATCAAGATGGAATGGCCCACAGTGGATGGGTTACCGCCAAAGCGGCGCTGCCAGAGGGCATAGCTCAGGATGACGACTTTACGTTTGGCGGCATCCTCTTCGGCAGTAAAGGGCCGTCCGATGGCAGGCTGCGCGCCGAGCACATCGAAGAAGTTCGGCGTGACGCCGCGGCCGAGGGCTTGCTCGGGAGCCTGGTCACCGTTAAGGGCGACATTCGAGTAGCGCAGCGCCGCCATGTCCGTAAAGACCTGGTTTTGGGCGCGCCAGTCTGCATAATTGGCGGCAGCCGGAGTATTTTGGGAGAAGCCCAGATAGGATGCGTCTTCCCAGACCATCACCAAGCGGCTCGGCTCGGCATAAGGCAGCGGATGGAGAAGAACTCCCTCTACCGCGTTGAAAATAGCGGTATTGGCGCCGATTCCCAGAGCCAGGGCAGCCAGCGCCACGGCGAAGAAACCGGGATTGCGCTTCATTTGTCGAAACGCGGAGCGAAGGTAGGCGTAGAGGCTCATGCCCTAGAAGACGCTAGGGCGGCGAAAAGGTTCCTCATATTTTAGACCTGATAGAAGGCTATTTAGGGGGAAAGAGTTCGGGGTGGGAGGGTTTGGCGGCGGAGGCGGATGCAGCGACGTTGAGAGCGGCGTCTAGAGAGAGTGTCACTGGAGGCAGACAGATTTCCGTGCTGCAGGCTTGATAGCGGAGTTTCAGCGGGATGTGTTGCGTGCCGAGGGGAGCGCTCGCGAGCGCCGTGACCGGGAGCCGCAGAGTGATAGTGTCTTCATAAACGTTCAGGGGTTTCTTGGAAAAGGTGAAGGAATGCAACGCGCCCTTGGGATAGGACACCTCGCCCAATTGAAAGCCGGCTGGCGCATCGCCGCGGAGATCGGTGGCGATCAGATAATCTTCCGATTTCTCGCGGGCATTGATGTGGAAGCCGGGTCGGATTTTCAAGACTGCTGCGATTTGAAATTGGCTGCCACGGCCGACGGGATCAAGCGAGACAAAGATTGTGGGAGCAACGACATCCTTAGGAGAAGGAACCTGCTGCGGCCGAGAGGGTAGGGCAGCAACGGCCACGAGCAACAAGATGCCGACGAAGATAGCAACGGCGGATTTCATAGTTTGACCTGCGTGCCAAGTTGCTGGGAAACGACGCGGTTCATCACGGCAAAAAGATCCTCACCCGTTTTTTCGAGCACGAACGCGTTCTTCGCTTCCGACCACCCAAGTTTGAACGAAGTGGACAGCGCCGAAATCCAGATTTCGCGTATCGGCGTGTTTGGCGAAACGACAAACTTCATTTCCTCGGGCTCCTCAAAGATCACCTCGAGTTTCCCGCTTTCGCCCTCCACGTCGAAGCCATGTTCGTCCGCAACCACAAGCAGTCGTTTCTTGAGCTCTGCAAAGGCAGCGTCGGCTTTTTTCTGAAAATCTTTTTCATCCAGCATGGATTCAGCGTATCAGAGTTGCGACGCGACGGCTTTATCCATTTCGTCAGGGCTGATCATGCCGGTGACGCGCTTGATCTGTTTGCCGTCGCGCGAGATGAGAATGCTTGTCGGGTAGCCGAAAAGTCCGCCAAATTTATCAGCGGCATCATCGTTGCCGATGAGGATCTTGTAGCTCATGGGCAGTTGCTGGCCATTCACATCGAAACGCTCTTTTGCGACAAAAGGGGCGACGACGCCTTTCCCTTCTTCGTCGAGCGCGATGCCAAGGATGACGAAACCCTTGGGACCGTATTGCTTCTGCATTTCGATGAGCCAGGGAATTTCCACGCGGCAAGGTTCGCACCAGGTGGCCCAGAAGTTCACCAGAACAACTTTGCCCTTAAACTCGCTTAGGGAAACATCTTTTCCGTCGAGATCTTTAAGCGTGAGTTCGGGCGCGGGCAGGCCGGCAACCCTTTCATCGGGGATCGAAGCACCGGCATCTTCCGTGTTTTGCTTCGGCAAGCGCGTGGCCCGGTCAGCGAGGGCGGTTACGGCGATAAGGACGACGACAGTTGCCACGATCAAGACAGTCTTTCGGCCTTGGAAGGAACTGACCGTCTTCCAGTTCTTCCAAAGAGCGAATACGACGATTGCGAGAACTAGCAATCCTAGGATCAGCCAGAAGGATTTGGCACCCACGCCTGTTGTTAGCGCGTGTTCCAGCCACAACACGGTAGACTGCAGGAAAGTGAGTTTGCCGGTGAGCCACTTCAGGTTATCGAAGAAAATCAGGCCGCCTACGAAGAGCAGTAGAGCACCGCTAAAAACTTCGACCGCGTGTAGATACTTTCGGAAACTCTTATAGAAAGTCATGAACTTGCTGATTCCGAGCGCAGTGAGAAGAAAGGGAATGGCCAGGCCAGCGGAGTACACCGCGAGCAGGAACACGCCGCGGCTGATGGTAGCGCTGGCGGCGGCGAAACCCAGAACCGTGGTGAGAATGGGGCCGATGCAGGGAGTCCAGCCAAAGGCAAACGCGAAACCGAGGAGGAAGCCGCTGCCAATGCCGGGCTGTGCGACGCTGCTGCGGAGGTGGACATCGCGATTGAGCCAGCGGGCCAGCGAGGGCCCGAAAAAGCCGATGACAGAGAGCGAGAAGAAATGAAGGGCGCCGAAATCGGCGAAGAGCGGAGCGTGGCGCACGAGCGAGATCAAGCCCAAGACAACCAGCAACGCACCAAGGATTACGCCCACCCGAAGACTTAGCTTAATGAGCAGCCCAAGGAGGTGCAGACCAAACAGAAGGATGAGCGCGCCTGCAATGGGCGTCAGGGTGTGACGATGCGCGTTAAGAAAAGCGCCTACAGCGCTCGCGGCAGCGCCAAAAGAAATGAAGACCACGGAAAAACCAGTGACGAATGCAAGTGCGGAGGAGAAAAGACCGGAGCGCGGAACCTCGCCCTGCCGAAGTTGCTCCATGCCGACGCCGGAGAGCATGGAGATGTAGCCGGGGACCAGCGGAAGAACGCACGGCGAAAGAAAGGAGACAAGCCCGGCGAGAAAGGCTCCTGCGAGAGTGACCTCATTGTTCATCGGATTCAATCCTCAAACTGGCCCTCGATAACTGTCGTTCCTTGTGCGCGCAAAGTATCGCACTTGGTAGACCGCGAAACGCACCTTCTTATTCTCCCATAAAAGACTACCGCGTTTTTTGGCCGCGGGAATTTTGCTCCGAGGCATGGGTAGAGGCGGCACCCCGGTTCGCCGAGGTGAGGTCGCAGCTATCTATTAGACGCGTGCCAGCCGCATTAGATATGTACGGCAGGGAACAGACGACAGATGAAGTGTTTGGCGGACGTGCCCTAGCCTGTTGGTTTGCGAGGAAGCTCGTAAGTGACAGGAAGCGAAGGCTTTGCGTGAGCGGAGGTTGGAAGCGCGGTTGCGATGGGACAGGTGGGGCGCTTAGAGAGAGCCCGGCAGGTTGGAGCAGGTGGCTATGCAGTGGACACCAAACAAAGTGACAGCGCTCCGCGTGGCAGTGGGATTTGCCGCGGTGAGTTTGTTTGGGCGGGGACCGTGGTCAAATCTCGCGGCAGTTGGGCTGACGGTGATGGCGATTGCGTTGGATGCTCTGGATGGGCATATCGCGCGGCGAAAGAATCTGGCGACGCCGGTCGGTGCGCAGCTCGATATCCTCGGCGACCGCATGATCGAGAACGTGTACTTCACTTATTTCGCTGTTGTCGGAATGGTGTCGTTGTGGCTGCCCGTTTTCTTTTTTGCGCGGGGAGCGGCGACGGATTTTCTGCGGGGGCTGGCCATGCGGGCAGGCCACTCCGGCTGGGGCGCGAAGGCGATGCTCGAGACTTGGTGGGGCCGCGCGCTGGTGGCGTCGCGCTGGAGCCGCGGTCTGTATGCCGCGATGAAGTGTCTATGTTTTTGTTACTTGGGGTTGGAGTTGGCATTGACGCGTGGGCCTGTGGCGTTGCTGGGAGGAATGACCGCGGATTTGCATTCGCTGGTTCGCGTGGGCGCGCATGTGTTGACCTGGATGACGGCGGCGTTTTGTTTGCTGCGGGGATTGCCAGTGTTGGCGGAAGGATGGTGGTATTTATCGGGTAGCGTTCGACCGACGCGTGCCGTGAAGAGGATTGCGCAGGGGGCGATGTGATGACGCGCGACGAGGTTAAGGGAGTAAAAGAAGCAGAGGAGAAGAACGGAGGAATTGCGGCGTTTTTTGATTTGGATGGAACGCTGATCGCGATGCCATCACTGGAGAAGAGATTTGTTTGGATGTTGCGATATCGAAGGCTCATTGGGATCCGGAATTATTTTCTTTGGCTTTTAGAAGCGGCGCGGCTGATTCCTCGCGGGATCAATCAGATTATGCACGCAAACAAGACGTACTTGCGGGGCGTTTCTGTTCAGGAAGCGGCTTCGCTGAGTGTGCCTTCGTTTCATGCTGAGGCGGTCGAGCGCATGGCTTGGCATGCCAAACGTGGGCATTTGCTTGTGATTGTGAGTGGCACGCTGGAAATATTGGCGGAGCGAGCGGCTCGCGAACTGGAAGCTGAGCTTGGCGCGCGCGAATTGGCCTGCACGATTCGCGTTTGCGCTACAAGCCTGGAGCAGAACGACGGGCGATGGACTGGACGCGTCGTTGGTGAAGCGATGTTTGGCGAAGCGAAGGCTCTGGCCATTCGGCGAGTCGCGGCGGAGGAGGATTTGGATTTGCGGCGATGCTTCGCGTATGGAGACAGTTCCAGTGATCGGTGGATGCTCGATGCGGTGGGTAGACCGACAGCAGTCAATCCATCGAATGATTTGGGGCGGATCGCTCGGAGAAATGATTGGACGGTTTTGCGGTGGGAGGAAGAAAAGAATTTTACACCGAGGATACGGAGGGCAGTGAGATCAGAGAGGGGGGAGAAGACTGACCACGAATTGCAAGTGGCGAGGGAGAAAGCGGGATTCGGGGCATGAGCAGACTGAGGAGAAACGAGTACAGAGAGCAAGAGTATGCGATCGCGTGGCGCGAGGCTGTTGCGCAGAACGGCGAAGGCGTGGCGACTGTCGAATTGAATGGACCAAGTCTCGGTGTACTCGCCCGACAGGAATTGACTGCGGCGTGGGCCGCGTGCGGGATTTTTGAGTGTGTGGCATTGGGGTACTTAGGAGTTTCGAGCGCGTTGATTCTGCTGTTTGCGGAGAACCTGAAACATCCGGTGCGGTTGCTGGGAGCGCAGACGATTGTGGCAGCGCTGATTCTCGCATTGTGCCGGGTGGAGGCTCGCGTTGCGGAGCGTGCAAAGGTCGGCGAGGCAGCAACAAGAGAGACAGACAAGAATGTCTGTCCCACCTTGACGGAAGCGAGAACGGCGACAGACAGGAGTGTCTGCCCTGCTTTGAGGTTCTGGCATTTTTGGCGGTGTTGGTATCCGCACTTTTTCTTTTTGTTTTGCTTTGAAGAATTGGGACGGTTGATGCATTTGGTTCAGCCAGGGTGGCAAGACGCGAAATTGATTGCGTTCGACCATTGGCTTACCGGAGTGAATCCTTCGCTTTGGCTGGAGCGCTTTGCGCATCCGGCACTGAATGAGTTCATGCAGTTTGCATACTTTTCGTATTTTTTGTTTTTGCTGATTTTGGGGGCGATTCTTTACTGCCGGCGCGAATGGGGAAGCTATTGGGCGGTGATGACATATTCGGCGGTTGGATATTCGCTGGGGTACGTCATCGCGATGCTTTTTCCTGTCGAGAGCCCGTGGTTCACGTTTGCGGGAATGTGGCACGGAGAATTGGCGGGCGGACCGTTCACCGCGGCGATCAATCTTATGGAGAAGTGCGGACGCGTGCATGGTGCGGCGTTTCCTTCGCAGCACGTTGCGGGAGCGATGGCGGCGTTGTGGGGTGCCTGGCGGCATCGGCGGTGGCTGTTCTGGGTGTTCCTACCGTTCGTTCTTTGCATGTGCGTTTCGACCGTGTACGTGCGAAACCATTATGTGGCGGATATTTTCGGTGGGATGGTCACGGGAACGCTTGGGTATGTCATTGGGGGATGGCTGATGGAGCGGCGGCTCCCAGCGGCGGAACAGCACAGACTGAAGTCCGTGCCACTCGGACCCGGTCTAGGCGCGCGCGGCGAACCATAACGGCCCCCTCCCCCGGGTTTTGCACAAGTGTTCATTCTATACCCCTGCGGGGCACGAAGAATCTGTAACTTCAGAACTCCTGACATACTCCTAAAAAGCGGCCAGAATTCGGGTTTTTCGAGAGTAGGGTGCGGACCTAAACCTGTCCGTTTTTTGAGTCTGCAATTGTAGGTTCCAGGTTCTCGATTCCACGGAAAGCTGAACGAAAAGTGCATATAGTTTTCTTTTTGCTGGTGCCTCGGAATTTCAATCTGGAAAGCCAGCATCGAAGATTCAGCGGAAGCCATGCGCAAGTTAGATGAATTGGCTGCTGGAAAGTCAACCGAGTTCCACTTAATCCATCGGCCAACTATGGCAATCATAGCCACGAGAAACGGCCCAAAGAGTTAGTTCCGATGGTCGTGCATCCAGACCTGAATGTCCGACGTGCCCTTCCGTACAGTTTTCACCGCGAACCTATGTCCGTCATGCCGATAGCGCCGGTCTCCTTCCTTCGGCGAAAATTGGACTGACCCAACAAAATCGAAACCAGGGGGATTCATGCAACTTGAAATCGGTATGAGCAACTTTGCTCGGTTGGTTTGCCGCGCAATGCTCGGCGCGATGCTGCTTTTCTTCGCGGGCTTTGGCGTGAGCTATGCGCAGAACCCGAATCCTGCCGCCAATGGCCCGACAGGACAGAAGAACGAAGGGTTTTATCCGGGCTGGAACCTCGGCGTGCGCTTTGAGGGCAGTGCCGATAGCGATGGCAGCGTGTACGACTTGGGGACCGGAGTGGGTTACAACTTCTCGCACCACTTTGGCGTGGGTTTGGGCGTTCCGTATTATTTCGTGGGTACGCCGTCTTCGATCAAAGGAAAAAATCCTGGAGCGGTCTCTGGTGATGGCGTCGGCAATGCTGGCCTGGACTTGAAGTGGCTGTTTCCGGGAAAAACGATGAACTATGCGTCAACCGTGCATCTTGGCGCTCCAACCGGGGATACGAAAAAGGGCTTCAGCACGGGGCACGCCACTTGGAACTGGGCCAATCATATCGAGCATGGCTGGGGAAACTTCACGCCATTTATCGACGCAGGAGCGGGCAACACCCTTCCCGATACTAAATATTTCCATCGGCCTTATATGACGTTTGGTTACAGCACGCAGTTTGAGGCTGGCACGGAAATAGATGCAGGCCCGATCAGCCTGTCGGCGTCCGGCTATGACGTGGCACCGTGGGGGAATCAGGCAGTCTATAGCCGCGTGTTTCGTTGCAGTTCTGGCGTGAAGTGCAGCTCGACCGGAACAAGCACAGATCGCAAGGGGTATCTATCGAGTAGTGTCACGAGCGGTGGCGCGAGCCTTACACGCGATAACGGTTTCAACGCCAGCGCGGAATTCAAGCCGGTAAAGACTATCGACCTCGAAGTGGACTACAGCCGCAGCGTTCCCTTGCGGCTCAACACGTTCTCGTTCGGAATCAGCTTGGACGTGGGTGCGGTGCTGCGACGCTCTCTGAACAAGTAAGCCAAGGTCAAATAACGGAAACCCAAGGAGCGATTCGGCTCTTTAAGTTCTGGTGTCGTCCTTTGCGGTAACGAATACTCGCTCTCCCCTGATCTCGTCATAGATAACATACTGGCCGGACCTCTACGGGATAATTCACCATACTATAATCAATTGCAGTACTCCATGCTGAGCCAGTCCAGCGTCGTTTGGACATATCCAAAAGGTGCGTCTGCGCGGCTGCCAGCCATCGTCGGCGGCCTTCGTGGCGGAAGGCAACGCATTACAGTGAAGCGAAATTTGGAAGACGGGGCGGGCCTCGGCTCGCCCTTTCCTTGGAGGTAAAACTTGAAAACCAAAACAATCGGTTTGGCGCTTTCAGTGGTTGCGGTTGTTTGGTTTTCGTGGACCGTCGGTTCGCATCACGGCCAGCGGCTTGCGAATCAAAAATGTGGGACTGTCATGAAAGAAGTACTCGTCCGCGTACATTCGTCTAGCGTGTCTGTTCTTCCAACAAGCTGCGAACCGGGAGACTTCGTTTTCAATCTCACAGAATCCAAGTTTTACATGTGTATCAGTCCTGCTAAGTGGGTCTATCCGAACTACGCGAGATTCGAAAAAGAACACGGAGAACCCAGATAGAACGCGTACTGGGTGCTGCCCATGCGGGCAGACGGCCAATTGAATCCTGTAGTGCTCCCCTCTGAAACTGGACTCCTTCGGGCGGTTCCAGCGAAGGGAGGTATGCTCGTAACTATTACGTTGATTCAGTAGCGGTGACAAGGACGCAGCGTTGGGTCAAAGGAGTGTGAGGGAAGATGGGCTCTGAAGGGGCGGAGTGGAAGCGGAGATGGGCCGGGGTGGCGGGCTGTGCGGGGGCATTGCTGTTTTTTGTTGGGGACATGCTGTTTTACGGGCATTGGGGATCGGGAGCGGGATTTCATGAGGGGATGATTCAGACGGTGCGGAATGCTTCGTTGGGGCGGCTTTTTGCGGGAGGGTTGCTAGGGCCTTTTGCGGCGTGTTTGTGCATTGTGGGGTTTTGGCACGTTTACTTGAATGTGCGGCCATCGCAGGAGTTTGTTGGGCGAATGATGCTGGTACTGTTCGCGGTGCTGATGGTCTGTGGGAGCGCGATACATACGCTGTGGACGGCCAGGGGACTGGCGATGAAGTTTTGCTACGGCAGCGAAGATATGGGTTGCCGGGCGCTGCTGCCTGCGGTGAATTCGTATTGGGACTTGGCGTACAACATCGGGGCTGTGCCGGGATTCCTCGGGGCCATCGTGCTGATCGGGCTCGTGCTGTGGGGGAAGACGTGGTATCCGAGGTGGACGGTGCTGGCGAATCCGGCTGTGCTGATGCTGCTTTCTCCGCTTGCAGACAGAGTTCCCGCACCGCTCGGGGCTGTGTTGACTGGGGGATTTACGAACCTTTCGATTGCGGTTTTCTTTTTGGTTTCGGTTTGGACGACGTGGAGGCGCGGGGTGGAGCACCCGTTGCGGCACAAGCCGCGCTCGAATGATCTGGCAAGCGTTTAAGCGGGTGCTGCCGTGATCCTTTTTGTCTGACGCGGATTGCGGCACACGCGCAGGAAGAGGAATGGACCGAAGATTTTTGGGGAAAGATGATGGAAGGATGAGCACTTTAGCTAGTCGGAACCAGCCAGACGCGAGGCGTATTCGCTAGTGGAATTACGGACGGAACAGAGCTGATAAAATCCCCCAAAGTCCCCCAACTAGGAAGGATGAATGTCGGACGAAGTTTTAGGTCTTGTGAAATGCCCGGTACGCTTTATGACCTCAAGTGGCGAGATGTATGACATCGACTGGCGAGATATAGAGAAGGCTCGCGGCGCTGAAGCTCATTCAGGTCGTCGGGATGAACTTGGTAGTGATCGTCTCCAATTTGCACGCGCACCCAGTTCGCAACGGCGGGTTTCGCGACTTGCGCACCTTTCCCGGCAGTCGCCAGAGCCTTCGTAATCAAGTCTAGCTTTGCCGGGTCTGCTAGAACGTATCCTAAACCTGCGATGCCTAGAGTTTTTGCCGCTCCCTTCACGTCCCCATGTCCAAGCTGGTACGCGCTGGAGAAGCCCCGCGCCTGTCGTTACGTCTCCTAGCAAGTTGAATTTGCGTAGAAGCATGGGGCCGTCTAGTGGGCCGTTCTTCGAAGCGAAGTTCATTATGTTTTGGAGGACGCTTCCCTGAACGGGCTT
>WNFP01003543.1_pt1 | contig 25062 bp, 19 predicted proteins | sample 5400201 | NCBI WGS metagenome assembly WNFP01 (sample SAMN13153355, study PRJNA577476) | soil metagenome | isolation source: 115 cm saprolite under Madrone tree | place: USA:California | collected 2016-06-14
CGACTGGAAGCTGCAGTCCTCGGCGTCGTGCCCGGCGGACCCCTGGCTGACCGGCACGCCCTGCAGTGACGCCCGGCTGAGTGCGACCAGCGAAGACGACAGGCTCCGTCTGCCGCCCCCGGTCAGCGCTCGCGTGTCCGGTCTCGACCGGAATCTGCTCCAAGCCAAGATAAGCCGGGCGGTACCACCGCCGCCACCGAGTCCGCCACTGGCGCCACTTGCCGTCCGCGCGGTGGGCCATCTCGGATTCAACCCGACTGTGAGCTGGAGCCTCGCCGACCAGTCGGGCAATCGGCCCGCCGACCACTTCGAGGTGGAGCACCGGACGCCTCCGACCCAAGGAGCTCCGTGGATCGTCGAGGGCACCGTGGTGGGACCGGCGGGCGCCCAGACTCCGACCACGCAGCGCTCATTCGTCCTGAGGACGGCGGCTCGCGTGGATCCGAATCCTGGGAACGAGTACCGCGTCTGCGCCGTGAATCACGGCGGTCGGACCTGCTCCATACCCGTCGCGCTCGAGACTGGGGTGCTGGCGCATCAGGAAATGCTGCAGCCGCAGGGAAGCGGGGTGGCCGCGCCGGCGCGCCCGGGCCCGCCGGCACCCGGACCCAGGGTAGCGGCGGCGCCGGGCGTCGCGCTCTCGGGCTACGTGGCCACGGCTGGCGACCGCGACGCCGTCATCCGCGTCGCGCAGACCGCGGTGCCCGGCGTGCCGATCGACGCAGTCCGGCTGCTCGTGAATCCGTTCGTCCCGCGCTAGTCGCGCGGTGGAGCGCGGCGTCGCGGGGTCGTGGCTGCTCGCCGTCGCCGCGCTGCTCTCCGCCGCAGCTACGACAGCGGCGTTTCCACCTTGGGATCAGGGGTGGCTCGCCTGGCTCGCCTTGGTGCCGCTGGTCGTCGTTTGCCGGCGACTGGCGCCGGGGACGGCGTTCGGCGTCGGCCTCCTCGCCGGATTCCTCGCCGCGAACGGGATTTTCCTTTGGATGTTCCAGATATCAGGGTACCGCTGGCATCATGCCCTGCTCCTTGGTACGTACCTTGGCCTCTATCCCGCCATCTGGTGCGCCGCGCTGCCCGTTCTGGCGCGCAGTCGTGCGCCGTGGGTCGTCACGGCACCCGCCCTCTGGGTCATCCTGGACGCGATCCGCGCCCACGCCGGGTTCCTCGCCCTGCCGTGGGCCACCCTCGGGCAGAGCCAGCACCGCGACCTCGCGATCCTCCAGTCGGCGGCCCTCGGCGGCGAGCTCGCCATCACGGGGCTGGTCGTTCTTGCCAACGTCGCCCTGGGGGCGCTTCTCACGGAGCGGGCGTGGCGGGCGACGACGGCGGCGGCGGCGGTGATCGTGCTTGCCCATGCCGGCGGTGGCCTCGTCCTGGCGGTACCACCCACGAGCCGGCCGGTCGTTTTGGCGGCGGTCCAGCCGAGCATCGGCATCGTCGAGCGCGTCGAGGCCACGGGACGCGCGACGATCATCCGACGGCTCGAGCGGCTGACGGTCGCCGCAGCGCAGGCGCGGCCCGCCCTGATCGCATGGCCGGAGACCGCGGTCGCGGATCTGCGCAACGACCCGTTCCTCGCCCAGCGCGTGCAGGCTCTCGCCCGTTCCACGCGTATCCCGCTGCTCGTTGGCAGCTCGGAGGTCGTGAAGTTCGCGCCTGCCGAGTCCGCGCCGGCCGCACCGCCAGCTCGCGAGGTGTACAACACGGCGTATCTGGTGCTCCCGGACAGTCCCCTCGGCGAGCCGTACCGGAAGATGCGTCTCGTGCCGTTCGCCGAGTACCTGCCGCTCGTACCGTTCGTGACATGGCCACGATGGCTCGTATCCCCAGGCTTCGCGGTCACGCCCGGGTACCAGCCGCGGGTCTTCACGTTGCCCAGCGGCGTGCGCGCCGGCACACTCATCTGCTGGGAAAGCCTCTTCGCCGATCTCGCCCGCGGCGCGGTCGAGGGCGGCGCCGACTTGCTCGTGCTCCTGACGAACGACGCGTGGTTCGGGCGCACGGGCGCGGCGGCACAGCACAACCTGTCGGCGGTCATGCGCGCGGTGGAAAACCGGACCCCGGTCGTCATCGCCTCGAACACCGGCCCCTCGGCGATCGTGGACTCCGACGGGCGTGTCGTCGGCGGCGCGCTGGCCCCCTTCTCGGAAGGCGTGGTCATCGCCGCCGTGTCGGTGCGGCGGGCGCGCGCGGCCTACACGTGGATCTCCGGTGCGCTTGTCCCTGTCGCGCTCGTCGCCGTCGCCCTCGGACTATTTTGGCGCTCAGGGAAAGAGGAAGTAAGGGTAGGCCAGCGGGGTGAGCGCGATTCCGGCAGCGAGGCCCGTCACCGCTGACGTCGCCCCTGTGACAAGGGCGGACCTTCGGACGGGGGCGGGCTAGGTCTGAGAATGAGCGTTCCGGGTCGCTCAGCTAGGAGCGACTGTGGACTGCGAGCTGGGACCATCGCCGCGCCGCCAGTTCGGACTGCGACTCCGCTTTCTTCGAACGAGGGTTTGACATAGAGACCCTCAACGGTGAATCTAGGGAAGACAATGCGCACCCGACCCGCGGCACCTGTTGTCCTGGCCCTTGTCCTCGTGGCGTTGATGCTGACGCTGACGACTCTGGCGTATGCGGATCCACCTGATCCGACTTGGATCCCCGGGTACTGGGACGGCGATGACTTCGACGATGTGATCGGCTGCATCATGTTGGCGGCTGGTCTCCCTGAGAGCCTGGTCGCTTGCGACCTTCACACGGTGGCGCTTTCCGCTGCCCTGAAGCTGTCAGCGCCTCATACTCCCGCTTCAACTCCACGCCCAGCCTCCAGTCCCCGCGCTCCCCCGACCTTCTAGTCCAGACCCGTCCGCTTTACCGCAGGTAGCGGCGTGCGATTGCGCCGCGCGTTCCTTTCCGTGACATCGAGTCTTGATGAGGTCGGCGCCATGAAGCTGATGCGCGTGATTGCGATCAATTTGGTCGTGCTGCTTGCCCTGGCTCTCGTGGCGGAGCTGATATTCGGCCAGTGGATAGAGGCGAGCCCGCTGGAAAGGCTTGCCGTTCCACGCAGCGTCAACATAATCATATCGGCCGCCCCTCTCTACCCAGGCGGGGGGGAATTCGTCTATCGGCGGGATGCCATGGGTTTTCGAGGCCCCGGCGTCGATCCGGCGCGCATCGGCATTTTGACCATCGGCGGCAGCACCACCAACCAGCTGTACCTCCGGGAAGAGGCAACATGGCAGGCGGTACTGGAGCGATCCCTACGCCAGGCCGGCCACGATGTGGTGGTAGCCAATGCCGGCATCGACGGCCAAAGCACGCTGGGAATGATCGCCGACCTGGATCTGTGGTTCCCCAATGTTCCCCATCTCAAGCCGCATCTGGTGCTGGCGTACATTGGCATCAACGACGTCTACAAGACTGGCCCGGCGCGCGCCGATATAGCCGGCAAGACGGTGGCCAGGCAGATACTGCGGGACAGCCTCCAGTTCTCCAGCTTCAAGAGAGAGATTGAGGAGAGAAGCGCCCTCGTGCGGCTCTGGACCACTATCGTCGGCACGGTTCAAGCCAGGCGAGCCAGATTGGATCATCACGCTAGAGATTTCGCGCGAGCGCAATGGACCGATCAACCCGCCCAGCCCGTGTGGCGGCCTGAGCAGTTAGAGGCCAACCTTGCTGCGTTCAAGGACCGTTTGGTGCGCGTCGATGAATTGATCGAACGCTTGGGCGCGGTGCCGGTCTTCGTGACCCAGACACGCGGTGACTACAGGCTGGAGAACGGCCGGCTGGTGGGCATCGCGGAGGCCGGCGGGCCCAACGGCGTCGACCAGGGCCGTGCGCTCGCCCGCTTCAACGCCGTCACGATGGAGGTCTGCCGCGACCGGCATGTGACCTGCCTCGACCTCGCCACCGAATTGCGCTTCGGCGAAGGGGATTTTTATGACTACGAGCACAATACACCGCAAGGGGCAGAGAAAATCGGCAAGTGGCTGGCCGGAAAGCTGAGCGGGCGGCTCTAAGCCTTGAAGGCGCGTACGCGCGAATCGCACGAGCGACTTGTGGCCGACGAGGCGGTGACCGGCTCGTCGAATCGCTCCTTCGGCTTTGTCTTTTCGGCCCTCTTCGCCATCCTCGGCTTGGGGCCTCTGGTCCATGGCCGGCCGGTGCGCGCCTGGGCAGTCGTCGTCGCCGCCACCTTATTCCTGATTGCTCTCGCGCGTCCCCGGATCCTGGCGCCCCTCAACCGGCTTTGGCTCGGGTTCGGATTGCTCCTCCACGCCTGCGTCAGCCCGGTGATCATGGGCCTGGTGTTCTACAGCACCGTGACCCCCATCGGTTTCGTGCGCCGTCTGCTCGGCGCGGATCCGCTCCGACTGCGGCTGGACCGGGACGCCGTCACCTACTGGATCGAGCGCGACCCACCGGGCCCGGCACCTGACACGATGCGCCGGCAGTTCTGAGGGCCTCATGATCGACTTCGTTGCGGAGCTGTGGCGCTTCATGCGGGTACGCAAGAAGTACTGGCTGCTCCCTGTCATCCTCATGCTGGCCGTGTTCGGCGCCCTCATCGTTCTCGCCAAGGGCAGTGCGGTGGCACCGCTCCTCTACACCCTGTTCTAAGGACGGTCGCATGCGCATCCTGGGCATCTCGGCCTTTTATCACGACAGCGCGGCGGCCCTCGTCGATGACGGGCGTATCGTAGCGGCCGCCCAGGAGGAACGGTTCACACGAAAGAAGCACGACGCAGGTTTTCCCATCCATGCGATCGAGTATTGCCTCCGAGAGAGCCGCGGCAGCCTCGCCGAGGTGGATCACGTCGTCTTCTACGACAAGCCGTTCCTGAAATTCGAGCGCCTCCTGGAGACGTACCTCGCGTTCGCCCCCCGCGGGTTCACGTCCTTCTCCATGGCCGTTCCGCTGTGGCTCCGGGAAAAGCTGTTCCAGAAGTCCCTGTTGAAAAAACAGCTCAAGGCCTACGCTCCCTCCTACGACTGGCAGGGGCGTCTCCTCTTTGCCGAGCATCATCAGAGCCATGCCGCCAGCGCCTTCTTCGCGTCGCCTTTTCAGGAAGCGGCGGTGCTGACGATGGACGGGGTGGGCGAGTGGGCAACGACCTCCGTCAGCTTCGGAAAGGGCAATCATCTGGAGATGCGGAAGGAGATCCACTTTCCACATTCGTTGGGCCTTCTCTATTCAGCGTTCACCTACTACATCGGCTTCAAGGTCAACTCGGGGGAATACAAGGTGATGGGCCTAGCCCCCTACGGGGAGCCGAAATACGCGCAGCGAATCCTTGATCACCTGATCGATCTCAAGCCGGACGGCTCGTTCCGGCTGAACCTCTCTTACTTTGACTACTGCACCGGCCTGCGGATGACGAACCGTCGCTTCGAGGAGCTGTTCGAGGGGCCGCCGCGACAGGCCGACGAGCTCCTCACCCAGCGCGAGATGGATCTCGCCGCCTCGATCCAGGCGGTCACCGAGGAGGTGGTGCTGCGTCTGACCCGGGCCCTCGCCGCGGACACCGGCGCCGAGAACCTGTGCCTAGCCGGCGGAGTCGCACTCAATTGTGTGGCCAACGGCAAGGTTCTGAGGGATGGGCGCTTCAAGCACGTGTGGGTCCAGCCCGCGGCCGGAGATGCCGGCGGAGCGCTGGGGGCGGCCCTCTGCGCCTACCACGTATTCCGGAGCCAGCCCCGGAGGCTCAGCGAAAGCCTCGATGCCATGCAGGGGACCTACCTGGGGCCTTCGTTTGGTCAGGCCGAGGTGGAAGCCCGCCTCACCAGCAGCGGTGCCAGGTTTACCACGCTGAGCAATGACCGCCTGATTCGGGCGACGGCCGAGGCGCTCGCAGAAGGCAAGGCCGTCGGGTGGCTCCAGGGGCGGATGGAGTTCGGTCCCCGTGCCCTCGGAGCCCGCTCGATACTCGGCGATGCGCGATCGCCCACCATGCAGTCGGTGCTCAACTTGAAAGTGAAGTACCGTGAGTCCTTTCGACCATTCGCACCGTCGGTGCTCCGGGAAGACGCGGCCGACTGGTTCGATCTCGACGCCGACAGCCCGTACATGCTTTTCGTGGCGGAGGTGGGCAAACCGCGCCGGCGCGAGATGACGCCGACGGAGCGGGCTCTGTTCGGCATCCAGAAACTCAACGTAGTTCGCTCGTCCATACCCGCCGCCACCCACGTGGATTATTCGGCGCGGATTCAGACTGTGCACCGGGAAACGAACCCTCGCTTCCATGCCCTCCTCTCGGCGTTCAAGGCGCGCACGGGTTGCCCGGTCCTTGTCAACACGAGCTTCAACGTTCGTGGCGAGCCCATCGTGTGCACGCCGGAGGACGCCCTTCGCTGCTTCATGGGGACTGAGATCGACGTGCTCGTTGCGGAGAACTGCTTCCTGAGGAAAGAAGACCAGGATCCCCTGCTCCGCCTGGACTACAAACCTTCGATCACGCCGGACTGAGGCGACGAGGCGTGGGATACTTCGTCGGAGATGGCCAGGGGGCGCAACGGGCGGGAGGAGGCGATCGCCTGTGAAGGGGAAGGCATTGAGCGCATGAGACGTCTTCTCTTGGCGGTCCTGATTTGGAATGCGGCAGCACCGGCAACCGCCTCCGAGGTCGAGATGTCGAGGCCCGAGGGACATCCGAAGGGTCGCTTCCCCCTGGCGGTTTACGTCGCCCCCATTGCCGATTCCGCGCAGGCGGCCGCCGTGAAGCGCGCCGTGGAGGATTGGAACGTGGTCTCCCGCGGCGCCCTGGGGATCGCGGCCTTTCGCTGGTCCACGCGCGCGCAGGAGGCAGCCGTCAGCGTTGCGCTCGCGCCCAAAACGTCCGCCAAGCTGATGGGTGTGACCGAAATCAGCGCCGACGACAACGGTGTCATCGAGCTCCCGGTCCGCATCGCCCTCGTGGAGCCTGCGGCGCGGGGGCAGACGTCGCGCGAGACGCTTCTCTACGAGGTGGCGGCCCACGAGCTGGGCCACGCCCTCGGGCTGCCGCACACCACCGAGCCCGGGTCCCTCATGTGCTGCGTCTGGGGCAGCCTCGACTTCAAGGATCCCGCTGTGCGAGCGGCCTACATCGAAGGCCGACGCCATCCCGACCTGCGATCCGTTGAGGTCCAGCTCAAGAAGCACTACGAGGCGTTCTGGAAGATGCCCTGAGCGAGGGCGTAGCTCGCCCGGTTCTCATTGCCGCCTTCGCGCCCTCACTTGGGTGGCGGGTAGACGCGTTCCTTCCGACCATCCGATGTCGTTCGGCCGCCGGAGAGTCCTCGCGGGCCTGCGCCGCGAGGCGGTCGCCCCGCGGCCAGTGGGCGTAGCCGACGACGATGAGTCCGAGGACGACGAGGCTGCAATACATGTGGCTCAAGACAACTGCCGTCACCCGCCTCGCGCTCGCCTGACCCCTCGCGTCAGCCGAGGAGCTCGAGGCAGTCCAGGTCGTCGACGGCGGCCATGATGCGCTCGTAGTTGTACCACCAGATCCACGGGCCGATACCGTGGGCCGCCTGCCACACCGGCGTCGTGATCTGCGAGAGCACCGACAGCCGGTAGTCGCGCCAGAGCTCCTCGAAGTCGTAGCCCTTGACGCCCGCGGCGGACAGCGCCGCGTGGTAGCGCCGGAGACACTCGCGCTCGAGGCGCCGCCGCCGTTCCGGAGACCAGTGGACCGCGATCATGTAGGCGAGATCGTCCGTGGCCACGTCGATCCGCCAGGCGTCCCAGTCGATCAGCCTGACGTCGTCGCTGGCCGGGTCGCGCGGGTAGAGCGCGTTCCACACGTGCGCGTCGCCGTGGAGGAGCGTGAGGTTCCGATGCGGCCGGTACCGCTCGGCGAAGAGCCGTGGCGCGTGGGTGATCATCCGCTCGTAGATCCGCCGGCGCTCGGACGACATGCGGTCGCCGAGTCGGTCCACGAAGACGGCGAGCTGGGCGGGAAACTCGGCCAGGAAGCGGTCGAAGCCACCCGTGTCGAGGAAGGCGCCGACGGATCCGAGGGCTGGATGATCCCACCAGAAGGCGTGAAAGCGCGCGTGGGCCCCGAGGATCCGGTCAACCTGCTCGACCGTGGGGGGGAGCGGCCACTGGCTGACGATGTCGTGCGAGTCGCTGAGATCCTCGAGGAGAAGATGCCACCCGCCCTCCATCGCGGCTTCGAAGCAGAGCGGAAGGAGGCCGCCGGGCGTGAGCGGCGCGACGCGCGAGTAGAAATCAACCTCCGCCCGCCCGATGGCTTCCGCGTCGATGGGGCTGTCGGGACGCCGCGTCTTGAAGAAGAGGCTGAGCGGCGTCGCGCCCGGCGTGCCCTCGACCTCGAGGCGCAGGCGCATGACGGTCGAGAGAATCATCTGGCGCGACGAATCGACCGAGACGCTCGTGATCTTGCCGGCGGAGAGGACCCCCGCACGGCGCAGCACGTCCGTCAGGTGCTCAGGTGTGGCGGCGTCGGGTATCGAGTCGGACATGGCTCAGCTGTTCAGGCGAGCCCCCAACGCTTCATACCGCCAGCCAGCCCCCGTCGACGACGAGCTCGGTCCCGGTGATGTACGAAGCCTCGTCGGAGGCCAGGAAGAGGACGGCGTAGGCGACCTCCTCCACGCGGCCCTCCCGCCGCATGGGCACACCGGCGAGCATTTTTTCACGGAACGCGGGATCGGCGGTGGCCTTGGACGAGCGCATGGCCGGGAGCACACCTGGGTGGACCGAGTTCACGCGAATCCCGCTCCGCGCGTACTGCACGGCGGCCGATTTGGTCATGAGCCTCACGGCGCCCTTCGAAGCGTTGTAGGCCATGTGTATCCCCTTCTGGCCGACGAAGCCCGAGACGGACGAGATGTTCACGATGGCACCGCCGCCGGCCTGCTCCATCACCGGGATCGCGTGCTTCATGCCGAGGAAGACGCCCTTGGCGTTGACGTCCATCAGGCGGTCCCACGCGGATGTGCTCAGCGTGTCGGGATCGAAGGTGCCGCTGATGCCGGCATTGTTGACCAGGACGTCGAGCTTGCCGAAGTCCTTGCGCGTGGCCTCGATCGCCTTCTGCCAGGCCGGCTCGCTGGTGACGTCGAGGTGGACAAAGCGCCCGGCTCCGCCCAGGCTGCCGGCGACCCGCCGGCCTTCCGCCTCGAGCACGTCCGCCACGACCACCTTCGCGCCTTCCTTGGCGAAGATGACCGCCTCGCTCTGGCCCATGCCGCTTGCCCCACCCGTGATCAGCGCAACCTTCCCCGCAAGCCTCATGTCGTCTCCTCCTTCGCACAATGTTGAAACCCCGCAGGCTGCTCAAAAAGGTCCAGATGCGAGGCGGCGCCCCGCGGTTCGAGTTGAACGACGGCGAATGCCGTCGTGAGACGAGGGCTGAGTAGATCCCGCAGATCAATCGCACGGCCCTGTCTCAGCCCTCGCCTTGTGGCTTCGCCCCTCAGCTCGAACAGCGACGAGCGTGCGGCCGAGGGCGCCCCAAAAGGTAACTACGTATGGGTCGCAGATGGACCTTTTTCAGCAGCCTGCTAAGGCGCGACGTGCGGCATGTCGGGTTGTACGGCTTCCTCCAGCGTGAGCGGCGTCGCGCGGAGAAACGGCTCGCGGCGAATCGGGCAATCCTCGAGGTCGCAAGAGGAGCAGTAGATCCGGTGGCACGGATCGGTGTGAAAGACCATCTCACCCTCGACGCCGAGATCAAGGATGACGCGGGCCGCCACGTCCTCGGACACGTCGTGCGCCTTCTGCACGCTCCAGAACTCGGGCACCACCAGGTGCGCTTCGATGTTGTGGAAGCGGCCGGAGCGGATGGCGCGTAGATGGTGGATGCGGATCACGCCGTGGCCGACGTACCCCTGCAGCGCGTTGAGCACCCGGGAGAGCAGGACGGGGTCTTCCTCGTCGAGGAGCCCGCCGGCGGCGTGACGGACGAGCCGGAAGCCCGTCCACATGAGCGAGAGCGCGACCAGGAGCGCGACCACCGGGTCGAGCCACGCGAGACCTGTCAGGTTCACGAGGAGCAGGCCCACCACGACGCCCGCGCTCGTCCAGAAATCCGCGATCACGTGCTTGCCGTCGGCGACGAGGGTCAAGGACTGGTAGCGCCTGCCGGTGCGGACGAGGTACCAGCCGAGAATCAGGTTGACCATGCCGGTCGCGAGCACGATCACGACGCCGGCGCCGATCTGCCTGACCTCGGCCCCGGTGATCAGGATGCGCGCGACCTGGTAGACGATCACGAGGGACGCGAACGCGATCAGGCCGCCTTCGAAGGCGGCGGAAAAGAACTCGATCTTGCCGTGGCCATAGGGGTGGTTGCGGTCGGCGGGGCGCCCGGCGAAAACGAGGCCGCCCAGGGCGAAGACGGCGGCGACGACGTTGACGATCGATTCGAGCGCGTCCGACAGGACCGCCGTCGAGCCGGTCATGCGGTAGGCCTCGTACTTGGCCGCCAGCATGAGTAGGGCGACGGTCAGCGAGATGAGTCCGGCGCAGAGCCGGATGCGCGCGTCTTCGGCGACCGGAGTGACGGTGTCCACGGCCTGATTCTACCGCGGCTTGCGGGGCTCCTCGGGCGCCGTTTGCCTCCCGCGATCCAGCAGAGGGGCCAGCAGCGGGGCCAGCGCCATGGTCCCGGCCGTGCCGAGGATGACGAGCCACGACCACGCCAGCGCGATCACGCCGGTCTCCGAGAGTACGAGGAGGACGAGATTGACCAGCCCCATGATGACCATGGCCGCGACATTGGCCCGGTTGGCGCGCAGGCGGGTCATCAAGCCCAGCAGGAAGACGCCCAGGAGCGAACCGAAGGTCACGCCGGCGATCTTGAAGGCAAGCCACAGGATCTTGTCGAAAAAGGAAAATCCCCAGGCCAGTCCCGCCAGCATGAGCCCGAAGGCCACGACGGCGACGCGCGACACCCAGAGGTAATGGCGATCGCTCCGGCCGGGCGCCAAGAGCGGCCGGTATATGTCGGTGACGAAGGAGGCGGAGAGCGAGCCCAGCGGCGAGTCGATCGATGCCAGCACGATGGCGGTCAGCATGATGCCTCGCAGGATCTGCGGCATGGCCGTGCGGATGAAGAAGGGGAAGATCTCGTCCGGCCGCGGGAGGGCTCCCGATGGGTGCTGGGCGTAGTAGGTGAAGAGCCCGGCGCCGATCGAGAGATAGAGCAGGAGCGTCACGAGGGTGCCGATCGGCGTGAGCGCCAGCGTGCGCTGGCTCTCGCCGCGCGTCTCGACGGTAAGCAGGCGCTGCATGAGATCGTAGTCGGTACCGAAGGCGGCCATCGAGCCGATGAAGCCGTTGAGGATGGCGAGCCAGAAGATGTTGGGATCCGTCAACACCCGCTTCAAGAAATCGGGCGCACCCGGCGCGGGGCCCCAGTTGATCACGCTGAGGCGTCCCGCTTCGGCCGCCGTCCCGAGCATGGCGCCCAGGCCGCCGTCGACCCGCCAGGCAAGGAATCCGACTGTCAGCGCGCCGCCGACGAGGAACATCGACGCCTGGAAGACATTGGTCCAGACGACGGCCTTGACCCCGCCGAGCGCGATGTAGGCGATCGACACCACGGTGAAGAGCGCGATCGTCGCCCAGAGCGGCCAGCCCACGAGCAGCGCGACCGCCAGCGCCGCCGCCATGAGCCGGACGCCCGAGCCCAGGAGGCGCGTGATGAAGAAGAAGACCGAGCCCGTGACCTGGCTCGCCTGGCCGAAGCGATAGAGCAGGAACTCGTAGATCGTCGTGCAGTCGTAGCGGTAGAAGGCGGGGATGAAGAGATAGGCGACGGCGAGCTTGGCCAGGCTCGAGCCCACGAAGAACTGCCCGTACTCCCAGTTCTCGCTGTACGCCGTGGCCGGCACCGCGATGATGGTGACGGCGCTGATCTCCGTCGCGAGGAAGGAGAGGCACGCGGCCCACCAGGGGATGCGGCGGCGCGCGAGGAAGAAATCGGCGGTCCCGCGCTGCTCGCGGCTGAAGGCGCCACCGATGACCACGAGAAAGGCCAGCGACGCCGCCAGGATGGCGAAGTCGGGCCACGTGAGCGCGGATCCCGCGGGATCGGCCATGGGCGGGAGCCATTATGGCCCAAGCCCGGGCAATCGCAGAGAACTAGGAGCCGGCCTTCTGTCTCAGCTGCTTGAGCAGGTCGGCGAAGGAGCCGCGCTGGAGCATGCGGTTGAACTGGGCCTTGTAGCTGCCCACGAGGCTGAAGCCGTCCACGTAGATGTCATACACGGTCCACCGGCCGTCGGTGGCGCGGTAGAGCCGGTACTCGATCCCGACCGCGGAGCCCTTGGGCGTCGTCACCTCGGACTTCACCCTGGCATCGTCGCCTTCGATCTTCTCGTCGACATACGCGATGGGCTCGCCGGCATATTGCTCGATCCTGCCCATGTACGCGTTGGCGATGAGGCTGCCGAAGAGACGGACGAACTCCTTCTGCTCGGCCGGCGAGGCACTGGCCCACGCGCTGCCAAGCGAGCGCTGCGACATCTCCTCGAAGTCGAAGAGGGTCTCGGTGATCTTGCGAATCTGGGCGCGCCGCTCCGCGATGGAGACTGTCTTGACCGCGGACCCGTCGGGCTGGGCGAAGACCTGCTGCACCGCGGACTTCACCGTCTCGGTCGGGCCCGCCGCGGCCGCGGTCCCCGTCGCCGCCAGCAAGACTGCCATGATGATCTTCAACATCGCGCCATTGCTCCCTTGAGGTGGTTTCGCCATGACGGGGCGCCCAGCGTCCTTCCAGTCTCTCACACGTTCCTGGATGGGGCGACACAGTGCGAATTCAGTGTCGAAGAGCCCGGGGCGCGGGCAGAATGGCCGCCATGACGCGCGAGTGGACTGTGGCCGTCGACGCCGGCGGGACCTGGCTTCGCGTGCTCGCGGAAGATTCCCGCGGAGGCCGGCGGATCATGCGGAGACCCGCGTCGGACGACCTGCCGGCGGCGCTCCGCGCGGTGTGGCGGCGCTGGCGGCTCGGGCGCGCCGCGGTCGCGCGCCTCGTCGTGGCCACTCGCGGCGTATGGACGGCGCAGGAATGTCGGGCCGCGGCCTTCGGCGACGGCGGCTCGGCTTTTGCGCTCGGCCGCGACTGGCTTGCCGCGGCCCACCCCGCCCGCGCGCGCAGCCTCGCACGGGCGCCGGGAGCCGTCGCACGCATCGCGGCGCTGGCGCCGCGCGTGCTCAGGCTCGCGCGACGCGGCCATGGCCCGGCCCAGCTCGCGGTGACCCGAGGCACCCATGCGCTGGCGGTTTTCATGAGCGCAGTCGCCAAGGAGGCGCGCCTGTCGCCGCCGGTCCGAGTCGGCTGGGCGGGCAGCCTTCTCGAAGACCCCGCCTATCGCGCGCGGGTCTGGCGCATGGCGCGAGGCCTCGGCCTCAGGATCGCCCCCGTTGCCCGGCGCGAGAGCGCGCTCGAGGCCGCCGCGCGCCTCGCTCGACGGCGCTGAGGCTCCCTACCTGCTCTTCCCGCTCCACCAGGCCCACGCCGCCGGACCCGTCAGGGTGGCGAGGACTCCGGCGGCGGTGTTCTTCCAGCCGGCGGTCGCCAGAGCCAGAAGCGCCGCCGCGGACGGCAGCGCCGCTGTCAGCCAGAGCCCGGTCGCGCCGCCGCCGACCCGCCACGGGCGCGGGAGCCCGGGCTGTTGCAGGCGCAGCGCCACGAATGCGGCCAGCTCCAACAGAAGGGTGAGCGAGTAGAGCCAGACGTTCAGCACGATGAGATCCTTGAAGGACCAGAGCGCGCAGACGCTGTACACGGCGCTCGACAGGAGCACCGCGGCCCACGGCACGCCCGTCCGCGGGTGCGTCACCGCCAGCCAGCGGGGCAGCTGGCCGTTCCGCGCGAGCGCGTACGGCAACCTCGAATTGGTCAGCACCAGGGAGAGAAAGAGCCCAGCCGTGGCGATGACGGCGCCGGCGACGACCATGGCCGCGAGCCATGGCCCGCCGACCGACTCGGCGACGACCGGCCAGTAGCCCGTCTGCCACTTCCGCCAGTCTCCCGTCGCGGCCAGTCCCGCGGCGACGGGCACGATATACGCGAGCGAAATTAGTGGAAGCGCCCACAGGAGCGCGCGCGGATAGGAGGCCGCGGGACGCTGCGTTTCTCCCAGCACCGTGCTCGGCGTATCCCATCCCGAGAAGTTCCACATCATCACCGCGATGCCGATGCCGAGCCCGCTCCAGACCCCCTGGCCCGGCGCGGCGAGCGGCAGCCAGGGCACGCGCTCGGCATGCGCGGCCGCGGCGACGGCGAAGACGGCGATGGGCGCGAGCGCTCCGGCCGAGAGGCCCACGGCGCCCCAGCCTGTCACACGCACGCCGGAGAGATTCACGGCTGTCAGGAGCCAGACGAAGCCCAGGGCCAGCAGCCAGCGCTCGAGCGGCGTCATTCCCGGCCACCAAAAGCGCAGGTAGTCGGCGAAGAGGGCGGGATACACGGCCACGTCCACGAAGCTGTTGAGCCAGCTCCACCAGCCGACCTGGAAGCTCCAGAAGGGACCGAAGGCGCGGCGCACCCAGGCGACGTAGCCGCCTTCCTCGGGGATCGCGGAGCCCATTTCCGCCATCGCGAGGGCCACCGGCGCGCTGACGAGAAGCGGAGTGAGGACCAGCAGGAGCAGCGTGAGGCCGGGGCCGAAGACCGACACCGCGTCTTCGATGCCGTAGGGGCCGCCGCTGACGTTGAAGAAGACCACGGCCAGCAGCGGCAAGAACGCCAGGCGCTGGGCCGCGGCAACCCTCACGCCGACTGCGCGGCTCGGATCAGGTCGGGCAGCCCCCGTAGCCACTCGTCGATCGGTATTTCCGCGTCCACGATGATCTCGATCTTGCCATTGGGCATTCGGCGCACGCAACCCTTGCCCGTGCCGAGCGGGATGGTCACCTGCTCGCGGTGCACGCCCATGGCGTCGATGACGGTGAAGATCTTGTTGATCTCGTTCATGCCGACGGCGTCGAGCATGGAAGCCCTCCCGACGGGCATCGTAAGTTGTGGTAGCCTCTGCGTCAATGCGACTGCTGGCGGCGCTCGCGGCTTTCGTCTTTTCGGTAGCGGGCCCGGCATCGGCCGCCGACACGCCTCTCGCCGACGGGCACATCCACTACAGCAAGCCGGACTGGAGCGTCTACACCCCCGACCAGATCGTCGACATCCTCGACAAGGCGGGCATACGGCGGGCGCTCGTATCCAGCACGCCCGACGACGGCACACTCAAGCTCTACGACCGCGACCCGAAGCGATTCGTGCCGATGCTGCGCCCGTACCGCACGCGCGACGACATGGGCACGTGGTGGCGCGATCCTGCGATCCTTCCCTACCTCGAGCAGAGGCTGGCCAAGGGCATGCACCGCGGCATCGGCGAATTCCACATCAACGGCAAGGACATCAGGACGCCGGTGCTCCAGCGGATCACCGAAATCGCAGTCCAGCGCAATCTCTACCTGCAGGCCCACTCCGACGAGGCCGCTGTCATCGAGCTCTTCGCCATCGAGCCCAAGTCGAGAATCATCTGGGCGCATGCGGGGATGTCCTCGAGCGCCGCCACCGTGGGCGCGCTGATGGACAAGCAGCCGAACCTCTGGGCCGATCTCTCCTACCGCTACGGAGACGTGGCGCCCGGCGGCACGCTCGACCCGGCGTGGCGCGTGCTCCTGGTCCGCCACGCCGACCGGTTCATGCTCGGCAGCGACACGTGGACAACCGGAAGGTGGGAGCAGGTCGTCGCCATGGCCGCTGAAGCCCGCCGCTTCCTCCAGCAATTGCCTCCGGAGGTCGCGGACAAGATCGCCACAAAGAACCTCGAACGCCTGTTCCCGTAGGTTCCTGTCTCTGGGAATGTAGACGGGAGGGGCCGGGGGGCGCCCCCCGACCCCTCCCTCACCGCGATATCGACGAACACCTGTCTGATCGAAGTGCGTTCCTTTGCTTCTGTTTGTGTGTGATTCACCTGGCGGGAGGCGAGTGGGGGCGGGGGCACTCCCCGCGGACCCATATCTTCTGCGGAGATTCTCCGAAGGCTGAAACCTCGATCTCGTGGCGCCATCGAGAGGCCACCAAGCGCCCGCGACTCAGTGTGGTCCGCGGGGAGTGCCCCCACCCCCACTCGGCGTAGGAAGCTAGCGAACGCCGAGCTCGGCCGCGACCTGCTCGATCTGGTTCCAGGTTTCGTCGTCGATGGGCACGCCTGAGCGCAGACGTTCGGCTTCGAGACGTGCTTCGGGCTCGCCCGGGATCAGGATCTCCTTCGAGCCCTGCGCGAGCGGCGCCGACTTAACGAAGCTGAACAGCCCGGCGACCTGCTTGTGGAACTCGGGCAGCGGCACGAAGCGCGCCACGTCGAGACAGATCATGAGCGTGCCGTTGGCGAAGAGACCGGGGCCGGGGCCGGCGGGGCCCGTGCCTGAGAGAATGCCGCCCAGGATCTCGACGGCGAGCGAGAGGCCATAGCCCTTGTGCTCGCCGGCGGTCAGCAGCGAGCCGACGGGATCGCCATAGAAGATCTCGGGATCGGTCGCCGGGCGGCCCGCGGCGTCGATGAACCAGCCCGGGGGCGCCTGCTGCTTGCGGTTCTTCTTCACCCGCATCTTGCCCTCGGCAACCACGCTCGTCGCGAAGTCGAGCACCATCGCCGGCCCGCCCTCGCCGGGAATGCCGATGGCGTGAGGGTTGGTGCCGAGCCGCCGCCCGGCGCCGCCCCAGGGCGCCACGTTGAGGCCGTGGACGGCGTTGACCCAGAGCATGCCGACCAGCCCCTGTGCGGCCGCCATCTCGGCGTAGTCCGCCAGCCGCCCAACATGGGTGGTGCGCGACAGCCCGACGGCGGCGAGACCGGACGCTTTCGCTTTGGCGATGCAGAGCTCGATCCCCTGCCGCGCCACGACCTGTCCGAAGCCACGGCCGCCGTCGAGACGCGCGGTCACCGGCGTCTCGGCAAGGACGGTCACGGGCGACTTCGGGTCGATCGTGCCGGTTTTCACGGCCTGGGCGTACTGGGGGATGCGGATGACGCCGTGAGAATCGTGGCCGCGGAGGTTCGCCCTGACGAGGAGTCGGGCGATCCACGCGGCGTCAACCGCGGGAGCGCCGAGCCTTTCGAAGATGCGGGTCGCGGTAGTTTCGAGCCGGGCGGTGTCGATGGTTGGCATGTGCGAGACGATACCGCAACTCCCCGGCGTCATTGGGACTTTTCACTCGTGTCAAATCCCCAGCGCGCACGGATAACGCGATGCGTCGGGTTGGGGCATAAATCTTGCCCACCGGCTCAAACTCTCGTAACCTGAACGGACGGAGCATCCATAATATTAGGAACGCTCCGGGGAGCCTGGACATTTGGGAACCGCGCGCATGAACAGCCGCCGTGACCTGCCCCCGCTGCCCGCCCAAGCGGTGAAAGTTCCGCGTGGGTTGCGGCCTGCGCGGAGTCGCGCCCGCGAGCGCTTTCCCTGGGGTTACGTGGCGGCGTTCGTCTTCGGCACCGTGCTCATCTCGGCGTTCATCTGGTACCAGATCGAGAACGAGCGCCAGACCGTCCTCGCCAACTGGCAGGCGCGCGTCACGGCCATCGCCGAGGGGCGCGCGAAGCTCGTGTCCGATTGGTTCGACGCGCGTCACGCCGATGCCGACGTGCTGGCCGCCTCCCCCGCCGTGCGCGCGCTCATGTTCGACAGCGGCCGCGCAGGCGACGTCCGCACCCAGATCGTTCCGCAACTCGACCGCGTCGCCGCGGCGTACGGCTACGCGGGCATCACGCTCATGGATACGCAGGGACGCGTCCTCGCGCGATCGACGGGCGCCGCCGATCTCGGACGCGACAGCAGCGAAGCCGCCGCGCTCGCGGCACAGACGCGCAAGATGCGCGTGGACCTCTTCGAGGAGCCCTCGCGCAAGCTCCTGCTCATGAGCGTGCCGGTCTTCGCCGAGGGCGGGAACGACCCCGCTCGGCCCGTCATGGGAGTGGTCGGGCTCATGATGCGGCCCGAGTCGCGGCTCTTCCCGCTGCTGAACGACGAGACCGTGCCGACCAAGACCGGCGAGACCCTGCTCTTCCGCGCCGACAGCATCAAGCCCTCGTACATCTCTCCGCTCAGGGGCGACACGGCCGGCTGGTCCGCGGTGGACCGCTCGCTCGAAGCGCTCGGTCCCCTGGCCAAGCGCGCCGCCGAGGGTCGCGACACCTTCGGCGAGATGTTCGACTACCGCGCGGCGCCGGTGTTCGCGGCCACGCGCTGGATCGCTCCCGCAGGCTGGGGCCTCGTGCTCAAGGTGGACCGCGAGGAAGCGCTCGCCGATTTCTACCAGGCGGGCAAGCTGGCGGGCTTCGGCGCGGCATTCCTGACGCTGGCGCTCGGAGGGCTGCTGCTCAGCCTATGGCGCCAGGGCCAGCGCGCGACGCTCCTGCGAGACCAGATGAAGCAGGAGCGCGCGATCTTCAACCTGAAGGGTTACGCCGAGAAGATCGTCGCCTCGGTGCCCTCGGGGCTGTTGGTCCTCTCGGCCAACCTGCGGGTGCTCTCGGCGAACCGCTCCTTCCTCGAGTCCTTCTTCCTGCGCCGCGACGAGGTCATGGGGCGCGAGCTGGAGGATCTCGTGCGCGCCGACGGCCTCGTGCGCCGGGCGCGCGAAGTCATGCAGTCAGGCTCGGCGCAGCACGACCTCCCTTTCGAGTTCCAGGTCCTCCACCGGCAGGAGACGCGCCGGGTGCGGGTCACGATCACGAGCATCCGCATCGAAGAGCAGGAGGAGGCGCGGCTGCTGCTCATCGTCGAGGACCTGTCCGAGGAGGAGCGCCTGCAGGCGGCGCGCAAGGAATCCGAGCAGCGATTCCAGGACCTGGTGCAGGGACTCGACGCCATCGTGTGGGAGGCGGACGCCTCGACCCTCCGCTTCTCCTTCGTGAGCCAGCGCGCCCAGACGGTCTTCGGGTTCCCGACCGACCGCTGGCTCGACGAGCCGGACTTCTTCAGCAAGCGCATCCACCCGGAGGACCGGCCCAAGGTGATGTCCAAGTGCCGCGCGGCGCTCGCCCGCGGTGAGGACCACGAGCTCGAGTACCGGGCGCTGACGGCCACCGGCGAGATCGTCTGGCTGCGCGACATCGTTCACGTCGTGCCCGACGCGCCGGGAAACGCGGGGCAGCTCCGCGGCCTCACTGTCGACCTGACCGAGCTCAAGCGCGCCGACGAGGCCCTGCGCGCGAGCGAGGATCAGCTGCGGCAGGCCCAGAAGATGGATGCGGTCGGCAAGCTCGCGGGCGGCATCGCGCACGACTTCAACAACCTGCTCATGGTCATCCGGGGCGACGGCGACTTGATCCTGCGGCGCCTCCCGCCGAACCATCCGCTGCGCAAGAACGCGGAAGGCGTCCGCGAGGCTGCCGACCAGGCCGCCACGCTCACGCGCCAGCTGCTCGCCTTCAGCCGCAAGCAGGTGCTGGCGCCCAAGGTGCTCGACCTGAACAGCATCGTGGCCGGCATGCAGACCATGCTCCAGCGGCTGATCGGGGAAACGATCAACCTGGTGACGGTGCCCGAGAGCGCGCTCGGGAACGTCAAGGCCGACCCGGGCCAGATCGAGCAGGTCATCATGAACCTGGCCGTCAATGCCCGCGATGCCATGCCGGACGGTGGGCGGCTGATCATCCGCACCGCCAACGTCCGCGCCGGCGAAGCGCCGCCGCTGCCGGGCGCCGCGAGCCCGCCCGCCGGGCCCCACGTCTTGCTCGAAGTCAGCGACGGCGGCACCGGCATGGACGCGAATACCCTCGCGCACCTCTTCGAGCCGTTCTTCACGACGAAGGAGCCCGGCAAGGGCACGGGTCTCGGACTCTCCACGGTCTACGGCATCGTCGAGCAGAGCGGCGGCTCGGTGACGGTCGAGACCGAGCTGGGACGCGGTACGACCTTCCGCATCTACCTGCCCCAGGTCGGAGCGCCCGCGACTGTCGCCCCCGCGCCGCCGCCGGTGGCCCGTCCCGCGGCGGCGCCCGCGATACCCCGTGCGGTGCCCGCTGCACCCGTCGCGCCGCCTCCGGGACGAGTCCAGCCCGAGCCCGTTCGAGCCGCGACAAGGCCGCTCGAGCCGGCCGTCGTGTCCGAGACGGCGCCGCAGCGCACCGAGACCATCCTCCTCGTCGAGGACGCCCTGCGCGTCCGGGCGGTCGTCCGAGAGATCCTCGAGATGAACGGCTACAATGTCCTCGAGGCCCGCCACGGCGTCGAGGCGCTCGAGATCAGCGAGCGCCACCAGGGCCCCATCCACCTCATGGTCACCGACGTCGTCATGCCGCAGATGAGCGGCCGCGAGCTCGCCCAGCGGCTCCAGCCCTTGCGTCCGGATATGAAAGTGCTCTACATGTCCGGCTATACCGATGATGCCATCGTCCGCCACGGCGTCCTGGGCGCGGGCATGGCCTTCCTCTCCAAGCCCTTCACGCCGGACGCGCTGGCCCTCAAGATCCACGAGGTCCTCGGCACAGCGCCGCGCACCGTCGACCCCGCGGCCGCGACACTCGCGGGACTGGCGGCCAATGGCAATGGCGCCTCGGGCCCGGTCGTCCAGCGCGCGGAGGACGTGGGCACCACCCGGCCCTCGCGCGTGTAGCCGCGCTTCCCTCGACGGCGTCCACCCTCCCATGCCCGGCAGGCCCATTCGCGTATTGATCGCCAAGGTCGGGCTCGACGGCCACGACCGCGGCGCCAAGGTCGTGGCGCGCTGCCTGCGCGACGCCGGGATGGAAGTCATCTATACGGGCCTCCACAGGACGCCCGAGGAAGTGGTGGCCGCCGCGGTCCAGGAAGACGTGGACGTCCTCGGCATCAGCCTGCTCTCGGGTGCCCACATGACGCTCGTCCCCCGGATCGTCGAGCTGATGCGCCGGTCCCGCGCCGACGACGTCCGGCTCGTGGTGGGTGGGGTCGTCCCCGACGAGGACGTGCCGGCGCTCCGCGCCATGGGCGTGGCCGATGTCATCCTCCAGGACACGCCGCCCGACGAGGTTGTCTCGCGCGTCCGCGGGCTCGCGGCCTCGCAGCCCGCCGGCTGACCCGCGCCGATCCCCTCCACCAGGAATCCATGGGCTCTCTCGATCTGGAAACCCTCCGGCGCACGCGCGGCATCGACCTCACGGTCTGGCCGCCCCGCTACGATTCAGGATACGTGCCGCGGCCCGATGAGCCGTGCTGGCTGCCCGAGGTCGAGTGCGCCCCAGCCGCCGCCCGCGACGAGCTGATCTTCGCCAAGCTCCAGAGGCAGATCGGGTACGCCTGGGCGCGCTGCCCGTTCTACCGGCGCAAGTGGCAGGAGGCTGGTGTGTCGCCCGCGACCCTCAAGACTCTCGAGGACCTCTCAAGCTTCCCCGCGGTCCAGAAGGCCGAGCTACGCCAGGCGCAGGCCGCGCATCCTCCATTCGGCGACTACCTCGGCGTCGAGCCGGCCGACGTCGCGCGGATTCACGGCACGAGCGGCACCACGGGCCGGCCCACGGTCTTCGGCATCGGCCGGGATGACTGGGCGCGCGTCGGAGAAGCGCACGCCCGTGTCCTCTGGGGCGCCGGGATCCGACCCGACGATCGCGTGATGATCTGCTCCTTCTTCAGCCTGTACATGGGCTCGTGGGGAGCGCTCGCGGGGGTGGAGCGGCTCGGCGCCACGGCCTTTCCGTTCGGCGCCGGCGCCACGGGGCAGACCCTGGCCGCCGTCGGCTGGGCGCGAGAGCTCCGGCCGAGCGCGTTCTACGGCACGCCCTCCTACGCGCTGCACTTCGCCGAGACGGCCCGGCGCGAGGGCCTCGATCCGCGAAGCCTCGGCGTGCGCATCCTCTTCTTCTCGGGCGAGCCCGGCGCGGGCATTCCCGCCACGAGGCGGCTCATCGAGGACACGTTTGGCGGCATCTGCGTGGACATGGGCAGCATGGCCGAGATGACGCCATGGATGACCAACGGGGAGTGCCGGCACCGCACCGGCATGCACCTCTGGCAGGACGTGGTCTACACGCAGGTCTGCGACCCCGACACGTACGAGCCCGTCCCCTACGGCGAGGAGGGCACGCCGGTCTATACGCACCTCGAGCGCACTTCGCAGCCCATGATCCGCCTCGTCTCGGGTGATCGCACGCGCTGGACGGATGCGCCGTGCGCGTGCGGGCGCACCTACCCGCGTCTGCCCGACGGGCTCTACGGCCGCTTCGACGACATGATCATCGTTCGCGGCGAGAACGTCTACCCGAGCGCCATCGAGGACACGCTCCGCGCCATCGACGGATTCGGCGGCGAGTTCCAGGTGATCGTCTCGCGCCGCGAGACCATGGACGAGCTCCTCGTGCGCGTGGAATCGGCGGCCGGCCTCGCCGACCCGGCGGGGCTCGACGCGCTCCGCGCGCTCATGCGCGAGCGCCTGAGGGCCCGCCTCGGCGTGCACCCGATCGTCGAGCTCGTGCCCCACGCCACTCTGCCCCGCACGGAGTTCAAGGCGCGCCGGGTGATCGACGACCGCGACCTCTACCGGCATACGGTGCGAGCCGAACGGCCGTGACCCGCACGGCGCGGGTCGTCTTCGTGTCCTTCTTCCTCTCGGGCGCGACCAGCCTCGTGTACCAGGTCGTCTGGGCCCGCGCGCTCGCCCTCATCTTCGGGCACTCGATGTACGCCATCGCCGCCGTGCTGGTCGCGTTCATGGCGGGGCTCGCCCTGGGCAGCGCCGTCTTCGCGCGCCGCGCCGCGCGCATCGGGAACCCGCTGCGCGCGTACGGGATGCTGGAGATCGGCATCGGCGTGTACTGCGCCTGCGTCCCCTTCCTGCTCTCCGCGGGCGGGCAGACGTACTTCGGGATCCAGCGCGCGCTCGACCTGTCGTACGAAGGCCTGAGCGTCGTGCAGTTCGTCGGGGTCGTCCTGCTCCTCCTGGTGCCGACGGCGCTCATGGGGGGGACCCTGCCCGTCCTCAGCCAGGCGCTCGCGGCGGGCGCGAACCGCCCCGGACGGACCGTCGGCGCGCTCTACGCCGTCAATACCGCGGGCGCCGTCACCGGTGTGGTGATGGCCGGCTACGTGCTGCTGCCGATGTTCGGCAACCGCGCCACGACCTTCCTCGCGGCGGCGGCCAACCTTGCCGTCGGCGGGCTGGCGCTCATGTGGAGCCGCCGGCCGCTGGAGACACCCGCGCCGTCCGCGGAGCCGGCGACGAATCTCGCCGGAGAGCCCGGCCCCAGTCTTCCCGTCGTGCTCACGCTCCTGGCCCTGGGCGCATCCGGCGCGGTCTCGATGGCGTACGAGATCGCGTGGACCCGGGCGCTGACCCTGGTCATCGGCAGCTCGACCTATGCCTTCACCGCCGTGCTGACGGCATTCCTTGTCGGCATCGCGGGAGGCAGCGCCGTGTACTCGCGCCGCGCCGGCGCGCGGCCGGCCACGCCCACGACCTTCGCGGCGATCCAGGTGGGGATTGCGCTCACCGTGACGCTGACCCTGCTCGTCTTCGAGCGGGTGCCCGAGTTTTTCCTGGCCGGGCTGGGCGTCTCCGATCTTCCGGGATTCGTGCAGAGCCTGCAGGTGGCGGTCAGCCTCGTCACGCTTCTGGCGTCGACGTTGCTGATCGGCGCCACCCTGCCCTGCGCGGTGGCCGTGGCAACCCGCCGCGGGGCGGACATCGCCCGGCATACGGGCCGCGCCTACGCGATCAACACCGCCGGCGCCATCGCGGGCATCCTACTCACGGGCTTCGGCCTCGTGCCGTGGTACGGGGTGCACGCCGCCCTCAAGATCGGCGCCGCGACCAACCTGGTGCTGGCCGGCGTGCTGGCGGTGGCCGCGGCTCCGCGCGGGGCGCGGCGGGGCTGGGCCGCGGCCGCGGCGGGTGCCGTCGGGGCCGTCGCCATCCTGTGCATCCCCGTCTGGGACGCGCGCGTCATGGTCAGCGGCCCGGCCATCTATGGCAAGGCGTACGTCGTGGCCGGGCGCAGCGCCCCGATGAGCAGCGTCCTGCGTACCCAGGAGGTGCTCTTCTACCGCGACGGGATGAGCGGAACGGTCTCGGTCAACCGCGTCGGAGCGAACGTCATCCTGCGCGTCAACGGCAAGGCCGACGCCGCGACGATCGGGGACACGACAACCCAGCTGATGCTGGGGCACCTGCCGATGCTCATGCACGCCGACCCGCGGCAGGTGCTGGTCATCGGCATGGGCAGCGGTATCACGGCCGGCGCCGTGGCGCGCCACCCGATGGAGCGGCTCGACATCGTGGAGATCGAGCCGGCAGTGCTGGAAGCCTCCGCGTTTTTCGCCGAGGCCAATCGCCACGTCCTGCGCGATCCGCGGGTGCACCCCGTCGTGGCCGACGGGCGGAATTTTCTCTTCACCACGGCCAGGCGCTACGACGTCATCAGCTCCGAGCCGTCCAACCCATGGATCGGCGGGCTCGCGTCCCTCTTCTCGGAGGAGTTCTTTCGCGCGGCCCAGGGACGGCTCCGCCCCGGCGGGATCATGATCCAGTGGATCCACGGCTACAGCATGCGGGACGCCGACCTGCGCATGGTGGTCAACACCTTCCGGTCCGTTTTCCCGTCGACCAGCGTGTGGAACACCGGCGAAGGCGACTACCTGCTCGTCGGGCGCACGGAGGCGGTGGCGCTCGACCTGCACCTGCTCGAGACGCGCTACCGCGATCTGCCGGGGCTGGCCACCGACATGCGGGGGCTCGACATCATGAGCTGGGGCGGGATGCTCGGCTTCTTCATGTTGAGCGACGCGGACACGGCGCGCTACGCTGCCGGCGGCGGGCTCAATACGGACGACAGGTTGCCCCTCGAGTTTTCCGCCCCGCGCGCCATGTACCTCGACAGCGACGTGCAGAACTGGCGGACCATGCGCTCTTTTCAGACGTCGGCGCTGCCCGAGCTGACCGCGGGCAGCCGCGCCGAGACCGATCGCGTCGAGGTACGCTACGCGATCGGCATGGCCTATCTGGGGCGCGACGTGCCCGGCGATGCCCTCGTCCACTTCGTGCGCGCCCTGGAGATCGACCCGCGCCACATTCCGTCTGCGCTCGGCGCGGGCCGCTCCGACTTGCGCCTGGGCCGCTGGGCGGCCGC
>WNFP01002571.1_pt1 | contig 25061 bp, 13 predicted proteins | sample 5400201 | NCBI WGS metagenome assembly WNFP01 (sample SAMN13153355, study PRJNA577476) | soil metagenome | isolation source: 115 cm saprolite under Madrone tree | place: USA:California | collected 2016-06-14
CCGATCCCCCGCTGACGTCATTCCCCGCCAATAATGTTGCCGGCTTCAATACGTCTATCGCAAATCAATTGCGGCAAGTCGCGAAGCTAATCAAAATCAAAGACAACCTCGGTATGAAGCGACAGATCTTTTTCTGTTCACTCGGCGGATTCGACACTCACACAAACGAGACCTCGGCGAATCCGACAGTTCCTAATGGCGCCGGAAACCAGGGCAACCTGCTTACCCAATTGAGTCAGGCTATGCGGGCGTTCTACGATGAGATGGTGGCCCAGGGAAACAGCAACAGCGTAACTCAGTTCACTCTTTCTGATTTTGGCCGCACGTTCCAGCCTTCGGGCAGCGGCGCAGGGTCGGTAGGCTCCGATCACGCGTGGGGCAGTCACGCGTTTATCCTTGGTGGGGCGGTCCAGGGCGGCACGTTCTATGGTACTTATCCGACCCTGGCGCTTAACAGTCCGGACGATGACGGTGGCAACCGCGGCCGCTGGATACCGACCACATCGATCGATCAGTATGCCGCAACCCTGGCCGCGTGGTATGGGCTCGCCCCGAGCGATATACCGACGGTATTTCCTAACTTGAGTAGATTTCCGGTTCAGAATCTCGGCTTTGTCGTTTGAGCCGCACCGAGCGGAAAAGAACCTAAACGTATGAGGGCCGATCGTGATTGAGCACGGAAAGTAGTGTTCAATTACGTTCCGCCCTCTTTAATTTATTCTGTAAGCTCGTCGCTCAAGCTAACAATGCGTCTATCGCTCAAAAAGCATCGTCGAACGAAATTAATAAATGCCACCGTGCTACTGGTGATAGCGGGCGTGTCTGTAGTTACATTGGTGCAGAGGCGTCTGGTTGATTCAATCTCAAATTCATCGGCGACCAACGCCTCTTTCAAATCGAAAGACAGTGGCTTTGCGCTTACCTCACTGCCCGGTCTCAGCGTAGAAGGCAAGACCAAGCTTAAAGAATGGACTGCCGATCTTCCCCTGGCGTTTGAACCTAATCAGGGTCAAGCCGACCGCCAGGTAAAGTTCCTCGCTTCGGGCAGCAGAGCGCAACTGCTTCTCACTTCAAGCGAAGCAATTCTTAGATTGCACAATGCTCAGTTCGGGCTGAAGTTGCACGGCGCAAATCCCGGCGCAACTTTGGACGGTGTAGAGCAACTGCCGGGTTTTCGGAATTATCTGCTCGGTAATGATCCGGCGGAATGGGAAACAAACGTGCCCACTTACAAGCGAGTTGCCTACCACGAGGTTTATCCGGGAATTAATCTCACTTACTATGGCAACGACCGAGACCTCGAATATGACTTCAACGTTTTGCCGGGGGCCAATCCTAATCACATTAGACTTGCATTTGATCACAGCGTCCGGCTCCGAATCTCTAATGAAGGTGATTTAGTTTTGCGCTCCGGTTCTGCCGAAATAACCGAGCGAAGGCCGTCTGTGTACCAGGAAATAAATGGTGAGCGGCGGATAATCGAAGGACATTACGTCCTATTGAAAAACCGCGAGGCTGGTTTTGCCGTGGGCGAATACGATCACAGCCGGACACTGGTGATCGATCCGACGTTAGTCTATGCAACTTACTTCGGCGGCAGTGGTGATGACCTGGGAAGTAGTGTGGCGGTCGACAGCAGCAACAACGTTTACATTGCCGGCACGACCAGCTCTGCCAACTTTCCGACGCATGGTCCAGCGTTTCCCAGCAGTGCCGGCTTGAGCGATATCTTTGTCACGAAGATCGATTCAACCGGTGGCAACGTTGTGTACTCGACATACGTAGGCGGCAGCGGTCTCGATCGCGGCGATGGCCTGGCAGTCGACGCCGGCGGCAATGCGTACGTGGTTGGCCGTGTCGGCGATACCTCGATCAATTTTCCTACTACGGCCGGTGCACTGGCGACAACTTATCGCGGCGGCGACTTTGACGGCGTGGTGTTTAAGCTGAATGCGCAGGGCAACGCTTTGGGTTACTCGACATTTCTGGGCGGCGAGGATAACGATTCGACTGAAGGGATTGCAGTTGATTCCAGCGGCAACGCTTACGTAACCGGCGGGACGCGATCGAGTGGATTTCCGGTGACCTCGAGCGGCTTCCAGTCGTTTCGTGCCGGCGATACCGATGCCTATCTTACCAAGTTGAATGCATCCGGGAGCGCGGTGCTCTATTCGACGATGCTGGGGGGCGTCAGCACCGATCGCGGCAGTGGCGTGGTGCTGGACTCTGCCGGCTACGCTTATCTTGCCGGCTATTGTGCTTCGCCTGACTTTCCTACCCAGAACGCATTTCAGGGTTTCTCAGGCGGAAGCTTCGACGCGTTCATTGCCAAGTTCGATACAAATGCGAGCGGCGCCGCATCACTTCTGTTCTCGACTTACCTTGGCGGTACTGGTGACGACAAAGCCTATGGCATCGCGATCGACAGTGTTGGAAATAATATCTATGTCACCGGTCAGACATCTTCGAATAACTTTCCGGTTTTAAGCCCCGCTCAACCGGCGTTCGGCGGATCGTTTGATGCGTTTGTCGCAAAGATCTCCAGCAGCGGGACAAAGATCTACGCGAGCTATTTGGGCGGCACCGGCGACGATCGCGCCACTGGCATCGCAGTCAATGCCGCCGGCGCTGCCTACGTCACCGGCTTTACTTCGTCCACGAACTTTCCCACAGTGACACCTTTGCAAATCTCGAACGGCGGCGGCATTGATGCTTTTGTGGCAAAGCTAAATCCTGCGGGAAGCGCATTTCTCTATTCCACCTACCTGGGTGGCAGCGCCAACGAGAGCAATACGACTACCGGCACTGCCACAAATCCGATCGCGCTCGACTCGACGAGCAATGCCTACATCACCGGCTTTACTGCGTCTACTAATTTCCCGACCACGACGCCGTTGCAAGCTGCTAACGCAGGGGGCCAGGATGCGTTCGTGGTCAAGATTGCCGACGCCACGCCCGCGGCGGATTACTCGATCGCAGTAGTGCCGAGCTCGCGCACTGTGGTGCCAGGCGGCAGCACTACTTATACAGTTACGGCTACGCCAGTTGGTGGTTTCACCGGTACGATTTCATTGAGCGCCTCCGGTTTCTCGAGTGATTCGACCGTGAGTTTTAGTCCAACGACGATCGTGATTACTGACGCAACTGCGAAGTCGTCGACGCTGACACTGACCACCACGGCGGCGACGGCGCCGGGAACCTACTCGCTGACCATCAATACGACCAGCGGAAACATACAGCACAGTGGTTTGGCTCAACTCCTTGTTTCGGGAACGACGAGCGCAAATCTGTCGATCACGAAGACGGCATCGCCAAATCCAGCGACCTCTCTCGCCAGTCTCACCTATCGCATCAGCGTGAGCAACAACGGTCCTTCGCCTGCGACTAATGTGGTCGTCACAGATACTCTTCCGGCGGGTCCGGCTTTTAGTTCAGCCACACCATCTCAGGGTACATGCGTCGGCACGCCAATGGTCACGTGCAACCTCGGCTCAATCGCCAATGGCGCGGTTGCAATCGTGAACATAGCGATAACGCCGCAGACACCCGGTCAGTTGACGAACGCAGCGAGCGTGGCCGCCACTGAACCTGATCCGGACGTGAGCGATAACTCAACCACGATTCAAACAAATGTAAATGCGCCGGCTAACGGTCCGTCGATGCTGGACCCCAATCTCTCGGTGAAAACAGTTGTCAGCGGCTTGTCACAGCCGACCAGCATCGCTTTCATCGGCAACAATGATTTCTTTGTGCTGGAAAAAAACACTGGCAAAGTTCAGCGAGTCATCAATGGTGTCGTGCAGAGTCCCGCTCCTTTGGATTTGGCCGTCAATAGCGCCTCAGAACGCGGCTTGTTGGGACTTGCTCTGCATCCCAACTTCCTGGCCAACGGCTTTGTCTATCTTTACTGGACAGAGAGCAGCACCGGCGTCGATTCCACGAACCTCGCAGATGTCGCATTGTTGGGAAATCGCGTCGATCGTTACATCTGGAACGGCGTCAACTTAACGTTCGATCGCAATCTCATCAGGGCGGAGAGGATTGCTCCAGAATAATCAGCTTGGCCCGGTGCCCGACGATCAGTTTGGTGGTCCCGAACCGGACGACGCGCATTTGACCGGCTTCATTCTGCGTTTGAATGATGATGGCTCGACGCCACCGGACAATCCATTCTTCAATGCCTCCACGACGCTTACGGGCCAGGCTGGGGCGAACATCAAAAAGCTCTTTGCTTATGGCGTGCGCAATGGGTTCGGTTTGGCTTTCGATCCGCTGTCAGGGAATCTTTGGGATCAGGAGAACGGCGACGACGCCTTTGACGAAATGAATCGAGTCACGGCCGGATCGAATAACGGCTGGGTCGAGATGATGGGCCCCAACAGTCGCGTTGCTCAGTTCAAGCAGATCGAAACGACGTACGGCACCGGCGACTTGCAACAGTTGCGTTGGCCGCCGTCCCAGATTGCCGATACTCCCGCGGCAGCGCTCGCGCGTTTGTACATGCTGCCTGGTGCTCACTACAACGATCCGGAATTCAGTTGGAAGTATGCTATCCCGGCGGCGCCTCTGGGTTTTGTTGCTGGCCGGGGACTCGGTCCGCAATTTGAAGGTGACATGTTCGTGGGTGCGGCCCGCACATTCCTCGCTGGCGGCTTTCTTTTTCGTTTCAAGCTGACGCCGGATCGTTTGCACTTTAGGTTTAGTGACCCAAGGTTGAACGATCTGGTTGCCGACAATCTGGACAAGTTTGATATCACCGAAAGCGAGAGCCTGCTGATTGGCCGAGACTTTGGCATTACCACGGATATCGAGACCGGACCGAACGGAGATCTCTTCGTCGTGTCTAACACCAACAGCGCGGTTTACGAAATCTCAGGAAAGCAGCCACTCGTCTTCACTGCCAACTTGAATGGCGCGCAAGAAACGCCACCAAACAATTCAACTGCCACTGGCACGGCAACTTTGCTGTTGAGTCCGGACGAACAGACGGCACTCGTCTCGCTAAACTTCAGCGGGCTTTCGAGTGCCGAGACCGCGGCGCACATCCACGGTCCCGCAGCACCGGGAACAGCAGGCGGCGTTCTGTTCCCACTGCCCAATAGCAGTTTCACCGATTTCCTGATTTCGCCTTCGGCCACCGATGTGCAAAACCTGAAGAACGGCCAGTTATATATCAATGTTCATAGCAGCAATTTCCTGAATGGCGAGATTCGCGGACAGTTTCAAACGGGAGCGAGCGCGAGCAGTTGCCAATTCAACTCGGCGACTTCGTATGTGTCAGAGGGCGGAGGAAACGCAGTCATAACTGTCATGCGTATGGGCAACACATCAGCGGCTGCCACCGTCGACTATGCGACGAGTGATGGGACAGCCAACAGCCCCGCCGATTACCTTGCGACATCGGGCACTCTTCATTTCAACGCGGGAGAGATTTTTAAGACATTTTCGATTCCTCTGGTTGATGATCTTTATGTGGAAGGAAACGAAACGGTCAAGCTGAGTTTGAGCAATCCGAGTGGCGGCGCCTTTCTTGGTAGTCCAAATACTTCCACGCTCACTATTGTCGACAACGATACGATCACGTCTTCGCCACCCCAGTTGATACTGGACGAATCAGGCCCTGATGTTAATCAGCTGACAGCATTTGAATCGTTTTTGTTTGTCAGGGATCCGTTTCATGTTCAGAGTATCGCGAGCTGGCTTGACCTCGGACCGGATCGAAATACGAGGGTGATTATCTTTGCAGCGAATCTGCAGCTCAACCAGGGCGAAACAGCGTCCGCGATAGTGGTTAACCTGGTCGACGCTAACAACCAAAGCCTTGATGTTCCGGCCGAAGATGTGCGCCTCGTCCCCAACTTCGGTTTTGCGCAAGTTAGGTTCAGGTTGCCAAATACTATGGCGGCCGGAGTTTGCCTGGTGACGATCAAAGCGCACGGCCAGATCAGTAACACCGGGACCATCAGAATAGTGTTGCCTTGAAAGACTTTCGGCGCCCGGCCTGGCAAGAGTCAGAAGTTGTTCTTTCCGGAAACGATCGTAGGACGATCCGCGGTGATTCTCGCCTGAGATCATGCCCTTGAAATGCTTGCTGGGGGTTGAGGTGCGTGTTACTCTAGCCTCGTTTTCCCCGATGTCAGGGTCGACTTCCTTAACGAGAGTCTTTTCCCAGATGGCTCCGAATGGGCGAAGGATCTCCCTCCGGCCTGTTCTCTGACCAGGCAACTCGCGTCCCACTAATGGTAGGTTTTTCCCCAAACGGATGAAACAATTCTCACCTACCCATCGCGCTCTGTTCACTACGCGTGTTGTCTTCCTGGTCACGGCTGTAGCCGGCACCGTCTTCGTTGCCACACGAAACATCATTCGCACGTCGGCAGCGCCGTCCGCTCGTGTTGCATCGGTGCTGTCACCGCCGGACGATTCAATCAAGGAGAAAATTGCTGACCATTATGGCAAGTTAGGACTCAGCTTTGAGCCTAATGAAGGACAGACCGATCAACAGGTCAAGTTTCTTTCACACGGATCCGGTTACGACGTTTTTCTCACCGGTACGGGGGCTGTGCTGACTCTGCGAACGCCGCAAACGCAGTCGTCAGAAAAATCCAAAGGCCCTGTCTCAGGCAGCAACGTATCGAGTGTCCCGGTGCAGCAGGCCTCGGTGCTAAGTCTGAAGATGTTAGGCGCCAATGCGGCAACTCGCGTGGAAGGGCAGGACGAGCTACCCGGAAAGGTTAATTACCTGATCGGCAATGATCCGGAGAAATGGCGGATAAATATCCCGACTTATCGCAAGGTGAATTACACGGGCATCTATCCCGGTGTCGACATGGTCTATTACGGAAACCAGGAAGAGCTCGAGTACGATTTTGTGATAGCGCCAGGCGCGAATCCGGAGGTCCTTAGATTCTGTCTTGAAGGATCTGAGCGTCTTAAGTTAGACGGCTCGGGAGATCTCTTAATCGGCGTCAATCACAAAGAGTTGAAGCTGCGCAAGCCTTTGATTTATCAGATTACCGATCAGGGCGAACGTCATAAGGTGATTGGGCGCTATGCCATGAAAGGCAACGAAGTAGGTTTCACAGTTAAAGAGTACGATGCAACGAAGCCCTTAGTAATCGATCCGGTACTTTCATATTCCACTTTTTTTGGTCCGGCCGCCAACTCGACTGCTATTGCGGTTGATTCTTCGGGAAATGCTTATCTGACCGGCAGCGCCACTTCATTTATCTTTCCCACCAGCGTCGGATCGCTGAAACCAACCAGCACGCAGGACGTGCCCGATGCTTTTGTCACCAAGATGAATTCTGACGGCACGGCTCTCGTGTACTCAACCTTTCTGGGCGGTAGTGGCCAGGACACAGGCAACGCTATTGCGGTTGATTCGTCAGGAAACGCGTATATCACCGGCGATACGACCTCGGCCAATTTCCCAACCGTCAACGCCATCAGAAGCAGCACTTCCAATTTCCTGAGAACGCTCGATACCGGCGGCCATTGGAGTGGTCAGTTCATTGGTCCGCCAAACGGCGCCATCAACGTCCTGGCGATTGATCCGCTCACGCCCAGCACGATGTATGCCGGCACTAGCCCCAATGGCGGCGGAGGGATTCTTAAGAGCACGGATGGTGGAAATAACTGGATCGGGCTGAATACAGGCCTAACCAACGTTAACTGCCCCGCACTGGTCGTTGACCCGACAACTCCGTCGACGCTTTATGCAGGTCTTAACCCGATTAACTCGCCGGGGAGCGGTCTCTATAAAAGTATTGATGGTGGCAATACATGGACACGGCTGACAAACGGCTTAAGCGGAGTTACCGTGAACGCACTGGCGATCGATCCTTCGTCGCCGTCCACTGTTTACGCCGGGGCGTCATTCCTGGGATTGTTCAAGACTACCAATGGCGGATCAACGTGGACGAACTCGAGTACCGGAATTAATTTCGGTGGTACCGCTGCGATCGCGATTGACCCAGCGAACTCTGCAGTTGTTTATGCGGCCGAAGGGGGCGGCGGAGTTTTCAAGACCATTAACGGCGGTGCGAATTGGGGTCAGGTCAATACCGGCCTGACAAACACGACCATTCGGACGCTGACGATTGACGCAACGTCACGGCTATACGCCGGCAGTGTGGGCGGCGGTGTATTCAGAAGCGTCAACGGTGGTGGCAACTGGAGTCCGCTGGGCAGCCTGCCGGCCTTTACCGCGGTGTTTTCGCTGGCGCTAAATGCCAGTGCCTCGACGATCTTTATCGGCACTTCCAATGGGCGAATCTACACGAGCAACGATAGCGGAAGCACTTGGATCCTCAGCTACGAGACCCTGACGCGGACGAGCTTTAACTCGCTACTCATCAATCCGACGAGCGGTGCGACAGTGTATGCGGGCGCAGGTATTTCCTCAACCACTCCTTTGAATGATCACGAAGCGTTTGTATCCAAGCTTAATCCTAACGGGTCGGCGCTTATTTACTCGACTTACCTGGGTGGCACTGGTGACGACATTGGCCGCGGGATAGCAATCGATTCTGGTGGTAGCGCTTATGTTACTGGACAGACTGGTTCTTCAACTTTTCCCCTGGCCGCGGCCTTTCAGTCTACTTTGAAAGGAACGTCGGACGCGTTTGTGAGCAGGCTGAATGCGACCGGCGATGCCCTCGTCTATTCGACATTTCTGGGTGGTGACGGCTTCGAAAACGGCAACGGCATAGCCACAGACGGCGCCGGCAGCGCTTATTTGACTGGAGCCACAGGCTCGACAAACTTTCCGCTGCTAAACGCATTTCAGTCAACCCAGGGCGACACAGACGCCTTCGCCACAAAAATCAATAGCAATGGTACGCTTGCTTATTCGACTTATCTTGGTGGGAGCGGCTCTGACACTGGCTACGGAATTGCTGTGGACTTATCCGGCAATGCCTATATCACTGGTGCAACGAATTCAACCAATTACCCTACCGCCAATGCGATTCAGCCGACCAGCAGTAGCAATGATGCGTTTGTCACGAAGCTAAATAGCCTCGGCTCGGGACTGATCTATTCAACGTATTTGGGCGGCTCGAATGTCGAGGTTGGTCGCGGCATCGCGGTGGACTCAGCAGCTAACGCCTATGTTACTGGCTTTACTTCTTCGGCTGATTTTCCAGTGGTCGTCGGGGCGTTGCGAACAAAGAGCCCACTCTTTAAGACCATGAATAGCGGCGGTAATTGGAGCAACGATAACTATGGTCTGAAGAGTGATATTGTGACCGCTCTCGCCCTGGATCCGACCAAGCCAACTACTATCTATGTTGGAACGCGGAGTGGGGTTTTCAAAAGCACCGATGGCGGCGGCAACTGGAATCCGATTAATACGGGTCTGGTGCGCCCCAGTGTCGCAGCTCTCGTAGTCGATCCAGTTACGCCTGCGATGATTTATTTGGGCGCTAGATTCAGCGACGTGGGAGCCAGCACCGGTGTTTTCAAGAGTATTGATGGCGGAAGTACCTGGAACCCGGCAAATAATGGGCTGGGGAACGGGGGTGTCATAACACTGAATATTGATCCGGTTACACCCGCTATTCTCTATGCCGGCTGGGGTGGCGGAATCTCTAAGAGCACCAACGGCGGCGGCAATTGGACCAACCTCCCTCAGGCCCCGAATTCCATCGTAGCGATAGCGATCGACCCGCTAACTCCTGCGACGCTTTATGCCGCGGATAACGCCTCAGGCGGCGGTGTATACAAGAGCATTGATAGCGGCGCGACCTGGCAACCGGTCAATAATGGCATGACGAACGCGTCGGCTAATTGCGTCACCGTCGATCCGCTAAACCCCTCGACGATCTACGCGGGTTCGAACCTCGGATTGTTCAAGAGCACAAACGCGGGCAGTAGTTGGACAGCGATTAACAATGGGTTAGGTGTGAGCCCGATTGTCGTGGTCGTCGATCCGCAAACTTCATCGATAGTCTATGCCGGCGGGGGGGGCGGAGTTAACGGCCCGGGTCTGTTCAAGAGCAGAGATGGTGGTAATAGTTGGGCTTCGATCAGCAACGGTCTTCGGTCTGGTTTCGTCTCATCGCTGGTCGTTAATCCTTTGAACGTATCCACGGTGTATGCGGGCGTCAATCTTTTCCCGGCTGATGATGACGCTTTCGTCACTAAGATAAATGCTTCGGGCAGCGCGTTTGTCTATTCGACCCTGTTGGGTGGAAGTCCCGACGCCGGCGATTCATCGAATATCAACGATGAAGGATATGGGATCGCTCTTGACCCGACGGGAAACGCGTACGTGACGGGAAACGCGCGTTCACCAGATTTCCCAACGACTCCAGAGTCCTGGTTGCCTGTGCCAGCGGGAGGGTCATTCGTCGCTAAGCTAACAGCGTCTTACGTAATCAGTGGTCAAGTACTGGATGGAAGCAACGCGCCGGTAAGCGGAGCCGAGGTTGTTTTAAGCGACGGAGGTTCGTTGAGTACGTTTGTTACCGATGTTGATGGCTCGTACCAGTTTTCGCATTTGCGAGAGGGAGGAAGCTTTACAGTCAGTGCCTCCAAGCCTCACTTCACAATGGCTCCGCCCAGCCAGAACTTCAATAATTTAACCGGCAATCAGACACTTAACTTCATTGCAACGGTGACAGCGGCGCCTTTTTATTCGGACGCTGAGCGGGTCGCAGTCGGGAACAAGGACCACCGACGGTAACGGCAATTATTCGTTCACCGTTGCCGGCGGCGGTAATTACACAATTACGCCGTCGATATTTGCCTTCACGTTCACTCCGACAAGCCAAATCTTCAACAACTTGAGTGCTGATCAACTGACGGCTAACTTCTTGGCCACCCGGCAAAACTTTGTCGTGACCAATGCCAACGATCACGGCGCAGGATCACTACGCCAGGCCATTGTGAATGCGAATGCGACTTCCGGCGCGGACACGATAGTTTTCGATATTCCGGCCGCGGGAGTCCAAACAATTAACCTGCTAATCGCTTTGCCGGATATCACCGACGCGGTAGTGATTGATGCAAGCACGCAACCCGGCTATGCGGGTTCTCCGTTGATTGAACTGAATGGGACTTTGGTGGGCGGCAATAACACCAGTGGTTTGACTATCAAGTCCGGAAATTGCACTGTTCGCGGACTGGCGATTGGCCGCTTCAGTGGGTATGGCATCCGGTTGAACTTTAGCGACAACAACATTATCCAGGGTAACTATATCGGTCTCGATCCCACTGGAACCACTAGGCGAGCCAACAACTACGGAATCACTCTCTCGAGTTCGTCTAACAATTTGATTGGAGGAACAACACCGGCCGTTCGAAATGTAATCTCGGCAAATACATTTGGCGGAATAACCATTAACGGTAACGGTAACCTGATTGAAGGGAACTTCATCGGCACCAACGCCGCCGGCAACGCGAGTCTGGGTAACGGAATCAGCGGTGTGCAAATTCTTAATTTTTCTGGTTTCCCTTCTAGTAGCAACGTCATCGGCGGGAGTGCGCCTGGTAGCGGTAATCTCATCTCGGGTAACTCAAGAGGGATAGACGTTACCGCGACGCCGACATTGATCCAGGGAAATTTGATTGGCACGGATGTTTCCGGCACCACCGCGATTGGCAACGGTATTGGCATTATTGCCTCGGCTATTGGCACTGCCCCGGCCAACACTATCATTGGCGGGACGATACCGGGTGCGCGAAACGTCATCTCCGGAAACATTGGGGACGGCGTAGATCTCGGTGGGGTTGGAAGTCGATTGCAGGGTAATTTTATTGGCACCGACATTACCGGAACTCTTGCGCTGGGAAACGGCGGCAGTGGAGTTGTCGCTGGTACCAGCGCCTTAATCGGCGGCACCGCACCCGGGGCTCGAAATATTATTTCCGGAAACGGTGGAGATGGAAATATTTCCCTGGGCTCGAACAACTCCGGTTCCGCCGCCGTGGTGCAGGGAAATTATATTGGAACCGATGTGACCGGGAATCTGGCTCTAACCAATCCCCAGGCAGGCATTTCTATCTCCGGGGCGAACAACTTGATCGGAGGATTAGTGCCCGGCGCTCAAAATGTGATTTCGGGAAATCGGATTGGTATGCAAATCGGAGGATTAATTTCAAGTCCGCCGTCGGGAAACATTGTGCAGGGCAACATCATTGGCTTGAACGTGCTCGGCACTGCCCCTTTGCCCAATTCCCAGGGTGGCATTAATTTTTCCAATGCCTCGAACAACAGCATTGGCGGCCCTCAGGCCGAGGCTGCCAATAGGATAAGTTTCAATGGCGGACCGGGCGTGAGTGTTTCCTCAGGCACCGGCAATTCGATTCGCGGAAATTCTATCTCTTCGAATACCGGACTGGGCATCGATCTATTTCCCCTCGGAGTCTCGGCCAACGATCCGGGTGATTCAGATACCGGCGCCAATAGTTTGCAAAACTTCCCGGTGTTAACATCGGTGGCCTCCAACGGCGGCGCAACTACGATCCGTGGGGCTTTGAACAGCACTCCGAACACCATCTTTCAAATCGATTTCTACTCGAACGCCACTTGCGATCCTTCCGGAAACGGGGAAGGCACGCTGTTCTTCGGAACCGCAACTGTGACGACCGCAGGCGATGGCATTGCGGTAATAGACGTCAGCTTCCCAATGGCATTGGCGCCCGGTGCGGTTATTACCAGCACCGCAACTGACCCCACTGGAAATACATCCGAGTTCTCCCGCTGCATTGCCAGCCCGGTTCCGCTGTCGATCAACGATGTTGCAATCAAAGAAGGCGATAGCGGCACCAGCAATGCGATCTTCACCGTCACGCTTTCTGCCGCCAGCGGACTTCCAGTGTCGGTTGATTTTGCGACCGCCAATGGGACGGCGAGCGCTCCTTCTGACTACACAGCAATCACCGCGACGACGCTGACTTTCAATCCGGGGGAGATGACCAAGACCATTACGGTGGGAATCAACGGCGATCAGAGTCTTGAGCCGGACGAGACCTTTTTTGTGAACCTCACCAATGCGGTGAACGCTACGATTAGCCGGAGTCAGGGCGTCGGCACGATTCTGAATGACGACAAGCTGCTGTTAATCCTGGATGAGTCGGGCCCCGACGCCAATCAGGCGGCGGCGTTTGATTCGTTGGTGTTTGTAAGAGATCCCTTTCATGTCCAGAGTGTCGCGAACTGGCTTGATCTCGGGCCGGATCGAAATACGCGGGTGATTGTATTCGCCGGGAATCTGCAACTGGACCAGGGAGAGACGGCGTCCGCGGTGGCGATTAATCTAGTCGACGCTAACAACCAAAGCTTTGATGTTCCTGCCGAAGACGTGCGCGTGGTGCCCAACACTAGTTTCACTCAAGTCCGGTTCAGGTTGCCTGATAATTTGGCGGCCGGAGTTTGCCAGGTGACGATCAAAGCGCACGGACAGATCAGTAACACCGGAACCATCAGAATAGTGTTGCCTTGAAACGAATTTCCGGGCCAGGTTTGCCGAGCGCAAAAGCTGTTCCTTCCGCCAAACAACTCTTAGTCCGATGCCATGGCAATCTCCGGCTCTTAAGGCAGCAGCCATGCTTGCGGGACTCTCGCTCTGCGCGCGTCATCCTCCAGTGCTCGCCAAAGAGCTTCCAGCTCGGCTCGCCTCATCAGCAGATTATCCATCCTGTCGTCCTGGTTGGATGAGTTTCCATAAACGGGTGGCTGATATGGAGTGGGGTAGGGTGAACTCAGTTGAGCGCCAACGCCCAGATGGCGTCGTCTTGGAATCCGCGGCCCCAGCGATCCTGAACCCGTATTGATCACGCCTCGATTCGGCGCGCCTGCTCCTGGCGTGGCCATCGTCCCCAGATTCCGCGAGCGGCGTCTCTCATAAGGCGATGGGTATTGGCCACCATTCGGGTAGCCATAAACGTTCGGGTAGGACCCATTATTGGGGTACCCATAGACATTCGGGTAGCCATAAACATTCGGGTAGGACCCATTATTCGGGTAGCCATAGACATTTCGGTAGCCATAGACGTTCGGGTCCGAGCCATAATTGTAGATCGGACTCTGATTCTGGACCGGACGTGAACGCAAATAGTCTATCTGAGCATCAAGCGAACTGAAATCATTACGCAGCGCGCTCGCGCGGTCGCGCCAGTAGGTTTCATTCCGAGCGTCCTCCGCGGCGCGCTGACGAGCCAGAGCCAACGTCTCTTCTTCTTCTGCTGCTCGTTGCCGGCGGGTTTCTTCAAGCGTAGGGAGTCCCAACTCGAGCCGGCGCTTTTCATACCCCTTTTCACTTTCGATTCTTCGTTGTCGAATCGGTTCAAGCTCGAGGTTTGTCAAAGTGCGACCAGCGCTTTGTATCGGGGGCGCGGGTGAAACAATCACGGGCTGTTCTGAGTGTTTGAAGAAACCTCCCGGCGTTTCAAGGTTGGCCCGTTCCGTTGCCACTATATCGATCAGAGCCAACTGCAAAGTCTTGTTGATTCCGGGAGCTAGTTCGTACGTGACCGTCGTGTTTGCTACCTCAAACACTGCAGGCACTTCGATGCGGTGCCCGTCCCGAAAAACGATCGTATAAGCACTGGCCACGTTAGCCAGCACAACTAATGTCACGGTGACGAACAATAATCTGGTGAGCATTTCCAGACTTCGCGGAAAAGTCTTCGTGGTCATAATTACCTCCCAGGCTGCCGGTTACTAAATTGAGGTAAGGGGCGATGATCTTACCAACTGACAAAATGTCGACACGTCCGCACTCCAGAACTCTTGCCTCTCTGAAGGCGGTTTGGCTTCGAATAAAGCGAGTTTCCAGTCACTCTCGCAAGTCTTTTCGCTTCAATTTCAATCGCCGCCGGCGACTAAATTGAGTATCACCAATCAAGCGGAATCACTCGATTGCCGACTACTTAGGTGGAGTCGTCGTCGAGGATTTCATGTAACTACCTCGCGCTTTCACGGCGAGGTCTGGTTGACGCAGGCGGACTCTAATCTGACGGCGCTCGCCACCTTCATCAGTTGCTGATTTAGGATAGTAGCCAATGCTGTATTGCCAACGCAGTTCCTGAGCAATTCTCGTGAACGCTTCAGACAGTTGCGCCGGGTCGTTCGCCTGATAGAGCCGGCCACCGCTCTTGTCTGCCAGGGCGTGCAGATATTGATCGGCTCGGTCGTAATCAGCCTTGGTTGTTCCCGGAAGCGGAACGCCTCCGTTGATTGGAGCACCATAGATCGTTTGGGTAGTCGTCCGCGAGCCGAATGGCCAATTACTGCTGCTACTAACAATTGTGACGTTCCCGCTGCCGGCGTTTTGAAACGCGCGCATGTAATCACTCGTGTCGTACCGAATTGGATAAATTAGTGCGTCCAGTTCTTCCGCTTCGTAAAGAGTGCCCTGATAGGTGGCACTAAAGCTCGACGTATCGACACCGTCGGTAAAGAGCACCATCGCCTTGCGTCCCGGAATGCGGTCCAACCGTTCCTTGACTGCGAGGTGGACAGCGTCGTAGAGCCGGGTTGAGTTGCCCTCTTTAACGTTCGAGAGAACAACCTGAGTAATCGTACTGATGTCGTTTGTCGCTTCGGTCAGCAGCAACACCTCATCGCTGAAGCTAATGATGAGCACCCGGTCTTGCGGCCGGAGTTGTTTGGCAAAGGCGATGGCAGCTTCCTTGATCTCTGAAATATGAAATTGGGTTGAAGGCGACACGTCAAGAAGGAGTGCCACCGTGAAAGGCTTTTCGGCAGTTTCGAAGTAGGCAATTGACTGCTCACTCCCATTTTCGAGAACGCTAAAGTCTTCTCGTCTCAGGTTGGGAACGAAACGTCCCTGGCGATCCAGGACACTCACCGGAACCGTCACGAGTGTCGTATCAACGCGCACAACATCTCCTTCAGACACTTCTTCCGGCCCGGCTGGAAGCACATTCTTCGCAGCAGACGAACTCTCTGATGAATCGGCAGATGTAGTTCCGGACAAAGTAGGCGGGCGCAACGGCCGTGGATTATCTGCTCCCGCTAAAGTTGGAGCATTAATCTGCGTTTGGGTTGCGCCAACCCGGCGAGGTCGAGAATTTGACGCCAACAGGGTCGCGGTTTCTCCAGAGCCTCCCGCTGATACCACGGACGTACTTGCCGGCTGGGCGGACTTATCCGACGACTGTACCGATGCACGCGAGAGCTGAGCAGGAGCATCACCTGTGCCTTTCGACTTTCTCGGCGGCGCTCCTTTAGATGTCCTCGCAGCTGTATTCGACGGCGGCGCCGAGGTTACCGCTGTTCTCAGCGAGGATTCACCTTCATTCGTTGGCGCGTTGCGGTCTATCGGCAGCGAACTCTCATAATTGGTCTGTCTCTTGAGCACATACCCACCGTGAGGGCAGGCAGACGAAGTCATGTACCCGACGATGACGTAGCCCGGAGGTATCGCCAGACCCTGACAAATTTTCATCGTGTCATTGCCGGGTTTGCTAATCTCGTTCTTAGCTACTTTCCGACGCACAGTTTGGTTTTGAGCAACGGTTCCCGTTAGGGCGAGAATCGTGACAATTAAGAAGGCGACGAATGATCTCATAGTCGCTGTCCTCGATTCGTGGTCTGGCTGAGGGGTTAACGGGCGGCATTATATTCCCGAAAGGGGCTTAAAGATCAAGCTCTCACTTGCATGTCCATAGATTATGCAGATTACACTGATTGGCGAAACCCCGACGAGAGGCACATGGGGAGGCCCGAAGGCGCGTTATGCAATAGCCACGAAGGTAAGTGAGGTGGTACAGAACCGGGAGCGATAGCGACCGGGATAAGGGCGCAAGCAGCCCGAACGGGATCTAGTTAAGCAGCGCGCAAAACGGTCCTTGAATCCTTATCCCGCTCCCTACCGGTCGCGGTTCTATAACGCCGCACTTTCAGGTCCACAGATTACACAGATTGTTGAAACCAGCCTTTCGGGCCTTGCTACCTGATCGCTACCTCGACTAGCCGGGGTGCTGACTGCACCGCATTATCACGCTAACCGGGCCCGCCAGGGTCGAGCTAAGGCGCTTCGACTACTTCTTTCAAGAGGGTTTCATTGGGATCGAACTTAGTCGAGGTTGGCTTGGCGAGCAAACGAATTGTCAGCGCCGCTAGTTTCGACTGTGGATAGATTGTGCGCTTGATCGTTTGACCGTTAACCACGAGTTCGATGGGGATCGGATCAAGGAATGCAGAGCCCTTCTGAACCTGACTAACGTTGACTCTGAGAAGCGACCCACTCCTGTTCACTCCCCAATGGACTCTATAAACCGGATGGCCCGCGCCATAAACCCAGCGCAGAAAAAAACCTCTCAAGCTCTTACCCGAAGATTGTTCCAGGGCGCGTCGCAGGTCTTCTGCGGTCGCATTGGCGTCGCGATGGGCGTTGTAGTAATCGCGCAAGCCCTTGAAGAATGCTTCGTCACCGATGCGCTCGCGGAGCATGTGCAGGATCCAGGCGCCCTTTTCATAATTATTTGAGTTGAGCAGTTTCATTAGATCCAGTGTTTCAGTGTCGTGAACAGGAATGTTGTGTTGCTTTTCATAAGCAAAGTACCGGGTGGCAGCTCCTCGCATATATTGGCGAAACGCGTCCTCACTCTCGTATTTTTCGATAAAGAGTCCGGCGAAATAAGTCGCAAAGCCCTCGCTTAGCCAAAGATCGGCCCAAGTCGATTCAGTGACCGAATCGCCGAACCATTGATGAGCGATTTCGTGAGCCACAACGTCTTCGACGCGCATGGGAATACCGAATCGCGGGCTCATCGTGTCGTTGCTTCGAGGATCGAAGAGCGTGCTCGAGAAAACAATGGCGCTGGAGTTTTCCATTCCGCCGAAGCGCGTGGCGCCGATAATCAAAGCCAGCTTTTCATACGGATAAGGGCCAACCGTCTCGCTATAAAATTTCAGGGCCGGTGCGGCGGGCGCGAATCCCCTGGGTGCGTAAGCCGCGTCTTTCATCGCGACATAATAAGAGAGCGGCGTAATGGTGGTTTCATCTGCATCGATCTTGGTGCCCTCGCTCACGGCAATTACCATGCAGTACGTCGGAATGGGTTTGGTCTCATCGAACTTCCAGACGGATGGCGCATTTCCATTTCTGGTCATGGTGACAAAGCGGCCGTTGGCGACCACTCGGTCGCGCGATGGCGCCACGATGCTGAATGTAACCGTGGCCTTTGCCGAGGGATGATCGAGACAGGGAATCCACTGATGTACGCGGTTCGGCCAGTTGTCGCCAGTGGCGGCGGGATTGCCGTCGCGATCTTTGGCGAAGATTAGACCGTCTTTAGGTCGACCATGATAGGTGACGGTCAGGCTGACTTTGTCACCGCGTTTGGCGGCGTGCTGGAGAATAATGTCCAATCGCTCCGGCTGGCGCTCAAACCGGGCCGGAGCGCCGTCAACTGTCGTCGCGTCGATGGGCATCTCTCCAAAGTCCAAATCGATTCTGGTTAGATTCGCCGCGAGAACTTCCAGAGTGATCTCAGTCCGAGCTGAAGATATTTCGCTGAGCTGGTCGTTAAATGAAACGGCGACGTCGTAATGTAGCGGCCGCCAGGAGCTGATCACTCGCTCGCGCCGCTGGGCCGCCAGGCTCAAAGGAAGACAGACACCGAAGAGAATTGCGGCAAGCAGGAACAAACCGCCGGGTCTCAATGACTTCAATCTGATCGATTCGTCCATGGGCTTTGCGGGTTCGCTATCGAATCCCAAGCATTAGCAGCGCGGATCGGTCCGAGACTTCGCCGCCCCCTTCCGTCCATTCTAAATAGGGGACACGCTCTGCATCGGTAACCGGACGATTTCCCAGACGTGCCGCGGGAGTACGCTCGAACGCGCGGTCAGTCAAGGCCATGTGTGGGTTGCGAATGTGCAAGCTGGATAACTCAGCCAGTGCCCGCTCTGCAGATTCCACATCCGGGAAAAATTCTTCGTAGGCGAGCAGGTGCCAGACGGTCCCGGCGTCACGTTGGTCAACGGCGATTACACGCAACAAGCCGAAACCGCTTTCAAGTTGAAAAATTAGATCATCACCCGCAGCGAAAGTCTGGGCCATGACTGCAAAATTTATCAGCATCTCAGCCAGAATCCTAGTGAAAGGCCTTTCCGATTGCGCTTCGGATGTTCGTGACTTCTCATTAGCACCGTGGCTTTGACCGGTGACTGGGACGTTCGCCGAAATGGAAACCGCTTCAAACGGTTTCCAAATGCTGGAGGCATTAGATTCAGCGGGGCTAAAGCAGGGTGCTAATGAGACGGGCCGTTGCAAGCTGCGTAGCGCCGAGGAACTAATATCGATCATCGTCGATTGAAAATCCGCATGTGCGACTCTACAATGCCGAACCAGCTTGAATCGATTCAATCCGAAGAATGACTACTATGAGATTCTTGGTGCGAGCGAAGCTGCTTCGCCGCGTGAGATCGAACGTCTCTACAAGAGACTAGCCCATCAACGTCACCCGGATCGCGGCGGTACTGAAGAAGATATGAAGGCGCTGAACGAGGCGTATCAAGTGCTGCATGATGAAACCAGGCGCAAAGAATACGACGCGCAACGAAGTCAGCCGGTGGCCCGGGCTGCAGCAATTCACGTTACACCGGCAGTCCGTGACGTCGGCGTGTACGGGCAGTTGCTGAGCTCGCTGCTCTGCATGCTGCTCGGCTTAATGCTTTTGTTTCTGGTGCGCTTTAATGGTTTATGGTTTCTTTGGCCGCTCTCAATTCTCGCGGCAGGCGTAATTCTTTTCGGCGTACTCATTGCGCATTCAGCGATGACTAACGCACGGGAGTCGTTTGCCGCGCGGCATCCCGTCCGACGGTTTTGGGCCGTTCAGGAGATCGCTTTCTGGTCGATTATTTGCGCGGGCGGTTATGGTGTTTATCTGGTTCTGACTGCTCTCTGAAAGCGAAGACGTTGATGGTGACTGGACTTGATCTTCTATTCCTCGAGGTTAATAACCTGGAAGATTCCCTGTCGTTCTATCACGATCGTTTAGGTTTTGAAATCGAATCACATAATGCCGAAGCCGAACCGCCAATCGCATCGGTGCGGGCGGGATCTTTGCGAATCACACTGGTTGAACAAATCGAGACGATGCTGAAGCGTGGACGTGGCGTTCACTTCGTGCTTGGCGTAGACAACGTCGATCAATTTCATGAAGGACTGAGAACGAGCGAAGTAAAGGTCAGCCCGCCCACAGATGAAGGTTGGGGCGGACGGTTTATAAGTTTTCAGGATCCCGATGGATATCGATTGTTTTTCGTGACCTGGAATACCCAGGACCGCGGACGATAACTAATTGGTTGTTGGCAGAGCGCCGGAGGATTCCAAAATGAACTATCAACACATCGAAAATCTCTTGATTCGCTTTCGTGGCCAGGCCGTCATGATTAAGACAGTGTCGGGCGGCATTTACGAAGGATCGATCAGTGATGTTACTAATGATTATGTTTCTCTCAAACTTAAAAATGAAGGCGACGATCCTAAACTGGTCATCGTTTTGTTGCACAGCATCGAGTCAGTTTCACCACAGATAAATTGATGGAATCTATTACAAAAAGTGATTCTGTACTGGCAACAAAATTTGCGTTTTGCGGAAGCAAAAAAAGCTTTGGTAATGGTTGCATCTTCCAAGTGAGTTGTGCATAATCATCCGGCGCCCGCCTCCCCGGTGGGCGAAGTGGTCGCGTGGGGTGAGGACACGTGGCCTTAGGGTGGGGCTTGTGGGAGGGCCCCGCCCGCTTTATTTTATGGCCCCATGTTTTCCAGAGTCGATGCCATTGCGCCAACCGTCCCGAAGGAGCTTGCAGCGTTGGACTTTCGAAAGAACTGGCATAAGATACGGCACGACGATGAAACCAAGCCTATTCGTCTGGAATAGATGAAGCATCAGGCCACCTCCAGGGTGGACGCTTCGCCACAGTTGCCGCTCTGCTGAGCGCACGCTGTGGCTTTTTAGCGCCGCCACGAAAGAGGGAGTTTGCTGCCACGATAAAAAATGGCCTCATTAAAGCGTCTGCTGGTCGGTAGTCCGATCAGAACAGCACGCTTAGCACACGAGCGACTGACCAAGAAGACCGCGCTGGCGATCTTCGCCTCGGACGCACTCTCGTCCACCGCATACGCAACCGAACAGATTCTCCTGGTGCTGGCCGCGGCTTATGTCGCTGGTCAGACTGATGCTTTTAGCCGTGTTATTCCCATCTCGATTGCCATAGCCCTCCTGCTGGTAATCGTGGCCATAAGTTATCGCCAGACGATTTACGCTTACCCTTCAGGCGGCGGCGCATTTATCGTCGCCAAAGAGAACCTGGGGACCTTGCCGGGGCTGGTGGCGGGGGCTTCATTACTGGTCGATTACGTCTTGACGGTTTCCGTTTCGGTGGCCGCAGGAGTCGAAGCGATAACATCGGCCGCATCAGGCACACGCTTCGCTGGTCTTCATAATCATCGTGTCTGGTTATGCCTTTTCTTCATTGCGTTAATAACGGTCGCGAATCTGCGCGGAGTTCGTGAGGCGGGTTCGCTCTTTGCCGCGCCCAGCTACGCATTTATCTTCAGTTTTCTGTGTCTCATCGGATACGGACTCTTTCGCTATTACTTGAGCCCGGGCGCTGTTCCCGTTCCCAATGATGCCGACTTGAAAATTGCCGAAGGCTATCAAGCCCACCCGCTGAGTTTGCTTCTCTTGCTGGGGGCTTTCGCAAATGGCTGCGCTGCCCTTACGGGAATCGAAGCAATATCGAATGGGGTGCAGGCATTCAAGCAGCCTGAGTCCAGGAATGCTGCCACGACGCTCTCATGGATGGCAGGCTTGCTGATTACAATGTTCCTCGGCGCGAGCGTTTTGACGCACCTATATAACATTCACCCGCTTGAGCATGAGACAGTCATTTCGCAGATCGCGCGCATAGTCTTCGTCGGCAAATTTGGATGGTTCTATTACGTCGTGCAGGCCACGACCGCGGCAATCCTCGTTCTCGCTGCCAATACATCTTTTGCGGGCTTTCCCCGTCTTGCCTCGCTGCTGGCGCGAGATCGCTTTCTTCCAAGACAACTCGCAAATCTTGGAGATCGACTGGTTTTTTCCAATGGCATTGTTCTCCTTGCGGTTTTTTCGGGAGCGCTGGTTTGGGCGTTCCGCGGAGACACCAGCCGCCTGATTCCGCTTTACGCGGTCGGCGTTTTTCTTTCCTTCACGTTGTCACAGGCGGGAATGGTGGTTCATTGGTGGCGCGAAGGAGATATGTTGCGTGCTATGCGACAGGCAGCCGGGCCGTCAAAGCCGAGCTCAACGGCGACACACAGACAAGCTGGAAGCAATGTTACGGGGGAACTCGAAGCCCGACGCTTAGGCATTGCCGCACCGAAGTCCATCGCGGATGTTGCTAAACTGCAAACGAAGTCGCATTGGAAAAAGTATCTGGTGATAAACGGCATCGGCGCAATTTCCACTTTTATTGTGCTGATGGTTTTCATTCTCACCAAGTTCCTGCACGGCGCGTGGATCGTTGTAATCCTGATCCCGCTTTTGGTCATGCTATTTCAAAGAATCCACCGGCACTACCTGGAAGTCGCAAAACAACTTTCCACCGAGGGCCTGGAAGGCTTGCGGCCGATTCGCCACGAAGTAATCGTGCCCATATCCGGCATACATCGTGGAGTAATCGCGGCACTTGAATATGCGAAGTCGATTGCGCCCCACCATGTGACCGCGGTTTACGTCAATCTTGACGATGAAACGACGCAAAAGCTGCGTGAAAAATGGCAGGAGTGGGGTTCGGGAGTTAGCCTGGTGGTGGTTGCTTCACCCTATCGCTCGTTGCAGCGTCCGCTACTTAATTACATTGATCGAGTAAAACGCAGCTCGCACGGCGAAGTGGTGACCATTGTGCTGCCCGAGTTCGTCCCGGCAAGGTGGTGGCAAAACTTGCTGCATAATCAAAATACTTTGTTTCTGAAGGGCGCGCTGTTATTCAAAAAGGGAGTAGTAGTAACGAACGTGCCTTATCATTTGGAGCATTAAGCCGAGGCGATAACTCAGGCGGTCGCGGTCATGGCGCGGCTGGCAAGAAAGCAGGATCGGCAATAGACCGGGCGACCTTGCGATGGAAAAAACGGCACAGTAGTTTGTTCCCCGCATTGGGCGCAGGTGACGGTGACTTCGATCCGCTGTTTGATTCCGGTAAGGTGGGCGGCGGAGATCGCCGCGAGCCGATCATTCTTTGCGTGTTTGCATGACTTGCAACGTTTAGGTTCGTTCTTTAGACCTTTGTCGTGAAAAAAGATCTGCTCGCCGGCAGTCCAAGTGAACGGCTCGGTGCAATCGACGCAGGTGATCGATCGGTCCTGAAAGTCAGACGACTGCTCAGTTACGATCTGTTGCATCCGGCTGTCTGCCATTGTGGTTTCCCTCCCCGGTTCAATGACGCCACAAGAATTACTTACGTAGGGCTGTACGAGGAGGCCGCGAAAAACTAACTGGCGCTGGTGCAGTTCAAGACAAGCACAGAAGCGGCGGCCGCAGCGGCAGCACTTATATGACTATGACCTGTCTCTGTCAAGCGTTTTCACGGAAAATGTTTTTGTGATTTATTGAGGGGCGTCCGACGCCCTTGCCACTGCGATTGCAAACAGGTTTTGCGAAAATGAGGCTTCTGATTATAGGGTCAGGCGGACGTGAGCATGCGCTGATTTGGGCGCTGCGGAGAAATGCAACTCAGCCACTCGAAATCTACTGTGCGCCTGGCAACGCCGGCATAGCCGAAATCGCTGAATGTGTCCCCATTAGTATTGGCGATATCCCAACCCTGACTTCCTTTGCCGAAAAGAAACTATTTGACCTGAGCGTTGTGGGGCCGGAAGCTCCCCTGGCTGCAGGCATCGTCGATGAGTTTGAAAAGCGCGGCCTGCGAATCGTTGGGCCGAGCAGGGATGCGGCGCGACTCGAGTCGAGCAAAGCCTTCGCAAAGGAATTCATGCGCCGGCATTCGATTCCCACCGCCCGTTACCGGCTGGCCTCGTCAGCGAAAGAAGCAGTTACTATCCTGCGAAGCGGCGAATTTGGCGGACCGGCCGCGCCAGTCGTCGTCAAGGCCGATGGTCTGGCGGCGGGCAAGGGTGTAATTGTTGCCCAGTCACAGTCCGAAGCCCTCAAGGCGATCGAGGATCTAATGGGTGGGACGATCAGCGCAGAGGCCACGCAGCGAATTATTATCGAAGAAGCATTGACTGGCCGCGAAGTGTCCTTGCTGCTGTTCTCGGATGGGAAAGACTTTCGTTTGATGCCCGCATCGCGGGATCATAAACGTGTAGGCGAAAACGACACCGGTCCCAATACTGGCGGCATGGGCTCTATTACGGATGCCGCCATCCTGGATTATGCCACGCGCGAACGCATTGTTCGCGAAATCGTCGAGCCGACCTTGCGGGGAGCGCTTGATGAAGGCTTTCCCTTTCGCGGTGTCCTGTTCGTCGGGTTGATGCTAACTCCTAATGGGCCTCGCGTGCTCGAGTACAACGTGCGTTTTGGCGACCCCGAGACTCAGGCAATCATGGTGAGATTGAACAGCGATCTGTGTGAAGTTTTTCAAGCAATTAGTGAAACCCGCCTGGGGGAGCTTGATATTAACTGGTCCGATGAGCCGTCTGCTTGTGTCGTTCTCGCTGCCCCGGGTTATCCCGCCAAGCCGAAAACTGGATCGGTTATCGACGGGCTGGGTTTTGCTCAAGCAATCGAATCCGTCGAACTCTTTCATGCCGCAACCGCGCGTGGTCCAAACGGAGAGTGGCTCACCGCTGGCGGCCGCGTGCTCGGCGTTACGGCGAAAGGAGAAACTCTCGACCTGGCCTTGTCCCGTTGCTACCGGGCGATTGCCCGCATCGATTGGGAGGGAATGCATTATCGCCGCGACATCGGCCGTGCTTCACCGGGTTCGGCGCCGGCGGAGTAAGACATTGCGGCCTGCGTTTGTGCTCTCGGCTAACTGCCAACTGCCCACTTTCTCTGCTATACTCGCGACCAAAATCGGATGAAAATGCAACCGGTTGCGCTGTGGTTTCGTATTATTCGGC
>WNFP01001100.1_pt1 | contig 25051 bp, 20 predicted proteins | sample 5400201 | NCBI WGS metagenome assembly WNFP01 (sample SAMN13153355, study PRJNA577476) | soil metagenome | isolation source: 115 cm saprolite under Madrone tree | place: USA:California | collected 2016-06-14
AGGGGACGACAGAGCCCCATTTCCAGCACCGTGGGAGAGCGAAATTGTTCTGTGACCGATGTGGCCTAAACTTTCTGCCGAAGCAATCGGTGTGCACGCGCTGCAACACGGCGGCGACGCGGCACTGGTTTCAGCTAATGAGCTTGATGACGCTGCTGATGGCCGTGGCTTGCAACGCCGTGGTGGCGTTTTTGCTGTTGCCTCGCCTGGCGGACGGGCGGCATTCGCTATTCTTTCAGGGATGGATGTGGTTTAACCACAAAGCGGCACTATACGGCTGGGTGCCGATTGCGGCGGGATTGCTGGCATGGGACTACCTGGTCTGGAAAGAAGCAAGGCCCAAGGTTCGGGGATGGTTCACGCGCAAGCTGCTGACGCTGTCGTTGGCGGCGGGAGTGGCGCCCATTTTGCCGTGGTGGATACCGGCAGGAGCCCCTCCGGGGCAGTTCTTGTCGATGATTGGGAGATACCCGGGGGTGCCTGGGTTGCTGGCGTGGGGAGTAGTGTTGGTGGTGCTGGTGCTGCTGTGCGCGGACGCGGAGTCGCGGGATTATTTGCTCGGGCACGGGAAAGTGCTGAGCGTGGTCAGCGCGGGCTTGCTGCTATTGGTGCTGACAATGACGATGATAGGCTGGGCGGCAACTTCGTAGAAGCGGCTTTGACCCCGAAGTAAATCTGCTCAAAACGGTGAACGAATTCCTGGGGACCTGGCGGAGAGCTCCAGAAGAACACCCCTGCGCTCATCAAGTGAGGGGATTTACTTCCCTTCAGCAACCCTTACGCATAGTTAAGGTGCGCAGTGGAGTGCTCCTCGTCACCGGGACGGGCGCCTGGCGTCGGCGGATGAAGCGGCGGCTGCGGCGGCTTTTTGCGGCGCCTTATCCCCTTGCGGGGCTGTGGCGGCGTGGCCGTTGGCGCCCGACGAGGGGGCGCTGGAATTGCCGGGCGGCGCGATTTCGAGTTTCTTACGCAGGGCGGATTCGAGCTTGTCGCGGATGTCTTTGTTTTCCTTCAAGAAGACGCGGGCGTTTTCGCGGCCCTGGCCCATGCGCTCGCCGCCAAAGCTGATCCACGTGCCGCTTTTCTCGAGCAGGCCTTTGTCGACGCCGAGGTCGATCAGGTCGCCTTCGCGGGAGATGCCTTCGCCGTAGAGAATGTCGAATTCTGCTTCCCGGAAGGGCGCGGCGACTTTGTTCTTCACCACTTTGCCGCGCGTGCGCGAACCGATGACGCGGTCGCCTTCCTTGATGGCTTGGATGCGGCGAATGTCCAGTCGAATGGAAGCGTAAAACTTCAGCGCGCGGCCGCCGGTGGTCGTTTCCGGGTTGCCGAACATTACGCCGATCTTTTCGCGGATCTGGTTGATGAAGATGAGGCAGGTGTGCGACTTGGAGACGATGCCGGTGAGTTTGCGCAGCGCTTGCGACATGAGGCGCGCTTGCAGACCCATCTGCGGGTCGCCCATTTCGCCTTCGAGCTCGGCTTTGGGGACGAGGGCGGCGACGGAGTCGACTACTACGACGTCCACGCCGCCGGAGCGGATCAGTGTCTCGGCGATTTCGAGGGCTTGCTCGCCGTTGTCAGGCTGCGAGACGAGAAGATTGTCGACGTCCACACCGAGTTTGCGGGCGTAGACGGGATCGAGCGCGTGCTCGGCGTCGATGAACGCCGCAGTGCCGCCGAGTTTTTGCGCTTCGGCGATGACGTGCAGCGTCATGGTGGTCTTGCCGCCGGATTCCGGGCCGTAGACTTCGACGACGCGGCCGCGCGGGAATCCGCCAACGCCCAGGGCGGCGTCGAGCGAGAGACAGCCCGTCGGGATGACACTGACAGGTACCAGCACGTCGCGGCTGCCCAGGCGCATAATGGCGCCCTTGCCGTGGGACTTTTCGATTTGCGCTATCGCTGCTTCGAGCATCTTTGCTTTGTCGTCTGCCATTTCACACCTCGGTGGAGGAAAATAGGAAAATTTTGCTGCACGACCGACCGCCAGGGCTTTGCGCCGGGAAAGACGCATGCCCCTGTTCACACACATAACAGAATGGGGAGCTTACCATTTGGTTGATTATTGCGCTATGGCGTTTTTTCGGCCGCGGGCCAGCGGCCAGCCGGAAGGCCGCCGCCACGTTTTCCTGCCTCTTACTGCACGCCAGCAGCTTACGCTGAGATCCTTCGGACATCCTCATCGGATGTCCTCAGGATGACAGGTTTCGGTAATGGGGCAAGGGGTCACGCCACGCACCTGTTGAAAACGCGAGGAGCAAAGTAGCATAGGGGCGAAGAAAAAGCAAACACTGTTTGAGGGCTCGTTTGAGCCCCAAGCGGGTGGTGCTAGGCGGCATAGGTGTAGAAGCCGCGGCCGGATTTGCGGCCGAGCCAGCCGGCGGCGACGTATTTCTTCAGCAGGGGGCAGGCGCGGTATTTGGGGTCGCCTAGGCCTTCCTGGAGAACGTGCATGATGTCGACGCAGACATCGAGGCCAATAAAGTCGGCGAGTTCGAGCGGGCCCATGGGGTGGTTCATGCCGGTCTTCATCACCGCGTCGACGGCTTCGGGCGTGGCCACGCCCTCCATCACACAGTAGGCGGCTTCGTTGATGAGGGGCATGAGCACGCGGTTGGAGACGAAGCCGGGCGCGTCGTTGACGGCGACCGGTTTCTTGCCGAGGCGCTCGGCGAGTTGCACGGTGGTGGCGAAGGTAGCGTCGCTGGTTTGCAGCGCGCGGATGACCTCGACTAGCGCCATCACCGGCACGGGATTCATGAAATGCATGCCCACGAAGCGGTCGGGGCGCTTGGTGAGTGCGGCCAGCGTAGTGATGGCGATGGACGAGGTGTTGCTGGCGATGATGACGTCGTCGCGAAGGAGATGGTCGGCCTCGGTGAGAACGTGGCGCTTGAGTTCGAGCTTTTCGGGGACGGCTTCGACGACGAAGTCGACGTTGGCGATGGTGGACATGTCCGTAACGGGAACGAGGCGAGCGAGCACCGTTTCCTTCTCCGCCGGCTCGAGCTTGCCCTTCTTGATTTCGCGATCGAGATTCTTCGCAATGGCGTCGACAGCGCGGTCGAGAAAGCGCTGCTCGACATCGCGCAGCAGGACTTTGTACCCCGCGCGCGTGAAGACGTGCGCGATGCCATTGCCCATGGTGCCCGCTCCCAGCACTGCGACAGTTTTGATCGAGTCAATGGACACGGGGCTCCGCAGGCAGTCGACAATTGAAAGTTTACAGTTGAAAGCACAAGAAAGAAAACGATAACGCAGAGACGCCGAGAAAACAGAGGATCGCAGAGGAAGAGACAGTAATTGGCGAAGCCGCACCTACTCAGGAGGCGTGGCATTGACGACTTCGCGGACGATTTCGCGGGCGCGGGCTTCGTTGCCGGCGGAAACGAGAACTGTAGTCACATCGCCGGCGGGCTCCAGATGGATGGGAATTTCGTTTTCTTGCATGGCGGCGGTCAGGAATTGCGCGATGCGGTCGTCGGTGCCCGACCAAACCGTAGCGGTTGGATGGAGTTCGGTCACGGAGACGAGGGGCGGCTCGACGAACGGCGCTTCATCCTGCGCGGCAAAGCGGGGTCTTCGCCGGCCCACACCAGAACGACGGAACCTTGGTCTTCCGGAACCGGAAAAGCTGAAGCCATTTTAAGCTCCCTTTCAGCTGCGAGGCGATCGCTGAGAAGGCAGGCCGAAGTAGCGTGGGCCAGGAACGGCAGCTGGGAAGCCAAGTTTACTATGACTTTGCCCCGGACGCTTTCGCGTATGCGTCTTTTTGCCCGGCTGGACCGTATACAGCTTAGAATGAGCGCGACATCTATGTGTGCGGCCCTTACCGGGCCGACTACAGCTGCGGCCGTGAGCGGGTCATTCCGGCAGGCGGCCCTTGGCGGGCCGGCTTCCTTGCTGTTTTCGACATTCATGGCCGACGACACCAAGTCCCTGGCCCTTGGGCTGAGACGCCGCGACCCGGAAATGCTCGACGCGCTGATCGAGCAGTATCAATACCGGCTGTTCCGATATTTGCTGTACATCACCGGCAACCGGGAGCGCGCCGAGGATTTTTTTCAGGAGACGTGGATCCGCGTGCTGGAGCGCGGGCATCAGTACGATGGCGCTGACCAGCCCCGAGGAAGGCGCGCCGATGGAGTTCGCCGACGATGATCCGTCGCCGCTGCATCTGGTCTTGGCGCAGGAGTCCGAGGAGACAGTGCAGGCTTCACTCGAGAGACTGCCGGCGATTTATCGCGAGGTGTTGTTGCTGCGCTTTCAGGAAGAATTGGGCCTGGTAGAGATCGCCACTGTGCTGAGCGCGCCGCTCTCCACTGTGAAGTCGCGGCTGTATCGCGGGCTTGAGGATCTGCGCACTTTGCTTGCGGGAGAAGCGGCATGAGCCAGGAATTGCACGCCCGAGCGGAGCGCCTGATTGCGCAAGAGCGCGTCGAAGGAATTTCGACGGGCGATCAGCGGTGGCTCCAGCAGCATTTGTCGGAGTGTGCGAGCTGCGCGGCACGCGCCGGCGCAACTGAGCAGGCGATTCGCTCGCTGCGCGGATTGAGCGTGGCGTTGCCGCCGGCGCTGGCTAGCCGCACGCAATTCCGCGTCCGCCTGCGCGCGCAGCAATTGCGCGGCGAGCCGCGCTGGCGCCTGGTGTGGGCGGCTTGCGGATTTTCCTGGGCCTTTGGCGCGGCCACGGCGCCGTACGTGTGGCGCGGGCTCGAATGGGCCGGCCACCGCATGGGCCTGCCAAACATTATCTGGGAGCTCGGCTTTGGACTCTGGTGGGCGCTGCCTGCCGTGGTCGTTGCAGTGATTCTGCTGATGGAAAACGCGGGACGGAGCAGCGAGTCGGACTGGAAGCGGCAAGAGAATTAAGCGGGCGCGTCAATCCAGGACGTGAATGAGGAAATCGATGAACGAAGATCCACAAGGCATAAAAAGTTCCTTCAGCGAAAAGATGCGGCTGATTCGATTTCGCCGCAAGAAGGAGAAGCTGCGTTTCTGGAACGAATTCAAGCTGGTGCCGCGCTGGTTGATTTGGACCGTAGTGGTGCTCTTCCTGATCGCACAAATCATCGGACAGACGGTCCTTCACGTCCAACTTGCGAACCATCAAGAGGTTTTTGGCCCGGAACTGGACAATGACCCAGGCGCGGCGGGAGCAGCACTGTTTGGCATTATCACCGGCGCGTCTTTAGCCTTCGCCATCATGGTTTTCCTGGTTGGCTACGTCAACATCGACGCGAAACGGCGCGGCATGCACTCCGCGCTGTGGACCTTCCTGGTAATCGTGCTGATGCCCGGTTACTTTGTCCTCGGCTTTATTATTTATTTGCTAATGCGCGAGCCGCTGCCCTACGACTGTCCGCAATGTGGCGCAAAGGTGGACGCGCGCTTCAACTTCTGCCCCAACTGCAAGTGCAACCTGCACCCCGCCTGCCCGCAATGCAAGCGCGAAGTTGCGGAAACGGACAAGTACTGCGCCTATTGCGGGTGTGACCTGGAATCAGCGAAAACCTCCGAACCTAAAGAGCCGTCTGGCGCGACAGGCTGAGCCAGGCGCCGAGCGCGGCGAACTTTTCGTCCTGGCTCCACGGTGGACCGAGCGATTTGCCGAACGCAGTGATGCGGCGCTTGAGCGCGGCGGGTTGTATGCCGAATGCCTTCGAGGCCGTGGCGAAAAGCTCCTTTTCTCGGATGCCCGCCACCGGCAAGCCGCAGCGGGCGCACGCGGCACGCAAACTATCGCGGAAGAGCTCGCCGTCGGCGGTGTGAATCAGCGCGTGTGAAGCCAGGATTTGCTCAAGCTTGGGAAGTGCGCGGCCGGACGCCAACAGGAGAGCGCCGCGCACAATTTTGAAGTCCGCCTCCGCCAGTTCCGACTGCAGAGAATGCAGTGAAGATAAGGCCAGCCGCCTTGCTTCCGTTTGAACACCGCGAATGAATCCGATTGCATCCTGGCGCGGCATTTTTTCCGCCGTGTGGTACGGCTGGCGGAAGGTATAGCTAAAGATTTTGACGAGCTGAATTTTTCTGCGATCGACCACCACGGGCGCATCTAGAGGCCCGCAGAGTACAACCACCGCGGCCCAGCCGGAATGCACGCGAAAGCCAAGCGCAGCGGTCGGCACGGAACGCTCCAAGCGGACATTGTGAAGCAGAAAAACGCTTTTGAGAAGAACTCGGGAACGAACAGGCGGTGTTGCCGAAACCATCAGACTGGGGGAGAGGCCTCGCGTACTTCGCGGACAATTTCGCGTCCTGCCGCCTCATCAGACGGCATCACGCGAAGGTGAATGATCCCTGGCGGCTTTCCCTCACAGCGCACGCCGATGCCGTTCTCCCGCAAGCAATCCTGAAGCAACTGGGCGAGCGCAGCGTCTTCTCCGCCCCAGATTTCCAGCGTCGCCGCGGCCGGCTGCCATTCGTGTTTGCGAGACGGCCGGTGATCGACTGGCTCGTCCGCAAGGGCCAAAGCCGAAGTGTCCATCGAAACAAACGGCGAGGCCTCGCGGATATCGGCGAGGAGTTCCTTTGCTCTTGCGGCGTCCGAAGCGAACGTGCGAACCGCATATTTCGGCCGCGGCATTCCTAGCTCGAAAACGAAATGGTCATTGGTGGCTTGCACGTGATGACGAATCCCGGCTTCCCGCAAGGCATGAATGACCTCGCTTACGGCCGCCGGATCGCCGCCGCGCCAGACCAGCTCGATGCGCTCCTTGCGCTGGCGCTCATCAAGGGGTCGCCCGCGTAACTTTTCCGGCACCAGTTCGATGCCGCAGACCGTGCAGTGCGTGTGAGCTTCAGAGTATTCCGAATCGCAAAGTGGGCAATACTTCACGGCTTAGAAACGCTCCACAGCGAGGGCTACGGCGTTGCCGCCGCCGAGGCAGAGGGCGGCGATGCCGCGCTTGAGGTTGCGGCGCTGCAGCTCGTAGAGCAGAGTGACCAGGATGCGCGCGCCGCTGGCGCCGATGGGATGGCCGAGGGCGACCGCCCCGCCATTTACATTTACCTTTTCGGGATTGAGCTTGAGCTGGCGCGTGACCGCGATGGCCGCCACGGCGAATGCCTCGTTAAGCTCGATGAGGTCGACGTCCTTGTCGCGGTTCCAACCGGTCTTAGCCAGTAATTTTTCCACGGCGTCGACCGGCGCCATCATCACCCATTTCGGTTCGACACCGCTGACCGCTTGCGCCACGATGCGCGCCATGGGCTGCTTGCCGAGCCGCGCCGCGTTGCGCTCGCTGGTGACGATCACTGCGGCGGCGCCGTCGTTCGTGCCGGGTGCGTTGCCGGCCGTCACCGTGCCGTCTTTCTTGAACGCCGGCTTCAGCTTGGCCAGCGCTTCCATCGACGTATCTTCGCGCGGCGATTCGTCGTACTTGATCACCACCGGCTCGCCCTTTTTCTGGGGCACCTCGATGGGCAGAATCTGCGCCTCAAAGAAACACGACTTGCGAGCGCGCACCGCTTTCTGGTGGCTCTCGACGGCGAAGCCATCTTGCTCTTCGCGGTTGATGCCGTATTTTTCGGCCACCAACTCCCCGGTCATGCCCATGTGAAAATCTTCGTAAGCATCCCAAAGCCCGTCGTGAATCATCGAGTCCACGATCTTGCCGTCGCCCAGGCGGTAGCCGCTGCGCGCTTGCGGCAGCAGATACGGGCAGTTGGACATGGATTCCATCCCGCCGGCCACGACGATTTCGGACTCGCCGAGCTGCACCGCTTGCGCGGCGAGCGCGACGGCTTTCAGTCCCGAGCCGCACACTTTGTTGATGGTCATCGCCGCGACACGCGGGGCGCAGCCGCCTTTGAGGGCGGCCTGGCGCGCGGGATTTTGGCCGAGGCCGGCTTGCACGACGTTGCCCAGGATGGCTTCGTCGATGAGTTTGGGCTCCAGCCCGGAGCGGCGGATCGCTTCGGAGACGGCTTTCGCGCCCAGGTCAACGGCAGAGAAGGTGGAGAGGCCGCCTTGAAATTTTCCGATGGGGGTGCGGACGGCGGAGAGGATTACCGGCGATTCCATGGATACCTCCGTGGCAAACAACATTATATCGGATGCTGGAGGCCGGCGCTTCGCTGCGGAAAAAGCAAGGGCATAACAGGGAGGCCACTGAGGCCAGAACACGAGAACACAGAGAAGAGGGAGGGCACGACCTGGTTGTGCCCTCCTCGATGGTAGCGAGACTGCGTCAGTTCGCGGCGCCGGCAGCGGTTGCCTGGTTTTCGTCCGCACTGGGACCGTAGAGACCGGGCACCGGGATCTCCAGCAGGCGGAAATAGACACCGAGTTGTGCGCGATGGTGAATCAGATGGTTCATCACCATGCCACGAATGCAGGCTACGCGTGGCATGGTGAAGATCTCCTGACCACCGGCGAGCAGCTTCCAACCCTTGAGCATTTCTTGATCGCTCACGGCCGCTAGCGCGGCGCGCGCTTCCGCGGATTCCTTGTCGAACACGGCAAGAACATCCTTGCGATTATCGGTTTTCGGCGGTTGATACGAAGGGCCGTTCACCGGAGCATAGTCCAACTCTTCGGTATTGATGGTCATCGTGATCCATCCGGGCAACGTTGCGACATGGCCCGCGAGCCAGCCCACCGTTCCGGACTTGTCATGCGGTTTCCAGTTCCATTTCTCGTCGGGGACGCGCTCGAGCGTCTTGCGCGTGCTTTGCATTTCCTGATCGAATTCACCAAGCATGGATTGGCCGATAGTCATGGTTGCCTCTCTGAAGGAGATTAGTCTTGCGGATTTGCAGCGCAGGAATCTTAGGCGAACAAAAGGCGAATGTCAAGCGAATTTGGAGGACAGCCATTCTTAGCTGTTCGCCTTAACGCGCGAGTCGCCGGTTGACTTCCACTTCCGCACGCAGAGAATATCCCCATGGCACACCAATTCACAACCTCCTACACCAAGGATGCGCGCGATCTGCTGCGCTACTATAAAAAGCTCGGTGATCGCGCCATCGAGCAATGTCCGGAGGGCAGTCTGTTCACTACGCTCGATCCCGAGTCCAATTCCATCGCCATCATCGTCAAGCACATGGCCGGCAACATGCGCTCGCGTTGGACGGATTTTCTGACTACTGATGGTGAAAAACCGGACCGCAATCGCGACACGGAATTTGAAGAGCCACCGCAGACACGCGCCGAGTTGGAGGCGCGGTGGGAAGCCGGCTGGAAGATTTGTTTTGATGCGCTGGACGCGCTGAGGGACGAAGACTTGGCGCGCACGATCACCATCCGCACCGAGCCACATTCGGTGATGCAGGCTATCAACCGACAGGTTGGGCACTACGCGCATCACGTTGGCCAGATTGTGTTGCTCGCCAAACACTTTGCCGGCGAAAAGTGGCAAACCCTAAGTGTGCCGAAGAAAAAGTCTGCGGACTTCAACCGCCGCGTGGCCGCCGGGGAGGCCTCGCAACGTTAGCCTGCAGTTGGGGCCCGCCTTATGGGCTTGAGCTTTGCCCTGTAAGGGTTGCGTTACTTGCGAGTGTCGCGGAGTAGCACGGCGTCGGACTCCAAGTGCCCGCGCTCAATCGCCAGTTTTGTCCCATCCGGCGAAAACCGGAATCTTGCAATTTGCTCCGCGTTGAAGTGCGTTAGCTGGCGAGCGGGCGAGTTATCCAGCGGCTCCTCCCACAGATTATCGATGTTTTTTTCACGAACAAGGTACACCACAGATTTAGAATCCGACGCGAACGCCAAGGGCGGGGAAGCTCTGGGGTCCAAATCATGGTAGTTCGTCTTCTTGTCTTCGACCGAATCGAATCGCAACACCAGCCGGTGATCCAATTCGCGCACTTCCGTGCTCACAATTGTTTTTTCATCGGGGGAGACGCTCCAGCCCCAGGGCGCTTCCTTGATCAACGTTTCCGGGTCGCCGCCCTCGATGAAAACGCGCTTGATCGCTCTATTGTCTGCACGGTCCACGTAAAACACCCACTGTCCGTCGCGCGCACACTCTGGCTCGCTCTCGTTGGGGCCAAAGGTAAGCTGCTTCAGATTCGTTCCGTTGATGTCCATCCTCCAAAGATTCTGTGCCACTTTCCCGGAGCGCCCCGCGGTGCGAAAGACAAAATACTTTCCGCCCGCGCACGTGGTGACCTGATCGGTGATGTGTTGCGCGTCCGAGAGTAAAACCGTCTCGCCGCCCGCCGGATTCACCAAGCGAATGTCCGGAGTCTGCGGGATCACCAGGCGACCGTCCGCGGCCCAATCCCATCGCCAAATATCCCGGCGCGAAGCCAGCGGCACCGGCTGGACCGCATCTGGGGTGCCTGCGGGTGCGACCTCAATCTGAAATTGGCCGTGCACCTGGCTCGCAACGATGCTTCGCCCATCCGCCGAAATGCTCGGATGAAAATAGTCATTCGTGTCCGTGGTCAATTGGCGGAACTCTCCGCCCGGATACGTGACCAGTGTCAACTGTCCGTGCAGGCTTGTTAGCTGGCTCACCGTGGTCATCACCAGGCCGTTACCATCCGGCAGCCACGCCGCGCCGAAGTACAGCCGCTCGGCCGACAAGACCCCGGTCTGCTGTTTGCCGCTGGCGACATCCACTTCCAACAACCCTGAGAACGTATCCGGAGTGGGCTGGCTCACCGGAATCACGATGGTTTTCCCGTCCGGCGACCAAGCCGGCTCGAAAGCCATGCTGGCCAGTGATGTATTGCTGAAGAGCGCGCGGTCCGGCGTGCCGTCGCTATGCGCAATCAGCAGATCCCAGAAGGGGCTGGAGTGGCGCTCGCGCATATAGGTGAAACGCTGCCCGTCAGGAGAGAACGTGATGGGGCTGTCAACGTCCTTGATCAGCAGTTGCGGTGTTCCGCCGAGGACGGGAGCGCGATAAAGCGACGCCATAGTATGCTCGGCCTCGTCCTGCCGCACGCAGTAGATGTAGCTGCCATCCGGAGAAAAGGTAAGCCCCGCGTACCGCGTCGCCGCCGGAGCCACCACTTGCGTGTCGCTCATCGATGGAACGTGGCGCAGCCACAGCGACTGCAGACCATTCTCTTCGCGCACGTGCAGCAGGTATTTGCCGTCTGGCGAGAGCGCCGCACGGTACACATGGCCGTTGTTCGTCAGGTTTGCGATCGAGAAATGCTCGAATGGTACGTGGCGGCTGCGCTGCAAGAGCGAATACACGCCAAAGGCGGCCGCGGCCAGCACGATTAGCACGATGGCGGCGGTGAGTCCGGCGCTGAGCTTGTTTTGCCTTGCGGCTTCGACAATGACGGAACCGCTGGATTTGGCGCGAGGAGCGGGTTCGGGTGGTGCGATGTCCTGGACCGCCGGGGCAAGCGGCAGGGCGATCCAGAGGATCGGATATATGAATAATCCAACACCGGTGAACAGAAATACGAATGAGGAAACGACACGCACGAGGATCGGACTAACGTTGAAAAACTCGGCCAAGCCACCGCAGACGCCGGCGATTTTCTTGTCCGTGCGGGAACGCATTAAGCGTTTTTCGCCGCTGACCGGCGAGGTGGCGGCGCTCGCCGACGGTGCAGGAGTTGGCGCGGGCGCGGCCGGAATCCTTGTCGATGACGACGTTGCGGCCACGCGGCCGGAGTCGATTTCGCGCTGCAAGCGCTTCAGATCCGCGCGCAGCTCCGACGCCACTTGATATCGGAAATCGCGGTCCTTCTCCAGCAATTTGTTGAGGATGCGCTCGAGTTCGGCGGGCGTAGCGGGGTTCAGCAAAACGGGCGCCACGGGCACATTGTGAAGGATGTTGTCGAAGATCACCGCGCTGGTCGAACCCGGGAAAGGATGCTTTCCGGTCACCATCTGGTAGAACACCGCGCCGAGCGAGAAGAGGTCGCTGCGCGCGTCCAGCTCTTCGCCGCGCGCTTGCTCCGGCGACATGTAGGCGATGGTGCCAACGGCGGTGCCCGGGCTGGTCAGCAAGTGCGCGGTATCGCCAATCGTTTCGCCGCCGAGATTTTCCTCGCCGTCGCGCAGGAGCTTGGCCAGGCCGAAGTCGAGGATTTTGACGGCGCCGCGCTCGGTCACGAAGATGTTGGCGGGCTTGATGTCGCGGTGCACGATGCCCTTTTTATGCGCGGCATCCAGCGCGTCGGCAAGCTGTATCCCTATTTCCAGAACGCGGGGAATGGGCAGGGGGGTGTGCGCCAACAGGTTGTCGAGCGACTGCCCTTCCAGCAGCTCCATGGCGATAAAAGTGCGGCCGTCATGCTCTTCGATGGCGTGGATGGTGCAAATGCCGGGATGGTTCAGGGCCGACGCGGCGCGCGCTTCGCGAAGGAACCTCTCGAGCGATGTAGCGTCCTTGTCGGTTTCGGCGGGCAAAAATTTAAGGGCGACGCGGCGGCCCAGCTTGGTGTCCTCCGCCTCGTAGACCACACCCATACCGCCGCCGCCGACTTTGCGGACAATCTTGTAGTGCGCGATGAGCTGGCCTTCCATGCTGTTTGTGAAACAACAGATGGTAGACGCTGCCGCAAAGCGGGTCAACGTTCCTCAGGAGATATTTCTTGGAGTGCGGCGGCTTGCGCCGCTTTCGCGGTCGCAACGCCAAGAACCACTCAGCTACGTGCTATTCCTTGGGCGCGTAATAGCCCTTGCGGGCCAGCACTTTCAGGTCATGGTTGGACATGTCGACTTTGATTTTGCGAAATTTTCCGTCGTGTGCAGCGTTCGTCGGATAGTAGCCGAGCGTGTACTGGCTACGCAACTCCTCGGAAATCTGATCGAACGCTTCGGCGAGATGTTTTTCGGAATTGACCGAAATGGTGCGGCCGCCGGTCTCTTCGGTAATCTTGTGCGCCACGCCTCCGTTCCCGCCACCAAAGTGCGGGTCGGCCACCAGCAGAATGTGCACCACGGTGTCCGTGCGCTGCGCGGCTTCGATGGCTTCTTCCAGCCGCACCTTGCTGCCTTCGTCTTGCGCGTCGGTCACGATCACGACGGCCTTGCGCCCCGCCTCGGTATTCAGCTTTTCATTGCATGCGAGATAGATGGCGTCGTAGAGCGCTGTCCCCGTGATTTGCCGCGAACCGATGGGACCAGGATTGTTTCCGATGCTTCCCGCGGAGGGCACGTTGATGCGCGCTTTGCGAATGGCGCGGTCGATCTGGCCGCGATCGTCAGTGAAGTCAGAGAGCAGGTCCACGTCGGAGTCGAAGGACATCACCAGCGCTTCATCGCCCTTGCGCAGTACGCGTTCGATAAAGCGGCCGCCGGCGTCTTGAATCGACGGAAGCATGTACTGTTCGCTGCCGGAAGTATCCAGCAGCAGGGCCAGGGTGATCGGCAGGGTTACTTCCTTGGAGAAGAAGGCAATCTGCTGCGGCTGGCCGTCTTCCGCAACCTTGAAGTCATCTTGCTTCAAGTCCGTCACGATGCGCTTGCTTTTGTCGCGCACAGTCACAAACAGGTTGACCAGGTTCACCTGCGTGCGGATCACCGGCGCTTGCTGCGACGGCTCCTGCGACAGCGCCGGCAAGGCAGCCCCCAGTGCCATCCACCAGGGTACACAGACGACCAGAACCTTCTTTGCAGAACGCATGTATAATTTCCTTGTAGTAGGATACCCGGACAGAAGTGCCCGCCGCTAGGTCGCCCTCGCCTCGTAGGATGCGGCGAAGGGTAGCGCGGGATGCGTGCTCAGCCTGCTGGAGTTACTGGAAACCGCAGGAAGTTGGTCTGAGGACCATGAAAAGTCTGCCGAAAATCGCTGTTGCTGTCATCGCTTTTCTGCCCGGGTTTGGCTTGTACCTGGCAGGGCAAACGGCCGGCCAGTCGGCGCCCGCGACAGGATCACTACAAAGGTCGCCGGAGCAAACAACCCAGAGCCCGCCCGAGGGGCCACCGCCGAGCGACGCGAGGGCGAAAATCAGCGTGAACTCCAACCTGGTCATTCTGCCCGTCACGGTCAAGGACCGCTCCGGCAATCTCGTTCCGGACCTGCAACGCGACGAATTCCGCGTGTTTGAAGATAACGTAGAACAAAAGATCGACGTCTTCACTGCCGAAGCTTTTCCGTTGTCGATGATCATCCTTCTCGACAACGACCTAAAGGAAAAGGACGCGCAGCAGGTGCGCAGGAGCCTCGACGCGGTCGTCGGAGGGCTGAGCCTCGAAGACGAAGTCTTCATCTGCCGCTTCGATGAATTCTTCCATCCAGGCAAAGGATTTACCACCGACCACGATCTGCTGCTCACCGAGCTGCAGCGCACCAAGCTGGACTCGGAGCCGTCCGCGGCCCCTCCAGGCGGCGCCATCGCGAATGCACCGTCGATCAACGGGCATTCGGCGATTGGCGACCAACCCAACATCGCGTCCGCGACGATGGCCATTGGCGGGCAGCCGACCAAGGCACTGGATGACGCGGTGTTTGGGGCCGCACAACTGCTGCGGGACCGCAACCGGAATCGCCGCAAGCTCATTCTGCTGATTTCCGATGGCGCCAACGGTGGGAAAAAGACCAACAAGATGACCTACGACAGCGTGGTGAAGACCCTGCTGCACGACAATATCGAGGTCTATAGCGTGGCAGTGGCCAGCGTTTTCCTGGAACGCAAATTTTCGCGGCTGGTCGACTACGCGCATGATTCTGGCGGGGAAGTTTATTTTGCCGCCAAGCGCGAGACGCTAGAAGAGCTTTATTCGCGGATCAGCGAGGAAGCGCGCAACCAATACACCATCGCTTACGTGCCGCGCGGCACGGACCGTTCGGCGGACTTCCACAACGTGGAAGTGCGCGTGAAGCGCAAAGGACTTACCATCAAGACCCGCGACCGCTATTACGGCGGAGAGATACCGGGCGCCACCGCGCAATAGCGCCACGTTTTCCGCTCACACGCGAATGTTTCTTGATAACAGCATGCTGTGCCTATCCGCTGGATAGAGCCTCTTCATGGGCGGGGCAGATGGGGCGGTAGGCGCAGCTTCGGCAAATGAACCCCTCTTTGGCGGGGAAACTGCGCGCGCGAATGTCGGCGGCAACTTCTTGCACGGTTTCCTGCGCTTCCTCGAGCTGCTTGGCGCTGCGCGTTGTTTCCTGCCGGGAATTGTCCTGCAGATAATGAAAGACGAGGCGCGCGGGATTCAGCTCGAAAATTTCTTTTGCTGCGATGGCATAGATGCTCAACTGCAAATCCTTGCGCGCTTCTGTTTCCTTCTTAGCCTTGCCGGTCTTGTAGTCGACGATCTCGACGTCGCTGCGTCCGAGAGAGTTGATCTGGTCGATGCGTCCTTTGAGCACCACATTGTTTTCGACAGGCAGCGCAAATGTTTTCTCCAATTCGAGGATTTCGGGCGTTTGCTGGAGCACGGTCTGGTGCAGTGCGCGGAGCTGTTCCAGTCCGTCTTTCTTGTATTCGCCTTCCTGGTAGTCGTCCTCAAAACCGGCGGCGGACCATTCCGTTTCGAATAGGCGCTGGACCTCTTCAAACGGCAGGCGATTGCCTTTTTTGAATTCGGCCATGAGGCGGCGAATAGTGGAGTGCATCACGCGGCCGAAGGTCAGCGTCGCTTTGGCGCCTTCCTGCAGCGACCACAAATAGGCGAAAAGGTATTTCTGCGGACAGCGGCGGTAGCTGTCCACCGCGGAGGGGTTCAACTCCAGCGGTTCCGCAGACGCGGGTAGAAACGTTTCGGCCCACGCCGCGATGCGAGAAAAAATCTTGGGTTGGTCGATTGGCGGAGCGAAAAGCGAGCCGGTTGCAGCGCTGGTTGAGGCCGACTGCGTGCCGTTCGCTGTATTGGCCGCGGGTTTTGGCGCAAGGCGCAAGACGTCGCGACCCTGAATGCGCGGCTCCATCAGGATGTCCTCGATGAAGGGCGGCACGCGCCCCTTTTTTTCGGCGAGCGAGGTGATGGTGAGACGATCCTCGGCGCGGGTTAGCGCCACGTAGAAAAGACGGCGCTCCTCTTGATTGTGAAATTGCTCTTCGGGGGCGCCTTCCTTCATCAGAGCGGCTGGAAATTCGAAGACATGCGGGCGTTCCGGCTGGGGGAATTTGTTTTTGTTCACGCGCAATACAAACACGTGGGAAAACTCGAGGCCCTTCGCACCGTGCACAGTCATCAGGCGTACGGCGTCGCCGGGAGCGTCGTCTTCCAGGCAGACCGCGCCGTTGGCCTGCTCGAAATAGTCCAAATACTCGATGAATTCGGGCAGCTTGCGGGTGTCGCTTTTGTCTTCCCATTCCTTGATGAACTCCGCGAGGCGCTTGATGTACTCGCGGTCCTGTTCCGGAGCGCGCTGGTAAACCTGGAGCCATTCGAACAGGTCGGCGAGAATGTGGCGCGCATCGCGGCGCTTCATGGTTTTGCGCTGGGCGGTTGTAAATGCCAGCAAGTCCGTCAAGGCGCTGTGCGACGGATCGAAGGGCAGGGGCGGCTGTTGCGATTGCAGGACATCGTAAATTCTTGTGCGCTCTTTTCGGGCGCGCTCGGCGAAGCGCACCAGATCGGCAGGGGCAAGCTGCCAGGCGGGCGCGGCAAGCACGCGGGCGATGGCGATGTCGTCGTATGGCGTGGCGATGAGACGAAGATAGGCGAGCACATCCTTGACGAGGGGATGCTCGAGAATGGAGAGGCGAGAAATCACGAACGGGATCTTTCGCAGCGAAAGCTCGCGCACCAGATCGTCACGATGATTATGGGCGCGGTAGAGCACGGCGAAATCGCGCCAGCGTCGGCCGGCTTTGTGAATCCGCTCCAGCTCGCCGGCAACCCAGCGGGCTTCGTCTTCGGGGGTGGCGAGCTCGACGATGCGGATTTTTTCTCGCTCGGGTTTGTTAGGGCTAAGCAACTTCTTGGGGAAATCGGCACTGACCGTGTTCTGGCCAATCACCTGCGTGGCGACGCGCAGAATATTGGGAGTGGAGCGATAGTTCTCGGTGAGGCTGACGCGGAACTTCGTGGAGTCCTGGCCTTCGCGCCAGCCGGCGAAGCGTTCCAGAAAGAGCTTGAAGCTGCCGAAAGAAGCGCCGCGAAAGCGGTAGATCGCCTGGTCATTGTCGCCGACGGCGAAAATATTCTTGGTGTCGCCGACGAGGAGCTCGAGCAAACGCAGTTGCGCGATATTGGTATCCTGAAATTCGTCGACCAGGATGTAGCGAAAGCGAGCTTGCAGCGCCGCTCGCAGGGCGACGTCGCGCTCCAATAGCCCGACAGCACCGGTGATGAGCGTGCCGAACGAAGAGCACTTCTTCTCGCGCAGCAGCTCTTCGCTGGCGCGGTAGGCGCGGGCAATTTCTTGTTCGCGGGCCACGCTTTCCTGGCGCTCGGCTAGCGTATCGGAATCGAGCTGATTGCGCTCGGCTTCCAACTGCGCGGCGAGATCATCGGCATACCGCTGGTAGTCCTCGCAGGAGATGAGCTCGTCCTGGCAGCGCGAAAAAAAATCCACGAAATCGTTGAGGAACTGGCCGGGCTCGGCCAGGCGACGGTAACGATCGAGCTGCAAGCGGGAAAGATTGCGGCGGAGGAGAATCCAATGATCGACCTTGTCGAGCATGCGGCTGTGCGGGTCGGTATCTTTCAGCAGTGACTCGCAGAAGGCGTGAAACGTTTTGAGGGTGACGTCCTTGGCGCGCTCCCCGACGGTTCTTACGACGCGAGCCTTCATCTCGCCGGCAGCTTTGTCGGTGAAGGTGAGGCCCAGAATGCTTTCGCCAGAGAGAGTTGGGTTGGACTGCAGCAGGTGGCGGATGCGTTCGGTAATGACGCGGGTTTTACCGGTGCCGGCACCGGCAATCACTAGCAGGGGGCCATCGCCGTGCGTGATGGCGCGCCGCTGCGCGTCATTGAGTTTCAGACCGGGATCGGCCAGCGGCTCGAGATCAAAGAGTGTGCGCATGCTCGACATAGGCGGTGAAGAAAAGCGTAGCGGATTGTGAGGCGAAGGGGAAGCGAAAGTTACCTATATGGCTAATTCCCCGTGCCCGAGGGGGTTGTTCCTGGCGAACCGCCGGTATTGGCCTTCGCGAAATAGCCGCGGCGGGCGCGCACTTGGTAGCCCTTGTGCTCCGGTACTTCGATGCGGATTCTGTGGTACTTGCCGTCATACTGCGAATGCGTAGGGATGTACGCAATGGAGTATTGATTGCGCAGCTCGTCGCCGATGTCCTGAAAGGATTGGTCGAGATCGTCAACGTGATAGGGGAAGAAGGCGCGGCCACCCGTTTCGTCAGCGAGGTCCTGCAAAATCTTGTCGCCTTCGGTGAGATGCGTTTTGCGATTGGCGAGCTTGTCCGGGTCGGTCTGCGAGAGTTGAATCCACTGCGTGCTGGTGCTGATGGTGTAGATGACCACGCTGTAACGCTGCGCCATCTCAATGGCTTCCGAGCGCGTGTGATTGGAGAGGTTGTCGTCGCCATCGCTGATGAGAATCATAACGCGGCGCACAACGTCCGGCTGGTCGCCGGGCGGGCGCGGCGGGTGGCTCAATTCCTTCTGGCAAGCGTCGTAGATCGCGTCGTAGACGGCGGTGCCGCCGCCGGCGCGCGTCTTGACGATTTCATCTCGCAAACGCCCGGCATCGTCGGTGAACCCTTGCAGGATGGAGGGTTCGTCATCGAACGTCATTACAAAGGCTTGATCCTTGTTGTGACGCAGCACGCTGAAGAGAAAGGAAGTGGCGGCGTCTTGCTCGAATTTCAGGCGGTCGCGAATGCTGTTGGAGGTGTCCATGAGCAGGCCGATGCGCAGAGGCAAGTCGGTTTGGCGGCTGAAGTAGCGAATGGATTCGGGGCTCTTGTCGTCCCAGACCTTGAAGTCGTCTTTCTCGAGGTCGGGAACTAATTTATTGCGGCGATTGAGGACGGTGAAAAGGACATCGACAAGGTTGACGACCTGGGTGATTTTGCCTTGATCCTGACGTTGGGGGGCGGCTTCCTGCGGAGGCGCGGGCTGTGGAGGTGCGGGTTGCTGGGCAGCGTCTTGGCGCGTGCCAAGCGCGGAGGCGCCGGAAGATTTCTGGGTGCGGTCACCTGCCTCGGCGGGCAAGCTGGCCGCTGCGATAAGCAGAGCTGCGGCCAAGAACACGGAGATTAAAATCCGACGCATGTGAATCGATTATAGGTAGGCGGTGAGGGCAGCGTCAATTCGCTCGGGAGACTCGCCGGCGGCCGAAGCGAGTTGTTGGAGAAATGTACGGAGGTCTTGCGGGAGTGGAGCGCGGAGATCGATCCATGCGCCAGTGTGCGGTTGCGCGAAGCCGAGCTTGGCGGCGTGGAGGAAATTGCGGTGCAAAGGGGGCAAAGCGATTTTCCCGATGCGAAGCTGCGTTGGCGCACCGTAGAGAGTATCGCCGACCACGGGATGGCGGACAGCTGAGAAATGTACGCGGATTTGGTGCGTGCGGCCGGTGTGAAGTTGCACTTCGAGGAGCGACGTGGCATCGACACGGGTGAGGACGCGCCAGTCAGTGCGGGCTTCGCGGGCGTTGCCGAGAACGATGCTGCGGCGGGCAGTCATGCGGGTGCGGTGCTTGGGGTCGCGGGCGATGGCTAGATCGATGGTGCCGCGATCTTCTTTCAGGAGGCCCTGCACGAGGGCGATGTAGGTTTTCTTGATTTTTCGTTGGCGGAAGGCTTCGCTGAGCTTGGCGTGAGCGGCGTCATTTTTGGCGACGAGGATGATGCCAGAGGTGTCTTTATCGAGGCGATGGACGATGCCGGGGCGGAGGGCATCGCCACCTTGCGAGAGAGACTGGCCCCGGCCCAGCAGGGCGTTGACCAAGGTGCCGCGCGTGGCGCCGGCGCCGGCGTGCACGGTCATGCCAGCGGGCTTGTCCACGGCGATGACGTCGGCGTCTTCGTAGAGGATGGCGAGAGGAATGGATTCCGCTTCGGCGCGTAACGGTGGGCGGGGTTGGATTTGGATTTGGATGCGCTCGCCAGTACGGAGACGGTGCGAGCCTTTGGCGGTGCGAGAATTAACGAGCACCAAGCCGGCTTCGATGAGTTCCTGAATACGCGTGCGGCTTAACTCACTGAGGCGCGCGGCCAGAGTCTGATCGAGACGCTGCCTTGCTTCGTTTTCTTTCGCTACAAATTCGCGAAGCGAAGATTCCTTCGTTTGGTTCACGCGGAGATTGTAGCAGTGGCGATGGATTGCTCAATGGATGCTTCTCGGAAGCGCGAGAGGTGCGCCTTGAGGGTGAAGGCGAAGTCGCAGGAAGAAATGACTGTCCCACAAGCTGGCGAGGAATGTTTCAGCCGAGGCAGAGATCAGGTGGCTTGTCCCTTGGTGACTTCGGGGGTGTGGTGTTTGTGGAAGAAGAGGACGTCGATGATGATGAGCCCTGCACCGATCGTGATGGCGGAGTCGGCGACGTTGAAGGCGGGCCAGTGGTAGCTGCCGAGCCAGACTTCGAAGAAGTCAGTGACCGCTCCGTGCACGATGCGATCGGTTACATTTCCGGTGGCGCCGCCGAGCAAAAGCGCGAGGCCGGCAGCAGTGAGGGCCCCGCCGCTGTGGCCGGCGACAAACAGCCAAGCGAGTGCACCGATCACCGAAGCGGAGCCGATAATCAGCATGACCCGCATGGTCATCGAGGGCGAATCGGCGAAGACACCGAAGGCGATGCCGGGATTCCGGCTGTGCACCAGGTAGATGAAATTGTGAATCAGCTCGCGGTGCCAGCCTTCGACAGTCTGCGATTCGAACCAGGCCTTGCTGGCGCGGTCGAGGAGTACGACAGCTAGAGTGAGCCAGAGCCAGCGGAGGCGGGCGGGGATCAAGCTAGTTCTCTCTCATATGGCTGCATGGCTGGCTCCGGCCTCGATTTCGGCGAGGGCCTCTGTACAACGCTCGCATACAGTCGGGTAGCGCGGGTTCTCGCCGATGTGGCTGGAATAGTTCCAGCAGCGCTCGCACTTCTGGCCGTCGGCTTTGTCAATCAGAATGCCAAGGTCGGAAGATTCGCCGCCTGGAAGTGAAATCGGGGCACTGTCCAACACTTGCACTTGAGAGACGATGAACAGAGCGGGCAGTTGCTTAGCGTATGACTTCAGAGTGCTTTGCAGTTTTGGGAGCTTAGAATACAGCGACACTTTCGCTTCCAGTGAACCGCCTATGGATTTCGCGTTGCGGGCTTCTTCCAGCTTGATGAGCACGGCAGACCGCACTTTGGCTAGTTCCTCCCAGGCTTCCCTTTTCTGAGGGTCGATCTTTGCGATCAGACTTTCGGCATCCGGAAATTCTGCCATGTGCACGCTGGGTTGGTCGCCTTTCGCCTTCGGGAGATATCTCCAGATTTCTTCGGAGGTGAAGACGAGCACTGGAGCGATCAGACGGACTAACGCGCTGGTGATTTTCCAGATCGCGGTTTGCGCGGAGCGGCGCGATTTATTCCTCGCAGCTTTCGTGTAAAGACGATCTTTGAGCACGTCGAAATAAAAGGAGCTGAGATCGACGACGCAGAAATCGTGGATGGCGTGGTAGACGCGATGGAAATCGTAGGCGGCGTACCAGTCACGGCATTTGGCGACGAGATCGGCGGTGCGCTCGAGCATCCAGCGATCCATTTCCTCGAGTTGGTCGTTGGGCAGCGCGTCTTTCGCGGGATCGAAATCGGCCAAGTTGCCGAGCGCGAAGCGAAACGTGTTGCGGATTTTGCGGTAGGCCTCGCTGAGCTGGGTCATCACCCGCTCGCTCATTTTCACGTCCGCTTGGTATTCGACGGAGGCAACCCAGAGGCGAAGCAGGTCGGCGCCCCAGCGTTCGACGATTTCATTGGGGTATAACGTGTTGCCGAGCGACTTGGACATGGGCTGGCCTTTTTCGTCGAGTGTCCAGCCATGTGTGACAACGGCGCGGAACGGAGCTTTGTGCTTGATGCCGGTGGCGACGAGCAGCGAGCTGTGGAACCAGCCGCGATATTGGTCAGGGCCTTCAAGATAGACGTCGGCGGGACGCCAGTCTTGTCCCGGCTCGACCAAGCCGTTTTTCGGAGTGAGAACGGCGAGGTTCGATGAACCGGAATCGAACCACACGTCCAGAATGTCGTTTTCCTTTCGCCACTTCGTCGCGCCGCAGGAACAGGTTGTTCCAGCCGGCAAAAGCTGCTCGGGAGTGTGCTTGTACCAGGCGTCGGCGCCTTCTTTCTCAAACCAGCGAACGACGTTTCGCAGCGCTTTGAAATCTTCGAGGCGGGTGCCGCACGCGTCGCAAAAAAAGACGATGATGGGCACGCCCCAGAAGCGCTGGCGGGAAACGGTCCAGTCCGGGCGCTCTGCGATCATGTCGTACATGCGGTCTTCGCCCCAGGCGGGAATCCACTTCACGTGGCGGATCTCGTTGAGAGCCTCCTGACGGAGGCTGGAGCTCCGGCCGTGCGCGGCGGCGTCGATCTTGATAAACCACTGCTCGGTGGCGCGGAAGATAACTGGATTGTGGCAGCGCCAACAATGCGGATAGCTGTGCTTGTACTCGTGGTTACCAAGCAGCGCGCCACGGTCGGCGAGCAGCTTGACGATGATGGGATTCGCAGTGAAAACGTCCTTGCCCTTGTATTCGGGCAAGCCCTCCAGGTATACGCCGCGATCATCGATGGGGGCATAAATCTCCAAGCCATGTTTTTGGCCAGAGACGAAGTCATCGGCGCCGTGTCCGGGAGCAGTGTGCACGATGCCGCTGCCCTGATCGAGGGTGACGTGGTTGGCGAGAATGCCGGGCACCTGGATGGGTAAAAAGGGATGCTGAAATTTCATCCCGGAAAAGTCGGAACCTTTGAACTTTCCCCGAATGCGGGCTTCCTTGATTCCGGATTCCGCTTGCAGAGCCGCAACGCGATCCGCCGCGAGCAACAGCGCGCCTCTTTCTGTATCGACCACGACGTATTCAAAATCAGGATGAAACGCCAGGGCGCGGTTGTGCGGAATTGTCCAGGGCGTGGTGGTCCAGATCACCGCGCTGACGTCGGGGCCGATTTTCGCGGCTTGGCCGGAACCGCCGCCTACAACGCCGAATTTAACCCAAATCGAAGGGCTGGTGTGGTCTTCGTACTCCACTTCTGCTTCCGCCAGAGCGGTGGAATCGTGGATACACCAATACACCGGCTTGCGCCCGCGATAAACGTAGCCGCTCTCCATGAAGTCGAGAAACGCACTGGCGATGGTGGCTTCGTAGTCGAAGCTCATGGTCAGATAAGGATCATTCCAGCGGCCGAAGATGCCGAGGCGTTTGAAGTCGCGTTTGTGCTGCTCGACGTACCGCGTGGCAAACTCTCGGCACAGCTTGCGAAACTCCGCCGGCGACACTTTGCCTTTGCCGCCCAATTCCTTTTCGACCTGCGTCTCGATGGGCAGTCCGTGACAGTCCCAGCCCGGCACGTACGGAGCGTAGTACCCGGCCATGCTCCTGGTCTTCACGACCAAGTCTTTCAGGATTTTGTTCAGGCCGGTTCCTAGATGGATTTCGCCGGTAGGATACGGAGGTCCGTCATGCAGGACAAACAGCGGCTTGCCCTTGCGGACTTCCAGAATGCGCTCGTAAAGGTTGGACTCCTGCCAGGCGGCGAGCTGTTTGGGCTCGTTTTGCGGCAAGCTCGCCTTCATGGGAAAGTCCGTCTTCGGCAGATTCAGTGTCTTCTTGAGTTCGAGCGGCTCGGACATGAGTCGATTTAGCTAATCCCCTTCTATGCCGTTATTTCCCTCATTTCCCTAAGGTGTTTGGCGGGAAACATCGGAAGCAGCGTGAACAGCGTATGTTACAATGAATAGCAATGGGTGTCAGCCGCGGGCCCATGCAACCAATGCGAGCCTGCGTGAATCGTATTTCCGGGGACACCTAGTCGAGGGTTTCTTACGTCTAAACCTATGCCGCTTGCCGGCTGATTTAGGGGACACAGGTGCCAGATTCATCTTTTATAAGCCTTTTGCCCACGAACATAAAACGAAGCACGCCTGCCGGCGCGAGCTCGCAGCAAAAGGCCGTGCCTGTCCCGGCCAATGCTGTGCCCCGTTTCGGAGCTCCCGCACATCTCGTATCCGACAATTTTTGGTCGAACCTAAAGCAGTTCCTGACCGAGCGCCCAGTGAAAGTTGTGGAGCGTCCCGGTGCGCCGTTCACGCGCAATTCGTTTGGCGGCGGAGTCAGCGAGAACCTGAAAGAGTTTTTGAGCTCCCGCCCAGTGCCCAAAGGACCGCTCAACAGCAAGCTGGCAGTCAATTGGGGCGCAAACTTCGGTGGTTTCTTCTACCGTATCAAGGAAGCGTTGTCGCCGACCAAGCTCCCACCGCTGAAAGTGACCAGCAAGCCGGTGAAGGTGAAGGAGATTTGGTCCAAAGACGAAAACTTCGGCTGGACACAAATCATTTCCATGGGGCTGCATGCGGCTATCTTCGCACTGGTCATTTTTGTTCCGCTTTTCTGGCACTTTTCCACGCCGATTCAGGCGAAGAGCAATGTGGACGTTATGCCTCTCGACATTTCACCCTACGTGGCGAAGCTGCCTGCCGGCGCGGACAAAGCCGGGGGCGGTGGCGGCGCTAACGACCACACCCTGACTCCAGTGAACAAGGGGAAATTGCCCAAGTTCAAGTGGACGCAATTTACTCCGCCGCAGGTGAAGATCCAGAATCTGAATCCGAAGCTGGCCATGGATCCCTCGCTCCTGGGTCCACCGGACTTGAAGGTTCCGAGCCCGAATATGTCCACATTCGGTGACCCGCTCGCTTCCGCGTACTCCGATTCGCTTGGTCACGGCAATGGCACGGGCATCGGCAGCGGCACTGGCGGGGGGCTAGGTCCTGGCGAGGGCGGCGGCACGGGCGGCGGCGCGTTTCGCGCGGGCGTGAACGGCGTCGGGATACCAATTTGCTTGTATTGCCCGATCCCGCAGTATTCCGACGAGGCGCGCAAAGCCAAGTATCAAGGCACGGTGGTGTTGCAAGTGACGATCACCACCGATGGCCGCGCGACCAACATCTCCGTTGTGAAAGGCCCCGGTCTCGGCTTGGAAGAGAAAGCCATCGAAGCCGTCAGGGGCTGGAAATTCAAACCCGCTGTGGGGCCGAACGGCAAGATTGTGCCGACCATCGTGCCCATCGAAGT
>WNFP01002510.1_pt1 | contig 25042 bp, 23 predicted proteins | sample 5400201 | NCBI WGS metagenome assembly WNFP01 (sample SAMN13153355, study PRJNA577476) | soil metagenome | isolation source: 115 cm saprolite under Madrone tree | place: USA:California | collected 2016-06-14
TCCGAAGCGCCCATCCTGTCCGAACACCATTTCCCGCAAACAGAAATAGCGAATCGCATCAATCGAAAAATTCCGGTTGAGACCGTCCAGCTCGATCGTATTCCCCAAAGTCTTCGACATCTTTCGGCCGGCCGGATCGACCCACATGCCGTGCGCGACTATGGCTCGCGGCTGTTTAACTCCGGCAGCCATGAGAAACGCCGGCCAGTAGACCGCATGAAAACGCAGGATGTCTTTGCCGACCAAGTGCAGCGCCGGCCAAAACTTTTCAAACCCGACAGCACGTTCCTGTTGTTCGTTGCCGAAGCCAATCGCCGTGATGTAGTTGGTCAAAGCTTCGAACCAAACATACATCGTATGCTCGGGATCATCGGGAACCGGAATGCCCCAACTGACCGAGGACTTCAAACGGCTGACTGAAAGATCCTGCAGGCCACCCCGAACAAAACTCCTCACTTCATTACGCCGGGCCTCAGGCTGCACAAACTCGGGCCGCGCTTCATATAAACCGAGCAATGCTTCATCGTAATCCGAGAGACGGAAGAAATAGCTATCCTCAGAAACGCGATCGAGTTTGGTCTCATGGATCAGACAGGTGGGCGGCCCATCCGAATTCGCAGGCTTTACATACTCATCCTCGGTTTTGTAAGCCGCGCAAGCCGCGCAAAACCAACCTTCGTAGTGGCCTTTGTAGAGCGCGTCACGACCCTTCGGGGTTTTGGCTTTGGCCATTCGACGCCATAACTCGCTCACGCCTTCAGAGTGGAATGGATTAGTCGTGCGCATGAAGATGTCGTAACCGCCATGTTCAGTATCGAGACCGAAGGCTGCGGTCATTTGCTTGTAATAGCTGACGACGTAATCCGCTTGTTCCTGAGGAGTGCGGTGGTTGAGCTTCGCGGCACGCTCAATGTTGATGCCGTGTTCGTCAGTGCCGGTGAGAAAGAAGGTTTCGATTCCCTGCTGCCTCTTATGACGCGCGATCGCATCAGCCACAATCATCGTGTACAGGTGACCCAGATGAGGGAGGCTGTTGGCGTAATAGATTGGTGTGGTGACGTAGAAGGTCTTCATTGATGCCATTAAATGCTGCGCGGAGAGATCGGATCGCGGACATCCTGTCCGCCCGCGCGCAGCGCGCATGGTTCCGCGGAGGTTCTTCCGTAAGATCTGAGCGTGCTGTGCCCGCTGGCGGACAGGATGTCCGCGCTCCTTCAAGATTCACCGCTGACTGTTCTTCGCAAACTCATCACCCGGATTGAATCTCGGCATCGCGTTCATATCCGCCACGCGCCGGCCGATGGCCATCGCGAAATCCGCTTCCTGAATCATCCCGCGGAAATCCCAATCATCATGAAACTCGTCGGAAGGCTGATGATAGTGGGCGTCGTTGTACTCCTTGAATTTCTTTTCGCCCCAACCCCTGGGCCGGCCTACGTAATCGTCGCCTTCCTTCAAACTAATCGAAGGCACGCCGACCTTCGCGAAAGGAAAATGATCTGATCGATAGAAAGAGCCCTGTTCGGGACGCGGGTCTGGTGAAATCCTCAAACCACGTTCGCGCGCGATCGCGTCTACCACAGCTTTTAGTGACGAGCGCTCTGCGCCCAACGGCACAAAGTCGCGGGTCGGCCCCAGAATGTTCATTGAATCAAGATTGATGTTGGCCGCCGTCTTGTTGATGGGAACCAGAGGATGCTTCGAATACCATTCGGCGCCGATTAGTCCCTGTTCCTCGGCAGTCGGAATCAGGAATAGGATCGAACGTCTAGGCCTTTCGGCCACCGGTAGATTTTCCAACACTCGCGCAATCTCCAGTACCGAAGCAACACCGGAAGCGTTGTCCAGCGCGCCGTTGTAAATAGTGTCGCCGCTTTTGTCAGGCGCGCCTATTCCCAGATGATCCCAATGCGCCGAGAAGACAACGTACTCATCTTTCAACTTTGGATCGCGGCCGGGAAGAATCGCCACGACATTCGGCGCTTCGACCCGCTTAACCTCGCTATTCAGATCGAGCGACGCCGTCAGGTTTAGCTTGACTGGCTTAAAGTCTCTGGACGCAGCCTGCTTCCGCAAATCATCCAGATTCTGTCCCGCGAGTTGCATCATGCGACGGGCCGCGTCATCAGTCATCCACGAACGCACTTTCAAGAACGGAGTCTTGTCACCCGAAGTGCGGGCAATATCAAATCGCCACGAACCATTCGAGGTGCGCACCACGCTCCAGGGATATCCGGCCGACTCGTTCGTATGTAGTAACAATGCACCCACCGCACCACGACGCGCCGCTTCTTCAAATTTGTAAGTCCAGCGGCCGTAATAAGTGAGCCGGCGGCCGCCGAAGAGATCGGGTTCCGCCGTAGTCGCCGGCGGATCGTTGACCAGCATCACCAGAATCTTGCCTCGGTAGTCTTCGGCCGGTCCCTTATAATCATTCCATTTCTGTTCCGGCGCATCGATGCCATAGCCAACAAAGACCAGATCGGCGTTCACAGAAACATGATCAGTTTGCGCGCCGGTAAAGGCGACAAAGTCGTCGGCGAATTTGAAAGCTTCGGCTTTTTCGCGACCGTTGATGCGCAACTCGGTTTTCGGGTCGGCTTTGACGCCGACCAGCGAAGCGGGCTGCCAGAAACTTCCTTTGGCGCCGGCGCCTTTCAATCCCATCGCTTCAAACTGTTCCGCGATGTACAAGGCGGCTATCTCGCCGCCCCTCGCCCCAGTGCCGCGGCCTTCGAGTCGATCGTCGGAAAGAAACTTAATGTGCGAGCGCAAGGCGCTTTCACTTATGCGACTGGGCGAATGGCTTGTTTGCTGTGCCGTGGACGTGGTCGCGATTGCGATGATTATTAGAGTAGCTGTGATCGGAATTCTCATGTTGTTTCCAAGAATTATTCTTTCCTAGGCGAAATTAATATTCTTTCTGATTCCTTGCTCGCCCGCTTGATCCAAGAGGCGCAACAAAGCAACCCTTTCGCGAACGCGCGCGTTGCGACGAATCAATATTATGAGGCCAGCATGAGAGACCTTCTGGGCTGCGGCCAGAAAATCATCCCGGTTGCAAGTGATCAGGACGTAGTTGTTTTTGCCAGCAAAGCGGAGAACCTCTTCATCGATTGTTTGTGGATGAATCAACTCCCGCAGCTTGAAAACTTCGTGGCCCAGAGTCGTAAGGCCATAGGCCATATCATCCGGTACATCATGATCGAATAGGAATTTCATGGCTCGCCAGGAGCCATCTGGCGAGCCACAAGCACATCAATCTCGCCTCGATGATCCTCATAGTAAGCCAGACACTCGTAAACTTGTGCACGCGTTAAGAGAGGGAAACACTGTGTTACGAGACTGTCAACAGTTTCGCCGTTTTGAAGCAAAGCAACTACGTCATGGACGCCGATCCGAGTCCCGACTACAATCGGATTTCCGCCTCTGACGGCGCTCTGCCTGGTGATGTAAACGTATTCCGTGACCAGTCGCGAGCCTGCATCAGCTTCATTTGTCGTTATCTGCTCCATAAGGTTTTCAGTTTATCGGGATTGCTGGCATAAAGCCAAACAAAGTCCCCGGCGATGATGCCGAGCCTACTTACCGGTAATCAGCGCCATCGCTTCTGCGCGAGTGCGCGGGTCTTTACGAAAGCCGCCGAGCACCGCTGAAGTCACTGTCTTCGCGCCCGGCTTTTTCACTCCGCGGAGAGTCATGCACGTGTGCTCGGCTTCAATGACCACCATCACACCCAACGGCTGCAGATGATCAAACAGAGTATTCGCAATTTCGGAAGTCAGACGCTCCTGCAATTGCAAACGACGCGCGAATGTCTCTGACAGGCGCGCCAGTTTCGACACGCCGAGGATCTTGCCGTCCTTTGGGATATAGGCGATGTGACACTTGCCGACGAAAGGTGCGAGGTGATGCTCGCACAGCGACGCGATGCTGATGTCTTTGACGATCACCATCTCATCGTGCTTGTTCCCCGACAACGGCACGACGTGCTCGCTCGGGTCTTCACGCATCCCGGCGGTAAGTTCGGCATACATCTCGGCGACCCGCCGCGGAGTCTCGCGCAAACCCTCTCGATCAGGATCTTCGCCGATGCCTTCCAGGATCAGACGAACGCCACGCGCAAGTCGATCGAGATCGACGTCGGCCGGTTTCTCTCGTCCTTCGATGTCGGTTACTTTTGCGCTCATTTTGGAGTGCGGCAACATGTCGCCGCTTTCGCTGATGTATCAGATATTCCTCGGGCTAGCCCTCCCTGACGGTCGGGCTTTTGACACTCCCGTTAATCTGCTTTCGATAAGCAGCGCGCGCGGCGTCCTGCACTTCACGCAGCGGCACGCCGCTATTTCTCGCCGCCGCTCGGCATTGCTCAAACTCGGGCATCGCGTTCACCGCGCCATTATTAGCATGCGCAACTTTAACATCAATTGGCCCAAATTGCGTCTCGACTCTGACCGTTTCACGGGCCAGCGCCCGGCGCGAGACTTCATAACTGCGGGCGCCGATCGTAGTCGTCTCGGCAAAGATCATTTGCAGAAATTTCTCGCGCTCGTCCGGACGACACAGGACCGAAAAGAGCAGTCCCGGACGGTTCTTCTTCATCTGCGTTTGAGTTAGATAGCAATCAAGTGCTCCCAATTCAAAGGCCCGATCCATAGCATAACCCACGACCTGCGGCGAGGTATCGTCAATGTTAGTCTCAATCATCAGCAGCGCTTCGTCATGCAATTCCGTTGATTCTTCAGTTTCACCGAACAGGACTCGCAGAGCGTTCGGAAAGCCATGATGGTCCCGCGTGCCCGCTCCATAACCAGTCGCTTCAATCTTCATCGGCGGCAAGGGTCCAAACTTCTCGCAAACACCAGTAATGATCGCCGCGCCGGTGGGCGTGACAAACTCACCTTCGATCTCGCCCGCGTAAATTGGTTTTCCCTTCAGCAACTCAGCGACCGCGGGTGGCGGAATCGGAAACCGGCCATGGGCCATTTGGGTCATGCCGCTGCCGACGCGGAGCGGCGAAGAAACGAAGCGCTCAATTTCAAGTAACTCGAAACCAATCGCAGCGGCGCACACGTCGATAATCGCATCGAGCGCTCCCACTTCATGAAAATGAATCTGCTCGATCGGTTTGTTATGGACCCGCGCTTCGGCTGCGGCCAGGAGCGAAAAGATCCGTGCGGCCCGGTCCTTGACGCCTTCACTCAAACGCGAATCGTAGATGATTTTAAGGATGTCACTAAGATGACGATGCGCATGCTCGTGCGTGGTTTGGACCCGAGCATAGGTCGCGCTGATTCCGGAGCGATCGACCTGTTCGAAATTAATTTGCCAGCCGCTGACTCCAAGCAATTCCAATTGCTCGATCAATCCCCGCGGATCGAGGCCTGCACTAATCAGTGCGCCGAGAATCATGTCGCCGCTCGCGCCGGCAAAACAGTCAAAGTAGAGAGTTTTCATAAAAAAGACTGGCCACAAAAAGGCACAAATAGCACAAAAAAGAAAATGCAGGGAAGAACGAAGCGGTCGAAAGAACGTTATTGAGTTTCGTTCCTTTTTTGCGCCTTTTGTGCCTTTTCGTGGCTTAGTTGTCGTCCCCACGCCTCATTGATTGAAGCGCGGGAGAATATCGCCCGCCTTACCCATCAGCACTTCATCGCACAACTCTGACAGAGGCGTTAATTCCGGATTCACTTCAACTAAATAAGCTCCACCCGCGCGCGCAATCTCTGGAATTGAAGCCGCCGGATAGACGGCCGCCGAAGTGCCTATCACGAAACAAAGGTCGCAAATCTCCGCTTTCACTGCCGCAGCCTCGAACACGCCCGCAGGTAGCATCTCGCCAAACAACACGACATCAGGTCTGAGACTACCGCCGCAATCGAAACATCCCGGCACATCAGTATCAAATTTCAATTCGCGCACATCATGCCTGGCATTGCATTCAAGACAACGCGCCCGCCAGATGTTGCCGTGCAGCTCTATGACATTGCGCGAGCCAGCCGCCTGATGCAAGCCATCGATGTTCTGCGTCACCAACGTCAGATCCTGAAATCGCGTCTGCCAGCGGGCAATCGCATCGTGCGCGGGATTCGGTTTCAATGCCGCAAGCAGACTGCGCCGGTAGTTGAACCACTCCCAAACCGCCGGCAGATCGCGAGCAAGCATGCCAGCAGAGGAAATCACGTCGAAGGGCATTCCTTTCCAGACTGTCGTATTGCCTCCACCGCGAAATGTCGGCACTCCTGACTCGGCCGAAATGCCAGCGCCCGTCAGCACGAGGACATTGTTCGACTGCGCAAACCTTTCCCACAGGTTTGGCGAGATCGCTCGTTGTTCCGATACTGTCATCAGCCGCTCTGCATCGTAGCAGAGCGGAAGTGGAGAGAGTCAAGGACAACCCGCTGACTCAAGTAGTGTCTTTAGTCTGCGTGAGTATTTCGTGCCGGTCAGGCAGTAACGATCCACGAGATCACACTAAACTTGACGAACAAGACCAAACTATTCCCGGTGCGTGTGTTTTCGTGGATCGCTTTATCCGGGAGATCCTCATCCTCTCAAAATAAGACACCACTCTGACTCAGATAAACCTTGACCCGGGGAGGACTGAAGAGGAAAATGGCCGCATGAAATATCTCATCGTTTCCTGCCTCGTAATGCTGCTTGTCCCGATCCCGGGAACCAGGGCTCAAGTCCAACCATTCGATCAGCTCAGTCCAGACTGCTGCTCGAACTACAAAATGATAATCGTCAGCCCTCCAAGAGATGTGGACTTCAAATTAGTAATTATCGTTCCGCCAAAAGACATTGACCAGGCGATGCTCTTTAATCCGTATCAGCAACCTGACGCGACATCAACTCCGCCTAAAGTCTTCAATCCAGACAGCGACCAGAAGGTAGAACAGTTCTTCAAATTACCCCCCTTCCCAACACGGAAAAGCGCAGAGTCGGTCGTGCATTTCTGGAATTAATGGTAAGCGGCCGAACGCGCGCTCCAGTCTTACAAAGCGGTCGAGTCTTGGAACTTCGAACGAACCCTGGCGTTGATGTTTAGGATGTGCTTTTGTTCTTCACCGATTCGTTGAAGATTGCGACGCTTGTCTTTTCAATCTTCTTTCTCTCCTGCGTTCTCGCCGCGCTTTATTTTCGGGAACGGAACAAGCACCTTTGAATCCCTACATGCTGGCGGGCCCTGCCGCCTTCAGAAAAACGATTGAAACGGTTACTGTATTGTGCTCGTTCTCCTTCATCTCGGTTAATAGTAAGCAGCGACAGAACCTGTGAACCTGATTGAACTCCAAACCAGACTTCGGACCGCGCTTCAGACAGCGGCCGCCGAGTTGTTCCAGATCGAACTCGAGCAGTTGGTCACCGAAGTGCCTCCGCGCACTGAACTCGGTGATCTGGCTTTCCCCGTCGCTTTTGAGCTTGCAAAGCAAATCAAGCAAAAGACGGGAGAGAAACGCGCGCCGCGAATGATTGCCGAAGTTCTGAAACCAGCTCTGGAGAGTATTGAAGAAGTGTCCCGCGTCGATGTCGCCGGTGCAGGTTATCTAAATGTCTTCTTTGATCGCGCGAGGCTTATCTCCGATCTGTCGTCAACGGCGGAGACCTCACTCGATGCCTCAGAGACTTCACGAAAGTTGATGGTCGAGCACACCAGCATCAATCCCAACAAGGCCGCGCACATCGGGCACGTCCGCAATGCTGTGCTCGGCGATACGTTTGTACGGATACTTCAGGCGGCAGGAAATCGCGTCGAAATCCAGAACTACATTGACAACACGGGAGTCCAGGTCGCTGATGTCGTGGTGGGCTTTATGCACATCGAACGGCTGACGCTCGCCGACATCAAGTCGCTTGACCGTTCCCTTCCCCCTGGAGTCCCGTTTGATTATTACTGCTGGGACCTCTACACGCGGGTTGGCGCCTTCTATCGGGAAGGCGGCAGCGCAGGTGAGCCAAATCCTGATCGACTTAAGCTGCGCATCGAAGTCCTGCACGCCATCGAAGCAGGAGACAATCCGATTGCCGAGTTGGCTGATTATGTAGCCACGCGAAACGTCCAGCAAATCCTCGACACGATGGAACGTCTGGGCATTCGTTATGATCTCCTGGCGCGCGAATCGGAGATTCTGCATTTGCATTTCTGGGAGCGCGCGTTTGAATTAATGAAAGAGCGTGGCGTGATTCATTTCGAACCCGCAGGGCGAAATCACGATTGCTGGGTCCTGCCTTTCGAGTCGCACACGGGCACCGACGAACACGAATCAGACAAGATCATCGTGCGGTCCAACGGCACCGTGACCTATACGGGCAAGGACATCGCCTATCAGCTTTGGAAGTTGGGACAGCTCGGTTTGGATTTCAATTACAAACCGTTTCGCGCCCATGCCGACGGTCATGCGACGTGGATAACCACGACTGAGCCGAATGCGGAAGCTCAGCCGGAAGTTCCGCGCCCGAATTTTGGAGGTGGCGAAATCGTCTATAACGTGATCGATTCGCGTCAATCCTATCCACAGGAAATAGTGCGAAAGGGAGTCGCTGCGGTTGTGCCGGAACTGGGCGAGGAAGCGAGCGTGCATCTTTCTTACGAGATGGTAGCGCTTTCGCCCGCGGCGTGCGGCGAACTCGGCATCGAACTTTCTGAAGAGGATCGAAAGCGTCCCTACATCGAGATGAGCGGTCGTAAAGGTCTCGGGGTCAAGGCCGACGATCTGATTAGCCGGCTGGAAGCGGATGCGCTCGAGGAAGTTAAGACCCGGCATCCGGAATTGTCTGAAAAAGAGATGCGTCAGACAGCGCATGCGATTGCAGCCGGGGCCCTCAGATATTTTCTGCTTAAGTTCACCCGCAATTCGGTCATTGCTTTTGACTTCAAAGAAGCCCTGTCATTTGAGGGCGAGACGGGGCCATACTGCCAATACGCCGCGGTCCGAGCGAATTCAATCTTCAGGAAACTTGCCGAACAAGAGGCCAGTACCGGGAGCGGTAGCGACTGGGTCCGTTCGGGCGCCCTGGTCGATCAATCTCATAAACAAGCCGTAGCAAAAGTTTTCAATGGTGAAGTCGGAGATGAGATTTGGTCTCTCTTGATGCTCGCCGCGCGTCTTGAAGATGCGAATAGCCAGGCGGCGATCAGTGCGGAACCGGCGTTTGTCGCGAAGTACACGTTCAACCTGGCGCGAGCGTTTAATCTCTTCTATCATCGCCACCGAATTATCGCCGAAGAGGACACCATCAAGCGTGCCGTGCTGATCGCGGTGGCGGATTATACTCGACAACAGTTGACGGCAGCGTTGGCGAGATTGGGAATAGCCGTACCGAAGCAAATGTAGAAATGACGTGATCGTGGCTGCGGCTATGCCGCCTGATGTGCGGAAAGCCTCCGGCTTTCCGGAGAGAGCGCGGGATCTCTTCTCTTGAGGCTTCGCCTCAGATCTGGAGGCGTAGCCTCCAGTTCATCAATTTCGAACGTTCCTGGAAAAGTATAGCCTTTCCGCACATTCGACGGTTTAGCAGCTCGCTGCCCTTCTACTGATTTGAATTGGCCTACTTTCAAGCGTAGCGGCTGGCTGATAGAATGTCGGCTACGATGACAACCGGAATACAGTACTTAACAGATGTCCGCGGCGAAAGAACCGGCGTAATTCTTTCGCTAGAGCAGTACGAGAAATTAGTAGAAGACGTTCATGATCTGGCGGTAGTTGGAGATCGACTGGACGACGAGCTGATCACTTTCGAAGAACTCAAGGAACGACTAAGACTTTCACCATGTTAATTGTCATGAAAGCCGACGCCACCGATGCGCAAATAGCGCATGTCTGTGACGTCATCACCGAACTGGGATTCAAACCACATGCGATGCCGGGCGCGACCCGCACGGCAATCGGCGTCACTGGTAATCAATGCAGTTGATCCGACGCGCTTTGAAAACCTTCCGGGTGTTGCGGATGCAATTCGCGTTAGCAAGCCGTACAAACTGATCAGTCTCGATTTGCGTCCGGAGAAAACCATCGTCCGTGTAGGCGACGCCACCATCGGCGGAGACGAGTTGGCCATCATCGCCGGACCGTGCGCTATCGAAAGCCACGCGCAAGCATTCGCCGTGGCCGAAGCCGTGCGCAGGAGCGGCGCCAGGTTTTTCCGCGGCGGGGCTTTCAAACCTCGGACATCTCCATATGCCTTCCAGGGCTTAGGTGAAGAAGGACTGAAAATACTCGCCGAAGTCCGCGAGATTTACGGCTTGAAGATTGTTACGGAAGCACTTGATGAAGCTAGTGTGGATCTGGTCGAACGCTACGGCGATATGACCCAGATCGGCGCGCGCAATATGCAAAACTTTTCTTTACTGCGACGCGTCGGCCGTTCAAAGCTACCTGTTCTCCTCAAGCGCGGACTGTCGGCCACGTTGGACGAATGGCTGCTCGCGGCTGAATACATCATGTCTGAAGGCAACTATAATGTTGTGCTTTGCGAACGTGGTGTGCGGACCTTTGCCCAGCACACGCGCAACACCCTTGACCTTGCGTCGATTCCGGCAGTCCGCCGCGTCTCTCATCTGCCAGTCGTCGTCGATCCATCTCATGGCACCGGCCGGAGCCCAAGCCCTCACACCCGAGCAATATGATCAGTTGATCCAGGAAGTGCGGCCTATTCACGAAGTCGTCGCCCCGCAGCCCGTCGCATAAAAACGATCCATTTCTTACCTCGGTTGACGGTTCGCACTAATCGTTGACACACTGATCGCAGGACTATAAGATCCCCGCATTCAAGCAGGATTCCAGGGCTGACCGGCCGGCCTGCGCATCTAAGTCTAGCTGCACACTCTCCGCCACAGCCTTTCACTATCACTGACTACCAAAGGAGTTTGTCTTATGGGAAGTATCAATCCGGGCATCTCAGTCATTGCTCGTCGCGGAGTTCTCACGACATTCATCGTCATAGCCGCGGCAGTTATTTTTGCAACCCTCGTGCAAACCCAACAGCAAACACCGCAGCCGAGGCCTGTTTGGAATGTGGAACTGGCGGCGAATGCTCACGCCTCAAGCAACATCACCATTCAAAACCTTTGTAAGAAGAGTCATAACTTTACGGTTGTAGCGCAGCAGACTCCCTACCTTTCATTACTGGGAGGGGCCTCGGTAAGTGTTCGAGGCAATAGCAGCTATAACCTGCCGGTTAAATTTAGCACCGAGGGAATAAGCGCCGGTCAATACGATGGCAGCGTCATCGTCAAGTGCGAAAACTGTCGCAAAGAAAAAGGTTGCGAGCAGGATCGAGAGATTATCCCTTTACATCTCGTCGTGCTCGCCGCCGGTACAAAAGAGAATAGGCCCGCGCAGCCTCATGTTCCGAGTGCACCGTTGCCGCCAGATAATAAGTCACCAGCAGGTCCCATCGCGGGCGGACCGACTGGGCCTGTGTCGCAACCGACACCTGCACCGACGCCGACCGACACCATTTCAGGTGAGTTTTGCAAAGAGAAGGTTTATAAAAACTACCGGGCCGATCAATTCGAGAGAGTCGATTCTTCCGATTCAAAACGGCTTAAGGTGAGATCAGAGACGGGGTCAGGCGGCGGCATCGTGGTTTACTACCATTGCGTTGACGCAACCAGTAAGACTCACTCGACCACCTTTACCGTTAAGAAATCTGACGGCACGAAAGACATCATCCAGGTTGATTGCACGCCGTGAGTGCATTTCACCCGCAACGGTTTATTTCGCCGCGGCGACCGATAACGATTGCTAGCGGCCGCTTATGAGCTGAGCTAAGTTCTTTGTGAATGCTGAACGCGGGAGCACTTGATCAAAGCCCGCCGCTTCAGCCTGTCGTTGAAGTTCGGTTTGCACATGAGAAAAGAAACCGAGCAGGGTAATCGAGCGTAGGTTTTCGTCAGCTTTCAACTCCCTGGCGAGTAATATTGGATCGATCTTCTGTGAGTGAAGATCGCAAATAATCAGCGAGGGCTGGTCGCGACGCGCTGCCTCGACGAGCACATCTAATTTGCGCGCAAAGGTGACCGTGACGCCTAACTCTTCCGCTGTGCCGCGAATCTTTGAGGCGAAGAAGAGATCGTCTACAACTGCGATGATGTTTCTTTGCATGTTCCGTGGATCGGAGTGGATGCTAATGCAAGCCCTTGCTTACGCGAGGGCTTCTGACGCAAATCCTTTTTGCAAATCCGGAGAATTCGCGTAATCATTTCCGCGTGACAATCCCTGCACCGTTTCCGGATGTTTCAACTCAGCCGGACAAAGGAATTGAAATCGGCGATCGAGAGTCAGCTCCGCTGGAGCAAAATCGATCGAGTCTGGTCCTGGCGTCATATAACATACGCTACGGAGTCGGCAGCCATCTCATCTCGTCAGGCTTGCTGCGTAAAATCGGGATCAATCTGCCGCGGCCTCGCCCTGAGGCAGTCGCGCACAATCTCAAGACCGCGGCGCAAGTATTTTCTGACAACCGTCTCATGCCTCGGCCCGATATTCTAGCATTGCAGGAAGCCGACAAAGAGACAGGCCGAGCCGGCGGTCAACATGTGGCTGGCCGGCTGGCCGATGAATTGGATGTGCCCTACGTGCACGTCGGCGCCGGAATCCCGCGCGGCATCCAACCCAAGCAACGCGAGTGGTGGCTGAACTTTGAAGAACAGATCGCTCTGCACGATCCGGGTGATACCGGCGTTGCTATGCTCAGCCGGGTTCCTCTCAGCGACATAGAAAGAATTGATGTACCCTGGCACGACTGCCCCTGGCGGCCGCGTCTGGCGATGGCTGCTACGATCGAGCTGATGCTTCAACAAGTTCGGCTATTTAATGTTCACGTCGATCCACACGGCCCGCTCGACAATCAACATCAACAGGTCGAGGCCTTGCTGGAGCAGGCCGAAAGATTTCGCGGACCGCGCGTAATTATGGGTGACTTCAACACCCTCTCAAATCAGAAGGCTGTAGAGATCAGGAGATTGATGGAAGCTCGCGGCTACTCAACACCATTTCCAACCGGCACTCCGACGTGGAGAGGAGCGGGACTGAGGTTTCATGCCGACTGGATTTTCACAAGTGGCTTGGGCGTAAGCCGCTGGGGAGTGGTAAAGCCTCTGAACGTTTCCGATCACTGGCCGATCTGGGCTGAGATTGCATTGCCGATTGGCGATTTTCAATTGCCGAATACCCACGACAAATCTGCTCATCGGCCTTGATAAATTGTGTGAGTAGTTCTTAACTGATAGCCCCATTGCAGATTTTCTTCAATCGGTAATCAGCAATTGGATATTGGCAATGAAAATAACTAGTCGCGACAATTCCCTGCTCCGCCAGGCCCGGGCCGTCCGCGACGGCAAGGTCGACGAGTTGATTTTTGTGGAAGGCTTGCGGCTGGCCGAAGAAGCGTTCACTTCGGGAGTGGAGATCAAAGCGGTTATCTATTCAGAAGAGATCATGCGCAAGGAGAGAGCGGCCTTATTGATTGAAATATCGAGAGCGACTGGAAGTACGGTCGCATCCGTCAGCGAGAAATTGCTCGAGTCGATCTCTTACACGAAAACTCCACAGGGGATCGTCTTGATCGCACCGCGCCCCGCGAGCGATGAAGCCAGCTTTAAGGCGATACAACCAGCGTCGCCATTGCTGGTTATCCTGCACGGGATTAACAACCCGGTGAACGTTGGGGCGATCCTGCGCACGGCGGAAGGCGCCGGCGTAACGGGCGCAATTGCGACGGTGAACGCCTCCGACCCGTTTTCGCCAAAAGCACTCCGCGGTGCGATGGGCTCGGCTTTTCGTCTACCGATTTGGGTGGGAGCAACTTTCACGGATGTACTAGCGTGGTGCGCCGAACGGGGCGTGCGAACTGTCGGTGCCGACGCCGCCAGCTCAAAGTCTTTCACAGAGATTGATTGGCGCGGCCCGCGCGCCCTAATCGTCGGCACCGAATCGACCGGCCTACTCCCTGATGAGATCGCGGCGTCCGACGAAGCGGTTAGAATTCCGATGGCCGGATCGGTAGAGAGTCTCAATGTGGCAGTGGCCGCGGGAATAATTCTTTATGAGGCTAGCCGGCAGCGAGCGAACTGCGCTTAGGAGACTACCCGGCGATGCCGCAGGAATAGTCCGACTAAATCTTCCCGGTTTAACCTGACAATACCTGGGGCGCGCCAGTCCCGGCGACGACGGAAGCTCCATATTTCTTCAACAAACGTAGCGGCCGAAACAGGTAATAGAGCGGATAAAGAGCGGCCGGTAGAGTGAGCGCCTGCCAGTCGGACATTGTGGGAACAAACGTCGAACGAAGCAAGCCGCTAATTGCGTCCCTCTTGCGATCCATAATCCTGAGGTTACACCGAAATCTTTCAATGCTACCAAGCGGTTCGGGCCCACGAGCGAAAAGCCCGCGCTGAGTCTCCGTTGCGTACTTTCGCAACGAGTCTAGCTCTTCACGACTCGAGAAAACAGAATCGGGAACATCGACACCGCCAAGTTCCTGGGCAAGCAAAACTCCGAGTGCTAGCATGTGCCGGCCTCTTGATTCATTCGCGCGCGCGATCACGATTGACCAGTCGATATCTTGATTTGAACGAATGAACTCAGCCAGTGAGCTGATCCATTCCAGACGGCTCCAATAGTGTTTCGAACCGTGGTAACAGAGATACAAGATCGTATCTTCGTTTGAGAAGGTGAGGAGCGAAGTCCCCTGAATTGAGATAGTCTTGGAACGTTCGATAACGAGCTGGGGATCGAGTGCAAAGTGAAACGACTTTGGGCTCAGCCCCCAATGAAGATCAATTACGCTCAGACCCTTCGACCAGAACTCAATCTCACAGTGAGAGCGCAATTGGGATGCAAGCTGCGATTTTGTTAGAGGCGGATACAATCTGTACCCGGCGGAGCTAAGCACTTCTTTTGCCCGTGTGAAAGCACTTGGTTCAATCAAAATGTCGAGGTCGCCGGCTTGCCGCAAGGCGATACCGCCATAGACTGCCGCTGATAATAACGGTCCCTTAAACACAACGGCAGTTATTCCACTCTGATCAAGAAGTCTGAGCAGCTTTCTGAGTTCGCCGAACAAGTGTAAGCACGTCTGACTATTCGCGATAAACTCTTCCTTCATAGAATTCAGAATTTCGGCAGGGAGACTTTGCGGGCAGATTAAATTGAGGTGCCGATAGAGCAACGGCATCATTCCATGCTGGGTGGCTTTATCACGTAAGTAGTTCCAATCAAGCTCGCCTTCGACGAGCGCAGTCATGCGCGCCGCCAGATCGTCATTAAGCGATCTTCTGGCCGCGCATACGAGTAATTCGTTTTCAGGACGAGTAGTAATCACGCTTCACGCAGTATGGGATTCGGCGCAGCATTCATCTGCCGCTTCCACGAGTCGGCATAAAGGCCATCGCGATCAAGCAAATCATAATGGCTGCCCGCTTCGATGATGCGACCATGTTCCATTACATGGATGATGTCAGCATGCATCGCCGTAGTAAACCGGTGGGTAATGATAATTGCCGTGCGGCCAACCGCCAGTTCGCGAAACCTCGTCAGCCAGTCAGCCTCGGCCCAGGGATCCAGGGCACTGGTAGGCTCATCAAGGACTATTATCGGCGCCTGGCGCAGGAATGCTCTTGCGAGGGCAATCCGCTGCCATTCGCCCACGCTGAGTTCAGTGCCACCTGCGAACCATCTGCCGAGGATGCTCGCGTAACCTTCCGGCAGCCGTGCAATTATTTCTTCGGCCCCTGCGGCCCGGGCGGCAAACTCAATTTCACTCAGCTCCGGGTCGTGTTCCAGGTCGCCATAGCTAATGTTCTCTCCCACTGTAGCGTTGTAATGGAAAGGCTGTTGAAAGAGGACAGTTATTAGCCGCCGCAGACAGGTAGTGGGAATCTGCTTAATGTTGGTGCCGTCGATCTCAATCCGGCCACTCATTGGATCATAAAAACGGCACAGCAGCTTAACCAGAGTGGTCTTGCCGGCCCCGTTGGGCCCAACGAGTGCGACGATTTGCCCGGCGGGAATTGTCAGGGAGAAATCATCCAGCGCTCGGCGCTCGCTTTGGGGATAGCTGAAAGAGACGTTGTGAAAACTGATCTCCTCGCGCAAGTCTCGCGGTGTCGCGGCCTCCTCTGCTGCTGGTTCAACAATGATTGGTTCGAGCGCCAGAAACTCAAAGAGATTACCCAGGAAAAGACTGTTGGCGTAGAGCTGGCCTACGCTCTCCAGAAGCGTTCTCATCAACCGTTGGCCTTGATTGAACGCTGCATAGATTAGCGCCAGATCTCCCAACGTCACGAAACCTTTCATCGCTTTCCAGACCATCCACACGAGGGCCGCCCCCGTGATGAGCAGCGCAATCACGCTGGCGCCCAACTCCGCGAGACTCTGTCGACGCGCTAACTGCAATCGCTCGAGGCGCAACTTCCGGCGCAAGTTTTGATAAGCCGACCGAAAGTGTTTCGCTAGTCCGAACAGTCTCAACTCGGCAGCAGCTTCCGCCGCGGTCAAAACCCAATCGTAGTACCAGGTGCGGCGGTCGTCCGCAGTCGTGCGCAGCCGCCACTGATACTGGACCAGCGCGTAGTGGGCCACGACAAAGAATGCGGGCAGCGTACTGATTATTAGCGCCAGCGAAAGCCATGGGCCCAGCGGGATCAGGATTGCACCCATCGCGACTAGCGTAATGCCGTTCTGAAACAAACTGCCGAGGTTCTCGAGCAAGGCTACAGGCCGGTAGCTGGCCTCAGAGCGCGCTCGGTGAAGATGGTCGTAGTAGTCAGGAAATTCGTAGAACGCGAGGTCGGCGGCGGCCGACTTCTCATGGATCAGACCGTTGATATGATCTTGCAGCAGTTCGGCCTGGACAGTACGAATCCAGCCAATCGCGCCGCGCGCGACTTCCATTAGCAGCATGACGCCAGCGAGTGCGGCTACCAGGATCAAGACAGCGCGCACATCCTGCCACGAGCCGCCATTCTTAAGCGCGCCTACCAGACCATCAACAACCAGTTTAGTGAGATAGACACTCGCTGCGGGCAGTAGCCCTTGGACCGCCAGCAGCGAGAACCAAGCGATGGTCCACCCCCGCGCGACCTGCCACACAAGGCCCAACGCGCGCAGCAGATAAGGCAACTGCGCCAGTGCCTTGCGCAGCTTGGCGGTCAGGAGTTGCGCATTCTTGGACATAGTTAAACGGGAATTCCGGATTAATCCAGTTTTCTAAAGCGACCCAATGCTCAAGGCCCTTTTTAGCAAGCCCATCAAGTTATCCATGGCGCTCTAGAGAATGATACAGAAAGAACGGATCCAAGACTCGGAATAAAGTGATCGGTATTTGCTTATGAGACTCTTTGAGAAGAAATGCAGCTTGTGATTCCATCAATTTAACCCTAAACGATCTAGTTCAGTCTTTAGATTCTCAAACAGTTGCTTACCTCTAGGCGTGAATAGATTGGCGTGTTCTAGCTCAGGTGCAGCTCGCACCAAGCCGTCACCAATATCAGCTAATCGATCGGATGCGCTGTGCTGTTCTTCCGGTGAGCGGACTATGACTCTCCCAAGATAGTTATAGAGCAATATATAAATGAAGAAAGCATGAAGATATCCGTAGATTGCCCTTTCTTTACCCGACCATGGAAGGCTAAATTTTCGACTCTTTTCTTCTTTTATAACCAGCGGATCAAGCTCCATTAGATTGTCAAGGATCTGATGACCCAACTCATGGATGAGGTACTCTTCAAGAAGCAATGGCTCGCTGTTTGTTGAAATCAAGATCACGCCGGTGAGCTCCTGCGAAGAGTAGCTTTTGAACCTTGCGTCAATTAGGTCCACAACGATTTTTACAAATTTGAAGAAATCTCTGAAGGCCTCGAACCAGGTAAGCCTTATCCTTTCCAAGGCGGCATGCACCGACTCAACCAGTAATGAAATTGGGTAAGCCGCTACTTGTTCAAACTCTTTCCGACGAGCGTCGTTTGGAAAACTGTAATCCTGCCGAACTGCTTTCAGAATCAACGGATCGGGGTTAAAACGTAACAACTCAATCGTGCCACAGTCGGTTTCCAGCGTGAGGCGTCGGTCACCTTTTTCAAAGACCTCGATTACCCTCTTAAGTTCTAATAGCGTCCTTTTCACTTCTGTACCCGACGCCAGGGCCCGTGTTGCCTGCTTTAGCCAAATGCGAAAGAGTGGATACTCAACGAATAGCCTCCTCTTCTCAGAATCAAAAGACTGAAACCGTGCAGAATTTTCGGACAGACCAGACTCAAGGTACAGCTCTGGTTGCACGCCGGACACGAAGAGGCAAAAGGCGAGAAAATTGGCTTGCAGTTTCTTAGCAACACTTTCGAGAAGCATATCTGATCGGGCAGACAGATCATGAGGCATGAAGATGGCTTGATTCCAAAGTTGAGAATAGTTATCAGATTTGTACTGACTCATAGTTCGAGGAAGCTAAGCACTATATTTTTGCGACAATTCACTGACGTGGGCCAGCGCACGCTTGTAGCTCGCAAAATGACCTGGATAGAGGGCGGTGAGTTGGTGCGCAATCTCTTCGAGCGCGGTTTTGCCATCCATCAACGATAGAATGAGCCGCTCAATCGCACCTTCATCGTTCAAGACCGGCAAATGGGAAGCAGACTGTTTGTGTAACCGCGCGGCGGATCGAGGCACACCAAAGAAGGTCGATTGTTTGAACGTCATTTTTACAGGTTCGGGGTTCTGTTGATTGACCACCCGAGTATTCCAGCGCCAGACGTAGTCGTCGCCCAACAGATCGGCGCTTAGTGTTACCGTTATTTCATCTCCAGCTATGAGCTCAAGTGGATACGAAAACGGGAAAAAGGCATTGCCATAAACGAGTTCGGCATCACCGGGGGAGTTCGAAAAGCCGATGCCCTCAATGAGTTCAGAGTCAAACCAAACCAGCAATCCATGCGAAGTCCGAGCTTCTGCGATCGTCCAGGAGATTTCGCCCTTGATATCGGGATTCTCTACCTTAGAGTAATCGAGTACGCACCATCGATTCGGTTTCACGAGCAACTGCTCGGCATTAACGCGCAGTTTTCGCCACGTATTAGTAACGAAGCGCCGCGCCGAACTTAGGTCAAGACCATAACGTTTATTTTCCCAGGGGCAGACAATTTCGCTATATGTTTCGGGAGCTTCCACGAGCGCTGCCCACAGAACATCCCGCTGGGGAATAAGAATCCCTTCCGGTTTGAGCAGCCGGCGCCGCGCATCCACAATGGAAGGGAGATGTTGCTGAAACCATGGAAGTACGCCACGTAAATCGGAGATGATGACGTCGCCCTGTTCGGGCAAAGTTACCCGAGTGGAAAAATCCTGGATGCAGACGAGACGATCCTGGTAACCATTCACCATGGCACCTTGCCGAGCAGCCTCGATAACGTTGTCAGGCTCTATCGCATAAACACGTCGCGCGCCCATCTGACAGGCGAGCAGAGCGAACAATCCAGGTCCACTGCCGAGATCGATAACCACCGATCCCGGTCTAACACTCTGACGCAACGCGCTCACGTAAGCTTCCATCCGCGGAGCGTCAGCTATCATCTTGCCGTAACCCGAAACGCTATACATTGAGGAATTGCCCTTGTTCTGCTCCGTCTTGCCCTGACATCCTTAGTCCTTCAAAGTCTTCCCGAATGAGCTGGCAGAGTTCAGGAATCCGGGATGGGCTCGCATGCGGAATAATCTGTCGCACAGGTACCGTCTTCAGAAGGCGCCCCAGGATCTCAAATTCCCTGGCGCGCATTGCGGCATCCATCAGGTGCGTTGCGTAGGTATTCGCTACCAGGGACATCAGGGCTTTGGGTTCTGACACCTGATTTACAAATGGTGCCAGCCGGTTCTCAGAACGTTGTTCCAGGAGATAGATGACTGCTAGAGGCAATGGTTTCTTGTAGAATTGATAGGGCGGCTGAGTCAGATCCAAGTAGCGCTTTTCCCAATTTGGAGTCAGCTTGGGCAAGTCGTTGTGATCTCCAAATAATGCGGTCACCGATGCCGGCCATAAGCGGATACATGGATAAGCTGGCTGTACCAGAAAACTAGCTCCTCGATCATCCAGGGTAACTACATCTTCAGCAAGTATGCTATAACCCAGTTCCGCAAATGCCGCCGCTGTAGTTGATTTGCCAGACCCGGCTGGCCCTGCAAGCGCGATGGCCTGATCGTCTATTACAATCGCACTCGCATGCAAAGAGACACAGCCGCGCAGAAGCATCACAAATCCCATGATTGGCCCAAGCAGATAAGTGGCAGTGTCTTCGATGGTCAGCTTTTCGGACCAGACGGCCCAAATATTCGCGCCCTCTTGATCAATCACAAATTCTGTCTCATCGGCGTAGCAAAACCTGTAGTATTTTCCAGCAAAGAGCCGGAAGACATGCAAAGCGGGATTGCCTAACTCGTCTTTGTAGTCACTCGTATACCAAAGCTCGTCGGACGAAGGATCGACTTCACCAACCCAGTCGGGTAGCTTTCCGAAAAAAAGACGAACGTCTACCGAGGATATCGACGCCGGGGGAACACCGGGGAGTGATTTATTTGCAAGAAGGCCGAGTCCGTAGATCGAAAAGGTATAAGACATGGGAATGGCGACCAACTTGCTTAGAAGACATGTTCGTTCTTGCGTAGACCTTTCGTTTTACGCGAAAAGGGGAGTGGAGGAAGTCGGTTGACGCCGATGGTCTGAATTGAGACTGCTAAACTGAATCGCCGACGCTAATATCTAGTCTTCTCGGCATTATTCAGCTTCATGCTGTCTTAGGTGGGCCACTCGCACCGCCGGCATTGTCGAGCGCACCGGTTGGTCCAAAATTCTTGGTGATTTCGTGAATACTACCGTAGATGAAAAGTTGCGGAGTTTGATATACCCGCTTACTGGGCTCTTGTTTATTTAGCTCGGGTCTATCGGATTTAGATTCCATGTCTGGTCTCCAGTGACAAGTTTGACTCATCGAACAATCAATGAATTAGTCAGGTCTACGTAAGGATTCGAGCAGGCGGTACAAGGTTGTGCGATTATTGATTTTCATCGCGGTTCCACGGATTCAAAGTTATGGCTGCGTTTTCTTATTAGAACCACTGCCCCCGTCGTTATTACCGGCGTTGCCGACGCTTTCGGTGATCTCGCGAACGTTACCGTAGATAAGCAGTTGGGGCGGCTGGTATGGCTTCTTTTCCTTTGCTTGCTGTGTGAGTTCCTGAGTATTTAACTTGTTCTCCATTTTTTTCTCCCGTTGTTAATTCAATCGGCAAAGAATGCAGTAACCAATAATTCAAGCCGAAGGGCCGCAGATTGGTCCAGAGCCTATCCGAGTTCTGTTCACCCGCTAATTGAGGGCGAGCGTTTAGGTCCACAAATTTACTAAGCCTGGGCACCGGCTCGAAATTGTCCACGAATCTTACACTACTCTTTTCCACCAGGTAAAGAGAAGGATCGCCCGCGAGCGGAGTTTTTGGACGATTCAGCACCACCTTTGGCAGCTTGCCGGCCATCGCGACCCGGAGTATCTCTTTATTAACACACCAGGGAATCGGAGGAATACTGAGCAAGTATTCCACCAGCCGCACATCAATCATTGGGTGCCGCATCTCAAAAGTTAAGCGACTGAGTCCCGCATCATACGACTCAAAAAGCGGCGCCCAACTAGTTGAGTTCAAGACACGAAACGCGTAGGGACGTGTCGGGTGCGCCTTGGCGGACTCTGAGGTGAATTGTTTCCAACGCTCCTGCAAATTAACTCTTTCTGAAAACGATGCATCAATCCACTCGGGGCAAAATGCCTTGCGAGGATACGTGCCGATTAAGCGCTTTAGCAGCGTTCGGAATCCAATTGGGGGAAGTTGGTGGCGCGACCAAATAAACCAGCCCATATTGGCTAAGAGTGTTTTTACCTTCAGGTTTTTTGCTAATTCTGCAAAATGAGCGTTCGGCGGCTCGTTCATAAAAGCATCGCCATCCCATCCGCTGAGCGCGATCCGACTATGCTCTGCCATCGAGCGTAATAGTTCATTGAACGGCGCTGAAGTCGGATTCATGAGAAACGGTTCTGGCTGCTCCAACTCCTGGGGTGTCCGTTCCTCGTATAACAAATAATCGTCTGCCGGGATATGCCTGACCGGGATTTGAAGGGCGGAGGCCGCCAGAGTTGAAAATCGACGTTCTTCGTCCGGTATCAGTCTGTCATAAACGACGACATAGCCCCGAAGTTCTGCAAGAGCAGAGCGGCGCAACAACAGGTCGCGAGCAACCGCTGCTACGCTCGTTGAATCCAGTCCGCCGCTCATCGAAACAGACACTTTGTCAGTTCGTAGCCGGTCGGCCACAGCTCCCGAAAAGAGTTCCTTAAACCGCTCAACATAGTCCTCGGATTTTGGAAATTGTATTTGACCGTTCGTGGGCGCAGTCCAAAATCGTTGGATTGTTTTGCCGCTGATTGAAGCGGTGAGATGGCTCGCCGGCGGCAGGCGGCGAACATCGCTGAACGTGGTCGAACTTAGATCCTGATTCAGGCCGAATAAAAGATAGTCACCGATTACCACTTCATCCAGCTCGTCCGAGACCGCTGGGTGCAGTCGTACGCAATTTAACGTGTTACTAAAAATGAAAGTGGCGCCAATGTGCGCATAATAGAACTGCTTGACCCCAAAATGATCGCGCCCGCAGAAGAGACGGCGTGCAAGCGAATCCCAGATGGCGAAGACGAAGTCGCCAATCAGGTGTTTGACGCAGTCTTCGCCCCAGGCTTCATAGGCAAGCAGAATCAATTCGGCATCGTTCGGCAGTCTTTCTGAGCCACTACCATTCCCCGACCCTTTTATCCGAAGTCTGCGTCGCAACTTCGCCTCCAATTCGGCGATCAACTCGGGGCGGCCATCGATGCGCGCATCGGCGGTGAGCCAAACCTTTCCATCCAGAGTTAAAGGCTGTGTCTCTGTCTCCGCTTCCCAGGTAGTGCGCAGCATCGTGTGGCCAAAGCCGACGTTGCCGTCGATCCAAGTCTCCTGCGCATCCGGACCACGATAAGCCATGAAATCCGTCATCCGCCCGAGCAGATCACGATCGACCGGGGCGCCATCTATATTTATGATGCCGACGATTCCACTCATTGACTATTTCGCATGATTATTCTGCGCGCACGGCGGCGGGGACGCTTTCGAAGGGACGGAATTGTTCATGGACGTTTCGGACTTCATTTAGCGGGACACCGCAACACTCGACCCAGGCGTGAGCTTCGAATTCGCCGTCTTCCTTGCGAGCGCCAAAGCGAATCTCACTTTCAATTCCCTGTCGTGCCAGCAGCCACCTGAGAACCAGTGAGCGCTCCAGGCAGTTCGCCTGATAAATTCCATGCTGGGCTGCAACTCTCACCGCTCTCGCGATCACGCGTGGCTTTTCATTGACCGGCAATCCCTCACCGGCAAAGGACGATATGATGGTCGATTTAGCTGTCGCAAAATGGGATTCGGAGATGGAAGTGTTCTTGTATGGAGTGCGGCGGGCCAACATTCGTTGCCAGCGACCCATCCCCATTATATGCACAGCAATCGCCGTCAACGGCAGGAGTAAAGACGCCTGGACCAATGGCCGGCACTCTTCCCATGACAACGCTCGGAACTTACGCAGGCTGCTCACGCGCCACCTCCAGCAGTCCTTGATCGACCAGCCGCTCGACTAGCTCAGCTAAATCGTGGCGCAAAGTCTCGTTCTCGACTTCGTATTCTTCCAACAGTGCTTCATAGGCGGTCTGAATCGAGTTTGAGGTCGTGAGCACGGAAAGCATTCGCGTGCCTACTTCATCCAACCCAAAGTAGCGTTCACTATTTAGATTCAGGAGGACTGACTCGCCTTCTACGTTTGAGATCAAAACGTCTTCAGGGAGAATCAATCGCTCCGCAAATGAAATCGACATAAGAATCTGCACCACCCAATATTTATATTTCAGAAAACGATTATTTGGTAGATATCACGGCTCGGTCCCTGTTGGCTGTTGAGGCCAGCGTTGAGTGGGGCCGCTCGTCGGCATTATGTCCGATCCTCAAAGGCCACCCTTTGTAACACAGATTCACCGCACCGCCAAATCTCGACCCCGGAGTGCCCTCGCTCGAACGGTTTTAGCCCCGACAGCTAGCGCATTGGCATTATGGTTAGTCTCCGATCATGGTGCTCTACTGCAATTGAGATGCATCCTATTCGTTGTCAGAAGACTATGGAGATCGGATTTCACTAGCGAACGACAAAGTGTTCAGCCTCCGTCAGTTCTAATAACCAACCAGTGCAGAGAATGTACAACCCAAAGCGCATATTGAATTATCACGCATGGGAACGAAACTGCCGAGAATCTTTAGCGTTGCAACTCCCGAAAAAGCAAAAACTCGCCTTTCTAAAATCAGCAGCCGTCGCCCTCTCTTACGATAAACACTCCTCTTCGGCTAGAATGACAGAGCCGTTTGCGGTGCGACCTTCAACCTTAATGAAATGCGAGGGCGAACCCCGACGTAGACAAAGTCGTATTCTGATTTATGGCAGACGAACAAGATCCAACCCCTAAGCGTAGACGCGACACGATCCTGCCGGAGCGCCTGATGCGCCGCGTCCTGGAAGGCGTGGGCGACGTAGTCGACCGCAAGCTGGGTCGCACCGTCGATCCCAAGACGGGGCTGACCACAGACCAACTCATTCAGCGCATGAATCGAATGATTGACGAGCGAGTGCGGAATGAAAAGGGTCACGGCCGAATTGCGCCGCATCACTTGAAACTGAAAATCGAATGGGGCACACACTCGGAAACACCGGAAGAAGTTACCCGCCGTCTGGAAACTGAAATTCTGGCCGCCGCCATCGATCACATCAATGACAACCGTTATCGCACCATGGCGCCGGTCAAGATCGAGACGGACGTCGACATCTTTACCAAGGGGATTTCCGTCGACCCTACATTTGGTGAATTTGAAGAGGAGCTGAGACAGAAGGACCTCGAAGAAAAGCTGGGCAAGGCCACGAAAGATCAGCGTAA